>Ga0153931_100401_pt1 | contig 11042 bp, 8 predicted proteins | sample TSNJ015MetaG_FD_104730 | JGI IMG/M metagenome (GOLD analysis project Ga0153931, IMG submission 104730) | Attine ant fungus gardens microbial communities from New Jersey, USA - TSNJ015 MetaG | ecosystem: Host-associated > Fungi > Mycelium > Unclassified | place: USA: New Jersey, Wharton State...
CAAGATTCTCTTCGAGAACCTGACCCCGCTGTTCCCGACCGTGCGCATGAAGATGGAAGCCGGTAACGGTTCCACCGAAGACCTCACCGGTCGTGTGATCGACCTGTGTGCGCCGATCGGCAAAGGCCAGCGTGGTCTGATCGTTGCACCGCCGAAAGCCGGTAAAACGATCATGCTGCAGAACATCGCCGCGAACATCGCCCGTAACAATCCTGAAGTTCACCTGATCGTGCTGTTGATCGACGAACGTCCGGAAGAAGTGACCGAAATGCAGCGCACCGTGCGCGGCGAAGTGGTTGCCTCGACCTTCGACGAGCCGCCGACCCGTCACGTGCAGGTTGCCGAAATGGTGATCGAGAAGGCCAAGCGCCTGGTCGAACACAAGAAGGACGTGGTGATCCTGCTCGACTCCATCACCCGTCTGGCCCGTGCCTACAACACCGTGATCCCGAGCTCCGGCAAGGTGCTGACCGGTGGTGTTGACGCCCACGCCCTGGAGAAACCGAAGCGTTTCTTCGGTGCTGCGCGCAACATCGAAGAAGGCGGCTCGCTGACCATTATCGCCACCGCGCTGGTTGAAACCGGCTCGAAGATGGACGAAGTGATCTACGAAGAGTTCAAGGGTACCGGCAACATGGAACTGCCGCTGGACCGCAAGATTGCGGAAAAGCGCGTCTTCCCGGCCATCAACATCAACCGTTCCGGCACCCGCCGCGAAGAGTTGCTGACCGCCGACGACGAACTGCAGCGCATGTGGATCCTGCGCAAGCTGCTGCACCCGATGGACGAAGTGGCTGCCATCGAGTTCCTGGTCGACAAGCTGAAAACGACCAAGACCAACGACGAGTTCTTCCTGTCGATGAAGCGCAAGTAAGACGAAAGCTGTTTAAAAAGAGCGCCCCGCAAGGGCGCTTTTTTTTGTACCGGTATATTTGTATCTGGATTGAAATTTGTACGACTGATAACTTTCGCCCTTTCCTTGGACTTTGTATCCGAAAAACGAGAAAGGGCTTTCATGCACACGTTTGGCAATCGCCGTGATATCGACGGATTACGGGCACTGGCGGTTATTCCCGTCGTACTTTTTCATTTCGGATTCAATACATTCAGTGGCGGCTTTGTCGGCGTTGATGTGTTCTTCGTCATCTCCGGCTTCCTGATCACCACCATCCTGTTCCGTGAAATCAGTGCACAGCGTTTCAGCTTCGTTGATTTCTGGGCGCGCCGTGCCCGCCGCATCATTCCTGCCCTGACCGTGGTGATGCTGGTCACGCTGGCGTTCGGCTGGCTGCTGCTGACAGCCAAAGACTTTGCCGAACTGGGACGAACGGTGCGCTATCAGTCGCTGTTCATCTCCAACATTCTGTTCATGCGCGAGGACGGCTACTTTCAGCCTGCCTACGATCTGAAGCCGCTGCTGCATACCTGGTCGCTGGCGGTGGAGGAGCAGTACTACATTTTCTTCCCGTTGCTGATGGCAGCCCTGATTCGTTATGCCCGTCATTGGCGCTGGATGTTGTTCGCCGTGCTGCTGTTGTCGTTCGGCCTGAATATTCATCACATCGGGTACAAGCCGGAATTCACCTTCTTTTCGCTGCCAACCCGGGCCTGGGAGCTGCTCTGTGGCGCCATGCTGGCAGTGATCCCGGCGCCAAGGCAGGCCGTGCGTGGCTGGGTTTACCAAGGGGTGGGACTCGCCGGTCTGGCGGCGGTGCTGGTCGCGGTGTTCACGTTCGACAAGTCCACCGTGTTCCCGGGCTGGGCCGCGCTGTTGCCGGTCTTGGGCACCACGGCGCTGATCTGGTCGGGTGCGCAAGGGCCGAGCTGGACGGCGCGCCTGTTGAGTCTGCGTGCGCTGGTCTGGGTCGGCTTGCTCTCTTACTCGCTGTATCTGTGGCACTGGCCGGTCTATGTCTACGCCAACGCCATTTCCATCGACGGTATTCAGCCGCTGGAGGCGCTGGGCTGGATTGCCCTGTCGCTGGGCCTGGCGTGGCTGAGCCTGCGCTATGTCGAGTTGCCGTTCCGGGAGAAGCGTCTGCTCGCCAGCCGTAAGGCGGTGTTGACCGGGGCTGTCGCTGCCATCGTGGTACTGGCGACGACAGGCACGATGATCCGCGAGTCTGACGGTGTTCCGCAGCGGTTGACCGGCAAGGCCCTGGAATATGCACAGTCCCGCGAATGGCGGAACGGGCAGATGAAATGCATGTTGGTCACCCAGGACACGGTGCCGGACAAGGCCTGTCTGCTCGGTGACAATCAGAATGTACCGGCCACTCAAATGGTTTGGGGTGACAGTCACGCCGCTGCGCTGCTGCCGGCCATCGATAGCAATGCACGTCACGAAGGCCGCCCTGTCTGGTTGTTCAGCATGAGCGCCTGCTCGCCGATTATCGCCGATGACCAGCGTCAACGGTGCAAAGACTTCAACGTCCACACCATGGAAAAAGTGCGCAGCCTCGGGATCAAGGATGTGGTGCTGGCGTCCAACTGGAGCCTGTACATGTATGGTCGCGAAGACGGCGACAAAAAGGTTTTGCTCAACCCCCGGGACAATACCGCCGAAGCCGAACAACGCATGGCTGCCGGGCTCAAGGCGCGCGTGGCCGCGTTGCGAGAGGCTGGGGTGCAAGTCTGGCTGTTCAAGGATGTGCCGCTGCAACGCAAAGGCAGCATCAACCGCCTCACCAGCCTGGCGCGGATCGGGCGTTCGGCCGAGGGCCTCGGTCGCCCGCTGGAAGAACATCTGGCGCGACAGCATTTCATCAGTACATTGTTCGACGCCATGAGTGCTGCCGACCCGGGGGTCCATGTGATCGACCCGACGCCGATGATGTGCGCGAACGGCGTTTGCAGCATTGAAGTCAACGGTCACTCGCAGTACCGGGACGAGGATCACCTGTCGGATGTCGGCAGCGCCCGATTGAGCCCGTTATTTGCGCCAATGCTGCTGGGCGCTAGCCAGAATTGAGCGATGCCGGGCACTGACGGGCTGCTGTTTGCCCGTCAGAGCAGGTAGGATGTACGCCTATTTTGAGGGTGCCATCGTCAATGAAATTCAAGGATCTTCGGGATTTCGTGCAGCAGCTTGAGCAGCGCGGAGAGTTGAAACGCATCCAGATTCCCGTCTCGCCGGTGCTGGAGATGACCGAGGTGTGCGACCGCACACTGCGGGCCAAGGGCCCGGCGCTGCTGTTCGAGAAACCGACCGGTTACGACATTCCGGTGCTCGGCAACCTGTTCGGCACTCCTGAGCGGGTGGCCATGGGCATGGGCGCCGAGTCGGTCAGCGAGCTGCGCGAGATCGGCAAGCTGCTGGCCTTCCTCAAGGAACCGGAGCCGCCGAAGGGCCTGAAGGACGCGTGGTCGAAACTGCCGATCTTCCGCAAGATCATCTCAATGGCGCCGAAAGTCGTCAAAGACGCGGTGTGCCAGGAAGTGGTCATCGAAGGCGACGACGTCGACCTGGCGATGCTGCCGGTGCAGACCTGCTGGCCTGGCGACGTCGGCCCGCTGATCACCTGGGGCCTGACCGTCACCAAAGGCCCGAACAAGGACCGCCAGAACCTCGGTATCTACCGTCAGCAAGTGATCGGCCGCAACAAGGTGATCATGCGCTGGCTCAGCCATCGTGGCGGTGCGCTGGACTTCCGTGAGTGGTGCGAGAAGCACCCGGGTCAGCCGTTCCCGGTGTCCGTGGCGCTGGGTGCAGACCCGGCGACCATTCTCGGTGCAGTGACGCCAGTGCCGGACAGCCTTTCCGAATACGCTTTCGCCGGTCTGTTGCGCGGTAACCGCACCGAATTGGTCAAATGCCGTGGCAACGACCTGCAAGTGCCGGCCACTGCCGAGATCATCCTCGAAGGCGTGATCCATCCGGGCGAAATGGCCGACGAAGGCCCGTACGGCGACCACACCGGTTACTACAACGAAGTCGACAGCTTCCCGGTGTTCACCGTCGAACGCATCACCCACCGGATCAAGCCGATCTACCACAGCACCTACACCGGTCGTCCGCCGGATGAGCCGGCGATTCTCGGCGTGGCGCTGAACGAAGTGTTCGTGCCGATCCTGCAGAAGCAGTTTCCGGAAATCACCGACTTCTACCTGCCGCCCGAAGGCTGCTCGTACCGCATGGCCGTGGTGACGATGAAGAAGTCGTATCCGGGGCATGCCAAGCGCGTGATGCTTGGTGTCTGGTCGTTTTTGCGACAGTTCATGTACACCAAGTTCGTTATCGTCACTGACGACGATATCAACGCCCGGGACTGGAACGACGTGATCTGGGCCATCACCACGCGCATGGATCCCAAGCGCGACACGGTGATGATCGACAATACGCCGATCGACTACCTCGACTTCGCCTCGCCGGTGTCCGGCCTGGGCTCGAAAATGGGCCTGGATGCCACCCACAAGTGGCCGGGCGAAACCACTCGCGAGTGGGGCCGTGTGATCGTCAAGGACGACGCCGTCACCCAGCGGATCGATGCCATCTGGAATCAGTTAGGAATAGATTGATGCGTGTAACCCTGCAGCCCTCCGGAGCGGTGCTTGAGATACGGCCCGGCGAGCGGATTCTCGATGGTGCGCGGCGCCTGGGCTACGACTGCCCGCAAAGCTGCCGCAACGGCAATTGCCATGTGTGTGCGGCGTTGCTGGTGGAAGGCCGGGTCGAACAGGCCGGCAAGGTGCACGACCACGGCGAGTTCTACACTTGCATAGCCGAGCCGCTGGAAGATTGCGTCCTGCTGTGGGATGGCGTGCTCGCGTTGGGAGAACTGCCGGTGCGCAGCCTGTCGTGTCAGGTCATCGAATGCCGGGACGTCGGCGGCGACACCTGGCGCGTGCGTCTGCGGGCGCCGGCCGGCAAGCCGCCGCGTTATCACGCCGGGCAGTACCTGATGATCGAGCGTGAGAGCGGCGAGAAGTCGGCGTTCTCCATGGCCTCGGCGCCGCACGGCGGGCGCGACCTGGAAATCCACGTACTCGCCCGCGAAGCCAGTGCCCTGAGTCTGATCGAGCAACTGCAGCGCAACCCGCTGGTGCGCGTCGAATTGCCGTTCGGTGACACTCACCTCGCCGAATTGCCCGACGGGCCGCTGGTGCTGATCGCCGCCGGTACCGGCATGGGCCAGATCCACAGCCTGATCGAACACTGCCGTGCCAACGGCTTCAAACACCCGGTGCATCTGTATTGGGGTGTACGCCGTCCGGAAGATTTCTACGAGATCGAGCATTGGGACGAATGGTTGAAGCTGCCCAATCTGTTCCTGCACAAAGTCGTCAGCGACCAGTGCGGTTGGGAAGGGCGCTGCGGGATGTTGCACCAGGCCGTGTGTGAAGACTTCGCCGATCTGAAGTCCCTGCACGTCTACGCCAGCGGCTCGCCGGCGATGGTCTACGGCACGCTGGATGCTCTGGTGGAAGCCGGCATGGATGCACACCAGATGCGCGCCGACGTATTTGCCTACGCGCCTCGATCCTGATCCGTGCGAATTGAGCCGCGCCCCTAGAAACGCACGCCGGTCGTCACCATCGCCGCATTGGCGCCGAGAAACACCAGCTCGGCGGCCAATGGGCCGTAGTGAGTGCCGACGGACGGAATGATCACCGGCGCAACGCCGTAGCGGTTCAACGGAATCTTGTCCTTGTAATCACCGCGATAGCCCTGCAACAGCCCACCCGTGACTTTCAGATACACCGGATACTCGCTGCTGTCATAGCGTTTGCCGGCATAGGCGTAATTCGATCGCTGGCGGAACGAGTTACGGAAAGTTGCCCCGCCAAATACCCAGCCGGAAGCCTGATTGCGTTCGATGCCGATCAAGTCCTGATGATTATTGTGTTCGGGGTCGGGCGAATAATGTCGGGTGTAGACACTGGTCTGTGCATACCAGAAGCCCTGGTCTTTTTGAGTGTCATCCTCGGCCAGCGCCTGGTCGGTTTGAATCAATAGCAATGCGGCCAAAAGCTTTGGTTTCTTCATTGTGCAGCCTCGGTTAAACGGGATGGCTTGCGCCAGAGGAAGGCCGTTATACGTAGGCGTTCAGCGACGGGAAAGACAGAAAGTCCGACAGTTTAGTAGGAAGATTCCTGCGCTTTCTTGAACCAATCCTGAACAAGCGAAGGCTTATGCATATTTCATTCGGGTATTTAAGATATTTCGGCAATGGTATTAGGCTATATGAAACCGCATAGCGTTGACTGATACACCCGATTTAGCGCTATCGAGCAGGTCATACATCCTTTAGCACTTTTCGTTTTAGATTTACTGCTATATGTTCTATCGAACGAATTGCGCTTACATCTTGTAATACTTGCGGGGCCGAACACTTCCGTCATGACAGCCATAGAATCTGCTTTTCTGAATCTGGCTTATCCTCCGCGGCTCGATCTGGGGCCGCAGCTCACTCACGAACAACTTCTCGCTTCCATGCAATCGACCATGGCGCGCCACAAGGGCGGGCCGGTGTGGCTGTTCGCCTACGGGTCGCTGATCTGGCGCCCGGAATGTTCGGCGGTGGAGCGGGTGCGCGGGCGGGTGCATGGCTATCATCGCGGTTTGTATCTGTGGTCGCACGAGCACCGTGGGACGCCGGAAATGCCCGGGCTGGTGTTCGGTCTGGATCGCGGCGGTTCGTGCAGCGGCTTCGCCTATCGGCTGCCGGAAGAAAATCTCGACGCTGCGCTGTACGCGCTGTGGAAACGCGAGATGCCGTTCCCGTCCTATCGCCCACACTGGCTCAACTGCCGTCTTGAGGACGGTAGCCAGGTTGAGGCGTTGGGGTTTGTTTTGGAGCGACACCTGCCCAGCTATGCTGGCAACTTGCCGGATCATGTGCTGAGTCAGGTGTTCGAAAGCGCTTGCGGGCGCTACGGCACCACTCGCGATTATGTCGAGCAGACCGCCCACGCCCTGCGCAGCCACGCCATGCCGGATCGAAATCTGGAGGCGCGGCTCAAGCGCTGTCAGTCAAAAGCCGATCAGGCGACGGCTTCACGACTCTGACTGGCGACTTGTTTGTGCCATAGCGTCGGCGCCAGGAAGGCCATCGACAGCAGGCAAGCGCCCACCAGCAGCACGAAACCACCGTCCCAGCCGAAGTGGTCAACGGTGTAGCCCATCGCCGCACTTGCCGCGACCGAACCACCCAGATAGCCGAACAGACCGGTAAAGCCCGCTGCCGTACCGGCGGCTTTCTTCGGCGCCAGTTCCAGCGCCTGCAGGCCGATCAGCATCACCGGGCCGTAGATCAGGAAGCCGATGGAGAACAGCGCGATCATGTCCACGGTCGGGTTGCCTGCCGGATTCAGCCAGTAAACCAGGGTCGCAACGGTCACCAGCGCCATGAACACCATGCCGGTCAGGCCACGGTTGCCACGGAAGATCTTGTCCGACATCCAGCCGCACAGCAGCGTGCCCGGAATGCCCGCCCATTCGTAGAAGAAGTAGGCCCACGAAGTCTTGTCGACGTCGAAGTGCTTGGCTTCTTTCAGATAGGTCGGCGCCCAGTCCAGTACGCCGTAACGCAGCAGGTAGACGAAGACGTTGGCCATGGCGATGTACCAGAGCATTTTGTTGCGCAGCACGTATTTGACGAAGATTTCCTTGGCACTGAATTCGTCTTCGTGGCTGGCGTCGTAGCCTTCCGGGTAGTCGTTCTTGTACTTTTCGATCGGCGGCAGGCCGACCGATTGCGGGGTGTCGCGCATGGTGATGAAGGCAAACACCGCCACGCCCAGCGCCACCGCTGCCGGAACGTAGAACGCTGCGTGCCAGTCATTGAACAGGCCCATGCCGATCAGGAACAGCGGGCCGATCAGGCCGCCGCCGACGTTATGCGCCACGTTCCATACCGAAACCACGCCGCCACGTTCCTTCTGCGACCACCAGTGCACCATGGTGCGACCGCTCGGCGGCCAGCCCATGCCCTGGGCCCAGCCGTTGATGAACAGCAGGATGAACATCATGGTCACGCTGGACGTCGCCCACGGCGCGAAACCGAAAATGAACATCACTCCCGCCGACACCAGCAGACCGAACGGCAGGAAGTAGCGCGGGTTGGAACGGTCGGAGACCAGGCCCATCAGGAACTTGGACAGGCCGTAGGCAATGGCGATGGCCGACATCGCCAGACCCAGATCGCCACGGCTGTAGCCTTCGTCGATCAGGTACGGCATGGCCAGCGAGAAGTTTTTGCGCAGCAGGTAGTAACCGGCGTAACCAAAGAAGATACCGGCGAAGATCTGCCAGCGCAGGCGTCGGTAAGTACTGTCTATTTTTTCTTCAGGCAATGGAGCCTGATGTGCGGCAGGTCGAAAGAAAGCAAACATTCAAGAGCTCCAGATTTCTTGTTTTGACTGCGGATGCGAATGTTACAGTTTCGTTACCGAAAATAGCACCGGTTCGCATCGGCAAAACAGCGGAAAATGTTGGAAGTCGCACGTTCTTTTACGAACCTGTCGCTCAGCTGTAAGAACAGGGCGTTTTCACCCCTTATCAACATTGGGTGACTTAGACTCGCGGCCCGTTCAGCCGATTGATCAGCCGAGATAAGAAATGTCACTGAAGGTTCGCATGTTGGTGCCGAGATTTTTGGTGGCGGCTGGAATCGCCGTTGTCATGCTGCTCTTGATCGTCACCGATCATCCGGCCCATTCCGGTCTGCGCAACACCACGGTGCTGATCATTCGGCACGCGGAAAAGCCGGATGCGGGATCGGTACTCAATGCCCGCGGCGAACAGCGTGCGGCCGCCTACGTCGACTATTTCAATCCGCTGAAACTCGACGGCCAGACGCTCACCCCCCAGCGCTTGATCGCTGCCGGCGACACCCCGGAGAGTTCGCGCTCGCGCCTGACGCTGACGCCGCTGTCCGAGCGTTTGAAACTGCCGATCGAGCAGCCCTACGTCAATGGTGATCTCCATCAACTGGTCGGGTTGTTGCGCAAGAGCAATCAGGCGCCGACGGTGCTGATCGCCTGGCATCACGGCCATATCAATAAGCTGATCAAGGCGTTCGGCGGCGACGCGACAGCGCTGATGGGACAGGAAAAATGGCCGGATGATGTATTCGACTGGCTGATCGTCCTGCGCTTCGATGAGAACGGGCGACTGATCCCGTCTCGCAGCCATAAAGTGCAGGAACACCTGTTGCCGGGCGACCTCGCTGGTGCAAACGGCGGCTAAACGTCCGTCAGAAAATGTACCTGCAGCCCTTTGCGCAGGGGACTCGCCAGAATTCCCACCGAGATCAGGAAATGTCCTGCATCGCAAAGCGAAGCTGCGCCATTCAGTTAAAGGGCCTTGCTCCGTAACCTTTCTGTAGTTGCCGAACAGGCATTTCACTAGGGAAGGGGCGGGATCATGCGATGGTTTTTTGCTGGGCTTTTATTGATGATCTTCAGCCTCGCGCTGGCAGCGGAAGGGTTGCTCATACCCGAAAACAATCCCATGCCGATTTACCCCAAGGTGTTGTCCAGAGCCGGGGTCGAAGGCGAGGTCAGGGTCAGCTTCATCGTCAAGGCGGATGGTTCGGTCAGCGGGATCAACATTGTGCAAAGTGCTCATCCCGAGCTGGCTGAGGTGGTTAAAGATGCGGTAACACAGTGGCGATTCAAACCCTGGACGGTAGCGGGAGAGCGGCCGGCGGAGCAGTCGGTCGTTGCGCCGATAGTCTTTCGCCTGGATCTGGACCAGCCGATCGACATCAATCAGTGGCTGAAGTCAGTTAAGTGTCACGTCATCAATGGCGGTTTCAGAAACATGCCAGAGCACGCGTTGGTTGACGCGAAGGTGTTCGACTACACCCGTGCGTACATTTCGAACGTGATCCACAAGAGTCAGTTGGCCTATGAGCAGCGACTGGCGATCATCGCCGAGATGAACCGGCGCGTACCGATGATCGTCAGGGGCTGCCGGGAAAACCCTATGCGCAGATACATGAGTTTTCTGCCGGGGGAGGTTCGCGATTTGCTTTGACAGGTGGCGACGCAGCGCCGCTGAGGGTGACGCTGCGTCGCTGCTGTGCGCGGCTCAAGCCGGTTGTGGGAAGTCACCGGCCTGAAAAACTCAGCGCACCTGCACCACCACCTTGCCCACAGCCTTGCGTTGCCCCAGATCATTGATCGCCTGCGCCGCGTTGCTCAGCGGATATACCTGCGATACCAGCGGTTTCAACTTGCCCTCGGCGAACCAGCTGAACAACTGCTGGAAGTTCGCCGCGTTGTCCTGCGGCTGGCGCTGGGCGAAGGAGCCCCAGAACACGCCGACCACTGCCGCGCCCTTGAGCAGGGCGAGGTTGACCGGCAGTTCGGGGATGCGCCCGCTGGCGAAGCCGACCACCAGCAGGCGGCCGTTCCAGGCGATGGCCCGAATGGCCTGGTCAAACAGGTCGCCGCCGACCGGGTCGTAGATCACGTCGGCGCCCTGGCCGTCGGTGAGGCGTTTGATTTCGTCCTTGAGGCTGGTTTCGCTGTAGTTGATCAGTTCATCGGCGCCGGCGGCCTTGGCCACGGCGAGTTTTTCCGCGCTGCTGGCGGCGGCAATCACCCGGGCGCCCATGGCTTTGCCGATTTCCACCGCCGCCAGACCGACGCCGCCGGAAGCGCCGAGCACCAGCAGGGTCTCGCCCGGTTGCAGGTTCGCGCGCTGCTTGAGGGCGTGCATCGAAGTGCCGTAGGTCATGCTGAACGCCGCAGCGGTATTGAAATCCATCGACGTCGGGATCGGCAGCACGTTGTAGCCCGGCACGGCGACCTGTTCGGCGAAGCTGCCCCAGCCGGTCAGGGCCATGACCCGGTCGCCGACTTTCAGATGGCTGACTTTCTCACCGACGGCGCTGACCACGCCGGCCGCTTCGCCCCCCGGAGAAAACGGGAAGGGCGGCTTGAACTGATACTTGCCCTCGATGATCAGCGTGTCCGGGAAGTTGACCCCGGCGGCGTGCACCTCCAGCAGGATTTCGTTCTTCTTCGCGACAGGACTGGCGACGTCTTCCAGCACCAGCGATCGGCAGGGCCGAAGGCTTTGCACAGCACGG
>Ga0153931_100403_pt1 | contig 11024 bp, 9 predicted proteins | sample TSNJ015MetaG_FD_104730 | JGI IMG/M metagenome (GOLD analysis project Ga0153931, IMG submission 104730) | Attine ant fungus gardens microbial communities from New Jersey, USA - TSNJ015 MetaG | ecosystem: Host-associated > Fungi > Mycelium > Unclassified | place: USA: New Jersey, Wharton State...
CATTAGTTAGATCAATTATATCTGGTTTTGGGCTCACAGTATAAATAACAAGGTTCCATCATGGTAAAACACATACAATAGATGAGTGGGGGTTTGCATGTAAAGAATACAGCTGCATATTCTATCACCAAAAACCCTCTGTGTTTTGTATGTTATGGTAAATCTGATAAAGGTCAGGAGGACTTCAATTGCTGTTGTTGTCATCCTGATAATGCTTTTTTGTGTGAGAAGAAACACCTAGGTTCATATAGTAAGATATGTTGAACACATACTACAAGACAATGCTAAGACTGTCATATATAAGAGAATATGTTGAAATTACCAAGCAGCTATGGAGAGGGAAGAGTATTCTGGAAACTGATTTGTCATATACTTCAACTACCATCACAGACATTGCAATCTGGAAAATATGATCAGTTGGTGGGTTAGGTATAGTACCTTTTCTAAAGCATATGAGGATCTCAGCTGATTTTAACCATCAGCCAATAAATTACAAATTAAATCCTACAAAGCATACCTGCTGTCATGAAATATAGAATTATTGTGACTAGAATTCAAAAGGAAATAATACAATGACTCCATTAGCACATTTATCTAGCTCTCTTACCAATGAAATCCTTGTTCCAAATTGCTTGAAGGCATAGGACCAGCAGACTCTTCACTACCAATATGTTCAGTAACATGATGATTCTATTGACATCAGCTGCCCCAATCCTTACGAGTCATCATGAAACTCACTCGAGAACTAGTGAAAAACCAAATATACACCTGGCAAAGGGGTAGGTCAGATTGAGCAGCAGCTACATTTAACATATACCACTAAGACATCCTAGTCAATGAATATATCAAGGATGAATTGAGAGTAATGTCTTACTGATCTTGATGCCCAGGCTTTATTGTCATCTGGTGAAATTTTTATTAACATGCATTTGATCTATGTCAGATAATTTCCTTATACCATATGAACAGATTCTGAAAATTTGGATCAGTTGTCTCATTTAATAAAGCAAGGGAGTCACACATACATCATGCCTTCCCAGTTAATGATAAGGATAGAAAAATAGATGACATGCCGTTTTGACCATTTCTTCCTGAGTTTACATATATCAGTAGCAATAGTCGGCGATGAAATGGGAAACATGCCTATGGAGGTACTGAATCTAGGAGAGAAGAGATATGTGAAATCGTTGTTTACAAATGAAAAGCCTCACCTGTTGAGGAATGTGATAAATAAAATCATACACCATCAAAGTAGCAACAGTGACTTGAGAATGCTTCAGCAATTGTTTTGAGAACAGTAGAATAAGAATTAGCATACCTTGGCTGTAACGTTCACTTGATAGTCTCTTCAGGTTATCAACGTAGTCTTATGGTGTTAGTCCATACTGATCACCCATTGGGATGGAAGGGAGGTATTTTGTACAAAACTCGATGAAAATGGCTCGACTATATATCAACTGGTGTTATTAGACCAATGTTCTATTTTGTTGCTCGCAGGCCAATGAGTCTGATCAAGGTCAAACATCTGATATCCTCACTCCAATTTCATCAGTACACTGCAGCTGTGATGAGACTTGGCAGTTGACACTGATGGACTGTTCCAGCCTGACAACTTTTGCAATGGGTGGTAAAAATTATGATAGCTGAAGAAACTCGGCTGTGGCTTACATTATCCTCCAGGCTTTGCAATCCAGTCGACATCTGGTGACATACAGGATCTGCATACTCTCAAGCTTCAGAGAACGCTCTTTGGGATATTGGTTCTATGTCAATCAGTGGATACTTGGGCGGTGTAATGTTTATCACGATTGTCTCCGAGAAGTAAGATTTCTGATCAATCACATTTTTGGAAGCCTCCACTGCTTTTCTTATATCCAGACAACACATTTCCAGGCACTACTTGAAGCGTCTACCCACGTTCCTACCTTTGTATGTCACAGCCACCGCGACACAAGGCACTTTTTTGGTGATTTTTTCTCACCACTTCTCTGGGCCTTGAACTTGCCTGTCTCTCTTCTTGTGCTCTGCTCGTCTCCCAGCTCATCCTTTCAGGTCAAGCTTTAGGAAAGATTTGAGCTTTGCATGACGCCGTCACTGTCTTCCTTGATGCCGGCAACGACCTCCACCACCACGGCATCGTTCCCAGAGATCTCGTGTACGCTTGCTTTCCTCTTTCTCATCCCTCCTCCCTTCACCTACTTGAAAGACTCCAGAACATCCGCTATCACTCCAACGACCCCGACAGCGATATCGCCATCGTCGACTTTAACATGCAAGTCCATTTCCCACCCTTGACCTCTACAGAGAAAAAAACTCTTGTATCCTCCCGACGAGCAACTCACCTCTCTCGCCCGCTCTTCCAGCTATGCCGTCCGAGAAGTTATCAAGAACACCGGTCACCAAAAACTGGTTCACACGTTTGATCGGTTCCACGCGCATACATGGACTAAACAAAAGTTCATTGTCATCTCTGTGCACAGCCATCATCACCTACGTTCCCCTCTGCGGTTATCTTTCTTTTGATGCCAAAAACACCATGCCGAGCAGAACGCGACCCCAAAATCAAATTTTGGAGTCCATACTGGAACCCATTTCCAATCAAGCCGAGCCCTTCATCTGATGTCTCACTGTCCTTGATTCACTCCATTGTCCCACTGCTCAGGAGGATTTACGCGATCCTTGGTTTACCCCTACCACGCAATCCTATGTCAATCTCTCCCCCATCCTCAGACAAAACTGGGGTCCCAGAACGACATCAGCTACTTTTATGCTACTGCAAGTCGCTCGAGCACACAAAGCAGTGGTGGATGGGCCAATCAAGATCTGAATTTACACGTCGTCACGCAAACGCTGTCGAAAAGGAGGATGACCTTAGTCAAGACAACACTATGGTTCTGTTGAACCTGCTCATCGATTAACGCTTGCTTGGACAGAGGTGGTCGGAAAACTAGATGATTTCTAATGCTTCTTCATGTAAAGTACTTATTTCATATCACACTTTGAAAAATAATCACTGGAGGGTGACTAGGATATAGGATAGGGTTAAATCAAAGAATTCACTGTTGAATCAGGTAATGTGAGACGGTCATAAAAGGAAGCAAATGCAGCAATTAGGGAGAGGCCAATGACACTTCGCCAAACTAGGGGGAAAAGATAGACCATCTAGCTTCCTAGAGTGCTATCTTTAGGAAGTCATATTTACCTCCATCAACTTTCGACGTTTAACAACCTCCATCCCATTTTGTAGCAGGCCAGTACAATGATCGTTACCAAGGAACTGGCAATAGAATCTCAACCTTGATTTGCAAAAATATAAGCCAAGATGGTGCCCCGCTTGCGAAGGTTTGCCTGATCAGAGATGGTGGTGGAGGACGTCGAATAATCACCATCAACACAGATTCCCTGCAAAAGACGGAATATGGCGAGATAAATGGGCGAATGCACCTGGAGAGATGGAATTAGCAGGTGTCGTTATTGACAGCCAGGATGATAGGCATCAATTATCTGCCATCTGCGGAGTATATGTCAGGCGTAGAGAGTTGAAACAAAATCAAACATAGAAACTTCCTCCCGTCCGAAAGCATCCACACCATAGTCTAAGAGCGTGTATTATCAATAAAGACAGATATAGCTCGAGAAGTAGATACTCACTGAAGCCGAATTGATCAATGTCACTACTGATGTTAGCACTAGCCTTCACGAAAGCCGGAAGAAGTGATGCTCGACTGTAAAGTCGATACTGAAGCATTTTTACAACAGCCTGTTGAAGACAACGAGATTGATAACAAGAGCCAGCCAGCTGAAGTACGTTTATCAATCATACATCACTATTTTACATGTCTCGACGTACCATGTCTGCTGTCTCATCTATTATACGAACGAACTCGACCAGGATGTGGATGAATTTGAAGAGGAACCTGCTGCAGAGGAGGCGGAATATAATGGGGATACCTGCTTGGGTAAGAGTAGTGTAGAGGCGACGATGATGATGGAAGGGGTGATCGATGAAGGGGAGGTGTTGGATAAGGACCATAAAGTGCGCATACAGTTAATGGAGGCAGAGGCAGAGTTCCGGAATGAATGTATGAGATAATGAGGGCGGGGACAGATAACGCACATAGATTGAAGGAAGCCGGTGGTGCATGAGGTTGGTGTACATGAGGGGATAATAATCCACTTATGATTGCGTTTACGATTGTAAAATTACTGGCGATGGAGTTTGAAATGGCAAAGTCGCCGTTGCGGAGGTTTATTCCTGAGAAGAGTTTGGAGTTGACATAGGCAGAATAGCGGCTGGAGTGTTAAAAGGCGACGAAACGCTCGCAGTAAACGAAGTCTGAGGAATTGGGGTAGGTAATGAGTATTCTGGACGTTTTTATTGACTTGGATGGGCAGGTAGATATGGTACTGACTGACCAAAAGGATGATCAAATTAGGGTGGGTATATAGCTATGCGCGAGGGTGGTGGATACACGTATTAGTCGTAATACGGCGCTACACCGAACGAAGGATAACGAGCTGCCAGTGTAGTCACAGTTGGAGTTGGCCGTGAAGTGGTTGCAGATGGACTGGGATAAGTGGACTTCTTGGGAGGTGTCCGAGCTTCAGGCTTGCAGTTAGTATCGTGGTAACGTCTTGTAGAAGCTGGGAATTGTTCGGAGACTCATGCTTGCAAGGTAGCCCGTTTGATCCATTTAATGTGCAGCACTCTTAGGCACCTCACATCTCAAGGTCAGAGGGCCACTGAGAAGGGATAGAGTGTCCACACCTTGGCTTCAAGATTGTATACAGCATCTACGAGACGTACACAAGCGTGATTGATTCAGTAACAAGACGCCCATACGTGCGCATAAAAAGTTTGGTTGGAGATGCCGCATGGCAAAATGTTTGACAGCCAATCAAGCAATAATTTGATGACTTGTATCTGTCACCAGTGTTTTAATGTGAGCAAGTGCAGTACACATAGCGGGTCTAAACCTGCGAGGTCCATCGATAGCTTATCAGTGAAAAGACAACAAGTGTAAATGAGAGACAAACAATGAACATCAACTTGATGATAGTCGGGAAATAAGCCAACAACGAGGAAGACTGCGGGTGGACAAAATATGGAGAATGGGCAAAAAATATATCAATGAATGGATTTTCACGGCAGGATCGAGGAGCGTAGTGCAAACTTGAATATAGGTCTGGGATAAATATAATTCCTGTAGCGATCCTGTGACGAATGACAAGTGCTTTAAAAAACTTGTCAGACCACCAGCTCCTCGGTTGCAAAGAGTCGGAGCTTATCATGGAGCATGCTGTGGGCCGTTAATAGTCTGGTAGCTCAGTGTATGGGCTAGTTAATTTAGGTCACAGATTTCATTTCTGTCCGAGTCACTCTCCTGTCGAGTTGCTTTGCTTTAGGGTGTTATTCCCTTATGCATGTTTCTACAGATCCCCAGATGTAAAATCACTACATTTTTTGTGTTTTTTTCTTCAGGCACAAACCTCAACATCTTTATCTTCCACAATAAGAATTGATCCATGGCAACAACTCTGAATACCGAGCATCTATTACTACCAGAAGATTGCCAACAAAATATATTATATCATGGTAATGGTCTCCATTCTACAGAGGACGTAGTATGGAGCTTTGATCCGTTTATCCACAAAAGGCTAGTGGAAATTCAGGCAAGGTCAAGCCTTGTTGATCGATCAATCCAGATACTTTGTTCCCCTGGAATTGAACAAAGTGCAAAGTATGATGATCATTCCCCAATCAGTACCTCAATATGATGTGACTGCCCATGAGGTGGTCAAAAATAGACATAACAATGCTTTGTTGACTAGTCTCGGTTCCTGGATTATTCTCAGTTCCCAGATCGTTGTGTCTCGATCAATGCGTGGCCTCTCGATCATTGTTTGTTCCTTGATGGGGGGCCCTCAGTCAACTCGATGCTTGGCTCATCGATCAGTTTTTTATTTTCCTAGCTATACGTCTATTTCTTATTGTATTTATCGATGGCCCTCGAGTGTGTACCAGCGTTGCGTGAGTGAACTCTACGTTGAAGTTTGCTGGGCTAAATTGAGTGATTTCAAAGTGATCGAGGCGAAGACTAACTCGGAGCTAGTTTTTGCAATAGTCCAGTCTGTTACTGTTATCACCTTGTTGGCAGCACATCACAACTTTGCATGAATGTTGTTGCATGGTCTGTCTAACTCTGGAACTGAGCTTTGAAAATGATCTCTGATGCTGTAACACGTCTCAAGGTGATGATTTATATACAAAATTTCCTGATAATGGATTTTTTGTTTAATGTATCAAAACCTCTGACCCCATTATAATTGGTATTCCATGCCAAACGACATCAAACATTGGTCAAGCACCTACATCAGGGGTTTATTCTCAGGAAGAAAACATGAGATACAGGCAAGGTCGGCAGAAGAATAGTCGTAACGTGTGATCTACACCCCTTAAAAAAAGATGAGGCCTAAACTAAATTTTTATCTCCTCACTCCTTCAGTCTCTTCAGTGAGGTCAACATCTGCGTCATGACCCTTCACTTCAGGGAGAAGTGAAGGCATCGAAGATGCTACAACCGAAGGAGGTTGACGAAGCATGTCGAGCAACAGTGCAAAATAGGGACCAAGGGCCCCCACTTACTACACAGAACAGCAGACGTCCCTATCTTGTTGGTGAGTATATTCAAAGCGGGAGCAAAAATTATAGGTCCCGCTTTGCCACAGGTTGATGAAATTCCACGAACGAAGAGCTTGTATTGAGTGAGGGAAACTTGAGGGAGATGAAATTTCTGGTTTATTCATTGATGGGGATACGAAGTGGTACATACATACATTTGTGATTTACATAGGTCGTAGTGTTGGTTGGATTTGAATTTGGAGCAAGGCAAAGTTGACGATGAAAGCGGCTTTCCTAAGTGTATGGAACATGCCAGCGAGAATGCAAGCTAGACAAAATGGTGAGATGGTCGTATCAGATTAAAAGAAACCAGACGAGCACTTACGGAATAAAACGGTGAATCAGGAAGCATTGGAATTGAATTCACCTGCGTCCAAGCTATTCTATCGCCAGAACAGTGGCATAATTACTGGGGAAAAATCCTAATACAGTTATTGTTCGAGATCTTGAACAATCGTTCCCAAGGAAAACCTAACGAACCACCAAATGTTTCAAGTTGATGCCATGGAAAGAGATATCGAGTAAAAACCAGCAAAGCAAGGTATCGAAAAGGAGCCTGATGTGTCGCCACTCAGAAAAGTAAGTAGAAAATTCCCCGAGTGCGCGTTCTACTTTGGCTTGAGTAATGGAAACAAGGCTTAAACTCAGCAATCTCGTCACCAACCTCGACACTCGGCTGACACTGCGCTTTTTCAAAACATATTGACTTAGATAACATGAGACAGTGATAGAGGGAAGTAAACACAGGAATTAGCAAGAGGCCAACAACAATTCACCAAACTAAGGGGAAAAGATTGAACAACTAATGCTGTCTTCATAGTTCATACTTACCTCCATCAACTTTCACCAGCCTCCATCATATCTTTGTAGCAGGCCAGTAGACTGGTCAGTGGGAAGGAACTGACAAAAGAACACCAACCTTGATTTGCAAAAATGTAGACCAAGATGGTACCGCACTTGCGAAGGTTCGCCCGGTCAGAGGTGATAATGGCAGACATCAGACAATTGCCACTATCACCAATTCCCAGCAAAGTACAAGATATGGCGAGATAAATGAGCAATCCATCTGGAGAGACGGAATCAACAGGTGTTGATTGTGGTCGGGATGATAAGCATCAATTACCTCTGACTGGGCAAACCTTCACAAGCGCAGTACTATCTTGATCTATATTTTTGCAAATCAAGGTTGGTGTTCTTTCGTCTGTTCCTTCCCACTGATCAGTGTGCTACAAAAATATATTTGCCATCTGTGGAGCATAGTGTCGGGCATAGACAGTTGAAGAAAAATCGGACGTACAAATTGCCTTTCGTCTGACAGCAACTAGAGCATTGTTGCCACAGGCTGTGGAAGAAAATAAGGACGATTTGATAATGAGAGATAACCAGCTAACATATTTTTTACGATGAATAAATCATAGGCTTCAAGGACATCAGGATCACGCACCCTAGCCATTCCAAGCAGCTTTAACTCGACTTTCATCAAGATAAAGGCAGGGCGACCCTCTCCTTTGAGCTCTGGCCAGTGTATCAGAGGCAGGCAAAGCTCCATTTGGATCCTGGGCCATTGTTAACAAGGAAGAGGAAGCCCAAGAGAGGGCAAAGTTCAAATGAAAATGACATGAGATGTGGGACGTTCTTGATTGGAGAAGGTGATGCAGTCACAAAACACGTCACCCATCTGACTAAGTGGTATTCGTCTGCCTGTTGATCGTTGTAGCAGGTCTGTTGAGGAAGCATCAGATGATATGAAACTAATCTGTTGCCATTCAAGTCGTGTAGTCGTATACAACGGTGTAATTGAAAATCACCCAGCACTGCTTGTCCCTATGAACAGCTTGTCATTCAGGTCAAGTTTATACTCTGGACAAGTACGACTGCATTTAATCTCAGGATGCTCCCTATTAAATCATTGACCTCTCCTTTCCTTATGTATCCGCTGTCCAATATCGTAATCGAAACATCCTCAGGATCATGGCTATTGAAATGAAGAGCATGTTCTTTAGTATCGGGCTTGATGATAAAGACGATGATCCACTAGAGCAGTCTTCAACCACCCCCCTATAGCGCCAGGTTTTTCCCTCAGGAAACATATGCATGCCCATGTGGTCAATCAGATATCGAATTTAGACGTCACATCCTCACCGATTGTCCGAGATTGGCAAAAGACCGAGTACCCCTTCCATCTCCATCCATAGGCGACTTCATAAAATTCCTCATCTTTAACCCATCTAATTTTGCCTAGGGAACCTCTGTGAACCCACGATGACAACCTCAGAACGAGCCAGCCAAGTCCTCCCGAGCGAAATGCATGTCCTCACAGCCCCCTGCCTCCCTTCTTACCATTCCTTCGTACCTATGTTCAGTCTCTCCTCGTAGTACAAAGCCTGGATCAATCGTAATGTTAGTATTAGTTAAGGCCTTGTGCCTTAGTAGTCAGTAGACTACCGTGGACTGTGTTCGTACACCGCGTAATAAATTGTTGAGTTGAAAAAAAGATAAAGGCAATGCTGGTGAACAACATCATACCCCCACGTAATCCAAATGATCATTATGTGATGAACTTGACGTTGGCCGTGGACCGGGCATATCTTGAAACCAATGTATAGCAATGGGCTAGACGACTTGAAGCTAGTCGACAACCAGTTTCCGGTCGAACTTCTTGTAAGCCACAAGATGAGAGAGGGTTGTAAGGACAAACAAAGTGAACGATTGACACGCGATTAGAATTTTCAAAACATCTTTTCTTCAGCCAATCTTGCAACGATATTAGTCAGGAAGGGTTGCATGAGTGAAAGCAGTGTTGTCAAGACAATAGTGGATGTTTCTCTTGGATTTGTATATTGACGCAGGAATAATCTCTGTGGGATTTTTCTATGGTAGTAAATACTGAATAAATTTATAGTAAAAGATATGCAAGAATGTACGACTGTACGTTTTGATTTCCTACCCAAGAAGCTTCCCCACCCGCTTTCTCCTTTCCTCGAGTCCTTTCAGCCACTCTTTGTCAATGCATTCTGTCCACTTGGTGCCGAACTTGAACTTAGAGAGGTCTACCTTCGTTGGCCGCCCCCAGGTTGTTTCTGCGTAATGCAGGCATAGAACATCTCTGTGCTCGAGTGGGACCCAAAAGAGTAACTCATCGTCCTGACCCACCATCCATCCATCCCTCATGCCTCGCGGGACAGGCTGATGTCCATGAGTAGCATTCCGGTGCTTAACTGTGAGGTCTGCTATGTTGTATATTCTGTTTGGACCATGGTAATAATAGGACATCAACCTGGTTCCATCTCGAATAAACGCCATTTCCTTGTTTGGATCCCAAAACTGAGCATACAAATGGTTGGTGTGGATGTTGAAGAGAGCTATCGTGTTTGTGTTACGGTAGTGAAGAGCGATGAGTCGATCACCAAGGGATCGGTCATTTAGGGCAGGTGACAGGGCAATCGTGCTGTACATTTTGATGGGCATTGTGATGGGCTTGCCGCAGAGTTGACCAGTTCGTGTATCCCAAACTCGGATGTTATAGCCCTTCTCAGAACGACATGCAAGGAACTTCCCGTCAGGCGAGTACGCTACTGAATTCCAGTCAAGATGCACTTCATCAGTAAAATGGATACGATCAAACTGGACAGTGTCGGGATTCCATGAATAACATGAGTTGGGCATGATATTGAAAAAGGTCAAGCCATCGGGTGCCATCCGGATATTCTGGTATTTGTCTAGAGAAAATATGCATTCACTGCGATCCTTTACTTTCCAAACCTGGAGTAACCTTGACCTCTCATGCGAGTCATCGCCTTTTAGCTCGGCGCATAGAACCAGGTTGTTACATGTTTGGAAGGCAGCCTTCCTCATCCAGGAACTCCTTCTTTTGGGCCATGGATTGAATGATAAGCGATTTTCTAGGTGATTTATATCACATATAGTGACGAGAGATTCAGACAAAACGGCTATCCGATTGTCATCTGCGGAAAATGCGACGGCATAATTGTAGTCATGATCCCTGAGCCCTACAAGGTCCCTGGGCCCTACAAGCTCCCAAGTAGTTGTATCCCGCAGTTCGACGTAGGTAGAGTCCCGTGATATTGTAGCCACCATATTTCCAGAGGGCGAGAATGCTTTGATTTGTGGTACATGCATATCATCTTGAGTGACGGGTTGACTGCTTCCCAGATCCTCCAGATTCAACATCCTCACAGTTCCATCCTCACTTCCGATCAAAAGCCTGTGGCCATTGCGCGATGGACAAATACTGGTTATCGGCTGAATTTTCAGAGGATCTGTCTCAAAGACCATATTTGAGCCGGTTGCTGATACCTCCCATACCTCCACTATTATTTCA
>Ga0153931_100407_pt1 | contig 10963 bp, 8 predicted proteins | sample TSNJ015MetaG_FD_104730 | JGI IMG/M metagenome (GOLD analysis project Ga0153931, IMG submission 104730) | Attine ant fungus gardens microbial communities from New Jersey, USA - TSNJ015 MetaG | ecosystem: Host-associated > Fungi > Mycelium > Unclassified | place: USA: New Jersey, Wharton State...
ACGAAGAAGTCGAAAAATTCTCCGTGGTCAAAACCCTGCAGGCGATCAAAGACGCCAACGTGGTGATCGTCGTGATGGACGCCCGCGAGGGTGTGGTCGATCAGGAACTCAACCTGCTGGGCTTTGCCCTCGAAGCTGGCCGTGCGCTGGTGATCGCGATCAACAAATGGGACGGCATGACCCCGAGCGAGCGCGACTATGTGAAGGTCGAGCTGCAACGTCGTCTGTTCTTCGTCGACTTCGCCGATATCCACTTCATCTCGGCGCTGCACGGCACGGGCGTGGGCAACCTCTACGCCTCGGTACAGAACTCGTTCAAGTCGGCGGTGACCCGCTGGCCGACCAGCCGCCTGACGCAGATTCTCGAAGACGCGGTCAGCGAGCACCAGCCGCCGATGGTCAACAGCCGCCGGATCAAGCTGCGTTACGCTCACCTGGGTGGCGCGAACCCGCCGATCATCGTGATACACGGTAACCAGATCGAGAAAGTGCCGAAGTCGTATGTGCGCTATCTGGAGAACACTTACCGCCGTGTGCTGAAGCTGGTTGGTACGCCGATCCGCATCGAGTTCAAGGGCGGCGAGAACCCGTACGAAGGCAACAAGAACACGCTGACCGACCGCCAGGTCAACAAGAAGCGTCGCTTGATGTCGCACAACAAGAAAGCCAGCAAGAAGCGCCGCGACAAGAAGTGATCAAGGTTGATTGTTCCCACAATTGCGTGGGAATGCTCAACCGCTTCTGTAGGAGCTGGCGAAGCCTGCGATCTTTTGACTTTGCTTTGAAGGCAAGATCAAAAGATCGCAGCCTGCGGCAGCTCCTACGGGGTTCGGCGATAAAGAAGGGTACCCGGTTGGGCGCCCTTTTTTTATGGGCGCCGGATGGGCTATTCTCGGGCTCTCCCGCGCCGCCGTCAGAGCCGGGTGTAGAGCAGGGAACCCCTCGATGATCACCAGTAAGCTGCCGAATGTCGGCATCACTATTTTCACGCAGATGTCTCAGCTCGCGGCGCAGACCGGAGCGATCAACCTGTCCCAGGGTTTTCCTGATTTCGACGGCCCACAATCCCTGCGTGACGCGGTCGGTCGGCATATCGCCAGCGGCCATAACCAGTATTCACCGATGACCGGTCTGCCGGCGCTGCGCGAGCAGATCGCGGCGAAGATCGCGCGCAGCTATGGTGTGAAAGTAGATGCCGACAGTGAAGTGACGGTGACGCCGGGCGCGACCCAGGCGATCTTCTGTGCGATTCAGGCGGTTATCCACAGCGGCGACGAAGTCATCGTGTTCGACCCGTGCTACGACAGCTATGAGCCGGCGACGCAGTTAGCGGGCGGCCGTTGCGTGCATGTGCAACTGAACCCGAACGATTTCTCCATCGATTTCGACAAGCTTGCTGCGGCCCTCAGCCCGCGCACGAAAATGATCGTCATCAACACCCCGCACAACCCGAGCGGTGCACTGATCAGCCGTGCCGAACTGGATCAACTGGCGGAGTTGATCCGTGGTCGCGACATCTACCTGATCAGCGACGAAGTCTATGAACACCTGGTGTTCGACGGCGTACCGCATGTCAGCGTGCTGGCCCACGAAGAGCTGTATCAGCGCGCCTTCGTGGTCAGCTCATTCGGCAAGACCTATCACGTCACGGGCTGGAAAACCGGCTACGTGGTGGCGCCACCGGCGCTGACCGCCGAGCTGCGCAAGGTGCACCAATACGTCAGTTTCTGCGGGGTCACGCCGCTGCAGTACGCCCTGGCCGATTACATGGCCGAACACCCGGAGCACGTTGAAGAGCTGCCGGGTTTCTATCAGGCCAAGCGCGACTTGTTCTGCGATTTGCTGGCGCCGTCGCGCTTTACCTTCACTCGCGTCACCGGCACGTATTTCCAGTTGGTCGACTACTCGCAGATTCGCCCTGACCTGAATGACGTCGACATGGCGATCTGGATGACCCGCGAACACGGCGTGGCGAGCATTCCGGTGTCGGTGTTCTACCAGAATCCACCCGAAGGCCAGCGCCTGGTGCGCCTGTGCTTCGCCAAACGCGAGGAGACGCTGCGCGAGGCAGCGGCAAAACTATGCGTGATCTGAGTGCATTGCCCGATCTTCACCTGGCGCTGATCCAGACCAGCCTGGCCTGGCACGACCGTCAGGCCAACCTTGAGCACTTCGACGTGCTGCTGGAGCAGGCCCGCGGCGCGGACCTGATCATCCTGCCGGAGATGTTCACCACCGGCTTCTCCATGGAATCGGAAACCCTCGCCGAAGCCGAGCATGGCCCGACCAGCAAATGGATGAAGGCGCAGGCGGCGAAGCTCAATGCGGTGATCACCGGCAGCGTGATCATTCAGGCGGCGGACGGCAGCCATCGCAACCGCCTGCTGTGGGCGCGGCCGGACGGCGAAGTCTGGCATTACGACAAGCGCCACCTGTTTCGCATGGCTGGCGAACACCATCACTACACGCCCGGCGAGCGCCAGGTGCAGTTCGAACTCAAGGGTTGGCGCATCCGGCCGCTGATTTGCTACGACCTGCGGTTCCCGGTGTGGAGTCGCGACGCGCACGACACCGATCTGCTGCTGTACACCGCCAACTGGCCGGGCGCACGGCGGCTGCACTGGAACCGCTTGTTGCCGGCGCGGGCGATTGAAAACCTGTGCTATGTGGCGGCGGTGAATCGCATTGGCACCGACGGCAAGGGCTTCGCCTATACCGGCGACAGTCAGGTGCTGGATTTTCAGGGTGAAACGTTGCTGGCGGCGGGGGAGGCGGACGGCGTGTTCAAGGTCGTGCTGGAAGCCGCGCCACTGGCGGCGTATCGCGAGCGCTTCCCGGCCAATCTGGACGCGGATACCTTCGAACTCACTTGATATTCGCGACCGCTTTCGCGAGCAAGCCCGCTCCCACAGGTAGAACGCAATACCCTGTGGGAGCGGGCTTGCTCGCGAAGAGGCCCGATCAGACAACACAAAACCAGCAGGCATAAAAAAGGCCCCGGAGTTCACACTCCGGGGCCTTTTTGCATGTCAGCGAAGGCTTAAGCCGCTTTCGCTTCCGGCTGGCTCAGGGAGCGGTTCAGCGCACTGAACAGCGCCTTGAAGCTGGCGGTGGTGATGTTTTCATCGATACCCACGCCGTGCACCGCACGCTCGCCATTCACGCGCAGCTCGATGTAAGCCGCTGCCTTGGCGTTGGTGCCCGCGCCGATCGCGTGTTCGTTGTAGTCCATGATCTCCACCGGAATCGGCAGACCGGCCACCAGGGCTTCCAGCGCACCGTTGCCCTTGCCGCGCCAGTGCAGGTTGGTTTCGCCCTGACCCTGGCTCGCCACTTCCACTTCGACGGCGCTGTTGCCGTTTTCTTCCTGCAGGCGATGACTGACCAGCGCGTACGGGGTATTGGCTTGCAGGTATTCGCTGATCAACAGCGAGTGAATCTGCTTGGCGGTCATTTCCAGGCCGAGGCGATCGGTTTCACGCTGCACGACCTGGCTGAACTCGATCTGCATGCGACGCGGCAGGCTGATGCCGTATTCCTGCTCCAGCAAGTAGGCGATACCGCCCTTGCCCGACTGGCTGTTCACACGAATCACCGCCTCGTAGCTGCGGCCGATGTCGGCCGGGTCGATCGGCAGGTACGGCACTTCCCACAGGGTATCCGGTTTCTGCTGGGCGAAGCCCTTGCGGATCGCGTCCTGGTGCGAGCCGGAGAATGCGGTGTGTACCAGGTCGCCGACGTACGGGTGACGCGGGTGCACCTGGATCTGGTTGCACTCTTCGACGACCTTGCGCACGCCGTCGATGTCGGAGAAGTCCAGCTCAGGGTCGACGCCCTGGGTGTACATGTTCAGGGCCACAGTGACGAGGTCAACGTTACCGGTACGCTCGCCGTTGCCGAACAGGCAGCCTTCGACGCGATCCGCGCCAGCCATCAGGCCCAGCTCGGTGGCGGCGACGCCGGTGCCACGGTCGTTGTGGGTGTGCAGGCTGATGATCACGCTGTCACGACGATTGATGTTGCGGCCGAACCACTCGATCTGGTCGGCGTAGACGTTCGGCGTCGCGCATTCAACGGTGGCCGGCAGGTTGAGGATCATCTTGTGCTCAGGCGTCGGGTTCCAGACCTCGATCACTGCGTCACAGACTTCCTTGGCGAATTCCAGCTCGGTGGCGCTGAAAGTTTCCGGGGAGTATTCGAAGGTCCACTCGGTGTCCGGCTGCATCGCCGCGTACTTGACGAACAGCTTGGCGGCGTTGACCGCGATGGCCTTGATGCCGTCCTTGTCCTGGTTGAAGACGATGCGACGGAAGGAAGGCGAGGTGGCGTTGTACAGGTGAACGATGGCTTTCTTCGCCCCGCGCAGGGATTCGAAAGTGCGCTCGATCAAGTCTTCACGGCCCTGGGTCAGCACCTGAATGGTGGTGTCGTCCGGGATGTGGCCTTCTTCGATCAGGGTACGCACGAAGTCGAAGTCGGTTTGCGAAGCGGCCGGGAACGAGGCTTCGATTTCCTTCACGCCGACTTGCACGAGGGTTTTCCAGAAGCGCAGCTTCTTCACCGCGTCCATCGGCTCGATCAGCGACTGGTTACCGTCACGCAGGTCGGAGCTGCACCAGATCGGCGCGGCGTCGATGGTTTTCGACGGCCAGGTGCGATCCGGCAGATTGATGACGGGGAACGCGCGGTATTTCGAAGACGGGTCTTTGAGCATGCTCATCGGGAAAATCCTTATTGTCTGGGCCGAAAAGAGGCGGCCTGCCGGTGGAACGAATGTTCGGAAACAGCTTGGGACGAGGCGCAGCGATTCAGCCCGGCAGTCGTGCGCTGACGAGGCACAGACTGCGGTGCTGGCGAAGCTGAATAAGGGTGTGAGAGGTTTTCATGTCTTCAACCCTAACCGCGAGGGGAGAGGATGGCAAGCAGTCGAAAAAAATTGAGAGGAATACTCGAAAAGCGGGGATTAGCGCGATTTTATTGTGCTTCAGGCGAATGATCGTGTTGATGTTTGCGCGAGGGTTGATTGGGGCGCAATTGAAACTGGTGGGGTGTCAGCAGGATTTACGGTGTGGGATGGGCCGCCTTCGCGAGCAAGCCCGCTCCCACAGTTGATCGTGTTCACCACACAAATCCAATGTGGGAGGGGGCTTGCTCCCGAAGGGGCCGGTAGCCTCAATCAAGAATTACGGCTGAAATGCACCAATGAAAATCGCCGGATCCACCCGCGCATCGTTCAGGCTGATGTTCCAGTGCATGTGCGGCCCGGTGGCCCGGCCGGTCGAACCGACCTTGCCCACCACCGCGCCACGGGCCAGTTGATCACCGACCTTAACGTCGATTTTCGACATGTGGCAGAACATGCTGATAAAGCCCTGGCCGTGATCGACAAACACTGTGTTGCCGTTGAAGAAGTAATTGCCGGTGAGAATCACCTTGCCCGCCGCCGGGGTCTTGATCGGCGTACCGGCCGGCACCGCAAAGTCGAGGCCGGCGTGTGGGTTGCGTTCTTCGCCATTGAAGAAGCGGCGCACACCGAACTTGCTCGACAGCGGCCCGTTGACCGGTTTGTCCAGCAGCAGGTTGCTCGGGGTGTTCGGGCTGAAGCTGCGGTAAGCCTTGATCTGTTCGGCCAGTTCGCCCTCGATGCGCTTGAGGTTGGCCGGGTTCGGATTGACCTGCTGAGTGTTCTTCAGGGTGATGTGCTGTTCCGGGTATTTCTTGTTGCCGACGGTGAACGGCAGATTACGTCCGCCGCTGCTGATCTGCTGACTGCCGGGTTTGACCGTCAGCGGCACACCGACAATCGCCAGCCAGTTGTTCTGTTCTTTCACCACCAGCACCGGTTTGCCCTGATAGGTGGCTTTAGGCGCCTGAGTGGCGCTGCCCAGATCAACCACGGCCACGCCGCCCGGCACCGGTTTGTTCAGCAGGCGGGTGATGTAGCTGTCGGCGTGGGCATTGAAGGTGGTCAGGCACAGCAACAATAACGGAGCGAAAAAACGCGGCATGGATCAGTCCAGTAAAGAGAGGGTGACAGGCGTCAGGTGGTTGTCCTCGACGCGCACTTGCAGTTCGCCTTCGCCGAGTTTGGCCTTCAGGCGCTGCCCGTTGTGGGTCTGCGCGGCGTTGCGGATCGCCTGACCGCGTTCATCCAGCAGAATGCTGTAACCGCGGCCAAGCGTCGCCAGCGGACTGACCACATGCAGCGTCTGCATCTGGCTGTGCAGTTGCAGGCGACGGCTCTTCAGGCCTTCGCGCATGGCTCGCGGCAGACGTTCGGCGAGGCTGTCGAGGCGCTGGCGCAGCATCGCCAGTTGGCGTCCCGGGTGTTGCCCGGCGAGGCGGGTTTCCAGACGAATCAGGCGTTCGCGGCGGGTATTGAGCTGGCGTTCGAACGCCCGGCGCAGGCGCATGTCCAGGTCATCCAGGCGTTGCGCTTGCTGACGCAGGCGTTCGCCGGGATGGCGCAAACGGCGGGCCATGCCTTCGAGGCGCAGGCGATCGCGCATCAAACGGTCGCGCATGCGCATCACCAGACGTCGGTGCAGGCTTTCGACCTGACGGATCAGGTGACTCGAATCCGGGGCCAGCAATTCGGCGGCAGCGGAGGGCGTTGGGGCGCGCACGTCAGCCACGAAATCACTGATCGACACATCGGTTTCATGCCCGACCGCGCTGACGATCGGCGTCACGCAGGCATCGACCGCGCGGGCCACGGCTTCTTCGTTGAAGCACCAGAGGTCTTCCAGCGAACCACCGCCGCGGGCGAGGATCAGCGCGTCGAAACCACGAGCGTCGGCCAGTTTCAGCGCGCGGACGATTTGCGCGGTGGCTTCGCGCCCCTGCACGGCGGTCGGAATCAGCGTCAGTTGCACCTGCGGCGCCCGGCGGCGGAACACGCTGATGATGTCGCGAATCACTGCGCCGGTCGGCGAACTGATGATGCCGATGCGTTGCGGATGCACCGGCAGCGGCACTTTGCGTTCGGCGCTGAACAGGCCTTCGGCGCTGAGTTTTTCTTTCAGCGCATCGAAGGCCAGGCGCAGCGCGCCGTCACCGGCCGGCTCCACGGTGTCGAGAATCAGCTGATAGTCGCCGCGCCCTTCGAACAGCGAGACCTTGCCGCGCACTTTCACGGCCAAGCCGTCCTTCAGCGCCTGACGCACCCGTGCCGCATTATTGCGAAACAGCGCGCAACGCACCTGCGCACCGCTGTCCTTGAGGGTGAAATACACGTGGCCGGACGCCGGGCGGGCGAGGTTGGAGATTTCGCCTTCGACCCAGATGTTGCTGAACACGTCTTCGAGCAACACCCGCGCGCGGCCGTTGAGCTGGCTGACGGTCAGGACTTCACGGTCCAGGCCAAGTCTTGCAAAGGGATCTTTAATCATGGGGCGCAGTTTAAAGGCATTGTCGCCGTCATTGCACGATCCCTGTAGGAGCTGTCGAGTGAAACGAGGCTGCGATCTTTTGATCTGGTTTTTTTGAGATCAAGATCAAAAGATCGCAGCCTTCGGCAGCTCCTACAGGGGGTGGGTGAAGGTCTGGATGAAGTGTTGCACCAGTGGCGTGGGGTTTTGCCGGTAGGCGAGGGCGACGGTGCTTTGGCAATCGGCATCACTCAGCGGTAGAAATCGTACGCCGCTGGGCGCGATGTCCTGCATCGACTCGGGCAGCAGGGCAATCCCGAATCCAGCCTGGATCAACTGCAACTGCGTGGTCTTGCGCGACATCACCCGCGCGGCTTTGGGGAAAAAGCCCTGACGCATGCACAGGTCAGCGCACAAATAACTGAGTCCACCGCGCTGTGGATGCGGGATCGAGATGAACGCTTCGTCCTTCAGTTGCGCCAGTTCGACAGCGGATGAATCGGCCAGCGGATGATCGCTCGGCACCGCCAACAGCAGGCGCTCGGTGAACAGATGCACAACCTGAATGCCCTCACGCTGACGCAACACCGGCAGGCGCAACAGACCAATGTCGAGACGTCCTTCGGCGAGTTCCTCAAGCTGCGCCTCGGAGGACAGTTTGCCGATGTCCAGCGACACGCCGTGCTGCTGATCGAGATAAGTGCTGATCCGACGTAATAAGTGCCCGCTGATCGACACGGTGCTGGAATGACTCAGACGCACAGTACCCGATTGTCCGTTACCGACTTCGGTCGCCATCGCGCTGGCTTTGCTCAGTTCATTGAGCAGGTTTCTGGCCCGCGGCAAAAACGCCTCACCTGCCGCCGTGAGTCGGGGCTGGCGTGCAGTGCGTTCGAACAGCGGGGTTTGCAGGCGCGCTTCCATGTCCTTGATCTGCCGGCTCAGCGCCGACTGCGCGATGAACAAGCGTTCAGCCGCGGCGCTGAAGCTGCCGCATTCGGCGATTTCCACGAAATAGCGCAGTTGACGGGTTGAAAGCATCAGGTATGCCTTTTCGAGATGAGTGAGCGACTTTGATCATATTAGTCGCAAGGCTTGGCGCTGGCTAAAGTCATCACAGGCTTATAAAGGAAGCGGACCGATGAGCGTGGCGGGGCTGTTGAGCGAGTGGACGTGGGGCGCGGGCGGCTGGGCGGTGATCGGGCTGGGCATCGCACTGGCCTATATCGTCTTCGGGATTGCCGGGTTCGGTACCGCACTGGTCGCGGGGCCGATTCTGATTCTGTTCATGCCGTTGTCGAAAATCGTGCCGCTGCTGGTGCTGCTGGATTTCGTCGCGGCGTTCGGCAATCTGCTGCCTTCGCGCCGGGACGTGGCGAAACCCGAGTTGTTGCGGCTGTTGCCGTGCATGGCGGTGGGATGCACGTTGGGGGTGATTTTCCTGCTTAACCTCAAATCCGATCTGTTGCTGCTGTTGATGGGGCTGTTCATCAGTGCTTACGCGATTTACAGCCTGTGGGTCAAAGCCCGGCCGACGCAGCTGTCCGCCGCATGGGCGCTGCCGATGGGCACCGTGGGCGGGCTGTTTGGCGCGCTGTTTGGCAGTGGCGGCTTCTTATATGCGATCTATCTCAACAGCCGTTTGCCGAAAGATGCGGCGCGGGCCACGCAAAGTGCGCTGATCAGTTGCAGCACGGTGGTGCGTTTGAGCCTGTTCGCCATCGCCGGGGTGTATGCCGAGCTACCCTTGTTGATGCTGGCGCTGTGTCTGTTGCCGGCCATGGCGCTGGGGCTGTGGATCGGGCGGCGGTTGACCATGCGTCTGTCGCGCGAGGCGTTCGTGCGGCTGGTGACCTGGCTGGTGCTGGCCAGCGGGATTGCGTTGATCGGGCGCTACATTATTAGTGTGGCGTGAGCACTTGACCGGATTTCGTCAGGGATTAAGCTGCCGGCCTTCAGGGCCCCTTCGCGAGCAAGCCCGCTCCCACAGGGAATTGCATTTCAATGTGGGAGCGGGCTTGCTCGCGAAGGCGTCAGAAGCCATACCGCAGGACTTTCCATGAATTCGCAAAGCATCATCGTCCCGAAAATCTCCACCCTGCCGGTCCACGAACCCCGGGCCCGGGCGATCGTGCGCTGGCTGGTGCGCAAGAACATCATCGAAGAACAGCTGACTACCTGCGGCCGCACCGGCAACCGCATGGCCCATGCGATTGCCGACGGCGCGCGTGCGGTGGTACTGCATCCCGAGGCACTGCCTTTCGGTGAACCGATCAATGGCCTGGAGATCATCGTCAAGCGCTGCATCTACACCCCGGCCAAGGGTTTTCTCGAAGAAGCCGGGTGCGCCGAGTGCCGCCGCGAAGTCGGCGAAGCGCTGTTCGAGAGTCTGGAAGACTGGATGCCCGGGCGCACCGATAACTTCACCTGCCCGGAATGCGGGCATGAAGACGATATCAACGGCTTTCTGTTCTTGCAGGAATGTGCGTTTTCCAACCTGGGTTTCATCTTCAACAACTGGCTGGAAGCCGGTTTCAAGCAGAGCTTTATCGATGAGTTCGCCGATTGGCTGGATCAACCTGTCTCTTGGGTCAAGGTGGAGCTGTAGCGGCCGCGGTTCCCGTACATCAGTAACATCGATAATAGACAGAGTTTTACGTTGAACAGCAGGGGGTGTCTGACTATAATGGCGCGCTTCCATTTTCCCGCTCGGGAGCCCCCGCGATGCTGCGTATCAGCCAAGAAGCTCTGACATTCGACGACATTCTCCTAGTGCCCGGTTATTCCGAGGTGCTTCCTAACGAAGTCAGTCTCAAGACCCGCCTTACCCGTGGCATCGAGCTGAATATTCCTCTGGTTTCTGCCGCCATGGACACCGTCACTGAAGCCCGTCTGGCAATCGCCATGGCTCAGGAAGGTGGTATCGGTATCATCCACAAGAACATGACCATCGAGCAGCAAGCTGCCGAAGTGCGTAAGGTCAAGAAGTTCGAAGCCGGCGTCGTCAAGGATCCGATCACCATCGAGGCTGATGCCACGGTACGTGACCTGTTCGAACTGACCCGCATGCACAACATCTCCGGCGTTCCGGTGCTGCACGATGGCGACCTGGTCGGCATCGTCACTTCCCGTGACGTACGCTTCGAAACTCGTCTGGAAGCCACCGTACGTGAAGTGATGACGCCTAAAGAGCGTCTGGTCACCGTCCGTGAAGGCGCCAACAAGAACGAAGTCCGCGAGCTGCTGCACAAGCACCGTCTGGAAAAAGTTCTGATCGTCGATGACAAGTTTGCCCTCAAAGGCATGATGACCGTCAAAGACATCGAAAAAGCCAAAGCCTACCCGCTGGCCAGCAAGGACGATCAAGGTCGTCTGCGCGTTGGCGCAGCTGTCGGCACCGGTAAAGACACCGGTGACCGCGTTGCTGCGCTGGTCAACGCCGGTGTGGACGTGGTGGTGGTCGACACCGCACACGGTCACTCCAAAGGCGTGATCGACCGCGTTCGCTGGGTCAAAGAGAATTTCCCTGAAGTGCAGGTGATCGGCGGCAACATCGCCACCGGCGCTGCCGCCAAGGCTCTGGGCGACCACCG
>Ga0153931_100411_pt1 | contig 10888 bp, 6 predicted proteins | sample TSNJ015MetaG_FD_104730 | JGI IMG/M metagenome (GOLD analysis project Ga0153931, IMG submission 104730) | Attine ant fungus gardens microbial communities from New Jersey, USA - TSNJ015 MetaG | ecosystem: Host-associated > Fungi > Mycelium > Unclassified | place: USA: New Jersey, Wharton State...
GGCAGTGCCCGCCGGACTCGATCCGCTGGTGGCGCTGGCCGATACTGCTGCCCTGATCGCGGGCGGCTTGACTGGATTGGTGAAACGCTGATGATTCAACGCTCCCTGAAGTACATCCTGGCCGCACTGATCGTGCTGGCCGTGATTGCCGGCGGCGGTTACTGGTACCTCAAACGCCCGGCACCGCAACCGACTCTGCAACCGCTGACTGCCGCCGACGGCACGGTCATGACCCGCGTCGTTCCCGGCACCCAGCCCAAGGCTCAGGTGCTGGTAGCGGTCAATGACGACCAGAAGCTGACCGACAACCAACTGAGCACCCTGAGCCGCAGCGCCTCGGCGCAAATCGTTCAGGTGATTCTGCCCAAGGACTGCCTGCAACAGAGCCGCGCGCTGCAAACCGGCCTGCGCGAACTGAATGGCCCGGCCACGCTGGTCAGCGGTATCGGCCCGGGCGCCGTACTGGCCTGGCGCTGGTTGTCCGAGCAGAAGGACGACAAGGCCCAGGCCATCTCGGTTGACCTGGCCCTGGAAAAACCCGGCTGCACCCACCTGCTGCCGAAATCCGCGGCCCACGGCCATTGGCTGGTGGCGTGGAACGACAACCCGGACGACACCAGCGCCGGTTTCGTGCGCGATCAACCGAACGCCGAAACCAGCATCAGCGACTACGACATCAATCTGCCGCAAGTGCTGAACAACGAGCTGCGCAAGATCCTCGTCGGCGGCGACAAGGCCAACGGCGGTCTGGCGATCCCGGTGGTTGAAGTGCCGGCCGGTCAGGCCAAGGACACCGTGACCCTGTTCCTTTCCGGTGATGGCGGCTGGCGCGACCTCGACCGCGATGTGGCCGGCGAGATGGCCAAGATTGGCTACCCGGTGGTCGGCATCGACACCCTGCGCTACTACTGGCAGCACAAGAGCCCGGAGCAAAGTGCCCTGGACCTGACCGAACTGATGCAGCACTACCGTCAGAAATGGGGCACCAAGCGCTTCATCCTGACCGGTTACTCGTTCGGTGCCGACGTCCTGCCGGCGATCTACAACCGCCTGCCGGACACCGAGCAGCAGCGCGTAGACGCCATCATCCTGCTGGCCTTCGCCCGCACCGGCAGCTTCGAAATCGAAGTCGAAGGCTGGCTCGGCAACGCCGGCAAAGAAGCCGCCACCGGCCCGGAAATGGCCAAGCTGCCAGCGTCTAAAGTGGTGTGCATCTACGGCGCCGAAGAAACCGACGAAAGCGGCTGCACCGACAAGACGGCAGTCGGCGAAGCGGTGAAACTGCCCGGCGGCCACCACTTCGACGAGAACTACCCGGCGCTGGCCAAGCGTCTGGTGGACCTGATCGAGAAGCGTCAGAGCAAGGATCAGCCGACAGAGTAATCTGAGCAAGCAGCACAAAAAGCCCCCGCAGCCTTAAGGTTGCGGGGGCTTTTCGTTGGGGCGTTTGGCTCGTTTTCAGGAGATAAGTGACGCTTCAGCGAGTGAAAAAAAGCGCGAAGGCCATTACCTCGCCATCATCTGCTTCTCCAAGTAAACTATTCCTATTTTTATGAAGGGAAGCCGACATGAGCCAGCCGCCACTAATCATCAACCTCACGAGTAGCGCGACGGGAAAGTTCGACGAACGTAATGACATACTTCAGCGAGATGCTCTCAAGCGTCTCGACGCCCTCATCGTCGAACAGGTAAAAGGAATTTCCGAGGATAGCGAAGATCGTTACGCCAATATAAAAGACACTTCTCTCAACTACACACGTATCCACAACGCAATGCTCATTCAAGGGGGACGAGGTAGCGGCAAGACCACATTCCTGCTTAATGCATTGCACAGACTCAGCTTGCCTAAAAAACTCGATCAACCGGAAGAAAAAGATATCGCGGAAACAGCGAACAAGCTTCATGTATTGCCGATGATCGATCCGACGCTCATAGAAACTAAAGAAAACATCATCATTGTCATACTTTCGATGATCGAGGCCGCCATCGCGCATGTGGCGGACGATAACGGCAAGATGGAAAAAGCGCGGCAGGCTCTGGCCGAGGGCCTCGGTCTATTGGATGGAATCGGACCGAATTCGGCGTACGGCAACGAATGGGAAGATGCCACCTGGGTCATGAGCCGAGGATTGCACAAAGCCAAGAAGGGTCGATCGTTCGAGCTCAAGTTTGGCGTTTATCTTGAAACTGCATTGAGCATGCTCAACCAAAAAAAGGCGTTTGTGCTAGCCTTTGATGACGTTGACACAAACTTCAACCATGGTCACACAATCCTCGAAACCATCCGCAAATACCTAACGTCTCCCCGCCTTGTTCTGTTGCTTTCCGGCGATCTGGATCTGTACGGTCGACTGTTACGACGCAATATTTACCGCACTTTCGGTGAGCAAGTCCTGAAATACGACCCCGATATTATCGGAGATGACAAACACAATCTCGGTCACGCAGTGCTGGAACTGGAAGAGCAGTACCTTCTAAAAATCGTTCCCCCACAGAACCGAATTCCGATGTTGCCGCTGGGCGGCATCATGCAGAGATCAGGTGTCACTGTTAAGACCAGCCTGAATGAAGAGAGCGGGCAAGATCTGCCTGCATGGGCAACCGAACGGATAAGAGAATTGCTCCTCGAAAGAGATAGCCAATCCCAATCGTTCTTCGACTTTGTATCGATGGAACACCTGCGACTGGTCATTGGTTATCTGCAGGCACTTAACCAGGATGATCAAAAATCCAGTCGTCAGATGATTGTTAAGGTGTTCGAAACACGGCTGAGAGCCAGCCTGGTACCTACCGACCTCATTGAAAGGGGTAATTTCGATTATGCTTTAAGATCGGCCTTCGAGTGGCTCGCCAATCAGGATGACGCACCCGATTTACTGCAGTTCGGCGTTCCGATTGATCCGGTCAGGGCAGTCGTGCTTCATTGCTTGGCACTAGCGCTTGCCCAAGGGCTTGAAACCCTCAACGGAGGAGCATTAAGGGCACTATTTGCTTTGGCGCTACCCGTCACCATGATGCGGCGCTCGGAAAACATCGACAACGATATCCGGACGTCTATCTTTCGTTTTCTATGGACCCAGTCCACTCCGTCACTTTCGGAAATAGCAGCGCGTATCGGCAACATCGACAGATCTCGTGGTCAGGAAATCGGAAAACTGCCCGCAAGCTCATTTGGTTCAGTTGGACTAACACAAAGATCTGCGTGGAACGACAATTTGCAGCGGATTTATGGCCTTGCAAACGAAGAAGGCGAAAAGCTGACAGTGAAACAGTTGATGCGCGAACTTGCAGAGCAAAAGCGCGATGTGCCAACACGGCAGTGGCTTAACAGCTTTACATTCGCGGATGCCGTGAAACTGCAAGTTCGTCAGGGCGTAGGTTGGTTTTCAATCGATGACCTACAAGACAACCGTACTGAAAAATTCAGCGAGGTTCTGAGCCTTATCGTCTACAAACGCTTCAGTGAACGCGGCGAAGTTTTTCGCTCACTTTCGGCGCTTTCGCTGTTCGCCGTGATAGGCGACCTGTTGATGTCCAATGATATTAGCGACCTGACTACACATGCTGTTGCCGCCACTATCCCCCCATTTAAGCGTGAAAAAACACAAAACTACCTGAACCTTTCAGCTGAAGCAGACGACGAACAGAGCGAGGAAGAGATTACGGATGGGGAGCATTCTAAGTACATTCAGGACGATAGTCAGTTCGGGATTTTTGTAAAAAACCTCAAGGAATGGCACATTTTTGCCCGTAGTGCGCACTTAGATACTGATGTTTCTCCGTCCATGCTGGGACGCATTGCTTCGCGTATTCATGATGACCTTATGGACCTGGATGACAAGGTGACGTCGTCGTGGAAAAGCGGGCAGATTTTGCATCGGCAGATCACCAACATTCTGCACGGTATACTTGTAATCACTTCTGGTCTACCCGGTCGCAAGGAAAGCCCAAAAGTTTCCGATAGGCCTCTCCGTGAAGCCCTTGGACGCACAGGTGGTAATAAAACAGATGCATCGCTCCATACTCTATCGGCCATCCTGCTTTCTTGCCCACTGGTTTGGATTTTTCTTAACCCTAACGACGACGAAGACAAGAATGAAACATCTCCAAGCCTGCTGAAAGAGGCCGCGCTCGAGGCACTCAAGGGTTGGAGCAAAAAACAGGTCTCAGAGAACTTCGACTTTGTTCCGAACTTCAAGAAATTGCTGACCCCACCCAAAATCCAAATCAAGATCGGTGCCGTCATTCAGTCCGACAACCAGCGCTCCGTATTGGTAGACGGCTTCTACGATGTCCTCAACGTCGTACCACGCAATGTCACTAAATAATCCCAAGCAGTCCTCCCCCCTCGCCAACGAGCTGTTCGAAGCCCGCGAGCTGGTGGACTATTCCAAGTGCGTGTTGGGCAACCTCGACCTGTTGCGCGCCTTCGAGCGTCTGGCGAAATCTGCGCCCGCCCGGGTCGAGGCGATAGAGCATTTCACGCGAGAGCAACAAGCATCTCTGAAAGACGCTCACAGCACAGGACGTTTCCTGGAAATGCGCCGACTGCATCCTGCATTGACTGATGAGGGGGTCGAGAACCGGATCGCGCGGATAGTGAAGCGGATCAATGGCCGAACCGCTGTGCCCGATCAATATCCGGGCAGTCTACGCATGGGTCGCGTGCAAAAGCCGCAGAAAGGAACGGACGATGATCTGAACGGCAATCTGCCGGAGTTGTTGTCATGCCTCGGCGACATTTTTCTGTGCGAGGGTAAGGACGGCTCGATCCGGGTGCGAACACGGCTACTAGAACCCTGGCAGGACTTGGTGCTGGTGGTTCCACCGCTACTGATAACCTCAGCCTGGATGGCGCAGCGGTTGGACTTGTCCGACCCCACACCGTCAACTGATGAGTTGCAACGCGCTGTCGCCCGGATAAATGCATGGCTATGCGACTCCACTCTGCCGGTAGACGATGACCCGTTTCTCGATCACCTTTGTCGAACCGAGGGCCTGGACGAAGTCCATCTGCACCTCAACGGCACTACCGAAGCCGAAAAAGTCTGGTTCGATGCATTGGAACGGCCGGAACACGTCGTTGGCGGCCTCACGGCAAAGACCATAAAACAAGACATCGGCATCAGGGTACCGATCGGCAACGGCGTGAAACGCTTGCTGCAACAAGAAGATCCTGACCTTTCCCCGGAGCGACTGATGCTACGGGTCACGAGCGCCGCCGCGCTGAAAGCGCGCCTGTTGGACCACGCAGCTGGGAAAGTACCTCAAACGTGTGGCGAGCCGCCGGTCGCGGCGTATCGACGAGCCCAGGAAAACTGCTTGCGGCGCCTGTCTTCGCAGTTGCCCAGAGTGGTCAAGGAAGCCTGGCAACTGATCGCGCTGTTCAAAAGCTTCGATGAGAACCGCATGGATCACACTAGCGGCCTGCTCTTCTGGCACTACGCCCTGCTGCGCGCGCAGTTCTGTCGTTTGCTGATCCAGCAAGCGGATCAGAAAGGCTTCGATCAGTTTCAAAGCATCACTCTCAACGAGTTGCGCGAAGCGACAGAAAAGGACTACGCCGAGCGGTTCCGCCAGATCGAGCGCGGACAGCAAAAAGGCGTGGACTTCCTAGAAGGTCGCTTCACCCCGAAAATGACGCCCGATGACAGTGCAAAATTGCTCGGACTGATCTTGCGCGGTTACTTGGAGTTTCTCGGCGAAGGTGTGGCGCGACCAGCCGGTGTGATGCGCGAAGCACGCGAGTATCGCTCTCTGTCGGACTTGCTGAGCCGGGTTCGCCGGCTGGAAAAAGGCGATGATCAATGGCCTGACATTTCGCCAGAGCAACCCGGTCACAGCCACATCCCCTACTCATCTCGACGCTTACGCCTGGGGCTGGTGCCACACTTCGTCAAACAGAGCGACAAAAAGGAGCGCGAAAGCTTCTTTAGCGGGGAGAAATTACGCGCGGTTTGCCGGGACGCCAAGGTGCGCCGCGAATCCGATCAGCGTGCGCGAGCACTGGTGGCGCTGATCCAGCGCACCCCCGGACTCGAAACGCTGATTCGTGGCATCGATGCCGCCAGCAACGAACGTCACGCCGGCCCCGAAGTATTCGCCCCAGTGTTCCGACGCATGCGCCATGCCGGGATCCGTCGCTTTACCTATCATGCTGGAGAAGACTTCGGGCACATTGTCTCCGGAGTACGCGCAATCCACGAGGCCGTGGTCTTTCTCGACTTCGATGCGGGTTGCCGGATCGGCCATGGCACAGCTTCCGGACTGGATCCGAAAGCGTGGTGGCAAGCAGTCAGCGGTTACGTGGTCATGCCGGCGGAAGAGCGCCTGGACGATTTGGTATTCGCCAGAGAAATGCTGCTGTCGACCCGCACCCACATTAATAGCCTGCCGTTGATTGAAGCGGAGATCCAGCACTTGTCGATGAAGATCTGGAACGAGCCACGTATAACTCCAGACCTTCTGGCCGAGTCGTGGAAACTGCGCTCTCTCGATCCCCTCGCGCAGAGCATAAGCGTGGACGATGTAGATCCCAATCGCCGCTTCGAAGCTCGCTGCTTTGCCAACGCCCGCCAAAGTAATGCCAAAGCACTCACGCATTTTCTGCGTCGGCACGGCATCAACGCGAGTACCGAGGAGCTGAAGGCCGCACGCGAAGACGTGGTCGTTTCAAGGGAGAACGATGTGTTGCGCCCCAAAGTCATCCGCGCCATCCAGAACGCGGTGCTGCGTTTACTCCGCGAACGATCTATTGCGATTGAAACCCTGCCGAGCAGCAACCTGCGCATCAGCATCCATAAGAACTACAACGATCACCACGCACGCAATTGGCTAGGCCTGGGCAAACATCCGATTGACGGCCCTGTCAGCGTGGTGATCGGCTCGGACGACCCGGGGATTTTTGCCACTGGTTTGCGCCTTGAATACGCCCACCTTTCACGCATGCTGCACGCGCACGTGATGTCACCCGAAAACGCCAAGGACCTGCTCCGTCGGATGTGCGTAGAAGCCAAACAATATCGCTTTTGAACTGCCAGACCGAAACGCTAAAAATAAAAGCCCCCGCCAGCCGCAAGGCTGACGGGGGCTTTTCATTTAAAGACGCCGCTCCGCAGCGTCATACACTTCTTCGTCACGTCGCGCGCCGACAGCAACGATCAACACTTGAATGGCCCGGCCATCAACTCGATAGACGATTCTCGTATCGCCCGCTCGAATTCTTCTACAACCGGCAAGACTGGCCCTCAGAGGTTTGCCACTTTTGTCGGGTTCGCCATTGATGATCCGCTCCTCAATGACATCAAGTATTCGGTTGGCTGCCGTAAATCCAAGCTGATCCAGATCTCCTTGGACCTCCGGATGATAAATTACTCCCCAAACCATCCAGCACTCCTTTAATCCTTCCGCGCATACCTTGCCCGCATATCTTCATGGCTGACGGCCTTGGTCTGATCAAAATTGCTCAGACGTTCACGGGCTGCCGCTTCGATGCGGAGGTTCTCAAGTTCATCCAGCATCTCCTGATAGGCCTGCACGTTGATGATGACCGCTGCCGGTTGATTGTCCTTGAAGATGACCAGACGCTCAGTGGCACGACTGGAAATCTCCTTGAGCTTCGCGCTGAAGCTCCTGACCATGGCAGTCACGGAGATTGCCTGGTCAGCACGCTCTAATAATGCCGTCATAATCACCTCTCACTCACATGCTGACGCGTACGTTAATGCACAAAGTATCGTGCTGAATTAAACATAGTGCAACTTGCTGTTTCCACTATCCGACCAAGCAATCAAACCGGACACGCACAAAAAAGCCCCCGCCAGCCTTGAAGCTGACGGGGGCTTTTCAGTTGGGGCGTGACCTACATCTCGACCTGCGTCCCCAACTCAATCACCCGGTTGAGCGGCAGATTGAAGAAGCGCAAATTGCCGTTGGCATTCTTCAACATGAATGCGAACAGCGCCTCGCGCCAGCGGGCCATGCCTTCGAGTTTCGAGGCGATCACCGTTTCGCGGCTGAGGAAGTAGGTGGTGCGCATCGGGCTGAAGTCCAGATCATCCAGATGGCACAGTTTCAGCGCCTGCGGCACGTCCGGCTCGTCGGTGAAGCCGAAGTGCAGGATCACCCGGAAGAAGCCTTCGCCGTAGGAGTCCACCTCAAAGCGGCGTGCCGGCGGCACGCGCGGGATGTCTTCGTAAACCACGGTCAGCAACACCACTTGCTCGTGCAACACCTGGTTGTGCAGCAGGTTGTGCAACAACGCGTGCGGCACAGCGTCGGAGCGCGCAGTGAGGAACACCGCGGTGCCCTGCACACGGTGCGGCGGTTGTACACGGATGCTGCTGATGAAGATCGGCAGCGGCAGCGCGCCTTCGTCCAGGCGATCGACCAGCAGCTCCTTGCCGCGTTTCCAGGTGGTCATCAGGATGAACAGCACGATCCCCGCCAGCACCGGGAAGGCACCGCCCTGAATGATCTTCGGCACGTTGGCCGCGAAGAACATGCCATCGACCAGCAGGAAGCCAAGCAGAATCGGCACCGCCAGCAGCGGCGGCCATTTCCACAGCAGCAGGATCACCGCTGCCACCAGAATACTGGTGATCAGCATGGTGCCCGTCACTGCCACGCCGTAGGCAGACGCCAATGCGCCGGAGGACTCGAAACCGATCACCAGCAGGATCACGCCGACCATCAGCGCCCAGTTCACCGCACCGATGTAAATCTGCCCCTGTTCAGCACTGGACGTGTGCTGAATGTGCATGCGCGGGATATAACCGAGCTGGATGGCCTGCCGGGTCAACGAGAACGCGCCGGAAATCACCGCTTGCGAAGCAATCACCGTGGCCAGGGTCGCCAGCACCACCAGCGGTACCAGTGCCCAGTTTGGCGCCAGCAGGTAGAACGGGTTACGCGCCGCTTCCGGGTTTTCCAGGAGCAATGCGCCCTGACCGAAGTAGTTCAGCACCAACGCCGGCAGCACCAGTACCAGCCAGGCACGGGCAATCGGCTTGCGCCCGAAGTGGCCCATGTCGGCATACAGGGCTTCAGCACCGGTCAGCGCCAGCACCACCGCACCGAGAATCGCCACACCCATGCCCGGGTGAACCATGAAGAAACGCACGCCCCAGATCGGGTTCAGCGCATTCAAGACTTCAGGGTGCCTGACGATCCCGCTGACACCCAGCCCACCCAGCACCAGGAACCACACGACCATCACCGGGCCAAACAGCTTGCCGATGCGATCGGTGCCGTGCTTCTGGATCAGGAACAGTGCGACCAGGACCACCAGTGCCATCGGCACCACCCAGCGCTCCAGGCCATCGAACGCCAACTCCAGACCTTCAACCGCGGACAACACGGAGATGGCCGGGGTGATCATGCTGTCGCCGTAAAACAGCGCGGCGCCGATCAACCCCAGAATCACCAGCACGGCCTGCAACCTGGGATAGCGGCTGGATGCACGTCGCGCCAGGGCGGTCAGCGCCATGATCCCCCCCTCACCCTGGTTGTCGGCCCGCAGGACGAACAACACGTACTTGATCGTCACGACCCAGATCAGCGACCAGAAAATCAACGCCAGAATCCCGAAGACTCCGTCGTGGTTGACCGGCACCCCATAGTGACCGGCAAAAACTTCTTTGAGGGTGTACAACGGGCTCGTGCCGATGTCGCCGTAAACCACCCCGACTGCCGCGACCAGCATGCTCAGCGGTTTTGCAGCCGAATGCTCGGCGCCCGCCGCCTGACTACTTGCCTGACCCATCCAACACTCCTACTTCTCAGAACCGGCTTCTTTGAATGAAGCACTATGCTTTGTGGTGCAGCATGCGCTGTTTTACCTGTTGTTACAGACGTTTTGTTGACTGTAAAAAATTGGTAAAGCTCAACGGCGCGAAGCATAGCGCAGCACTCGTCGTATTTCCCTGCATAAAGCTGGTCAAGTGCGTTGCTCATCGCTAGAATTGCGCACTTTTTGATCAGAGGCGCACTTCAAGCGCCCGTCCGTCAGCTTCCACACCAGGCAAGCGACGTCACAAAACACCGAGGTTAGACATGTCCACCACTCCTGCGCCGGCCAATCCAAAGGTTGGCTTCGTATCTCTGGGTTGCCCGAAAGCACTGGTCGACTCCGAGCGCATCCTGACCCAGCTGCGCATGGAAGGCTATGACGTGGTGTCCACCTATCAGGATGCCGACGTGGTGGTGGTCAACACCTGCGGCTTCATCGACTCGGCCAAGGCTGAGTCGCTGGAAGTGATCGGTGAAGCGATCAAGGAAAACGGCAAGGTGATCGTCACCGGTTGCATGGGCGTGGAAGAAGGCAATATCCGCGACGTACACCCGAGCGTGCTGGCCGTGACCGGTCCGCAGCAATACGAGCAAGTGGTCAACGCCGTGCACGAAGTCGTGCCACCGCGTCAGGATCACAACCCGCTGATCGACCTGGTGCCGCCGCAAGGCATCAAGCTGACTCCGCGTCACTACGCCTACCTGAAGATTTCCGAAGGCTGCAACCACAGCTGCAGCTTCTGCATCATCCCGTCGATGCGCGGCAAACTGGTCAGCCGTCCGGTGGGTGATGTACTTGACGAAGCCCAGCGTCTGGTCAAATCCGGCGTCAAAGAGCTGCTGGTGATCTCGCAAGACACCAGCGCCTACGGCGTCGACGTGAAATACCGCACCGGTTTCTGGAACGGCGCGCCGGTGAAAACCCGCATGACCGAACTCTGCGAAGCGCTGAGTACCTTGGGCGTGTGGGTCCGTCTGCACTACGTTTACCCGTACCCGCACGTCGACGAGCTGATCCCGCTGATGGCCGCCGGCAAGATCCTGCCGTACCTGGACATCCCGTTCCAGCACGCCAGCCCGAAAGTGCTGAAGGCGATGA
>Ga0153931_100415_pt1 | contig 10788 bp, 5 predicted proteins | sample TSNJ015MetaG_FD_104730 | JGI IMG/M metagenome (GOLD analysis project Ga0153931, IMG submission 104730) | Attine ant fungus gardens microbial communities from New Jersey, USA - TSNJ015 MetaG | ecosystem: Host-associated > Fungi > Mycelium > Unclassified | place: USA: New Jersey, Wharton State...
CAGGAATTTGTCGTAGGGTCCGGCCTGGAGCAGGATGGTGCCGCCGCCGGTGACGTCGTCAAGGTTGATGCCGCCCTGGGCGGCGACTTCGGGAAGCTGGGGCTGCGGCAGGGGGGCGCGCGGTGAGCATAGGGTCATTATATACTCCAGAGAGAAAGGTTCAAACAACTGCCGCGCACTGCCTGAGAGCAGCGAGCGGCGTGCCTGATGAAGTAAAAGGTTAGCGGTTTGCAGCCTGGCCGCCGCGGTTATCGACAATTACCTCAACCTCAACGCCTTCCTTGGTGGCGATATCATTCTTCACCGAGTATTTAATTACCCCCCGTCCGTAAGGCGTGACCGCCTTCAGGTTGGCTTCCGGCAAGGTAAATAACGATGCCTCATTTTCCTCGTCACCCGCAGGCACCGGGTAGTCTATTTCCTCCCACTTCGCATCAGGAATGTCCGCCCCGCTGCCGTCAAGCTCGCCCTTCGCGGTGAAAGTTATATTGATAATATCGCCTGCCTTTTTGTTGAGATAGTAAGGGATTTCAATAGGGGTGCCTCCCTGAAGTACCGTGACGTTAATCACCCATGCATTCAGCGCCTGATGGAAGAAAATGCCATCTTCTGGCAGAGTGGATTCGCCCAGCGGTGCCGTCCCGCCAGGAGCGCCATTGGCACTTTTGACATCAACAACCTGCACCGGAGAGTTAGCGGAGTTAAAGTCAGGGGCCGGGGTCACCTCCCGGGTCACCTTATAGGCAACATTCAAGTTTCCGCTGGCCGACAGCAGCGTGGCCGACGGGATGGAAATAGCGATGTCCTCTTCAGCAATGATGTCGGTATTGTCAATCTTTCTCGCCAGCTGAGACAGCTCGGTCCCGTTCCAGATAATGTAAATTATGTCCCCGTCCTGAAAATAATCGGTGGTGCCATCCGGGAAGAACCACGGCACCGTTGCCACGGCCCCGACCGTAGAGTCGTCAACGGTGATGACGTTCGTCTGTCCATCCACGTCACCTACTACGGTAAGCGGGCCAAGGTTCTCATTTTCCGGCGTACTGGGGTCCGTATCAGGGCCGCCCGGGATATCAATGTTCACCTTAACCGGCGTATCGGGCGAATGGCCAAGTCTGCCACCGTTACGCTTGACGTAGTAGCTGACGTTAAAATCACCGGTGCCTTTATCAGCAAGCGTTTCCCACTTCACTGTGATGTCAAACTCCGTATCCGGCCCTGGGGCAGGCACCAGAGCCGGCGGCTGGTCGGTACCATCCCAGACCACGTACACCTCATCGTTTTCCAGCAGGCCCGGATGCCCGGGGATGGTCACTTTCACGCCCGCACGCGCCTCGGCTTCAAGGATGATATCGCCGCTGGCGCTGCCGGCAGCCTCAATCACCGGCACCAAGAAATCGGTAATGCCGGTTTTAACCAGTATAGAGATAGACTGGACGAATGAGTTGGGTGAGAGGTTGCCTGCACGGTCAGTAATGGTGTAATAAAAATCATGCTTGCCGTCTGCCGTAACCTTATCGATATGGTCTTTGGTAAAGGCAACGATGATGTTCGCGCGCGCTGCAAGGTTGCTCGTCAGGGTAATAGGGTCCCCTGGGATGCTGCCGATATAGGGCGTAATAACGTCGCCGGGGGCCGGGCTGCTGTAGGGATCGGAGCCGCCGTAGGCACCGATCGTCGCCTCAATCTTATTACCGAGTTCGACCAGCAGGTCTAAGGACAGGCCGTCTGAGAGGACCCGCGGGTCAAACCCTGTCAGCATGGGCAGCGTCTCAGGAGAGCCCGCATAGTGAAGGTCAACCATCAGCGGCGTCGGGTCACTTACTTCGCTTTTACCGCTGAAATAATCTAGACGATAACTGAGTTGATGTGGCCCTTCGGTACGCACAGCCGCCGGCAGCGGCATGGTAAAAGTAGGAAAATCGGCCTGTTCGTCAAAGGAGTGGGCAGCCCCCTGCTGATTGCCGTCAAGCAGCAGCACGAAGCTATCATAGCTGACTGTAGCGGCGTCGGGAGTAATAACAATTTGTAACTCACTGTCTTTTTCAGAGGCTTTCAGCAGGCCGTCTGCCGGTGCCGGGCTTGGCGGTGGCGGCGCGAGTGCTGCGCTAGGAATGGCCGGTGCTAAAGGGGCGACTCTGGCCGGGGCGGCGGCGTTGCGTAAAGTGGCCTTAGACCAGCGTGAAGACCGCGTTGTTATGCTCATGTGCATGCTCCGTTGGGAAAATAAAACGAGGAAGACGGTGTCCTAAAAACTCACGAGGGAAATTGATGGAGAAAGTAGGCGCGCGCGTTGGTTAACAGTCTAAAAGCCAAATAAAAATGTTGCTGAGGTAAAGAGCTTATTATATTTGGCCTGTGCTGCACGACTTCTCTGGAATGAAAACAATAAAAAATACCCAATAATAAAAAAGCTTATAATTAGCCGGGAGGCAAATGGGGTTGTAATAATTACCCTGCTATTAATAATCATCCACAACCATATTCTTTTAATAATGCGTCAAGCCTTCCGTTAGGGAGAATGACTACCAGCCCAAGCGGAGAGTTTTTATTTTCATTGTATATAGAAGGTAGGATGCCGTTCTCTGTTTAGCAACGTACTGGTAGGGAAATATTTTGAATATGAGACCCATCGCGGCTTTAGATTTGGGGAGGCAATATGTCATGGCGTATTTAGTGAGGAGTTTTTGTCATCTTATCAGCATGTGTGGGTTGCTATACAAACCCTGCAGTTATGTAGTCCTGTAGTCCATCCCCTACAAGGATGAAGGTGAAGGCCGATGTCATTGTCAGCGACATTCCCACATACTGACTGACTTTTTTCAGTCTATTCTAAGTAACAGGCATAGGGGAGAAGTAGCACAAATATTGATATCCTTAAACGTGCCGTAATATTAGAGGAAATGTTTTTCAGACAGTAAGCTCAGTTAGAGAAGCTGAACAGAATCAATACACTTTGGGCTCTGATCTCAGGAGATTATAAATTCACTGAGCATCAGCAACGTACCACCACTTATTACATATAAAGAGTCATTCTAATGAAATACCCCATTTCTTTTAAGAAAACGCCCGTCTTTCTATTAAGTGGCGTCATGATTTGCCAAGTTAGCCTTGTCCACGCAGGAACGGTATCGGGGCCGGGCCGTGAAGCCCTCGTTGAACTTGGTGATGCGGTGGAAACCTGGACCGTGGATAACCAAGCCGAGCTGAAGGTCTTGGGCGGTACCACTGACAGGATCACCGTCAGAAACGATGCCCATCTAACCATCACTGGCGGGAGGGTGGAGGATACCGTGGGCGGGCCTAACACCGCCGCCGTCATTCTTTCAAATGCCAGCGCTACGATTGATGGTGCAAACATCAGCAGCGCCAACAGCCGTGGGCTTATTCTCGGTGGATTCTATACGGAAGATTCAAGCAGCACCGCAGATATCAGCAACAGCAATATTTCCGGTAAAGACTTTGGGATATCGACGCTGGCAGGCTCCGTACTCAATCTCAGTAATACTAGCGTATACGGTACCGCGGGTTCCTCACCTAGCCCTTTCAGTGCCGGCGCGGGCATTATGATGACGGGAGGCACGGTCAACGCACAGAAGAGTTATATCACCGGAGAAGAGACAGGGTTGTTACTGACCTCTGGTACCGACGCGGGGACCGATTACCACAACGACGTTACGCTGGACAATAGCGTTGTGACAGGTACCAATGGCAGTGGCATCGTTGTCGCGAAAACCACGACCCCTACAGGCGGGGTGAGTAATATCCTGTTAAGCAACGGCACCGTTGTCAACAGCGGCAACGGCATCGCGCTGGAGGTAAAAGATAACAGCACCGCGAACGCCACCATTGATAACAGCCATATCAAAGGCGATATTCAGGTTGACGCTGGTAGTCATGCCAATCTGATCCTACAAAATAGCGGTCAACTGACGGGGGTGATAAATAACGCCGATTCGCTAAAAATCGACGGTTCCTCCCAATGGAATATGACCGGCGACAGCCAACTGGATGACTTAACGCTGGACGGTGGCCGCGTGAAATTCGGTGAGCTTGACCAATTCCTAACGTTGAATCTCAACAGTCTTGAAGGTTCAGGCACTTTCCTGATGGGGGCCGATTTCTCACAGAACAAAATCGATTTCCTGAATATCACCGGAAACGCTACGGGAGAACATCAACTGCTGGTTGAAAGCAGCGGTAAAGAACCCGTTGACGCACAAGATATGCACGTGGTGCACACCGGCGGCGGTGACGCCAATTTCACCCTGACCAACGGCCCGGTTGACGTGGGGACCTGGTCATACGGTCTGAAGCAGAACGGTAATGACTGGTTCTTGGACCCTGAGCAGAAAACCATTGCCCCTTCCACCAAGTCTGTCATTGCGCTCTATAACACGGCACCGACGGTCTGGTACGGTGAAATGACGTCGTTGCGTACCCGCATGGGCGAGCTGCGTACGGACACCAATAGCACTGGCGTCTGGATGCGTACTTACGGTAACCGCAACGATGTGAAAAATGCGTCCGGGTTTGGGTATCAGCAGAGGCAGTACGGCGTGTCCCTCGGTGCGGATACCGCGCTGGGTGAAAGCAACTGGCTGCTCGGTGTGATGGCGGGTGAAAGCCACTCAACGCTGGATTTAGACCGCGGTACTACAGGGTCGGTAGACAGCTACTATGCCGGTGTATATACCACATGGTTAGAACCTGAGACCGGTTACTATTTCGACGGTGTGCTCAAAGCTAACCGTTTCCTTAACGACTCAGACGTGACCATGAGCGACGGTTCAAAATCCGGCGGCGACTACAATACCGTAGGCTTAGGTGCCTCGCTCGAATTTGGTCGTCATATTAAGCTGGGTAAAGGCTACTTCATTGAGCCTTACACCCAGGTGTCAGGCGTGACGATTCGGGGTAAAGACTATCGTTTAGATAACGATATGCAGGCGGATGCTAACACTAACCGCTCATTGCTCGGCAAGGTGGGGACAACCTTCGGAAATACCATCGATTTAGGCCGCGATAAAATGGTTCAACCGTACCTGCGCCTCGCTGTGGCACAGGAATTTGCTAAAAACAACGAAGTGCGCGTCAACGATAATCAGTTCAACAATGACTTGTCGGGTACGCGCGGTGAAGTAGGGGCTGGTGTAGCTATCTCGTTCTCCAAGAATATGCAAATTCACGTGGACTATGAGTACAGCAAGGGCCACAACATTGAGCAGCCGTGGAATGCGAATATTGGTGCCAGATATAGTTTCTAAAAATGAAGCCTTAGTGGTCTAAATTTCTGATTAAGCATGTCAACGATATCCATACTTAGGGAGGCCTTATAGGCCCGGCCTCCCTTATTATATTCGAGTTTAATCCACCTGGACTTATTGAAAAACCTGCGAATTAAGACCGCCAATCACTTTGTAATATGGCCCTTTAATATTAACCACAAATCAATATGCGAGTAGTTAAGCCTTTTAATGTAAAAGTGAAAATAATTGTCACAGGATTTATTAAGGATTTTGAAAATCAATTCAACCACAAGGTGCAGGAGTTCATGCATCTTTTTAACAGCTTGATATTGTTGGTGGAATTTATCTTCACTTCCCTAACAATCGTCAGCAATAATTAACATCAGGTATACTCAATGAATAATAATTTGCACTATCAGCACGCAACCTTTTGATGCGAAAAGGATCGCTGAACTCTATCGAATTTCATCAGAGGGTTATGCCGACTATACCTGGAGCCAGTTTTCGCGAACGGGGGAAAACTTGTTAGACGTCGGCGAAGCCCGATTTTCGCGTGAAGGTACTGAGTTTTCCTATCAGAATTGCATTACTGTCAGAGAAGGCCACAACGTCATTGGCATGTTGCACAGTTATCCTATTTATTCCTTGCAGGAAGGGGAAACTCCCCTTAAAGCCACTGATCCCGTATTCATGCCTTTCAAGGCACTGGAGGAACCGGGTTCACTCTACATTCCAGGATTGGCGGTTGACCCCCAGTGGCGAAACCGAGGGATAGGCTGCAGCCTACTCGCTCTGGCATTAAAACGCGCTCACTGCTATGAACTCAATGCTGTCAGTCTGGTGTGTTTCTCATCGAATACAGGTGCTCTACATTTTTATCAAAAAAAGGGTTTTCCGTGATAAGGGAAAGGGATTTAGTCGCTCATCCCATGATAACCGCACGTGGAAAGGCACTGTTGATGAAATATGAAATCTAAGAACGAACCAAGATCAATGGCAACGCCTTGGCCTACATGCCTTTTTCAGTAATTAACTACTCATCCTGTAGTCCACGCCCTACATGGTCTGTCGAAATGGCTGATTACCTGTAAGGGCAGACTCCTGTTTAATGCCACGGTGCGGAATAAATTCCATCGTTCTCTTGATTTGCGTAAACAAACCCAGAATACAAGCTGGTAATAAATAGAAAACTCTTCATTTAACGATGAAACAAAAATATTGAGGTGATATGTTCAATATATTAATAATGGACCCGGACCATTATGTCAAAAACGGGCTTTTTTCTTATTTGAAATTTCCGGGGGTCAACGTGATGGTGGTCTCAAATTTGGGCGACCTTACGATCAACCTTAAAAATAACCATATTCACGTCGTTGTGATGGAGCTGTTTAGCCGTGATGATGATGTCTTTCACAGCATAGAGTTTGTCCGTAACTTTCACGTGGAATGGCCAGAGCAGCATTTAATCATTTATACCCAGTTAAAAAATGAAAACGCAATATGCCTGCTAAAAGCCGTAACGGGCGTTAATGACATATTTTATAAAAATGAACAAATGAAAAAACTAGCAAACTGTATTTCTTCCTCTCTAAAGAGGCGCGTGAATAAACTTTCTCTGATAGGAGAATAGCGTAATGCATACACATAAAAATAGAAGTATAAAGCTGACGGACCGCGAGTGGTCCGTTGTGCAATTACTGGCGCAAGGGACGGTCCCAGGCCGGATTGCAGAAGAGCTGAATATCACCGATAAGACGGTTAGCCAATATATTAATACTGTTCAACTAAAATTACGCCTTGAGAATCGATTAGTGTTGCAAAATTATCTGATTGCTTTGAAAAAAGAGTCGAGTCAGATACAACACAGCATGGATGCTATGATGTATTCGAGAGTGTCTCCCCACGGTGATTAACCCCTGAGACACTGAAGAAATACGACCTTGAACGAGCAGTAGCTCGGCTATCTGAAAGGTATTCAGCCCTCGGTCACCAGGGCCTCCAGTCAGGCCTGACTCATAAAAAAACGTATTATCTGCGCTATTTGCACAGATTCAGCCATGAAATGCGGCCAGCGCTCCTTTATTTTCATAGGCCCCCGCCAGTATTAAGCGCGCCGGCGTTGATAAGAATGCAATCCCTTTCTGGGCTGTCGTGAGAACTAATTCCGCTGCTACCGCTAAGCCATTTTCGCCAAATTCTTCATCAGGGCTACCGTCAGCCAGATAGCGACCGATAAATCCTGTCGGCCCCAGTGGTCCTATCGGCCGATAACCGGATATCACCAGCTTATTGTCGGGCTGGACCAGAATTTGATGACAGTTGGCCAGGCCGTCGCTTGACGTGGGGTGAGAAATGATTATTGGCTCACCCTGATTGAACAATGCGTCTATCTGCCCACAGTGGCTTAATCCCGTTATTAAGCCGCGATAGAGGTTAGTACCTAATACCACTATCCCCACGCTGACAAAGCCAGACGCGGTTTCTGCTAGGTTCAGCTGCGTGTAATGTTTATCAGCATAAGATAAGGTAACGACGCCCATTTCACCAAAGTCCGTCACCAGAGAACCCTGTTCATCGAAGCAGGCGATGAATGATAGTTGGCTTGCAAAACTGCTGAAAATGGCAAAACGATCGTTTTTCAATGCCAAAATACCGCCAGCCTCGGTAGAACCGCCGTTGAGCGTAAATGCACAGGTGCCATTCATGCCAAAGGTGGTGTCAACCGTTCCCTTTGTAGTCAGCTTGATAATATAACTGGTGCTAATATTGTTTATAATCTTGCTGTACAAAATAAGTATCGCGTTATCAGGCAGTACGCATGCGATGGTTGACATACCATATTTTTCTTCAGCAGGTAGTTCGGGCAATGAAAAAACGCCGCCGGAGGCAAAATTGGCATCTACTTTGCCGTCTTCAGTGAAGCAAATCACGGAAGGGATAGGCCGAAACGCGGGCTCAACATGGATGAGATAGTTGCCATACATGACGGCCCGGCCGTCACTCAATAAGACCATCCCCTGTGGGGCAGAGCGATATCCCTCCTTGAAAGCGCCCGCTGCCATGCCTTGCTCACCATACTGAATATCTAATGTCCCATCAGCGGTAAGACGTGCCAGCCCGGCTTTATTGTCGCTAGCTAGACTCTCATTCCATACAGCAAGTAATTTTCCCTCAGGCGTGCAGGCGACACCGTTGGTGTCTGTTGAAAGCTGTTTTTCGGTGCCAATTTTGGCGAAGCCGTTTTGACCAAAGTTGGGGTCTAAAGACCCCGCAGTCGCGGTTTGACTTTTAGAAGCTAATATCATGTTTTCTTTCCTTTTCTAACTAAGAATATCGTCGTACTAATGAGTTATTTAACTCGTTTAGGGTGTACTAAGAAGAAATAGGTACTTAGTTAACCCCCTCATGAAGCACTTTTACCGGTACTTTAAAATAGGACTGCCTACAGGGAATGACCCTCTGAACTACCTAGACAATGTCGTCCCCATTGTTCCTATTACCTTGTGCAACTCCTTGGTCGTCATAGGCGTGGGTGATCACCGGCACCTCAAGAGACGTAAACGTTTTTATCAGGTACTCGCGCCCCGGGAAAATCACCGCGGTAGCCTCATCATTCACTCGGTTAAAGCTCACCGCAAAATGGGTGGTTAGGGTTGTGTCATGGCCCAGCTTGTTCAGCTCGTTACGGTGGACATATTTTCGCAGGTACCCGCGGTCGATTTCTGACGGGTAAACGTCAGCGCCCGCCCAGAGCGTCAGCAGGAACGGCGTGCCGTCGGCGTTCGTCCCCATCAGGCGCAGCCAGACGTTCTGGTCGACGGCGATGTGCGGCCAGAGCGGCACCCGCAGCTCGGCGCCCTCGTCCTGAACGCTCGCCAAATTAAACACCGTCCCCTGGCCGCCGTCCTCCGCCTGCAGGATGTACGGCTTCGGCAGGCTCGCCTGCGGGATAGCCTGCACGGGGATAGCCCGCGCTGGGGACGCCACCGGCGGGTAGTCCCCGCGCGTCACCGCGTAGCTGATTTGCACCGTTTTGCCCAGGCTGTACGCCACGAGCGACACCGGCAGCGCCAGCGCCTGCCCGACCTCGCTCACCGGCTTCGGCTCGGTGGCGTAGCGCGCGCCGTCGGCCGTCACCCAGACCGCGCTCAGCAGGTCCGCGGGCTCGAGCGCGGTTGGCACTACCAGGGTCAGCGCCTCCAGCGCCGCCAGCGGGTCAAGCACGCCGCCCGGGGCCTCCCGCAGCGACGGCGCCTCCAGCCCGGCGAGCACCAGCACGGTGTACGCCCGCGCCGGGAAGGCCACGGCGTCCGCCTCATCTGTGCCGTGGTCAAGGGCGACCGCTAAGTGGACCGCCAGCGTCGTGTCGTGACCCAGTGTTTTCAGCTCGTCGCGGGATACGTATTTTCGCAGATAGCCGCGGTCGATTTCGAACTGTTGAACGTCGGAGCCCGCCCACAGCGTCAGCAGGAACGGCGTGCCGTCGGCGTTCGTCCCCATCAGGCGCAGCCAGACGTTCTGGTCGACGGCGATGTGCGGCCAGAGCGGCACCCGCAGCTCGGCGTTCTCATCCTGAATGCTCGCCAGATAAAATACCTCGCCCTGGCCGCCGTCCTCCGCCTGCAGGATATAGGGCACCGGCAGGCTCGCCTGCGGGATGGCCTGTACGGTAACGGCCTGCTCAGGGGATATCAACGGCGGGTTGCCCCCCCGCGTCACCGCGTAGCTGATTTGCGCCGTTTTGCCCAAGCTGTACGCCACGAGCGACACCGGCAGCGCCAGCGCCTGCCCGGTCTCGCTCACCGGCTTCGGCTCGGTGGCGTAGCGCGCGCCGTCGGCCGCCACCCAGACCGCGCTCAGCAGGTCCGCGGGCTCGAGCGCGGTTGGCACTACCAGGGTCAGCGCCGCCAGCGCCGCCAGCGGGTCAAGCACGTTGCCCGCCGCCTCCTTCAGCGTCGGCGGCGCGAGAACGATCACGGTGTACGCCCTTTCCGGGAAGGCCGCGGCGTTGGCCTCGTCGTTTATTTTGCTAAAGTTCACCGCAAAATACATCCTCAGCGCCGAGCCCTCGGCGAGGTTTTTGAGCGCGTCATAGGCCACGGCGTACGCCACGTAGCCGCGCTGTATGTCCGCATTCTCCACCGTCTTCCCGCTCCATATCACCAGGGACACGTCCGCGCCCCCCTCATTTTTCCCGCTCAGGCGCAGCCAGAGCCGCTGCCCCGCGGCCACGTGCGGCCACAGGGCCACCCGCGCGTAGGCGCCGTTCTCCACCAGGTCGCCCAGGCTGAGGGTGTCCCCCTGGCCCTCGTCCTCCGCCTGAAGGATGTACGGCACCGGCAGGCTCGCCTGCGGGATGGCCTGTACGGCAACGGCCTGCGCCGGCGACGCCACCGGCGGGTTGTTCCCCCGCGTCACCGCGTAGCTGATTTTTGCCGTCTTCCCGAGGCTGTACGCCACGAGCGTCAGGGGCAGGGCCACCGACTGCCCGGTCTCGCTCACCGGCGCCGGGTCGGTGGCGTAGCGCCCGCCGTCGCCG
>Ga0153931_100416_pt1 | contig 10781 bp, 11 predicted proteins | sample TSNJ015MetaG_FD_104730 | JGI IMG/M metagenome (GOLD analysis project Ga0153931, IMG submission 104730) | Attine ant fungus gardens microbial communities from New Jersey, USA - TSNJ015 MetaG | ecosystem: Host-associated > Fungi > Mycelium > Unclassified | place: USA: New Jersey, Wharton State...
GATCCAGAACTACCTTTCCGAAGACACTCGCGACGCGTACCAGATGACCGACGTGAACGTGTACCAGGAAAACCTGTTCCACACGAAAATGCTGCTGAAGAACTTCGAACTGGACAACTACCTGTTCGGCGACGCCACCAGCAATCTGTCGTCCGAGCAGCGCGCTCAGGTGACCGAGCGTGTGAAACACGAAATGCTGGAAATCTTCTACGCGCGCAACATGCCGGCGTAAGATTCCCGGGCACAAAAAAGGCGACTACCGTGCGGTAGTCGCCTTTTTTATTACCGAAACAGAACCCTGTGGGAGCGAGCTTGCTCGCGAAGGGGCCCTGCCAGACAACACTGAAGTCAGATCCTGTAGGTACTCTTGGTCATCACCTTCGCCAGCAGGCTCATTCCGAACTTCACCGGCGCCGGAAAGCGGAAACCACCCGCATCCAGTGCACTCTCCGCATGATGTTCTTCATCAATGCGCATCTGCTGCAGAATCGCCCGGGACTTCTCGTCCTCGGCCGGTAATTGCTCCAGGTGTTCGTTCAAGTGCTTGCACACCTGATGCTCAGTGGCCGCGACGAAACCGAGGCTGACCTTGTCACTGATCAGGCCGGCCACAGCGCCGATGCCGAACGACATCCCGTAGAACAACGGATTGAGCACGCTGGTATGGCTGCCCAGTTGATGGATGCGCTGTTCGCACCACACCAGATGGTCGATTTCTTCTTCGGCGGCGTGTTCCATGGCCGCACGTACCTGCGGCAACTTGGCGGTCAGCGCCTGCCCCTGATACAGCGCCTGGGCACAGACTTCACCGGTGTGGTTGATGCGCATCAGGCCGGCGACGTGGCGGGTGTCTTCGTCGCTCATCTGCACATCCGGCTGCACGATGGCGGGTGACGGGCGGTACGGCTGGCCACTGAAGGGCAGCAGGGTGCGCATCGCGGCATCGGCTTGCAGCAGAAGACGGTCAATCGGCGAGTAGTGACGTTGGGTAGTCATGCTGACCTCCGGGAAAAATCTCGACGGCCAGTTTAACCGAATCGGCCGGGGAAGGTTTGCGCTGGGTCATTTGCCATGCGGAGAGCACGGTGGTGTTTTTGTGGGAGCGGGCTTGCTCGCGAAGACGTCAGCACATTCAAAGTATCAGTGCCAGACAATCCGCTTTCGCGAGCAAGCCTGCTCCCACAGGGTCTGATGCAGTGAATCAGCCCGGTGGCCAGTTCATCTGACGCTGACCGAGTACGTGCATATGAATGTGATAGACGGTCTGCCCACCTTGTTCATTGCAGTTCATCACGACCCGGAAGCCTTCCTCGCAGCCCAGCTCCAGCGCCAGACGCTGGGCAGTGAACAGGATGTGCCCGGCCAGTGCCTTGTCGTCTTCGGTCAGGTCGTTGAGGGTACGCACCGGTTTCTTCGGGATCACCAGAAAATGCACCGGTGCCTGAGGAGCGATGTCGTGGAACGCCAGAACCTGGTCGTCTTCGTAAATGATCTTGGCCGGGATCTCCCGGTTGATGATCTTGGTGAACAGAGTATCCACTGCTGTTTTCTCCGTTGTGTGGGCTGGCCTGAGTGTACGCATGGGGAATGCCCCCGCCCAGTGTTTTGCCGTAGGACAGTTCAGCGCGGGCAGTAAGCCTTGTTGACCATGCCGACGAGGGTGCGATTGAGCCAGCGCGAGCCGAGGCGTGGCAGGAAGGCGAACCAGCGATTGCGCCTCCCGGGAATGATGATGGCGCGGTTTTTCTCCAGCGCACGCACGGTGTACAGCGCGACTTCCTCGGGACTCATCAGCAGTTTGCTGTCCTTGAGTTTGTCGCTGTTGAGCTGCGCCGTGCGGAAAAATGCAGTTCGGGTCGGGCCGGGGCAAAGCACCGAAACCTTGACCGCGCTCTGTTTGAGCTCGACTCGCAGGGCTTCGGAGAAGTGCAATACGTAGGCTTTGCTGGCGTAATAAGTGCTCATCCACGGACCGGGATTGAACGCCGCCACCGAGGCGACGTTGAGAATCTGCCCGCCGCCCTGCAGCGCCATGCTGTTGCCGATGGCGTGGCACAGGCGGGTGAGGGCGAGGATGTTGACTTCGATCAGGTCCTGCTCGGTCATCCAGTCCTGAGCGAGGAATGGGCCGCAGGTGCCGATGCCAGCGCAATTGACCAGCAGATCGATCTGCCGGTCGCCTTCTTCCAGTTCCAGCAGGAACCCGGACAAGCGCAATGGCTCGCCGAGGTCGCAGGCGCGGAACAACACCTCCACGCCAAAGCGCTGGGTCAGTTCGATCGCGATACTTTCCAGCTGATCACGCTGGCGAGCCACCAGAATCAGGCTGCGGCCGCGCCGGGCCAGAGCTTCAGCCAGGGCCAGGCCGATGCCGCTGGAGGCGCCAGTGATCAGTGCGTAACGGGTCATGCAATTCTCCATCGCAACAGCTCCGCGCCAGCGACGCAGGTGTCACGGCGGGGAGCGCTGTTCATTCTTTCGCAGAGTCTACAGGGGCCGGGGCCGCTTCGGCTGCATCGTCCACGGAATTCGCCGGTTCAGTCTCGACCTCGACTTCATCGGTGGTGACCGAGCCGCTTTCGTAGCTGCTCTCAAGGTTGCTTTCGTATTCCTGCTGAATGGCCGAGATGCCGCCGAGCATGCCGCCGGCAAATACCAGGGCGAAGAACACGATCCACAACGAGCACAACACTTTGACCGCGGTACTGTTGGGTGGCGGCGGCGGGCCGTAGCGGTTGGCGCCAGTGTTGCCCGGCACGACCATGATCACCAGCGGGAAGAAGCTGCCCACGAACGGCACCAGGTTCAGCAACCACAGCCAGCCGGACCATCCGATATCGTGCAGGCGCTGCACGCTGAACAGGATGCTGACAATGATGAAGCCGAGGAACAGGAAGAACGCGAATATCCCGCCGATGATCAGACCGGTGGTGGAGTCGCCGCTGACCAGTCCGAGCGCGAGCAGAGCGAATATGCCAACGATCGGTAGGGTTACCAGGCTCAGTACCATCGTCCAGGCCAAAAACCGCAGGCGACCGATCCGGCCTTCAACGCTGAAAGGCTTGAGCACAGCGAAGGCCGGCAGGTTCTCGCCAACGTCGGCGCGTGGTGGTGCGTAGGGGGAGGCTGGTTCTGCAATGACGGGCTGATGTTCGTGCACGTCCGCCAGATTCAGCTCGATTGCCGTTTCCGCCTCGATCCGCGCGTCGATCCCGGTTTTGCTCAGTGCTTGCAGATAAGTCTGCGCATCACTGTGAGTCAGGTCGCGCTTGAGGGCGACGGTGCTGCCGTTGAACAGGCGCTCGATGGCAGCGACATCGCTTTTGAACAGGGCCGCCAGATTGAGCTTGGCGGTGGTGAGATCGACGCCGGGCTGCAGAGCACCGTCGAAAACGATCTTGTAACGAGGTTCGCTCATGGTCGGGGCATCCTTGTCGCGAATCAATTGAAAGTCAGCAAGTGTAAGGCCAGTCGGTCGATCACTGGCCTGATTTTTCTCAGCGTGGCCAGCGTTTAGGCAATTGCGCCGCGCGTTCCAGCGCCTGACGATATTCCGCGTCGAGCCGGGCGATCAACTGATCCACACTCGGCAAGTCGTCAATCTGGCCCACGCCCTGGCCGGCGGACCATACGGTCTTCCAGGCCTTGGCTTCGTCGTTGATCGGCTTGAGCTTGTCGCCGAAATTGACCTCGCCCTTGCCTTGCAGCGCGGCCATGTCGAAACCTGCCGCCTCCAGGCTTTGGCGCATGAAGCTGGCCGGTACGCCAGAGACGGCAGGAGTATGAATGATGTCCGCCGCTTTGGCCGTCAGCAGCATGTCCTTGTAGGCGTCAGGCGCATGACTTTCGGTGGTGCCGATAAATCGCGTGCCGAAGTAGGCCAGATCCGCGCCGAGCAGTTGTGCGGCCAGGATCTCATGACCGTGGTTCAGACATCCTGCAAGCAGCAGGGTTTTATCGAAGAACTCGCGGATCTCGGCGATCAGTGCAAACGGGCTCCAGGTGCCGGCATGGCCCCCGGCGCCCGCCGCAACGGCGATCAAGCCGTCGACTCCGGCTTCGGCGGCCTTCTCGGCATGCCGGCGCGTGGTCACATCGTGGAACACCAGACCGCCGTAGCTGTGCACGGCATCCACCAGTTCCTTCACCGCACCGAGGCTGGTGATGACAATCGGCACCTTGTGTTCGACGCAGATGTCCAGGTCCGCCTGCAGGCGCGGATTGCTGTTGTGCACGATCAGGTTCACGGCATACGGCGCCGGGTTGTCCAGCGTCGCCAGTCCCGCTTCGATCTGCTCCAGCCAGGCTTTGAAACCGCTGCTTTCGCGTTGGTTCAGGGCGGGAAAGCTGCCGACCACGCCGTTGCGACAGCAGGCGAGCACCAGCTCCGGGTTGGAAATCAGGAACATCGGCGCCGCCACGACGGGCAGGCGCAGACGTTGTTCGAGCAGAGCGGGCAGCGACATTGGAAATCCCCCGAGGTGTTATGCCTGTATAGAAGTTAGAACGGCTTGACCACGACCAGAATTACGATAGCCAGCAATATCAGAACCGGCACTTCATTGAACCAGCGATAAAAGACATGGCTGCGGGTGTTCTCGCCACGGGCGAAGCGTTTTACCTGCGCACCGCACATGTGGTGGTAACCGATCAGCAAGACCACCAGGGTCAGCTTGGCGTGAATCCAGCCGCCCATGCTGAAGATGCCCGGATTGAGGTAGATCAGCCAGCCGCCGAAGATCAGCGTGGCGATCATCGCCGGGCCCATGATGCCGCGATACAGTTTGCGCTCCATGACGCTGAAGCGTTCCTTGCTGATCGCGTCTTCACTTTGCGCGTGATAAACGAACAGCCGGGGCAGATAGAACAGCCCGGCAAACCAGCACACGACACTGACGATGTGAAACGCTTTGATCCACAGATAGAGCATTTTTAGTTATTCCCAGGTTCACGGTAGCCGGGATAGTAGAGGCTTGAGCGTCCGCACGTCACCTTGATGGTTGTCGCAGGGGCGCGCGGCCCCTATTATCGACGGCTTTCCAGTGGGTTCGTTGAGGGCAGGTTTATGGTCAAGGTCGGTATCGTCGGCGGCACGGGTTACACCGGTGTCGAACTGCTGCGTCTGTTGGCACAGCATCCGCAGGCAGAAGTGGTGGTGATCACTTCCCGATCCGAGGCCGGTCTGGCCGTGGCTGACATGTACCCGAACCTGCGCGGCCACTACGACGGTCTGGCGTTCAGCGTTCCCGATATCAAGACCCTTGGCGCTTGTGATGTGGTGTTCTTCGCCACTCCGCACGGCGTTGCCCATGCGTTGGCCGGTGAACTGCTGGCGGCGGGCACCAAGGTCATCGACCTGTCAGCGGATTTCCGTCTGCAGGACGCTGAAGAATGGGCCAAGTGGTACGGCCAGCCACACGGTGCGCCGGAATTGCTGGACGAGGCGGTCTACGGTCTGCCGGAAGTCAATCGCGAGCAGATCAAGAAGGCTCGTCTGATCGCCGTTCCCGGCTGCTATCCAACCGCTACGCAGTTGGGTTTCCTGCCGCTGCTTGAGGCGGGGCTGGCTGACACTTCGCGTCTGATCGCTGACTGCAAATCCGGCGTCAGCGGTGCCGGTCGCGGCGCGTCTGTAGGCTCGCTGTACTCCGAGACGTCGGAAAGCATGAAGGCTTACGCGGTAAAAGGTCACCGTCATCTGCCGGAAATTCGCCAGGGTCTGCGTCGCGCTGCCGGTAAGGACGTTGGTCTGACCTTTGTGCCGCACCTGACGCCGATGATCCGTGGCATTCACTCCACGCTCTATGCGACCGTGGTCGATCGCTCGGTGGATCTACAGGCGCTGTTTGAAAAGCGTTATGCCAACGAACCGTTTGTCGATGTGATGCCGGCTGGCAGCCATCCGGAAACCCGCAGCGTGCGCGGCGCGAACGTCTGCCGCATTGCAGTGCATCGTCCGCAGGATGGTGATCTGGTGGTGGTGCTGTCGGTGATCGACAATCTGGTCAAAGGCGCGTCGGGTCAGGCGGTGCAGAACATGAATATCCTGTTCGGCCTGGATGAGCGCTTCGGCCTGTCCCACGCCGGCATGCTGCCGTAACACTTTCGGCAACACAGCAAAAAGGCCCGTCAAACGGGCCTTTTTGCATTCTGGGCAGTTGGTCGGGTTTATTGATATACCGTAACAATAGTTGACCGATTTTCTAGGACAAGCGGATAATGCGCGTCATCACGCATTATGGCGGCGTAACGCCGGGAGATAGTCAGCATGAGCGTCGAATCCTTCACCCCCACGGCTTTGCAATTCACCCAAGGTGCTGCGCACAAGGTGAAGAGCCTGGTCGATGAAGAGGGGAATGATCGCTTAAGCTGCGCGTATTCGTTACGGGCGGCGGTTGTTCGGGGTTCAGTACGGCTTCACCTTCGATGAAGATGTGGCCGAGGACGACACCATCGTCGAGCGCGAAGGCGTGAGTCTGGTGGTCGATCCGATGAGTTTCCAGTACCTGGCGGGTGCCGAAGTGGACTATCAGGAAGGTCTTGAAGGTTCGCGCTTTGTGATCAAGAACCCGAACGCTACCACGACCTGTGGTTGCGGCTCTTCGTTCTCGATCTGATCGCACCTCGCTACACACAACAAAACGCCGCAGAGCCTTACGGTTCTGCGGCGTTTTTTGTTGCCGGCGTTTTGTTCAGTTGGGGTAGATGGCGCCGAGTACCCGCAGGCCTTTGGCCCCTGTGACGCTCGGGCGATTGGCGGCAATGCCTTCGAGGCAGCAATGGGCCAGCCAGGCGAAGGCCATTGCCTCGACCCAGTCCGGATCTACGCCATGCGTGGCGGTGCTGGCAACGGTAGCGTTTGGCAGCAGTTCGGCAAGACGTTTCATCAGCGTAGCGTTGTGAGCGCCGCCGCCGCAGACCAGCATTTCCCGGGTATCGGATTGAGCGGTTTGCAGCGACTCGACAATGGTCAGCGCCGTCAGTTCGAGCAGCGTTGCCTGGACGTTTTCAGGGGCGAAGCTCGGTAGCTCTGAGAGATGGTGTTCCAGCCAAGGCAGGTTGAACACTTCCCGGCCAGTACTCTTTGGACCTTTGGTCACGAAGAACGGATCGCTGAGCAGCGCTTTCAGCAAGACTGGCTCGACAGTGCCGGTGGCTGCCCACTGACCGTTGCGATCATAGTTCTCGCCGCGTTGCTGATGAATCCAGGCATCCATCAGCACATTCCCGGGGCCGCAGTCGAAACCGGCTACAGGCCTGGTCGGCTCAATCAGACTCAGATTGCTGAAACCGCCGACATTCAAGACCGCACGGTTACCGCTACGCTCCTCGAACAAAGCTTCATGGAAGGCAGGCACCAGCGGCGCACCCTGGCCGCCAGCAGCCACATCACGGCTGCGGAAGTCACTGATCACGGTGATGCCGGTCAGCTCGGTCAGTAGTGCGGGATTGCCGATCTGCACGGTGAAGCCGCGAGCGGGCTCATGGCGAATGGTCTGACCGTGGCTGCCGATTGCGCGAATGGCTTCAGGTTTGAGTTGCTGCTGATCGAGGAGGGTGTTGATGCCCTGTGCGGCGAGTTTTACCCAGTGCTGCTGGGCGAGCGCCGAGCGGGCGATCTCGTCAGGGCCGCTGGCGCACAGGCCAAGCAGCTCGGTGCGCAGGGATTCAGGCATGGGGATGTAGTGCGTGGCGATCAGTCTGATCGCCGAGGTCTGCTCGATCAGGGCGATGTCCAGCCCGTCGAGACTGGTGCCAGACATCACGCCGATATAAAGAGCCATGGCTTAGCGCTTGCTCGAAGCCAGCATGGTGGCCTTCTCTTGGTCCATGCGGGCCATCAATGGCTGGCTCTGTGCAAGGAAGCGTGCACGCTCGGATTTGGCGATCGGATCAGCCATCGGCAGCTTCTGGCCCAGTGGGTCGACGTGAACGCCGTTGACCTGGAACTCATAGTGCAAGTGCGGTCCGGTGGACAGGCCGGTGGTGCCGATATAGCCGATTACCTGGCCCTGCTTGACGGTGCCGCCGGTTTTCACGCCTTTGGCGAAGCCTTGCATGTGGCCGTAGAGCGTACGGTAGGTGTTGCCGTGCTGAATGATCACGGTGTTGCCGTAGCCGCCACGGCGGCCGGCCAACAACACCTTGCCGTCACCGGCAGCCTTGATTGGCGTACCGCGTGGAGCTGCGTAATCGACGCCTTTGTGGGCGCGGATCTTGTTGAGGATCGGGTGTTTGCGGCCCATGGAGAATTTCGAACTGATGCGGGCGAAGTCCACCGGGGTGCGGATGAACGCCTTGCGCATGCTGTTACCATCGGCGGTGTAATAGCTGCTGTTGCCTTGTTTATTGGTGTAACGCACGGCGGTGTAGGTCTTGCCGCGGTTGGTGAAGCGCGCAGACAGGATCGGGCCGGTGCCCACTGCCTTGCCGTTGACCACTTTCTGCTCGTAGATCACGTCGAATTCGTCACCCTGGCGGATGTCCTGCGCAAAGTCGACGTCGTAGCCGAATACGCTGGCCATATCCATGGTCAGGCTATGGGACAGGCCTGCGCGGGCAGCGGATTGTGACAGTGAGCTATTGATCACGCCGTGCACGTAAGCCGTGCGAACGGTAGGTTTAGCGGTGACGCGGTTGAACGCATAGCCCTTGTCGTTCTTGGTCAGGGTGATGGTTTCTACGTCGCTGACCTTGCTGTGCAGGCTGGTCAGTTGGCCTTGCGGGTTCAGTTCGAACTCGAGCTTCTGGCCGTGCTTGAGCTGGCTGAACTGTTTGGCTTGTTTATCACTGGCCAGGACTTCATGCACGGCGGCGGCTGGCAGGCCGACTTTCTCGAATAATGTAGAGAGCGTATCGCCCTTTGAGACGATGACTTCGCGATGTCCCGGGGCTTTCGGTTTTTCCGCAGTCGGAGCAGGTGCAGGTGCGGCCTCAGCGGTTTTCGGGGTGTCTTCGGTGCTGTTTTCGATCTGGGCGAAAGGTGAGGCTACTGGCTCATTTGTGGCTTGAACCGCGTCAGCAGCGTCTTGATCTTGTGTCAGTTGTTCAGCAGGACTTTCCAGTTCAAGGCTCAGGGTCGTCTTTTTGGCTTCAACATCACTGGAAGGGAATACCAGGAGCGCCAGGCTGAGAAGGGCGGCGATTCCACTTGCGGCAAGCAGGTGGGTCTTCGGGTAAAGCGGTGGCGCTTTAGACGGTTCAGTGGTCATAAGTAATTTTGACTTTGAAAAAAGATGAATTGGAAAAGATGAATGACATGATGAAGATGAAATAACTGTATAAAATATAACCAAATCATCCCCGAAGCAAGTCTACAGACAGCCTGTCTGCAGATTGGTGTCCGTGCGCCGGGCAAAACTTGTAATTGGTGCACGATCTTGTATGGTTGGTTCCCTTTGAATCTGAGCCTTGCGGGTCTGTTATGAAGTCGGTTGAAGAGCAGCTAGCGCTGATTAAACGTGGTGCGGAAGAACTATTGGTCGAGTCCGAGCTGATCGAGAAGCTCAAGCGCGGCCAGCCGCTGCGTATCAAGGCTGGTTTCGATCCAACCGCCCCGGATCTGCACTTGGGTCACACCGTGCTTATTAATAAGCTGCGCCAGTTCCAGGAATTGGGGCATCAGGTGATCTTCCTGATTGGTGACTTCACCGGGATGATCGGTGATCCAAGCGGCAAGAGCGCTACGCGTCCTCCTTTGACTCGCGAGCAGGTTTTGGAAAATGCCGAGACTTACAAGTCTCAGGTGTTCAAGATTCTGGATCCGGCGAAAACCGAAGTTGCGTTCAACTCCACCTGGATGGATCAGATGGGTCCGGCGGACTTCATTCGTCTGACTTCGCAATACACCGTCGCGCGTATGCTTGAGCGTGATGACTTCGACAAGCGTTACACCACCAACCAACCTATCGCCATTCACGAGTTCCTCTATCCGCTGGTTCAGGGCTATGACTCGGTTGCTCTGCGCGCGGATGTCGAGTTGGGCGGTACCGATCAGAAGTTCAACTTGCTGATGGGGCGTGAGCTGCAGCGTGGATATGGCCAGGAAGCTCAGTGCATTCTGACCATGCCACTGCTAGAAGGTCTGGATGGCGTGAAGAAGATGTCCAAGTCGTTGGGCAACTACGTCGGTATCCAGGAAGCGCCAGGTGTGATGTACGGCAAGCTGGTTTCGATCCCGGATGCGTTGATGTGGCGTTACTTTGAGCTGCTCAGCTTCCGTTCGATGGATGAGATCGATGCCTTCCGTGCGGATGTAGAGGCTGGGGCTAACCCGCGCGATATCAAGATCAAGCTGGCAGAAGAGATTGTCGCTCGCTTCCACGGTGAGGAGGCAGCCGCCAATGCGCATCGCGCTGCTGGTAACCGTATGAAGGATGGTGAGCTGCCGGATGATCTGCCGGAGATTGAGCTGTCCTCTGGTGAAGATATGCCGATTGCGGCCGTCCTTAATAAGGCAGGCCTGGTGAAGAACTCGGCGGCTGCGCGTGATCTGTTGGCTTCCGGTGGTGTGCGTGTGGATGGTGAGGTGGTTGATCGCTCCTTTATATATGTACTGGGTGCGACCCACGTTTGCCAGGCGGGCAAGAAGGCATTTGCACGCATCACGCTGAAATCTGAATAAAGTTGTATCTAGGGGTTGACGGCGAATTTTAGAAGTCTATAATTCGCCCCACTTCCGGCGCAGTCGAAACGGAAAACTCCTTGAGATTCAATGAGTTACGCAGTTTTCGACAGCGGGTTGCTTCAGTTCATCGAGGCCTGGAAGGAGTTGAAAGAGC
>Ga0153931_100417_pt1 | contig 10778 bp, 12 predicted proteins | sample TSNJ015MetaG_FD_104730 | JGI IMG/M metagenome (GOLD analysis project Ga0153931, IMG submission 104730) | Attine ant fungus gardens microbial communities from New Jersey, USA - TSNJ015 MetaG | ecosystem: Host-associated > Fungi > Mycelium > Unclassified | place: USA: New Jersey, Wharton State...
GATGGGGATGCTGTCGGGCAACGTCAGGCTTAACGGCCAGGATATGATGGCCGGGGATATAGCCAACCCGGTTAAAATACGCCAGCTCCGCCTCGCGGAAATCGCTTTGCAGCTGGCGCAGGCCGGAGCCGTTGAAAAATCCCTGCGGCATAAAAGGCGTGAAGACCGCATCCAGCTCGCCAGCTTTGAGCAGGTCGATAAGCGGGTGTTCGCCTGGCGCAGCTTCAATACGGCCTGCACGGCCAAAACCGCCCAGCCGGTCAACGACAGGATGCGCGGCGGTTAACCGTCCGGCAAACCAGAAGGCATCCTCAACCTCTACTCCCGCTTCACGTAGCAGTGCCCGCGTCCAGGTATTGCCGGAATCCTGCCAGCCGGTTACGCCAATCCTTTTGCCTTTTAACCGATCGAGCGAAATCAATGGACTGTATTCTGTCGTGATGATGCAGCGCTGGCGAAAACCCCGCATTAAAAAGTGCGGTAGCGCCAGCAGCGAGCAATCCCCTTTCGCCCTGAGCTGAGCATAGCGGCTAAAAGAAACTTCCGCCGCATCATAGCCGCTGTCGGCAAGATCGTTGACCAGGGTTTCCACACGGTGCACCTCCAGCGCAAACCCTTCTGGCCTGATGTCGCCAAGCGCCAGCGGCGTAAAATAGTCCCAGTCCCGTACCGCTAAGCGGATCGTCACCATTTCTCTTTTCCCGTCTTGGTAAAGCGGCCACGAAGGGCGCGCAAATAAACAACAGTTTTTGTCTGTTTTCGATACTAAGACGATAATATTAACTGTACAATAATTACTTTGTTACTGAACAAATGGATTTCTTATGGTCGACCTGACATGGTTTACCGCGCGTCTTACCGATGTGTCGGTAAAAGGTATTGCGGCGAAGATGGCAACACTGATTCATACCGGGGAAATTCCGGTGGGGACGCATTTACCCTCGGTCAGAGAGCTGGCCGAAGCGCTGGGCGTCAGTCCGGCCACCATTTCGGCTGCCTGGGGGCAGTTAAAACGACAGAAAGTGGTGACGGGAAAAGGCCGAAGCGGTATCCGCGTCTGCGGTAATTATCTGACGCCGCGCCCGGTACGTTTTGAGCAGATTGGCAATTATGGCGATGCTATCCGCGCCGATTTAGCGATGGCTTCCCCCGATCCCGCCTTGCTGCCGGATCTGCAAGCGGCAATGCTACAGGGTATTCAGTGCCCGTTACTGAACAGCTATCAGCGGGACGCGATCTCCCCTGCGCTGCTGGCCGCGGTCAAACCACGCTGGCCCTTTCAGGCCGAAGCCTGGCTGGCTACCGATGGCGGTTTCGATGCGATGAACGGAATTGTGCAAACGCTGTTCCGTCCCGGTGAGAAAGTCATTATTGAAGATCCTACCGCTACGCGTCTGCTTGATATGCTGGACAATGTCGAAGCTGAAATTATGCCGCTGGCCTGCGATGAACATGGCCCGTTACCCGGTGCGCTGGCGATGCTGCTCAGTAAGGGCGCAACGGCAATGATCTACCAGCCAACGACCCATTCGGCAACGGGACACAGCGTTAGCCAGGCCCGTAGCGAAGAGCTGGCAAAAGTACTGGCAGGCTCTTCCATACTGATCGTTGAAGATAACGGTATCGGCGACCTGTCTGCGCATCCTTGCTTCAGCCTGGGCCATTGGTTTCCGGAGCGTACGCTGCACGTGCACTCTTTTTCCAAAGCTTACGGGCCCGATCTGCGCCTGGCGGTACTTGCCGGTCCCCTTGACCTGGTTAAACGTATTCAATCATGGCGTAACTTTGGCGCGGGCTGGACCAGCCGTATTCTGCAACAGGCGGTGGCCTGGATGTTGCAGGATGACGCCACGCAACGACACATTCAGCACGCGCGTGAGGTTTACCGGCAGCGCCGCAGGCTATTGCTGAACGCGCTGGCAAAACGTGGCCTGACGCTGCCGGATCGCGATGGACTAAGCCTCTGTTTGCCGGTCCAGTCAGAACAGTTCGCTATGATTACCCTGGCGGCAAGGGGCATCGCCGTGCTGCCGGGCGAGCGCTGTAGCCCTGGCAATAAGCAGTTTATTCGGGTCAGCACCTCAATGATGACGGCTGAAAAGGTAGAAAGCATTGCCGAGGCGCTGATGCTGGCAATCGGCGGCTCCCGTTAATAGCCGAGGCGCTGATGCTGGCAATCGGCGGTTCTCGTTAATAGCCGAGGCGCTGATGCTGGCAAGCACAGTATCCCGCTAATACTAATAGCCCAGACGCTGATGCGGGCAAGCACGGTATCCCGCTAATAGCCGAGGCGCTGATGCTGGCAATCGGCGGTTCCCGCTAATCGACCAGCGTTTTAATCAGATAGCGTGGAGATTCGCTATAGCCTTCACGAGCGTAAAAGGCGAGCGCTTTGGTACGGTGTTCGTGGCAGTGCACTTCTACCCTGTCGCAGCCGCGATCTTTTGCCAGCTGCTCGGCATGCTTCAGGAGCTGTTGGCCGACGCCTTCGCTGCGCTTGCCGTCGGCAATGCAAAAATAGCTGAGACGAGCGAAATCACCGGCCAGCGCCAGCTGCGGGATAAAATGCAAGGAAAGGAAGCCAAGCGCGCGACCGTCCCGCTCGGCTATCAGCAGATGCTCGGACCTGTCGTCCATCATCTGCGCCAGGCGCCGCTCGATAAAATCTTCTGTGTTGGCGTAGCCCAGCTCGGTTAGCAGCGCGCTCAGGACAAAACTATCTTGCATTGTTGCCAGTCGGATTTTCATTTTACCTCCAGAATTCAGCTCGGCGGGTCTGCGAAACGTTCTACCGTACAGGTTATATAGCCTGCGCGGCGCGATAAGCAACCCGGCGCTAAGGGGATATGTTACGGCCGTTTTTATCCGCTGGCGGCGATGCGGGCAAGGTGCCTGCATGTAATGAATGATTAATGTTTCTTTAATAATGTTTTGCCACACTCTTTACTCAAACACAGAGGGAGGCGACGAAATGCAGGCATTACCCCGTACGTTCGCGGAGGCAGCAGCCGTCATAGTTTCGCTGGTGGCAGCAGGTGTGTGGCTCGGCCAGTTCTTTTCTTTTTGACGTTGCAGCATAAAACGGGCAAAAAAAACCCGCCGTTCGGCGGGTTTTTAAAATTCTGTCTGATAACTTAAATGGCGGCAACGTTAGCAGCAGATGGGCCTTTGGCACCGTTGGTGATTTCGAACTCTACGCGCTGACCTTCAGCCAGAGTTTTGAAACCGTTGCTCTGGATGGCAGAGAAGTGTACGAACACGTCTTTGCTACCATCTTCAGGAGTAATGAAACCGAATCCTTTGGACTCATTAAACCACTTAACGCTACCTTTGATCTTAGACATCTATATTACCTTTACATGAAAAATGGACACTAAACTGTGTCGACAGTTAGTACAGCAATTGCTGAGGCTTTTGTCCAGTGGCCTTTTACGAAAAAGTGATAAATATCGCCTTTTTTGCAGATACATTATAATTCCGCATAATTTCCGCCGTTAAAACTGCCAGCGCAGCCAGGCAAAGTAGACGTTGCCATTGTTGTGCGTTCCCGGAATATAAGTCATCTGAAAGGTGGCTTTGCGGTAACCTATTGAGGCAAGAGGCAGAACTGCCGGAACAGGAATATATTTCCAGTTATCCCGAGCCGTTACCCCTGCCGTATAGCCCAGCCCCAGGCGGACGTCCTGATTGTTAAGCGGTCGCCATATTTTTTCCCAGCCGTAGCCGCCAAACGGCTCCCATTTGTTGAATGAGTCCTTAAACGCCATCAGGTAAAGGCCGTTCCAGTTCCCTTTTTCATCGTAACGCGAGATGCCGCCACCCGCGCCCCACGGGCGTTCATTATATTTATCGATGTGTTGTTGGTCATAAGTCCAGCGGTTGTGCCAGGTAATGGCCGGCACATACAGATCGTATCCCTGCGGTTGATCCCAGGTTGTAGCGACTTTACTGCTGAAGTCTTGCCAGGTTCCTGAAATGGCTGAACCTAATGTTTGCGCCTGTAGCGGAGTGGCAATGCTTAGTACGCCAGACAGGCTCAGCGTAAAGAGAGAGAGACGGGAAAGTTTCATGTTCAAGCTACCGATCGCGAAGGTGTTGTTAAAAAATCGCGTGGCTTTTTTTCAGTGAAGTAGCAAAGCCAGCCGCGTTGTTAAATTAACCGGCATTGTAATTATTTTGGGGGCAGCTTTCATAAATGTACATTGAACAGATTTTAGTCTTAGCCCTTTTTTACGACCGTTTTTAAAACGCTTTCTTAACAGATAACCAGCCGATCTTTTCAGGCCAGATTTTCAGCAACCCGCTTTCGAAAGCACACCTTTAATTAATATAAATTGATCTACATCATTTATTTAGCGCTATTAATGATTATTTGAGCAAAAAACAAAATAAAAGCGTTAAAACAAAGGATGCTAATCGTGCGGCAATTGTAAAAAAGACTAAAGTGCGAGGTTATATCTTTTGAATCATGTTGTTATGAGTTAATATCAATCAGCGAAAATGATAAACAATCTTTATCGATCGCACGGCAATTTTTGGTAAGATTAATCCTGGTTAGCAATGACTGTTTTCTTAAGGAGCCGATGTGAGAATACGCTGCTGGAAGTGCGGACACACACAAATCATCTTTACCTTTAGCGGCGACCGTTTTGGTAATCATCACGGAGCAATTTGCGCGTATTGCCGGAAACCCGTCACCTTAAAAGATTGCCTGTTTCGTACGGTAGTCGCGGCTGACAAAATCGAAGAGAGAGAAATATTCCGCTCGCTTTCACCCACCGTAGAGAAACTTCCCTACGCGTCGGGAGCGACCAAACCTTCGGGCAAGAGGTGACAATACGGGCGTATTGCCACCCCATACAATCAGAAAAGCACTTTAAAGACACCAGTAAGCGTCAGCAGGCCGACAATAAAAATAATCGCAATAATCCAGAGAATAATCTTCATTCCATTTTCCTCAGCCGGTTAAAAAAAGTTCTACTATGTAGTGACTTGAGTATAGAAGAAGATTTTTAACTCTGCTTTTTTTCCCCTCGATCGCTCCGGTTTGCCGTTTCGCTAAGCAATCTGCCTCCTCTTCAAATTCGACCAATGCTTATGCCGCCAGGCCCGCCATAGAAACAGGTTCTGCCTGCATTCAGCCGGTCGCCGCCTCGCTTTAATCCACTGCTTTGACTCACCTTTTTTTCACCGCTATTTAAAGCATTAAATATCAGTAAGTTATATGAAAATGTTCAGGAAAGATTTTTCGCGATAGCGATCACGTTTTGCATCTTCTTTACGGCGGTACCTTCGATAGACGGTGGGCCGCTGGCTAGACTGAGTGAAGCTATTTGCTATGGGCTCACCCCTCTCGTTAACAAGGAGATCTTATGAGCACTATCGACAGCAGCATGGGAAGGTACAGCCTGAAGGCCAACAACTCGGGCAACCATATCAGAGGTTCTATCGCTATCAACGATGAAGGCGGCTCGCCGCTCACTCTGCAGGAGTTTGACGAACACTATCTTGATGACGTCATTAATAACGTTATCTACCCCGTTACCGGCGGCAACCGCATTATCACCAACGCTTTCCGGGATGAGATGCTTAAGGCTGGTTTTAAACAGCCTCACTAAAAAACCCGGCCCAGCCGGTTTCCTCTTCAGGCTGTTGACGACTTTACAGTTTGTCGCCAACAGCCTGATAAAAATCTATCTTTGCACCTGCGGCGATAACTGCAAAAAATCGCGCATTCTTTCGGCCTGTGCCGTAAAACGCTCAAACAGCGTGGTCAGCTGATGCGGCTCAAGCTCGGCAAACGGCTGTCTGGTCCAGAGCAGAACCTGCCGCTGTTCCGGTAGCGTGGCGGTAATAACAGGCGGATGCGCCAGTCCCAGCAAATTGCATTGCAGCAGCGTGTTCAGCGTTGCCGCACTGGCAAAGTCGCTTTCCCGCATCGGCAGCAGACAGCTTAAGGTCAGATGATCGAACGGACTTTCTTCCCACTGCAACGTTATCCCCTCCAGCGTCATGATGTAACTTTCGCTCGCCTCAAGCTGTCCCACATCAATTCGCCATTGCCGCAGCAGCGGCGCAAGTAATTTTATCAGACGGTTTGCCGCCATTTTTTCTCCTTTAGCGTGCGAAATCTACCTGACGCCTCGATTGACGTTACGCAACAGCTCCGCCACCTCTTCTCGCGTTGCGCCGTCCTGACGTCTCCTGCGAGACTCGTAAACCGAGCGCTTCATCTCTGGCTTCAATTCTGTCGCATCCCCGCCGCGATCGGTCTGGTAGTAAACGTTGATATTTTTCGAAGCCTGATATTGCTGATAAAGCCCCCCGCCGTGGCGACGGGCAATCTGCTTTAGCGAACTAAGATCTTTATCGGCAATCGGCGTGCCCTGCTGCTGCATTTCACGCTGATACAGCGCGTTTATCTCTTCCCGACCGGCTTTTTCACCGTGTACCAGTCTCTCTCGCACCTCTGGATTAGCGGCCTGTGGCGCATACTCTTTAACGATGCGGTAGCGTTTAGAAAGATCGTAATTTTGCTCTTTGTCAGCCCGGCCATACAGCGGCCAGGCATCCGAATAGATCCGTTCGCCATTGATCCGTCTGTCGCCCACCATCACAAAAGCGTGATCGCCATCCAGCGCGCTGCAAACGGCAACCGGCTCGTTGATGCCGGCGGAGGCCAGCAGCAGTCCGTTTACCGCCGCCATTTCGCCACAGTTTCCGGCACGGAATCGCGCAGCGCGCCAGGGAAGATTCTCTTCCGAGCTCTCTTCAGCCCGTGACGCCACCGTACGCTTCACCGCTCCGCCATGTGTATGAATGATATCGTGGAGCTGATTAGCCGAGCCTTTATCCAGCGTTTTCCACGTATCCTCAATGGCCCGGTTAGCTTTTTTTAAAATCTGCTGCTGGCTTTCGGTTACGGTAAGAATACGGCCGTTGCGCGTTCCCTCCAGGCCAGGCTTGCCGGGCAACATCACTTTTGATTCAGTGGCGTGCTGACCGCGGCGACTGGAACCGGAAGGTGCGCCAAACAGATGAAAAGGCATAATAATCTCTCTGATAAAGAGCGGTGCCCCTGAGTGGCCTGACGGCGCAGGAAGTTCCGCAGGCGTATAACATTAAGCAGCCTGCACCAGGAGACGGTGAGATTGACGACGACCAGCTATCCTTTCTTGCCGGCGCATTTTGCTCTAAAAGAAAAAGGCGACACCGTGTCGCCCTCAACAAAATCTAACCATGTTAATAATTTGCAGCTCTACTTACTCTCGCCGCTTCCCTGCGAGCCACTCCCTCCGGAGATAGCCGACAGGATGGCGCCCAGCCCCAGCATCTGTAGCGCGCCGCCCAGTTTACCTGCCAGTCCGCTGCTGTCCTGACTCTGATCCTGCGATCCGTTGCCGCTCTGTCCGGAAGAAGATGAGGGATTACCCTGATCGGCAGAACTTGTTCCTTCAGAAGATTGACCAAGCATCTTTTTAATCATGTCCATCAGCTGGGTCATGATGTCGCTACTGCCTGAGGCATCCTGCGTGCCTGAAGAACCGTTGCCAGTACCGGAACCAGAACCGGATTTATCGCTGTTCGCACCGCTATTTTTCAGCAGTTCCATAATGGCATTCAACAGCTGTGTGATGCTGCTTTCGCTGCTGGTGGACTGACCGTTGCCGGTTTCAGTAAGCGCATCCTTACTGCCGAACTCTACGCCCGTGCCGTTTGAAGAAGAAGAGCCAAAATTCAATACGTTGCCCGCCGTCTTCGCATTGCTTTCACCGGAAAGCAGTTTAGCTGCACCTGTACCCGCATCCTCAGCGCCGCCCGCTGCTCCGCCGCCAAATGCGCCGCTTAACCCGCCGCCTATTTTCATGTCGCTTCCTCTGTTTAGTGAAATGACTATCGCAATTCAGCCCGTTTCGTGGGCTTCGTCTCAGTTTTGGGTGGGAGGCGACAAGAAGGTGTTCCATTTCATACTGATAAAATCTGAATCGGCGTAATTTAAATTACACATTCTTAACGTTTTGCAATCTAAATAATGCGCTTGTTTACATCACCTTACCGTTCCCGGCGCCGTTTTTTGTAGGGATTTCCCTACGTTGCCGCACGGATATCCCCACAGTAACTTCAGAGGAAACTGATAGCCTCTCAGGCTCAGGCTAGTAAATAGTAAATGAAAATTGAGTATCGCCCCTGAGCGGCCCGCTGCTGGCTTCACGTCATTTCTGCTTTTCATTGCAACAGGTTGCTAACTGAATTTGTAAAAATTCGTCTAAGGGAAGACAGGAGAGAATATGGTAACGGGTAGTGAGAAACAGCCAGGCAGTTTCCATCACGATAAGGTTACAGCCTTCCTTACTGAAACGGGATTATCCGAGACAATCAGAACAGATATTCACGCCAGTCTGCATCCCATGATCGATAATCTTGCGCCGTTAAAGGTAGATCTGCTGCTGGAAGGGGAAACCGGCACCGGTAAAGATACGCTGGCTCGCCGTATCTATCAGCTTTCTGGCGCAAAAGGCCCGCTGATAGCGGTCAACTGCGCGGCTATCCCGGAAAACCTGGCGGAAAGCGAACTGTTTGGGGTGATTGCCGGTGCCTATACCGGTGCCAGCCACTCCCGCGCCGGCTATATAGAGGCCTCCGACAAAGGCATTCTTTTCCTGGACGAAATCGACAGCATGCCGCTGATTTTACAGGCCAAGCTGCTGCGGGTGCTGGAGACGCGCGCCATCCACCGCCTGGGATCTACCAGTCCCGTGCCGCTGGACTTACGTATTATCGCGGCCTCGCAAACGCCGCTGGCGGAGCTGGTTGCGGCCGGCAGTTTCCGGCGCGATCTCTATTTCCGTCTCTCAACCATCAAAATAGAGACGCCCACGGTGCGCTCCCATGCCGAGCTGATTATCCCGCTGTTCCGACGCTTTACCCAGGAAGCGGCAATGCGGCTGAAGCAGGCTATCCCGCCCCGCTCGCTGGCGCTGGATGAAGCGCTGCTGCTGCACAGCTGGCCTGGCAATATCCGCGAGCTGAAAGCCGCTGCCGAGCGCCATGTTCTGCATCTGCCGCCGCTTTGCGATATTACGCCAGCCGACGGTGAAGCCACGCTATTAAAAGACAGGTTACGTCGTATTGAACGCAGCCTGATAAAAGAGTGTTTACATCGTCATGGCCATAAAATTGATGACGTCGTACATGAATTAGGTATTCCACGACGCACGCTATATCATCGTATTAAATTGCTCAATATCGTTGCCTGAACCGACTCTAAAAATAAATTAAATTTCTTTGGAACCCTTTTTGCGTCACGCCCACTTAATAAATGATTACGCTGATGTTCAAACTTAAATTTAATGGGGAGTCACACTATGTCTTCAGTATCCAGCGGTATTGCAACTACAGCTTCAGCTGCCACGAAAGTAGAAAGCGCAACTGATGGTGCAAGCTTCATGTCACAGATGCAGGAAGTTCAGGGCCAGATGCAGCAGGATATGGTTGATAAAGCCAAGCTTGATGCGCAGAACAACAAAATGAACGGTATCGCGGACAGCGCCAGTAAAGCCGGTTCTGCTGCCGCTCAGGTAAAAATTCAGTACTAGTCAGCCTGTCGGCGCGGGCCTCCTGTCCCGGTCCGCGCCGCGCGCTCTTCTTGTTTTCCTGCGCGAGTTAATGCTTATGAAAATAACCTCATCCCAGGCCGATTTAATTCAGACCCCACAAATTAATAACGCAGCTCAGCCAGAACAAAGCGACGTAGACTTTTTTTCTGCCCAGCTAAAAGAGCCGCAGGTTGAAAAAGTTTCTGCGCCAACGGAAGTCACGCATTTTCTTTCCGGACTGGCTGACTCCTTAAATAATAACGAACAGCAAAGAAGAACGGCCTATCAGGATTTACAGAAAGCCTCCCGCTCTTCTAATTTATTAGAATTCAGCCAGGCGAATGCTGCCCTGTCTAACTATTACATTGAAAATTTAATGAATGCCAAAATCGTCGCTAAGGGCGTACAGAGCATCGATAAACTGACCAACTTACAATAAGCCGCTATGAAAATTCTGCTGAACTGGCTAATGCTGTTTTCGCTGCTGCTCTGTCTTGCAGGCTGCGGCGACAAAACCGTGCTCTATAGCGGGCTGGCGGAAAACGACGCTAACGATATCATCGCGGAACTGAACCAACACCAGATTGCGGCACAAAAACTCATAGAAAAAGCGGGTATTTCCGTCTCCGTCGATGCGGAAAATATCGAGCGCAGCGTCAAAATACTCGATTCCGCCGGACTGCCGCGCAAGGCCCGCACCAATCTTGGTGAGGTGTTCCAGAAAAGCGGCGTGATCTCCAGCCCAATGGAAGAGCGTGCCCGCTATATTTACGCCCTCTCGCAGGAAGTGGAGTCAACGCTGGCGCAGATTGACGGCGTTGTTGTGGCTCGCGTGCACGTGGTGCTGCCGGAAAGACTGGCACCCGGCGAACCTGTCCAGCCTGCGTCCGCCTCGGTGTTTATTAAATATCATAACAGTCTCGATCCGGACAGTATCGAACCACGCATCCGGCAGATGGTCTCCACCAGCATTCCCGGCCTGGCAGGAAAAAGCGATAAAGACTTAGCCATCGTTTTTGTTCCCGCGCAGACCTATGAAGACCGCGTGGAGGTAGTGCAAATGGGACCTTTCCAGCTCTCGCCTGACGAATATTCCACGGTGAAATGGGTATTCGCGCTGTTTGCTATTATTTTGCTGCTCGCTTTTGGCCTACTGCTCTTCAAACCCGGCAGAAAGAAAGA
>Ga0153931_100419_pt1 | contig 10758 bp, 17 predicted proteins | sample TSNJ015MetaG_FD_104730 | JGI IMG/M metagenome (GOLD analysis project Ga0153931, IMG submission 104730) | Attine ant fungus gardens microbial communities from New Jersey, USA - TSNJ015 MetaG | ecosystem: Host-associated > Fungi > Mycelium > Unclassified | place: USA: New Jersey, Wharton State...
GTGCTTGACCCCTCACAGCTAGAGCAGCATTTGAGTGCTGGTCTCCTTTCCATTGCACTCAATGCGCAAAAGGAAATTTGTGTGCTCCAAAAGTTGGGTGGTGCTCCACTTCCAAGAGAAGAAATCTTGCGACTAGTCAACATTAGTGTAGAGAGAGCGAGAGAGTTCTACACATTTATTGAAGCTCGGTTGACAGAGGATTGGCTAACCAGAAAGGTAGAAGTACGATGAATGATACGAACTCTATATGGACTTCGACGAAAAAAATGACGAGGGTTTCGTATTGTGGACTATCATTGTTTATAGTTGTCTTTTCACCACGGCGCGAGTGGGGATCCCCAAAAATCGGTCCTGAGACTCTTCAACTGTATGTAATACGGAACGGATGCAATGAACTTACCGGCATTCATCCCAGATTGAATCCAGTTTTGCACCATAGGCCGTAGTTTCCTCAGCCTCTTCTTTCTCGATATAGTCGCAAAGTGCTTGAAGCAGAGCCCTTGATCTTTCTTTTCTGGCAGCCTGCTCCCTCAGGGCTAAGGAGCGTCGGAATTCCTCGTAAATCTGAATCGTCGTGACGGTTGTTCGGGTTACGAGTAGGCCAGGTATTACGCATAAGTTCAGGTCCGCAAACTCTTCACACCGTGCCTTCTTGCTTCTCGAAGGTTCTTGAGACTTTCTCTTAGCGCCTTTTGCAGTGCCTTCACCACTATAATCATAATGAGAGTTCAATTTTGAAGGAAGCGCGGATGACATACAATTCAATGACTTCAATTTCAGTTTCAGTTTCAGGAAAAAAAGGTCCAAAACAGTCGGAGTTAGTGCAAATGTGCCAGCGTTTGGAGACGTAAGAGACAAAACACATTGTCTTCCCGGTTTGTTGTGAATGATGGGGTAGTGAGTTTAAGATGTTAACATTGTGATCAAAAACATCTCCAAACATGTTTCCCACCTTCAAAATTCCAGTGTAATTTGTATGTTGTTGGGTTCATTCCTGTAAGCACAAGCTGCGGGATGTGAGCCCCCAGCGTCCAAAACTTTTTGAAGTTGGGATTGTTCAGACCGGTATTCAAAGCCGGTATTCGTCGATTCGAGAAACAGAGGGAGAACACGTGGAATGGAGGAACGAGGTCACGGAAAGAAGAAACCGCGACCAGCATATCGAAAACAGATTTGACCATCCACCATTGAACTGCTCAGCCAAGACCGAGCAAAAGTCAGTATGTGACACTTCTTTTCGTATGCCTTGGCTAGTAGATTCAACTTCATCCTCTCTTCAGTACAGTGCAAAGCAAACTGTTAATTCCACGAGAACAGAACACAAAAATTCCTACCTGATTATAGGTAGTGCAAGGCACTTCCTGACAAAGCAGAGTCCATTACTCGCCAATCTGAGTTAGTCGGCGGTCAAAGCGGCAACAAGTGATGGCGCTTCGACCAGCGATCCTATAGCAGTTCCTTGTGACGATCCGGTGTTGCAAGGATAACATTCTGGACCTCGCTTCTGGGAAAATGTCATACCAAGTGTTCGGTGTCCAGCTAGCTCTACAGGCACCGACGAGGAAGTTTGTCTAAAGGCTGTGACGTGTCCAACCAATAGAGAACGTCCACAGAAGGGCGATTCACTCGCAATGTGAAGGCATCTGTAAGTCAATAGGCAGTTGCTTTGATCCTTCCATCGGAATCGGGACCATCTGTCACGGTCCTTCAAGTCCAAGTCTTTACAGCATGTCAGACAGACATCGAGATTTATGACTGGGCTCGTCTATGGTAGGCCACTGCTCTCCTGACGAAACACTTGGGAGAAGTTTGAAGTCTAGGATCTTTAGTCTTGAGCACTGCGTCTGCACTCGCCACTGTCGCGCCAAGAAACTATTACCAGACATGTCACTCATAACCCAAGAAACTGGGCCTAGGTTGATACTAGATGCTCGCACTTTGGGTCTCGTCGCGAGTAGGGGGAGCATGAAATGTTACCAAGATTTGCTGCTCTTGTAATCTTGTCTTTATGACAGAGGACCTCTCCGTTCCGGATCCCTTGAGTTTTTACTCGTTTTTCGAGAAGTTGACTCGTGCAAAACCAACAAAAAGATCTATATGCCAGTTGGCCATATCGTCTGTCTTCTGATACGTCTACAAAGAGACCCAGTGGTCAGCCGATGTGTGATGGGAATTAGATGGAAACTGGGCGCTCAGTGTGACTGTCTGCCGAGTCCCACTGATGCGTGACCACGAGCCAAAGTATGCAATCGGAAGTCAATAATTATATCAAAGACGAGGAGAGTATCTATGTGCTTGCTGAATTTGCCAAAGGCTGTAGCAAGTTATCGGGAGACTTTTTCTTGTAAGCGTGCTCTGCTCACGAGACGTATTGATTGATTGAAGCAAATTACGGCTAACTATGTGTAGACGTATTTGTTCGTACAAGTGCCGATCTCTGTTAGCCCAACCTCGACGACATCTCCATCAACCAGCCACACTGGGTTAGGATTTCCAAGGTTGATGCCGGCGGGACTACAAATTAGAAGGTAGTCAGGAAAATCGTGCATATGTATCGGAGGCCATCCACTCACGTTCCAGTAAAGATGACATCTCCAGGCTGCAATGTTATACCCATAGAGAAGAAAGACACAATCTGCGCAACGCCGAAGATCATGTTGCCTGTTGTCTCATTCTGCTTCATTACTCCATTGACTTTGGTTGTCAGTTGAAGCTTCTGTGGATCCGGAATTATGCTTGTGGAAACAATGGCGGGACCCCATGGACCCCAGCCGTCAGCGTCTTTGCCCATCGAGTATTGGGGCTCAGGCTCTCCTCCACGATCAATCTGCCATCCACGATGGGAAACGTCATTGCCGACGCTATATCCTAGGACATGATCAAGGGCAACGTCTACGGAGATATTGAATGCTTTCTTTTTCATAATGACGACGAGTTCCCCTTCATAATCCATAGTTGAAAGGAAGTCTCCCTGTGTTTGGTACCCCTGGGTGATAGGTACCTCACCAAAAGGTGTATTCAAGGCGGTAAATGGTTTATAGAAAAGAATAGGGAAATCGGGAATGGGGTGACCAGACTGTCATTTTTCCTCAGCGGACGGACACATTTTTGGTAAGAAATTATCTACCATATTGTCATGGGAGAAATAGTTGAAACCGACGCATCGTACGCTCCTCACCCTTTCACTTGGTAGGGGAGATAGCAACTCCTTGATCGACTATACGACAACATTGAAGCCTAGAATTTTACTGCGACGTTTCTGCAGGCTCACCTTCGTTTCTTTTGTGATGGTAAAGTCGCCCAGGATATCGCCCTGAATCACGCGGGCACTCTTACTCTTGGATGCATCGATTGTACCCGGGGGTAAGATGGCATCACCGGTGTATTCCTTGCCATCATTTGAAATGAAGCGCACAAAGCGCTGGGCGTTAGTTATTAGGGGAAACAGGAGGAGCAATGGAGTGAACCACATTCCGCAGTTTTCTACGTCTGACAAGTTCTTAGCACAGTTTATATACCTCGAGGGTGGGATCTCATCTTATGCGGATACCTAATTCCTATGTTTGAGTCACAGCCTGCGGCAAGAAGATTCCCTCATGAATTCCAAAGACAACTATTGGATTCCCACTCTGGCGACCTAGATGCAATGGGAAAAATATTAATTTGTAACATCAGCTCAGTCCACACCATCTTACAATTTCATAAGGGCATTCGCTTGCAACCCTGGTACATGAAAAATGATACCGACAAAAAACAGAAATCAGGACTCCATTCATGAATTCATAAACAGCACTGCTGTACGGGATACACGATAGTGAGCCAGCTAGAATTTGATCCTGCCTGCTAATATTCTCACTGAAATCTCAGCTGACCACTCCTTGGGAACATAGACTCCAATGGTGCCTGTACCGTGCCTCGCCTCTTCAATCTAATTGGAAGGAGTCAGAGTTCTAAAACCAGCCCCTATTCCCTGTGCTGCTCAGAAAATCTACAATTCACATCAGACATAATAATAAAATATACCGTTTTTGGTCAATTATTTCAAAAACAAGGCTGTGGAGGTATTTTTGTCCCACGAGTCATCAAAAGGGCAGGCTTGTGGAGACGCTTCAACGTGTGTGAGAGAGTTCTGGCGGTTGTCCCGCACACGGCATTCATGGCCCGGACCGGAAGAAGTTAGCAACCGAAAAAAACCGGGAACGAAAACCTGTTCAGTTCACCCCGAGATTCTGGGATTCTGTGATGGCCTTGTCATTTGTTCCTCTTGTTCATCGCCGAGCGTACAGTAGCAGGCGATAGTGCCCGCATCTAACATCATCAGTGCCAACCAGCAATAGTGCGCTCTTTGTTTCGTTGAGCAGAGTCCGGGAGTTTGACAGCTGTTTTGTAACTCAAGTCTTCTTGCTGATACATTTTGCCCTGTTAACGGCAAGATATTCATGGAGAATCCAGGGGAAGAAATTCGAGGGGTGATTCTGTTGCTTACTTCTACGTCTTCACCAGACCTACAAAGGAGAGCTATAGAGCAATTTATGACTCCGGACGTGGCCTTTCGACACCCTGTTTGTGCAGTCGAGAGTGGGCCAAGCTCAAGGAAAACGGTACTAGGAATATATCAGTGAGTGCTCCTCCCATATTGCCTCCGGCTACCTTCTGACGATGCTTTACAAAAGGTGGTATCGAGTACTAAGTCCTCATATTGAAGCCCGAGTGAACAGTGTTGGTGAGCGCTCCCTACCACGGCAACATTCTTGAAAATAATCTCTGCGTCATAGTCTGGGATCCGGAACATCAATACATGTTTCTGGACATTCAACAGTGGTTCAAGCTGTTTTATCTCCCTATTCAGCCGGCACCCGCACGGTGAGTGGGCTGTTTTCATGACACTGAATCCTTTAGATAAACAAATCAGGCTGTGCACGCGGTTGACGCTACAAAGAGGAACAGACGGTTTGTACTACATCGCAATGCAAGAAGATTTCTATCATCCTGATGTCAGTACTTCTTAACTCCAAGGATGATACCTGGATGCTGATTTATCTCAGGATTTCATGGCCCTGCTACTTCCGCCCCTCGTTCCCTTCATTCGGATGATCCTTCTTATTGTAGGGCTCACCTCATCACTTTTTGCTAGTTTCTCCCACTTTTTCGGCTTCTGGCGGCCTGATGAGCCGAACAACATCGAATCTCGTCCAAACGGTTCCAGGGAAGAAGATTTGTACAGTGATCATGTTAGACAATATTAAGTTCCTGTCGGTACCGGGTATCCTAGAAAACATACTTGCTCTGACGTTTTGGACTTCACTTCGACTTCTCATTGTATTCAGTTGCATTCGTTTGAGCTCGTCTCTTCTCGGCCCATTCTTTAGCCTTCTGTCGTCGAAGCTCCTTTTTCGTCTCATCTACTGCCTTGTCGACTTTCGCATTATCTCCCTCCACTCCATGCCCTTCTATCTCACTACTGACTCTACCATCTTCATCTAGTTCTGAGTCATAGCTAGCCAACATTCCCAGACCGCTTTTCCTCTGTTGCTCTTCCTTCCGTTCTTTTTCCTCCCTCTCTGCACGTATTTTGGCTTTCAGAATTAACCATGCGTGACTCCATCTTCCTTTCAAGAATGCAAAACGTTTGTCTGCTCCGTGGTTAGCGAGAATCCTCATCTCCAATTGAGCAGGATTGGGCGATGAAAGTAGATGTATTGCTGTCCTTCGCATGAATTCTTTCTGTGTATCATCAGGCTGCAAAGGACTAGTAAGTAAAGCAGGGAGTGATGACATTATACCGTGATATGAAGCTCACCTCTTCATCACTGTCGCCCCGATGTTCTTCATTAACATTATCCTGCAACATCTGTTTCTCCTCTTCTAATCGTGCCCTGACTCGTTCCTCCTGGGCTTGCTCGATTAACTGTTGTCGTTTTTCATGTCGAGAATCAGCCGCCTCCTCTGGTGAGAAGAAAAACATCTCTTCTGTGTCCGAAGGAAGGTCGGACCAGCCGGAAGGCGACGCAAGCAATGATTGATATGTTGGGTCAGTTGATGAATATTCAAAGTCTGGCAAAGTATCAAAAAGAAGACGAGCATCAAATCTGTTGGTTCATATATCAGTCCAAGGACAAGGTGAGAGAAAAAAAAGGAAAAGCATTGACTTGTCGGTTGGTAGCAGCGATAAGAGTAGAAGCAGGAAGCATTAGCATTTCTTTCACATTTTTCCCGGTGTGACAAGCAGGCTGAGCGGTTTGCTGTTTGACCTACCTGTCTACCCAAACTCCCGATGTTTCTCGAACAGATTTCGGGTTTTTGCTTGGGACTTGAGTACCTAGACTAATTGTATCCTCTTGATCGTCAAAGTCATTAGCTGGTTGGCCACTTCCTCCAGCCCAATGGATGAGCGCGCTCCCGATTCTTGGTGTTTGTCGATGAAGGTCAGGAGTAACATGCTTATCAGATTCGAGGTCCTGTATGACTTCCAAAGATCTAGCGAGCTCTCGCGCCTGGAGTCCATGACGCACGTCAGCTTCATGTGCTCGTATAAATAAGACAGAATCCTGTCTTCGCTCTTCCAGGTTACGAGAATGATGACCATAGAGATCGTCAAGGTCATTTCGACGATGCTTTCGCTTTGGCTTGGTAGAATAATCATAATGACGTTTGCGTTTCCTGGTATCAGACATGACAAGGTATAGGTCAGTACAAATTACAAAGCTTATGAACCCTGTTACGTCATAACAGGATAGAAGCCTCTATAATAAACAGCTTCAAAGATCACCCCCATTATTCAGCGTGATCAAGTAATCTAGCCAAACTTCGAGTATCCTCCGTCCACTTTGAGTGTAGTCCCCGAACAGAACCTATGATGTGTCACCTTAACGCCGGCTTTGACAAGAAAAGATTTACTTACGAAGCAGCGTCAGAAGCGAGATACAAAATGGCATTTGCTATCTCACGAGCACCTCCCAAGCGTTTCATTAGCGTTGTGTCTGCCATGTGTTTCCACTCATCTCCGTCGTTACCCTTCATGTCATCAATCAAAGGCGTAAGCGTTGGTCCAGGGCATACACTGTTCACACGGATTCCCAGGGCTGTAAGCTCCTCGGCCGCAGTGAGTGCAAGCCCACGAACAGCCCACTTTGAAGCGCCGTAAGCTGAGAGTAGAGGAGAACCTGGAGATAATGAAAGCTGCAGCTACCTATGCAGTGACAAAATATAATCTCACCTTGAAGACCGAGCTGAGAAGAAGTGATAACAATAGACCCTGAGTTTCTCTTGATCATTGCTCTTGCGCACTGCTGAAGTCCTAGAAAGACTGGTTTTGGTCAGCCAGTAGAACCATATCCTAGGTTCGTTCAAATAGGAATACCTCCTCGCCCATTCACCTCCATAATTTTATCCCATATTTTGACATCAGTATCAAGTATACTATTCAGTTCGCTCCCAATTCCTGCATTCAAGACTGCGATGTCCAATCGCCCCCAGCGCTGGAGGGCATAATCAACGTAATTAGACCTTTCAGAGCTGACACCTGCCACAAAAGAATCGCAGCGATCCAATTCATCCGCTGATAGCTGCTTGAGAATATGATCGAGAGCATCTTGATTCTGATCCACCAGGAGCAGCCCGTTGATATTTGCTTCTAAGAATGTCTTGACCGTTGCCAAACCGATTCCACCTGCGCTCATAGTCTCAGCGACTCTCACGAAAACGAACCTAAGACCATACTAGCGGCACCCTGAATACATAGGATCAAAACAATGACAGTATGAATAACTCCAGCAAGGTGGCAGAACACACAGTTATCAATGCAATTTTGTTGCTGAGGAAGAATGAAGCAAGAGGTTCGTGCTGGAGCATGGCAAGAGTATAAAGAGGTTTAACACAAACCACGGCATTCTTCCCACAGATTTATAACTAAAACTTGAATCATACACGGCGCACATTCTGATGTCAAATGAATTGGGATGTCAGGCAGTGTGGTGTCAAGTCATCTAGATTTATCACACTCTGCCAGTATGGCTACATCACCACTACAACTATGCTGCCGGTGAGTGCTAGTGTTCCACTTAAGCACAGACAAGTTCTATGCCTGCCTTTTGCATAATTGGCTAACAAAGGTTGCAAAAGTATGTATCATGGTAACAGACAAGGCAACTCCTAGGACTAAAGAGGAGGAACTTGGACCTAGTGTACCCTAGCTATGAGATAAATACTATCTGTGTAATAATCCAGATGTAGCTATGCCATGCAAGAAATTAAATGAAATGGAAGTAGAGTGAAAAATACAAGGTAATCATCCAAACATCCGCTAGCAAGCTTTGCCCACCCCTATAGCCATGTATACACACCACCTAACGCTTGGTCCTGCCTAGGCCCCTGCGTCTTAGCACTAGTTTGCTTGTTGCGAAATATAGATGCTGAATCCAAAAAAATAAAAAAATAAGTCATCATGTGCTCACATTTCAACAAGTATGCCTACCAGGTCCTACTTGCTGCCCAACCTGCCAAATTGATCTGCAGCGTTGCACCGACCCTCGGTATACAAATATTTAAGCTAGAAGAGTGAGATATCTATGCACCCGTGCCTGTACCACAAGTATACCACAAGTTTGTTGCTATATATAAATTCAGGATTCACACGCGATGTCAGCTCACTTCTCTCAGCTACATTATCTAATACTCCAACAAGATAGCTCCGTGAGAAGATGGAACCCTGCGAAACTCGTCAAGACCTTCTATATCCATTTCTGATGAAACAATGTCTTTCTCATCAACCTCCGATGGTTGAATAGATTTTATCATTGGACTTCCAGTGATGGTCGTGTCCTTCTGATACCGTGATGTCCCAAAATAGCAATCATGGGGATCATGCAACTTACCCGTGATCTATTAGTTATCATATTAATAGAACCGTGTCGTAAGGTTTTGCCAGCACCCCACTTTCCAGAGCACTCCCAAAAGCCTCTTAGTCCCAGCATGGGCACTATCTTATGGTTGATTGCAATCACTTCCTTCATCCTTTGGTTCAGGCAGCGCACACACAAATCCAAGTTCCCTCTTCCTCCCGGGCCTCCTGCGGATCCGATTATAGGTCACCTACGATATATACCTACAGAAAACCCAGAGGATAAAATTGCGGAGTGGTCGAGGCAATACGGTGTGTGTTTCTGAGCTCTAGTATGTGAAACTGGGTGATTGAGCATGTTTCATAGGAGATGTCATGCTCTTGCGTGTATTTCATCGCAAGATGATCATCCTCAATAATGTTGAAGCTGCTGTTGACCTGATGGAAAAACGAAGTTCGAATTACAGTGACCGTCCGGATTTCCCTATCTTCCAAATGTGCGCATTATAGGAGTGACAATGATCCACGTCCCTTATATACTCATATGGTACTTGCAACACAATAGAATGGGCTGGAACCCGAGCCTTCCATTCACTGGTTATGGCAAAATATTTCAGAAACACAGGCGTCTGTATCAGCAGTATTTTTCCTCGCAGAGAGTCATCCGATATCAACATGCGCAGACTCGAGAGGCATGGCGCCTTGCTCTCAACCTTTTTGAAAATGGACCAGATAAAACAGATTCAATGCTCAACCGGTGAGGAATCGTCGGGATATAATATCATTCCTGATGTGTGTTCAACAGTTTTGCAACCTCAATAATCACTGGTGTCACATACGGACACGAGGTCCTCTCTGACAACGATCCTTATGTCCAGCTTGTAGCAGAAGCTTCAATTGCAATCAGTCAATGTGGAACTCCAGGGAGCACACCCGTGGATCTGTTTCCCATCTGTACGTTACCTTCTGCTTAGGTTATTGTCAGGGGAGTCCATGAAAGATCCTATAGTACAATACCTGCCATCTTGGTTCCCAGGAACCTTCTTTGCAATGAAAGCGCGACAGACCAGGCGTCTTACTTCGCGAACACAAAATTTTCCATTTGATAGGGTCAAAAGACAGATGGTGAGGCACGCATTGTCAACTTGACGGCACTAACCGTTACAGACTGAGGGGGCAGCAAAGTTTTCCTTCCTCTCGTACTACCTAGAGCATCTGCATCAAGAAACTAACGAAACCCCAGAAGAGATCTTGAACATTAAGGTAGCAGCAGCGACTCTTTTTATTGCAGGTGCAGAAACTGCGAGTCGAAATTGTTTGATAATTTTTATGACTGCTCAAATCAATGACTCTAGACTTGGTCGACTCTCTCTGTATTCATGCTCGCAATGATTTTACACCCAGAATTGCAGTTCCGTGCACAGCAGGAAATTGATGCACACTTAGGTGGTTCGCGGCTGCCCGAAGTAGGAGATCGAGATGAGCTACCCCTCCTGGACTGCATACTGCAAGAATCATTTCGGTAAGTTGATTGATGCAGCGGAAGTCATCAGGCAGACTTAATTGCGGGTTCAGCTGGCTCAGTGTAGTTCCACTTGGTGGGCCCAATTCAGCTAGTTGATCTAAACTACTCCTGATTTATATCATACCAGGAATCCCACATCGTGCGCTCGAGGACGATGTGTATAAGGGTATGTTTATTCCTAAAGGATCTCTGGTGATTGCAAACGTACGGTGGGTCGTCAAGCCATGGACCATGAATCTGCACTAATACCTCTTGAACCACTTCCTCAGCGGTATATCCATGAATGAGACGGTCTATCATGACCCGTCTTCTTTTAACCCATCTCGTTATCTCTCGAGATCGGAAGGAGGTCAAGAGGAGCCTCGGCCTTTAGCACATTTTGGCTTCGGACGAA
>Ga0153931_100423_pt1 | contig 10708 bp, 12 predicted proteins | sample TSNJ015MetaG_FD_104730 | JGI IMG/M metagenome (GOLD analysis project Ga0153931, IMG submission 104730) | Attine ant fungus gardens microbial communities from New Jersey, USA - TSNJ015 MetaG | ecosystem: Host-associated > Fungi > Mycelium > Unclassified | place: USA: New Jersey, Wharton State...
GATTGGGTTGCAATTCACTGGATTATGTTGTCGGTGAGCTCGGGGTGTTTCTGATAATGAGACTTACAGCCAACGAGGCCAGTGATAGGGCCGAGACCGAGGCCAACGAGGCCACTTAAGAGGTCTGGGCTGGCGTTCGAAGACTATAATATCAAAGCAGCTTGTGATTCCACTTACTTGTTGGACTTGGTTGCAGCATTGGATTGGGCCGGTGTTGCAGTTGCCTCCGTAGTCAATGACATCAAATCCGTAGGTCAGGGTGACACTATCGCTGTCAAGGCAGACGCCTTCTCTGTCGAGGGTGGCAAATCGCTTGTTGATGCTGCTGTTGCGAAATGGGGACGCCTTGATATTCTCGTTTTGACCGCTGGCATCATGGGCAGTAAACCCATTGCAGATGTCGACGAGGCGTTCTTCGATCAACACATGCAGTTCAACGTCAAGGCTCCACTCTTTACTGTCAAGCACGCTCTTCAACACCTTGGTCGTATGTCTCTTTCTCTGTCCCTTTGAAGTACAATGTAAACTTTCGTCTTGCAGAGGGAGGACGTATCATCTTTGTCTCGTCCAGCTTGACTCGCTTCACCGGCAAGTCCATTCTGATTTGACTCCAAATAAATTCTGGCGACTTATCGTCTATGTTGATTAGCTGTCCTCCCTAATGCGTTGAGTTACGTTGCTTCCAAGGGTGCGGTTGAGCAGATTTCTCGGGTCCTTGCCAAGGATCTCGGCGGTCGTGGTATCACCGTTAACACCATTTCACCTGGACCTGTCGACACTCCCCTCTTCCGAGAAGGCAAGCCTCCCCAGGTTATTGATTTCATTTCGAAGCAAAACCCAAACAATCGTTTGGGCACTCCTGAGGATATTGCCCCCGTCATTACCTTTGTCGCTAGCCCTGCTGCTCAGTGGCTGAGTGGGCAGAACATCCCCACAAATGGAGTAAGCGCTTTGACTTTTGAAGTCTTCGAGCTGCCTGCTGACTTGTATTTTACCTAGGCCTTCACTGTCTAGATTTGCATCATGGTAACTTTGGCATGTAGAATAGTATTGCTGCATTGTATAGTATACGTTCCTATAGAAGGTTTTCCATCATTGAAGTTCAGATCAGGAGCACTAAGTCCTTGATATTGATTATCATCTCGGGAAGGTAGATTTAGAAGATCAACAGATGATCTTATCTTCCCATCGATCCTCCTTCGTTTTGCTCCTTCCGCTTGAAGCGTTGTACCATCGGGGACTTTAATATGATAAGCGATTGCGACCTTGGTCATTCTGGTGCATGCATTCGACCGCAGACGCCTGCAATGCGTTTACAAGAGTTCACAATTTAATCACACTCTACAACGAAAGCACGTGCAAATCTGGTCATAATATTTGGCGATTGTCTATTATTAAGATATCCTTGGGAATGTCTCAAAAGCTGGGCATCAATAAAACTAAAACCCTTCCCCAAGGTCATATCCACATTTAATGTTTGTAGAACGCAGGGATCATCATTCCACTCCGGTAACCATAGCAAAGTCGGCTAACCCTAGCATTTCGAGTGGCACTGGATATATACAGTTTTTCTATCATAACATTTCAACTGACTCCGAATCCTGGAGCCACTGAGACATACTTCATATTATAATTTTGGAAGATAATTTTGATGGGGGAAATGGAATAGTTGCTCAGATCGAGAAGTAGCTATGTCGCAAGATATTCATAGGGAAATAGTATTGTCTCTATTACACCTTAAACAAATATGGATTATCTCTGAGCTGACTGTAGGTTAAATTTATTAGTAGATAAAAGAGTAGGATCACTCCGGGATCAACCGCATCAGTGAGGCGATTCATCACCTTATTGGACCTGTCACCGCGTTCTAAATTCCCTAAAATCCTGGCTTGTGTTCACATTCACGAACCGAGGCTTTAGCCCTTCAGAATGATTGAATCACTGTCCCACATGTGCTTTTTTTCAATTGCTATTAAATTGGAACACATTTTACGGTCGATGCATAGACAGAGCCTTCGCGTGTGAAGGGTTACGCATTGATTGAGCTTTAGATGTGGATGTGTCTCTTCGGCCGTTACGGCACGGTGATTCAGTGGTGGCCGAGAAGTGACGAACGGAGTTCTATGGACGATGTGGAGCTGATATAGTTCGGCGAGACGAACCCTCTCGGGCGTTCCGAAAGCTCACCCAGACTTCGATGTGAAATCCTTTGTCACAGTTAATGTACGCTTGATGGCAGTGTCGCGGGTACGAATTCATCTACCTCGAGTGCCGTACGTGACGTGCAGCATGGTACCATATCTCTCTCAGATGCGAAATAACTATCCTATCTTCCATAGAAGCTGCCTCTGGCTGGACTAATTTAACGTCGGACATCTGGCTTTCATGAATTGAACGGTATTTTAGTGAGCCCACTCCAAGCCGGGGACATACGTGTGAACTGTCATGTTCTAATTCAGCTCATCAAATTGTGGGCCTTAAACCGTTCTGGTACCAGAATGGTCCGTAATCTCGTAAATACATATTGCCTGCTTTCTCCGTGTCGACACTATGCAGAAGCTTTCTGCCTCATCCACTTCTTTCCAGAATCGGGAAGGTGTGGATTTACTCTATGACCTGGTTAAATACGCCATGCATTCGGTCGTTGCTTCTTCACTACGGGTTTCCTTCCCTTTGACCTTATCTCCTCGTTGAAACAAACTATGACTATCTTGGGTACTTCAGAGGCAGTGGCAGTTGGCTTGGCCTTTGCAGCAATTGTTTTGGTTCATATCGTCAAACAAGCAAATGCTAATGCTAATCGTAAACTACCACCCGGCCCGAAAGGAGTTCCGTTCTTTGGAAACCTTTTCCAAATTGACGTTATGAGGCCCTATCCAAAGGTATGTTTTTCGTTAGTGGCATTCAGTGATATGTCGATGATTTGAGCGATTAGTTCCGAGAATGGGCCAAGGAATACGGATCCGTGTATCGATTAAAACTTGGTCCTCAGCAAGTCATTGTGCTCAACACTGCGGAGGCTGCAGATGAACTATTCGTCAATCGTAGCAAGAATTTCTCGAGCCGATCTCCACCACACGTTGCACATGATATCATGAGTGCTGGGCAGCGCCAAGTCTTCTTGCCATATGACAAAGAGTGGAAGGTGGGCTCTACTTCGATCGGCTCCTTTTTGAAGGTTTGATCTCATTGTTAAATGAATAGGCTTCGAGAAAAAGCCTTCAGGCTGCCATTGGTCCTGGTGCTTCTAAACGTCTTCGGCCCTCGCAAGATCTCGAGTCTCGTGTTCTTCTCTATGATATCCTTCAGCATGGGGAGCAAAGTTTACAGGACATGGCAGAAGGCCCTAATGGCGAAGTCCCCGAGGGACACTGGTTCTCCCTCGTCCGCCGCTATGTATGTGTTCAATCGATGATTCTACTTAATTCGCTGACTACAGTCCTCTGATGAACAGACGACCAGTATCGTAATGACAGTCACCTACGGCAAGCGTGCCCACAAGATTTTGAACAACCGTCACTTGTGAGTGAATGCCCTGATTTATTGGCAGGGTGGTGCTGACTGCCATCTTCTGCAAAATAGACATATGATCTATGAGGTACTCGCAAACTTCACCAAGGTCGGACAACCGGGAAATTACCTGTATGCATTCCTGATTTAACATTGTGATAGCGCTTCCACTTAATTCCCATTTAGTGCCGATGCATTCCCTATCCTGCGAAAACTCCCCGATTTCATCGCTAAATGGCGTGTAGAAGCTCGTAAGATGCACGAATGGTAGGCCTTCTTCGAGTGGGTCACAACGTGATGTGTTGAAATATTTGTCCCAAAAGGGAAATGGTCCTTTGGGGTGGTCTCCTCAAAGAACTTCAGGAAGAAATTGACAATGGCATTTCCAGGGATTGCTATGTTTCTAGTTATCTCAGACAACGTGCTGAGGCTGGCCATGAAGATGCTCCAGGATGTGGAATCACGGAAGATGGTTGGTTGAGGGACACCCTTCTTGCTTATACTGCAGGTACCGTGTTGGAAGCTGGATCCGATACCACTGCGAGCACCATGCAATCATTTATCCTCTTCATGATCAGTCATCCTGACGTCATGAGGAAGGTTCGCGATGAACTTGACCGCGCTGTTGGTCCGGATAGGATGCCCACCTTTGAGGATGAGCCCAACTTGCCTTACCTCGTGGCCTGTATCAAGGAAACTTTACGCAGGCGTCCTCCTACTATCATGGGTAAGCAGTGATTGACTAACTCAGTGAAATTCTGGATCCTGACCTTTTTAATTAGGTATCCCTCACAGTAATGACGAAGATGAGGTTTACAAAGGTTACCTCATTCCCAAGGGCTCTACTGTTATTGGTAACACCTGGGCAATTCACATGGACCCGAAACGCTACCCGTATATGGCCTCCTAATCAATTATCTTGACCGATTCTGATCTTCTTTTAGGAATCCTTTTGCCTTCCTTCCCGAGCGTTGGTACGTAGAAGGCAAGCCCACTCGTTGGGGAAGTGGTCCGGATACCGACCGTGACCAGTACGTTCATAATGCGGTTCTTGCTCTGAACTCTTCTATAATTAGATATATTCCAGCTACGTCTTTGGTTGGGGCCGTCGCTTCTGTCAAGGTTCTCACATAGCCGAGGCATCCCTCTTCATTGTCTTGGCCCGGATTATGTGGGGAATCGATTTCATCCCTCCTATGCATGGAAAGACTGGCAAGCCCATCATCCCGGATATCAATGACGAGACAACCTTTTCCGATGGTTTCGTCAGTATCCCTTACATCTACAAGCTTGGATTCAAACCCAGGTCCGAGAAATACAAGAAGCTGATCGAGCGCTCGTATGAAGACTCGCAAGCTGAGTGGCAAGTTTTGGGTCTTAAGAACGATGAACGGTGAAAAAAAGTACTTGGATGTTCAAAGCATGTTGGTATAGTTGCTTTGATTTAATCTAGACACAATTTTCTTGTATACTTACTCTCACTTGTACTATAATTTCAATCAATGTAAAATTAGATTATGGTGTTTTAGAATGATCTGGAGCCACGAGTGTGGGTCAAAGAACTCTACCTATGATTCGCTGATAATTTGCGGGGTTCGAGTCTTCTGCAGAGCGGCAATGTGTCAGGGTGTAGGATGATTCTGTTACATGATGAGACTTGTCTTTCGTAAATGCTGATTGGAGTTCCCGATTTTTAGTGGTCTCACGGGTCCTTACAGAGTCGGATATTGATTAACGACGCATGTCTGCGAGGTAGGGTTCCAGAAACAATGTCAACAGATTCGTCAAAGTTCGAGCAAGGTAGACCTCTCTCCCATTCTCATATTGTGAAGATGAGGCACAATTTTTGATATTGTTCCCTCGCGTTTCTGATTTTTGTCGTCTGGAATGTGTTCTAGAGTGAACTGACCATGTGAGATTTTTTTGGAAGCTGTTGGGGCCATCCTTCTGGCAGAGACCTTTGATTGAATGCAAAAGCCACAGAGTCCTCCACCTTCTTTTTTTGTGGGACTAAAATTCTAGAAGGACACAGGATGGGGGAGGCACTAGGCTCATCTTGAAGACTATCTTGGTCTGTGGTCATATCTATACAAGGCACCGGACTGCTGCAGCACATCAGTATATAGAAAGGCACACTGAGAAAGATTGCAAGCTGAAAGTTTTTGTAGTTGAGCAACAATGTTACTTTTATTGAGAAGAAAAAGTAAAAATCATCCTCTGCTAAGAAAATTTGTCTGGTTCTCTTATATTACTGTGCTAATGGTCGAAACAATATATGAAAAAAGACTAAAGGCACAAGGGAAATACATTCACCAGCCACTACCTAAGCAGCTGCCCCCCACAATAATTCTACATTTAAATAGAGTCCGCGTTCGAGTCTAGTATTCTACAAGAAAGTCCGCATGATATCCGAGGTCATTCAAGCAATGTTAATTCTCTTGGGTGCCTGCTCAGGCAATGACTGAGGGAACATAATACTCAATACTCCATCAGCCATCTCTGCTTTGATTTCGTTATCCTAGAAGACCGTCAACAGAGGAAATCAATTAGTTTCAGGGAATCCTCACCTTCACCCCCTTGGGAAGTCGCAGAGAACGGGAGAACTTGCCAAACCGGCGTTCACGAACAGCATATCCACTCTCCGAATGCTCTACCGATTCCTTGGTCTCAACTGAGACCGTCAGCTGACCATTGCGCACTTCCAACTCCACATCCTCCTTCTTCACTCCTGGGAGCTCCATTGTTACTGATACAATATTCCTGTCAGAATCCTCATGCAGGTCCATTCTGTCACAAGATCGTAAGCACAAAATCTAATTCAACATGATAGATAGGCATACTTTGGCCTGAAGACTCGTTCGTAGACAGCAGGGCTACGTTCCAGCTGAATGTCATTTTTTCTCAGAGGCCTCAAAGCACGATCAAAAAGACAGTCAAAGTTGTAGAAGGGCTCGTAGAAGAGTATGTTAGACATTGTAAGCATATGGTAAAGGGTAGAATTGATGACGGTTAGAGAATTGGATTTCGTTGATACCCTGCTCAGGCTGAATCCTTGCTTTTACACAAGACATGCAGTTTCCAGAAGTTTCGTGAAGGAATGAGAACAGTGATATTGCTTATCCAATGAATGGACTGAATGCCTGAGTGGCGACCAGATTGTTCGAGGAGCCTATCGAATGTTCTAGAATGATGCTCCGGTAAGGACATACACTGGAATAGTAGAAGCTCCAATAAAGTGCGATCAAGTGAACCAGCACATCAAATAAGCTTCAACGAAGATAAGCAACGTACAGCAAGATTGCAGAGTAAAGGAAAGTCCATAGGACACAATGATAACTACGTGAACGTGACAGTTCGTGTCCATCACTGATGTTTCGAAGTACAACTACCATTCAATGGCAAGCTACTCGAAGTGAACGACCTGAAACAAAAGCATTATGTCTTGTACGCAGTCCATGACTCAATCAATTTAATATTTCTGATACTTCTCAAATGTCAGATTTCTGGTTGGTCGACTTTGAATGCAGAAAATCGGTCGCGGAATTTAATCGAGCGACAGCCCCTATCAATTTCATTAAGGAAAAGATCATGCTACGAGCTCTGAAATACTACTATACTAAGCCTCATCAAAACCTTTCACCCAGTGAGCGATGGCCTCCACCTAACGAGGTCAGTAGTGGAGCAGTCAGAAGAAATTATCCACATCTTCCGAATCATGACTCCTTCGCGTCCTTCATTACCAGACCGAAAGAAGTATTTTTGAGCAACAGAGTGGACTGAACTAACTTGAAGTCTACTTGTTTGAGAAAGTTCTCGACTTTATGCTCTTCCATTGGATTGTTTTACTGTTTTTGCCTAGAGGAGCTGACGATGGGAGAACAACACAAAGTGAATCAGGATACTTGGCCAATTACGTTGTGTCCTCCGCAGTACCCACTCATATCCCTCTCAAACAATCGTGTGGTAATCGATCCATTGACTACTCAAAATTCATAACACGCAGATCAACATGATGGGTATGTACACTCTCGAAGTCCGATAGAACGAATTGGTGTCTCAAGAATGACTACAGATTAACATTTATGGGGGTACATCCAAGAACGACGGCGCCGTTCTACAGGGGAATTGGGTAAATAAGCAAGACTGGAAAGTCAAGAACAAGATGATCACTTACGAAACTGTTGCCAGTGCAGCAGGCGGATTGGGCGGAGCTGTGATCATTGTTAGTATGCTCGTAAGCTGAGGGATCCTGATATCATACCAAGAGTTTCCTCCAACGCCGATGACCGAGATGGGGTTGCACGTCACTGAATTATGTTGTCGGTGAGTTCGTGACGTCTCTGAGATTAATCAAAGCTTACAGCCAACGAGGCCAGTGATAGAGCCGACATCAACACCGAGGCCACTTAAGAGGCTTGACTTGACGTTCGAGGCCTATGAGATTATAAAGTATCGAAGCGGCATTTGTTATTTTGCGATTCACGTTTGGTTGAGAGACCACGTACTTCCTGAACTTGGTTGCAGCATTGAATAGAGCCGGTATTACAGTCTCCTCCGTTGCGGGGAATAGCAGTAGCAAGGGCAATGACAGGGAGAGTGAGGGTGAAGACAGTGGGGAAGTGCATTGTACGAAAGCTGGGTAAAGACTGTCGGTTTGGGGTTGTCCTTTCTCTTCGTCGTATGCTTGATTTTATACTGTGAAATTTAATTGTAGATCCTGAAATAGAAGGATCCTACTTATGTCCGCTGAATAGTGTGTCGTACAGAGAATGGAATTGTCTTTCATTTTGATATTAGAGCTTTGACAGTATGAGTGCTCAACTTTGTTCTCATTGGATTTCGGGAAGCAATCTGACAGGCCCCACATCTAATAATCTTCGTGCGGGCATTGTATCCCCGTCGCCTATTCTCTTCTTCTACGGGATCATACGCACTTGAAGCCGTGGCCATGGCTTGGCCACGGTGTTGAGATTCATTCTTTCTGACCATGCAAGCGATTTTAACCACTTTCTCTGAGCATGTCCACGACGATTGCCTTGGATAACACCTCACACGGACTCTCCGACCAGTGGAGATAATAACGCCACAGGTCGGCAATAGTTCGCAAGATCACCTTAAAAGTTTTGAGCATCTAAACCTTTCGGAGACATGTGTCAACCAGACCTAGAGCCAACGGCGTTCATTATGCTCGAACTTCATTATCTATCAAGGACCCTGGAATGCGATGCTTTTCTTAGTGCCCTGTCTCAAAAACCTTTTTTGCCAGATACAGCTACTATACATAACGTGGAGTGTATCTGCCACAACACAACTTGCGAATTACATGTTGGCCTCTCATACGAGGGGAGATATCGCCGCAACGGACGAAAGTCAATGTAAAGTGACTGATGGTGCGACGACAACGTATGTGCAGTTCTAACGGAACCTTGATCGATCATCGTTGAAGTTGGGCGTCGTGCCGTCATATTTAATAATATGAACAATTTTATTCGCTGCAGAAATCGATAGGTATCGTGGCGTGTGGCGTGTGGCGTGTGCCTGAGGCTCGATAAATGCGCTAACGTTGATGTTTGAATTAGATTTCAAGATTCGTGTTACCAAAGACCTGTATTGCTTGTGAACGCGCTATACAAACCATTGAAAATTTTCGAGAGTTTAAAACGTGAGTATCTGTATCAGGAGCAATTTTGCCGTAAATGCTGGGGCAAGTAACCAAAGAATGATCTAATTCACAATCGACACCATAATAATCGCGCTTTAGGACGATCCATGTGATTAGAGCTAACAGAGTTCTAAACAAGGTCAAATACACGACCATCATGAACCCACCACGCTCGTCACTTTGTCCGGGCTACAAGCATGTATCTGCATTTTCTCCCTCTCTATCCTCCCCAAAATCCAAGGGTACATTGCAAGTGGAAATTGAAACAGATAATCCATCATCAGCGGATGCAAAAGCAGCAGAGGAAGACGTAGACTATGAAGAAGAGGTGGAATACGTCGTATTGGATCTGGGCAGCATCGAGCCAACGCTCGTGCCCAGTTCAAGCACTTATCGACTTATCGTACGCCTTTTCTCCTGCTGCATGGCCGAGTGTGTGGGCTGACGAAAAAGGCCTTCAGGGTCTTGATACGCCAACACCATTTCTTCAGCTATCTGGGACAATTTTCAGAGGGCGACATGACAATCTGCTAGGCTCAGAGTTGATCTTTTCCGATGATAAAGGTCTTGTCCTAACCTTTCTTCTCATGGGTACATAACCACGTCATTGACCACGATTAATTCATGCAGACTCGTCTTTTACACCAAGTGGTCAGAAAAAGCGAGGTGTCACCCATGTAACAACTACTTCCAAACGGATAGCATTTAAAGAGGTCCAATTGCGTCCAAAACAAAAAGTCTCCACTCCAGCGTCACCTGAGGCAACGACCCACAGCGAAAAAAGTGCTGGACCTGAACAGGAGCGTCTCGGAGACTTGGATGATAACATGAACACTGATGAGGAGGTTGATATGAACATTGACCCCCTACTACGGGAGCCTCGGCATCAACCCCAAGCTGGCCCATTGGTTCTCCCCTCTGTTCCTCCGTCAGCTTCAATAATACCGTCGCGCTCACCGTCCCCTTCTGTTGACCTGGGAGAGACTTTCACCTCCTTCAGTTCCTTCATCTCTAAAACTGCAGATGAAGGCAGGCCCACAAACAATTCGAGCTCTAGTGCCAATGCGGAGGATTTGTCAAGTGATCCTGCACTGCGGATTGATAGATTGACAGGCGTCTCGCCACCACTTACGAGGGCGCCAAGAGGATCACAAAAGACTGTCATGACGGCCCCTCTTATAATGAGCTCAGCAACGGGGTCGAAAGCAACGACCAAAGGGAAACAGAAGCAGAAAGAAGCCGTGATGGATCTGGGCGCAGATGAAATTGGTATGGACTTAGACGAGGGTTCATGAGATAGAACATTCGTTTGCCGTATCACCGTGCATTTGCCTGTCCTTCTTTCTTCCGTGAAGTCTAGAGTTTTTATGCCCGAAACTTGCTTTGCCAATCTTGTCACTGTGTTGTGCCGAGATAAGGAGCAGAAAGGCAGGGCACATCAGCTCCTACTTTATTCTTATTGTTAATCAAAATAAATAGATTCTACCATCATTATCGAAAATAAAAACAATTTTAGTGTAGCGCTCGATAATTCAA
>Ga0153931_100424_pt1 | contig 10690 bp, 11 predicted proteins | sample TSNJ015MetaG_FD_104730 | JGI IMG/M metagenome (GOLD analysis project Ga0153931, IMG submission 104730) | Attine ant fungus gardens microbial communities from New Jersey, USA - TSNJ015 MetaG | ecosystem: Host-associated > Fungi > Mycelium > Unclassified | place: USA: New Jersey, Wharton State...
AAAACCGCCTCATCGCCGACCACCAAGGCTGGGGCACCCTGCGCTACGGCTACGACGCCTGCGGCCAACTGAAAAACCTGCGGCTGCCGGATAACAACCGCCTCACCTTCAACCACGACAAAGGCGGCCACCTCGCCACCGTCGAGCTAAATGGCAAAACCCTCACCTCTCACCTGTTCAAAACCGGAAAAGAACGCCAACGCCAACAAGGCCAGCTCCTCAGTCACTACGACTATGACGACCAAAACCGTCTACACGCCCACGCAGTCACTCAACAGGAGCACAAGCTCTACCGCCGCCACTACGACTACGACAAATCCGGCAACCTCACCCGCCTGCTCGACACCCGTAAAGGCGAGCATCACTACCACTACGACCCCCTCGCCCGCCTGACTCGAGCGGATCACTCGCAAGACGTGCAAGAGCGCTTTGGCCACGACCCAGCGGGCAACCTACTGATGCAAGACCGCCCCGGCCCGGACATCGTGGCGGGGAATCGGTTGGTGATTCAGGGCGATCATCATTATGACTATGACGCGTTCGGCAATCTGATCCGTCAACGGCGCGGTAAAGGCCATCAACTCGTCACCGAGTATCGCTACGACTGCCAGCATCGGCTGATAGGCATCACTCAGCCCAACGGGCAAACGGCCAGTTATCGCTATGACCCGTTCGGTCGGCGGATCAGCAAAACCGTCGACGACATAACCACAGAGTTTTTCTGGCAAGGCGACAAGCTGGTTGCGGAGCATCACGCGGACAGGCATAGCAGTTATATCTACGAGCCGGACAGTTTCCGTCCGCTGGTCCTGCTGGAGGGCTTTGGTCCAAAAAATACCCAGCCGTTCCACTACCAACTCGACCACCTCGGCACCCCGCAGGAACTCACCGCCCCCGACGGCGAAATCGTCTGGTCCGCGCACTACCGCGCCTACGGCCAGATCAGTCGCCTCGACATCAACAAAATCGACAACCCACTGCGCTTCCAAGGCCAATACTTCGACCCAGAAAGCGGACTGCACTACAACCGCCATCGCTACTACAATCCAGATATTGGTCGCTACCTGACGCCTGACCCGGTAAAGCTGGCGGGTGGGATCAATGCTTACCAGTACGTGCCCAATCCTACGGGGTGGGTTGATCCGCTGGGCTTAAACACATGTCCAGGTAAGGATAAGTGCAAGCCAAATACCTCAATTGAAGATCCAATAGCAAAGACGAAAACGTCTGAAGGAGAGCCACTCAACCCCACGACCTCAAATATTGAGATGGGATACCACAAAGAAACATATGCTAACAAGCCAGTAAAACCTGAGGAAACAACTCGAAAGTGGGATGATTTTTTAGGGCCTGGCCCTCACACGAATACTAATCCGCGAACCGGTAAACCCGACCTCGATAGAATAGTTTCCGTCGATGCGAAAAGAAGCATTCGTTACGGTGCTCACGAGATGAACAGTAAGCCAAGCAAACATCACTATCATGAGGAAACATGGACTCTCGAGCTTAAAAACAACACGATGAATGTTGACAATACCGTTGTAAGAGTCCCATTACCGAAGAAGTAAAATGAAAATTCGAATCATCGATACATTTTCTGAGCTAGGCGCACTGCACGTGCGGTTCCACTCCCCCTTCGGAAGTGGGACTGCCCTATGGAGCGACTCTGTGCCAAAAGCCGGTGAGATCATTGATGTGGAGTTCGATTTGGATGAGGTTTTTTCGTGGGGGAAAAACATGAGGCACTCCTCTGAAAAAACACCGAAAATCACTACGTTAGCCAATGTCACTTATATTACCGCTGAACTATCCCAAGGCGCAGATGAAGAGTGCGCAGCGTTAAAACTCAGCGACTCAATCATCCTCATCGAACTTGACGGACCGATCCCCCTGCAATCCGGATTCGTCGAGGTAAGAGCAGCTAAGATCTACCTCTACCCAACAAACATTTAACCCCTCACCCCCACGCCACCACCAACAACCCCACCCCCAACACCAAACACAACGGCGAATAAAAATACGTATCCAACCTAGCAAACCTCGACCCACCCACCTTTTTGAAAAAACCCACCAACTCCGAATCGCCAATCGCCCTGGCAAACATCACCACGGCAATCGCGCTGATCCCCCACTGCAGCGCGCCATGGGACACCGGCGAGAAATACAGCCCGGCCCGCAGGCAGACGAGCAGCGCAATCGCCACCAACCCCATCGCAACCAGAAACGTCCCCAGTGCCGAGGGCTTGAACGCTGGTCGCGGCCCGTGGGCGAATTCGCCGGGCAGTTGGGGGATGGCGGCAAGGCTGCCGAGTTTGCCGCCGGCGGCCCAGTACAAGTGCACCATGCTGATGCAGGTAAAAACCCCGACGATCCATCGCGCGATGACAAAGCTCATGGCGGGCGCTCCCTGAAATGTGCGAATGATGATAGTCGCCCTGAGATTTTTTGTAGGCATTTCGTCGGCCGCTGATGGTAAAGTGCCGCCCCATGAAAATCGCCCGTGCCGACCGTTCGCTCATTGCCTGGATGCTTTATTGCTGCGTCCTGTTCAATGTGTTCGCGTGCAGTATTGGGCATGGGCAGATGCTGGGAATGCAGCTCAACGGCATCGGCGGCCAGTTCTGTACGGTGGACCCGCGTACCCAGGCGCCCAAGCAGAGCAACTCCACGGATGAGAACCTGCCGACGCTGTCGAAGGCGTTTGGTTGCCCGTTGTGTTCGACCGGCGGTATGGGCCCGGCACTGAGTTCCAGCCTGAATGTGGCGGTGTTGCCACAACCCCATGCGCCACCACCGGCGGTGGTGCTTGCCGCTGACATCCCTGCCCGCTTCACCTGGCCTGCGGCCAACCCGCGCGCGCCTCCCGCTTTCGCCTGATCCCTTTGCTTTCCAATCTGCACCGGCCTCCGTTCCCGTTGGGGAATACGCGCGGCTGTGCGTTGTTTTCAAGCCAAGTTTTTCAGGATTCAACCATGAAACATTTACCCCTGTTGGCGGGCCTGTTCGGCTGCCTGCCTGTCTGTGGCTGGGCGCTTGAGTTGGCCCCCACCACCATTGATGGTGAGCAAACCGCTGAGCCGGGCCTGGCCCTGGATCAATCCAGTGGCATGGCGTCGCGGCTGGGCTTAAGCGTGCGGGAAACCCCGGCGTCGGTGGCCATTGCGACTCGCAACGACATTGAGCGCCATGGCGCCAAGACCTTCCGCGATGCGGCCAACACCTTGCCTGGCGTCAACGCCAGCGCGCCGCCGGGGTTTGGCGGGTTTGTGTCCTACCGTGGATTCACCAGCAGCCAGATCACTCAGATGTTCAACGGCATCAACGTCGCCACCGGCTTGGCCCGGCCGGTGGATGCGTGGATCTATGACCGCGTCGAACTGGTCGGCGGCCCCTCCTCCTTGATCAATGGTGCCGGCTCCGTGGGCGGTTCGCTGAACTATGTGACCAAGTTGGCGACCCGCGAGGAGCAAGCGGCAGAAGGCCAGCTCACCTACGGCAGCTACGACACCGCCGGCATGGCTTTTGGCGTCAACCATGCGCTGACGGAACCGGGTGCCGAGGTGCAGCATTACGCGCGTCTGGACGTGAGCCGCAACACCAACCACAGCTATATCGACCGCGACCAGCGGGATGCCTGGAGTGTGGCGTTTTCCCTGCTCAGCGACCTGACGCCCAACCTGTCCCACACCTTGGCGCTGGAATATCAGGATGAACATGAGGACAGCCCGTACTGGGGCACGCCGGTGCTCAACCCCAAGGCGGGTGAGTTGAAAATCGACCGGCACAATCGGTTCAACAACTACAACGTTGCCGATGGTCGTTACGAGCAGCGCACGATCTGGGCGCGTTCGATCATTGATTATCGGATCAACGACAGCACCACACTGAAGAACACGCTCTATCACTTGGACAGCCAGCGCGACTACCGCAACCTGGAGACCTACCAATACAATGCCGATAACAGCGCGGTGAACCGCTCAACGGCCTACCAGGTGCGTCATCAGGGCGAACAGAACGGCAACCAGTTCGAACTGCGCCATGACGATACGTTCTTCGGCTTGTCGACCACCTGGCCCGGCGGCTTCGAGTACAAGGTCAACAGCACCACCAACAACCCACTGAACGTGCCGGGTAACAGTAGCGTGGACCCGAACCATTACACCCCGGGGCACTTCTACGATATACCGGGCACCCGGCCGGGCTTCGTCAAGGACAAAACCAATGCGGTCACCACCAAGGCACTGTTCGCCGAAAACCGTCTGGGCCTCACCGACAAACTCTCGCTGCTGACCGGCCTGCGCTACGACGCTATCGACCTGGACGTTACCAACCACAGAACGGTGACGGCCACCAACCCACGTCACTTCAAGCGCATCTGGGAGCCGGTGACCGGTCGCGTGGGCCTGACTTACCAGTTCATCCCGTCGGCCAATGTGTATGTGCAATACAGCACCGCGGCCGAGCAGCCGTCGACCACCACCCAAGTGTTCGACGTGTCGACCGGCAAACAGTGGGAAGTGGGCAGCAAGTTCGATTACCTGGACGGTCGCGGCTCGGCCACCGTCGCGGCCTACAAGATCGAACGCAAGGATTTTGCCGTCACCGACCCGATGGACCCGAACAACAGCATTCCAGTGGGCGCGCAGTCCTCCAAGGGCATTGAGTTGGCCAGCTCATTGCGCATCACGCCAACGCTGCTTGCCGAGGGCAATTTCGCCTGGGTGGACGCCGAATACGACGACTTCAACGAAAAAATCGCCAGCGGCGCGGTGGTCTCACGCAAGGGCAATACGCCTACCAACGTACCCAAGCGCGTGGGCAACGTGTGGCTGACTTATGACTTTACGCAAGACTGGCAAGGCGGCGTGGATGCGCGGTATGTCGCGCAGGTGTATGCGGACAATGCCAATACTCTGACGGTGCCGGCCTACACGCTGTTCGGGACGTTCCTGCGCTACAAGGTGGACTCACACACCTCGGTCACCGGCCGGGTGCGCAACCTGACGAATCAGGTGTATGCGGAGTTTGCACATGTGTCGCCGGCGTATTACCTAGGGTCGCCAAGGACCTTCGAGGTGGCCGTTCAAACCAAGTTCTAAGCCTGAAATACAATAAAAATGTGGGAGCGGGCTTGCCTGCGATAGCATCACCTCGGTCTACCCGATAAACCGAGGTGCCTGCATCGCGGGCAAGCCCGGCTCCCACACAAGCCCACATTTGAATCTGCATCGAATAGAAAGATTGTCGGCTTACTTCAGACTCGCCTCAACCTTCTGCGCCACATCCGCCGTCAACCACGCCTTCCACACTTCAGGATGCTCCTTGAGAAACGCCTGAGCCACTTCGCGTGGCGCCGTATGATTCTCGCTCATGGTCGCCAAGGCCTTGTTCAGCGGCTCGATGGGAAACTGAACCTTGGTAAAAAATTCGGCAATCTGCGGGTTTGCCTGCTGGAACGGCGTCGATACGCCAATGCTCAACTTGGACGCTAATGACCGAGTGGGCCTCGGGTTGGGGTTATCCGCGTCGGTCAGGGTCTTCCAGGCATCGGCATCAAACGGCGGCTCTTCCAGCTGGATCAGTTTGTAACGCCCCATCAGCGGCGTCGGCGACCAGTAGTAGAACAACACCGGTTTGCCACGACGGATCGATGACGCAATCTCGGCATCCAGGGCGGCGCCCGAACCACTGCGAAAATTCACGTAGCTGTCGTCCAGGCCGTAGGCCTTGAGCTTCTGCTTGTTGACCACTTCCGAGGTCCAGCCGATGGGGCTGTTGAGGAAGCGCCCCTTGCCTGGAGATTCCGGGTCTTTGAACACATCCTTGTAACGCGCCAGGTCTGTGACGCTTTTGAGGTCTGGCGCCAGAGGCTTGAGGCCCTTGGCAGGGTCGCCCTTGACCACATACTCCGGCACCCACCAGCCTTCGGTGGCGCCCTTGACCGTGTCGCCCAGGCCTACCACTTTGCCCTCGGCCTCAGCCTTGATCCACACCGGGCTGCGGCCGGCCCACTCTTCGCCAATCACCTGGATGTCGTTTTTCGCCAGCGCGGTTTCCAGGGTGATGGTAGTGCCGGGCAAGGTATCGGTGGGCAGGTCATAGCCCTTCTCAACGATAAAGCGCAGCACCTCGGTGATCAGGCTGCCACTTTCCCAGTTCAGGTCGGCGAAATGCACCGGAGCCTGGGCGGCCGATACCGGCAATGAAGCCACCGACAGACTCAACGCCGTCAGGGACGCTGCCAACAGGGTTCTCAATCCTTTCATGCCTTTTGCACCTCGCGTTTTCGCAGCCATAGCGGACGGCTTTGCTGCCAATGCGCGAAGCCTCTGATTAGTTAAGTCAACTCAACTGTAGTAGAGGTTCCGGAAGAGCAGAAATACACGCGAGGTTTATCGACTACTCACTGGCCTTGAAGGTCACCAGTTCACCCTTGCGCCACTTGGCGGCCTTGCCGGTCACGGCCTTGAGCGTTTTGGTGAGGTTTTCCTGCAGTTGTTCGTGAGCGGCAAACACCAGCATTACGCTGTGGCCTTCCTTGAATACGATGCCCTGGCCTTCGGCTGAAGAAACAAAGGCGTAATCGCCCAGGCCATACACCGTCAACTTGATATCGCGGAACTTCAATTCGAATTTGCCGCCTTCACGGCTCGGCAGCACCGCCGCGCGAAAATGGTCGCCGACCTTGAGCTCCAGACGCGGCTTGTCATCCACCACCATCGCCGCTTCGGTGTCGATTTCGGCAATGTAGATGCCTTCCGGCGTCTGTTCGGTGATGTAAACAAAACGGGATTGAAACTGCTTGACCAACTTTGCGCGCAAATCACCCAGCACGAATAACGCGTGCATATCCAGATTACTGACTGCCAAGGAAACGCCCCCACATCAAAAAAGCACGGACCGCCGCAGCGGACAGCACAAAAAAACGGCCGTAACGGCTCGATCACACATTCATTAAAAAACTGAAGAGAACCCGCTGCTGCGCTGTAAGACTAGTACACAGATGCGCGATGGACCTTATGCAAGTCATCAGGCGCCACAGGAAATCACAGGTTCAAGGACCTGAGAATACAGGCCGATCAGCTTCAGAGAATAACCCAATAAAAAACGCAGTTTCCGACAGCTTACACATCACAAAATACCTGGCCATGGAACCAGGCCAACGCTGTGGACGACAATACTAAAACAGCAACGCGGGTCAAAACCACCTGAAAACGCTGCGGGCAAGTCAAACAAGATCGACCGACAGGAGCCGGCCATGCACACACGTCAACTCAATGCTACGTCTTCCCGCACTCGTTCATCAGGTCCAGACGAGCGTCAATACTACTGCCTGGACAGCCCCGACGGGTACTCCAATTCCGTTCTTTACCAAGTTGTACCGGCGGGTCGCGATTTCTTTCATATTCTGGAAGTGACCAGCGGCAGGATCAGAGGCTTTCGCAGCAACCACACCCGGGCCTGCGAATTGGCCAAAAAGCTTGAAGCCAACCCGCTGACCTTTCACCCGGGAATCGTTTCGTCATCTGGATGAGTTTACTGCGCCGCCGCCCCTCAACAACTGCCATACTGGCCCGTCCATTGAAGTTTGCCCCTATCGGGTCAGGTTTTATCAGTGCAGTTACCTTGAAGGGAAGGCTATACGTGACGGAATTTGATATTGGCGAATTTTTCATCCATGGCGATGCGAGGGAAGTTGACGGTGAGTTTCAAGCGGTGATCATCATGCGGGCCAAACCACCGCTGACCACGGTCACAACACACCAGGTAGAAAAAGATCGTTGGTTCAAAACTGTCGATGCCGCTGCAACGGCGGCAAAAGATGCCGCCAAGGCACTTAAATCCGCCGTGGATTCAGGTGCACTCAATTCCTGACAATCCGATAGAACTCTGCCGCCTCCTGCGCCTCACATGCACAACGACCATCACCTTGCATGGAGAACACTATGGACGCGCCAATCCCTACTCTCGAAACGCTGTTTGAACAATTGGGCCTGGATTCAACCCCGGAGGCAATCGACGCATTCATCGATGCGCACCCGCTGGCTGAAGACGTGAAGCTGATCGATGCGCCTTTCTGGACGCCGCAACAAGCGGCGTTTCTGAAAGAAGAACTGCGTGAGGACGCCGAATGGGCTATCCCCGTGGACGAACTGAACCAGCGCCTGCATCAACCCCACTAACGAGCCTCAATGCAGGCTGTCGGATTGCTCCAGGCGTAATAACGCCTCCCAGGCAGCCCTGCACTCCTGCGCTTCTTCGCGGCTGGCGAACGCCGTGCCGCGTTGCTCACCATTGAGCAGCACAACCCAGCAGGCTTTCTGACCCAGCGAGCGCAGGGTTTCGGGCACACCACTGCCGATCATCACGGCGACATCGACTTTGTTTTGCATGGAGCTTCTCCGCCACATTAGTTAGCTACCTAACAATGTTGGCCATGCTACGGTTTTTTTCCAGTTGGAAAAAGCTATCCCCGGAATAGCTCCATTGCATAAACAGCAACAATCGCTAGCGTGCCGGCTTCGCCGCCTCCGGTTTATAGCCCAGCCGCAACCCGCCCCAATGCCGCCCGTTGACCATGATCGGCACCGACAAGTCGTGCATCAACTCGCCGGTATCGCGGGTATAGGTCTGCAACAGCACTGCCTGTTGATGGCTGCCACAGCGGATGCCGGTACGGTCTTCGAACTTGCGCTTGGTGCGGTTCTGCACCGCATCGACGTGGGCGTCGCCGGTGAGCGGGTGGGAAAACGCCTTGTTGTGTGTCGGTACATAACCCTGAGGCGTGCAAGCAATGGCGAACACCAATCCCTCATGACGCGGCAGCAGCGCTTCCTGGATCGCCGGCAAAACCTGATCGGTGTAACGGTCAAAACGCGTGTGGTACTTGCTCGGGCTGGTATTCAGGATGGGCGTGTAACTGCGGTCAAACAAGTCCTGCAGGCTGATGCGGTTTTGCAATACATCGGCTTCGAACTGCTCGGCGATGCGGTGTGCGCCCTCGCGGGCTAAATCGTAGATGCGCTGGTGATAGTCATCCAGGCCGACTTCTGCCAAGCGCTCACTGATGGTTTCGGCTTGCCCTTCCATTTGCACGGCGGCGTCGGCCAGTTGGCGGGTTTGCTGGTCGCTCACGGTCAGATCGCTGCGCATCTGCTCCACCGCATGGAACAGGCTGTCGAGTTGCGCACGATTGGTATCGGTGCCCTGCGCAATTTCATTCACCTGCCCTTCCACGTCCGCCGCCAGGCTGGCGATGCTCTCCAGTTGTTCGCCGGCGTGTTCCACCTGTTCAACGCCCGTGTGCAGGTCCGCCGACAACTGTCGAATCTGCTCCACCACTTGCGCCGTGCGTTGCTGGATATCGGCGACCATCACTCCAACCTCATCGGTCGCCGTGGCAGTACGCCCGGCCAGGCCGCGCACTTCATCGGCAACCACGGCAAATCCGCGCCCATGCTCACCGGCTCGCGCCGCTTCAATGGCCGCGTTCAAGGCGAGCAGGTTGGTCTGGCTGGCGATCGATTGGATCACCAGCGTGACGCGCTGGATTTCTTCACTGCGCAGGCTCAAGGCTTCAATCAACTGGCGACTGGCGTCGGCACGCTGGCTGAGCTGGCGCATGCGCGTGATTGACTCGGCCAGCACTTCACGGCCCTGCGTACTGTGCTGATGCGCCTGGCTGGCCGCACCCAAGGCTTGACGGCTGAGTTGGGAGGTGACCTGCTCAGTGCCGATCATGACTTCGGCGCTGCTGACGATTTGCCTGGCTGCGCTCAACTGCGATTGCAAACGGGCCGCCAATTGCTTGACCGAATAGGCCACGCCGGCAGCAGACAGCGCGTTATGGCTGGTGGTGTAGGAAAGATCGCGAGTCAGTTCGCCCATCGTATCGGCGACTGGGGCAGGCGCCACGCGGTGCGTTCGACTTTTAAGGGTGGGCAGCCATATCACCAGCAAGGCCAGCGGCAGGCACAGGTACAGCGGCAAGCCAGCCAACGCCAGGCCCAGCAGAACCAGCACCAGGGCGGTGCTCTGCAAGAGCGGCGTCAGCCAGCCGGGCAGCGCGCGCACCCGCGTGTGCACGGGCACTGCTGCGCCCATCAGAGATCCGTCTCCAGCCATCGTCGTTACCCCACTGCTTGTCGTTATTGTTTCTGCATTAAACGCCACTATCGGGCCATTATCCATGGGCCGTTAGTGGGAAGCTTGCAGCAGATCAATAGACAGGGGCGTAACCGGTATTGCTCTTGAGCGCCGCATCAGCAGCGCCCAACTTCAGCACATCAGGCTTGACGCTGATGCTTGTCGATCTGCTCGTGGCGCTCTTGCGCTTCGATGCAGTACTTGGTGGTCGGGCTGATCAGCAGGCGCTTGAGGCCGATAGGCTCGCCGCTGTCGTCGCACCAGCCAAAGGAGTCTTCCTTGATGCGTTCCAGTGCACGCTCAAGCTGCGGCAGCATGCGCTGGTCGCGATCGATGGCATTGACCAGCCAGGTGCGCTCTTCTTCAACGGAAGCCGCGTCAGCCGGGTCAGCCGGGGTATCCAGGCTTTCGATGGCGATACGGTTCTGTTCAATGCGCTCGTGGTGTTCCACTTTCATGTCTTGCAGCAGCTGCTCGAAAAAAACGTGCTGTTCGGGATTCAGATAGTCATCCGCCGGCCTGGCCAGCAACTTTTCATTTGTCA
>Ga0153931_100426_pt1 | contig 10606 bp, 8 predicted proteins | sample TSNJ015MetaG_FD_104730 | JGI IMG/M metagenome (GOLD analysis project Ga0153931, IMG submission 104730) | Attine ant fungus gardens microbial communities from New Jersey, USA - TSNJ015 MetaG | ecosystem: Host-associated > Fungi > Mycelium > Unclassified | place: USA: New Jersey, Wharton State...
CAGCCGACAGCCACGAGTTTCTTGGCGTGGTCGAAGATCTCTTCGGTCAGCTGAGTGCGGGAGCGAATGCCTATAAAGTGCGCGTCGGCGATCTTTTCCTTTAACTGGGCTTCCGGCAGAGAACTGGTGATGTACTCAATGCTGGAGTACCCAGCGGCCTTCAGTACGTCGACAGCCGATGGGTGGACGCCTTCCAGAAGAAGGAACTTGATCTTGCTCTTATCGAGAGAAGTCTTGCTCATCTGCGTAAACCTGTATCCCGGAGAAAAATGGCAGGGAATCGAGCAGTTAGTGCCTTGAATCAGTGCACAAGAGCTGACCCGGACGGCAGGAAAGCCGTCACCGCAGAAACGCCCTTGGGCTCTGTCCTGCGGGGGCGGTATGCTAGCATACGTGCCCCGCTAAACACCCATTCCTGCGACGTGAAGCGTTCTCAGGATGACCATGAATTGTTCGAGAGTTCTGTCGATGACCCATCCTGCCCTGATTGATGAGCTGAAGACCCTGGTTGAGCCTGGCAAAGTGCTGACCGATGCAGACTCCCTGGAGGCTTACGGCAAGGATTGGACCAAGCACTTCGCACCCGCGCCTTGCGCCATTGTGTTTCCCAAGACCACCGAGCAGGTGCAAGCCATCGTGCGTTGGGCCAACGAGCACAAGGTTGCGCTGGTGCCTTCCGGCGGCCGCACAGGCCTGTCGGCTGCGGCGGTGGCGGCGAATGGCGAAGTGGTGGTGTCGTTTGACTACATGAACCAGATTCTCGAGGTGAACCTCACCGACCGCACCGCCGTGTGCCAGCCGGGCGTGGTCACCAAGCAATTGCAGAACGTCGCTGAAGAAAAAGGCCTTTATTACCCGGTGGATTTCGCGTCGTCCGGTTCGAGCCAGATTGGCGGCAATATCGGCACCAATGCCGGCGGGATCAAGGTCATTCGCTACGGCATGACCCGTAACTGGGTGGCCGGCATGAAAGTGGTCACCGGTAAAGGTGATGTGCTGGAACTGAACCGCGACCTGATCAAGAACGCCACCGGCTACGACATGCGCCAGCTGTTTATCGGTGCTGAAGGCACTTTGGGCTTTGTGGTCGAAGCCACCATGCGTCTGGACCGTGCGCCGAAAAACCTCACCGCCATGGTGCTCGGTACCACGGATTTCGACTCGATCATGCCGGTGCTGCACGCGTTCCAGAGCAAGCTGGACCTGACCGCCTTCGAATTCTTCTCCGACAAAGCCTTGGCCAAGGTCATGGGCCGTGGCGACGTGCCGGCACCGTTCGACACCGAGTGCCCGTTCTACGCGCTGCTGGAATTCGAAGCCACCACCGAAGAGGTGGCCAACCACGCCCTGGAAACCTTTGAGCATTGCGTCGAGCAGGGCTGGGTGCTGGACGGCGTGATGAGTCAGAGCGAAACCCAGCTGCACAACCTGTGGAAGCTGCGCGAGTACATCTCCGAGACCATTTCCCACTGGACGCCCTACAAGAACGACATCTCGGTGACTGTCTCCAAGGTGCCGGCGTTCTTGAAGGAAATCGACGCGATCGTCGGCGAACACTATCCGGACTTCGAAATCGTCTGGTTCGGCCACATTGGCGACGGCAACCTGCACCTGAACATCCTCAAGCCGGAAAACCTGAGCAAGGACGAGTTCTTCGCCAAGTGCGCGACCGTCAACAAGTGGGTGTTTGAAACCGTCGAGAAGTACAACGGCTCGATCTCCGCCGAACACGGCGTGGGCATGACCAAGCGCGATTACCTGACGTACAGCCGCTCGCCGGTTGAAATCGAATACATGAAGGCAGTCAAAGCGGTGTTCGACCCTAACGGGATCATGAACCCTGGCAAGATTTTCGCTGTTTAATCGCCCCTGTAGGAGTCGTTTCATGAGCTACCAGCACAAGTACGTCGACGGCACCAACATCCACTTTCCCCTGGGTAAAGTGGTGTGCATCGGGCGTAACTACGCCGAACATGCCAAGGAACTGGACAACCCGGTGCCCACCGAACCGTTGCTGTTCATCAAGCCGGGCAGCTGCGTGGTCGCGCTGGAAGGCGGCTTCGCCATCCCTACCGAACGCGGTTCGGTGCACTACGAGGCGGAAATCGCGGTGTTGATCGGCAAGCCCCTGTCGAACAAACCCAGCCGTGAAGAAGTGCTGGACGCCATCTCCGGCTTCGCGCCGGCCCTGGATTTGACCCTGCGCGACAAACAGGCCGAGCTCAAAGCCAAAGGCCTGCCGTGGGAAATCGCCAAGTCGTTCGATGGCGCGGCAGTGATTGCACCGTTCGTGGTCGGCAGCACCTTTGCGGACGTGACCGATATCGGTATTCGCCTGACCATCAACGGCGAAGTGCGCCAGGACGGCAACAGCTCGCAGATGCTCAACCCGATTATCCCGATGATCCAGCACATGGCTGGCTGCTTCTCGCTGCAGGCCGGTGACGTGATTCTCACGGGCACCCCGGCGGGCGTAGGTCCGTTGAACGTGGGTGACGAGCTGGTGCTGGAGTTGACGGGTGTGAGCCGTTTCGAAAGCAGCGTTCGCTGACTCCTGGCCAAGCGCAGTAAAAAATGTGGCAGCGGGCTTGCTCGCGAACGCGGTGTACCAGTCAATACATTCGGTGACTGACACTGCTAATTCGCGAGCAAGCCCGCTCCCACATTGGATCTTCATACATTCTGAATCCCTGCTTTTGCATTTTTTTCACACGCCATCCGGATAATCCACACCCTCCTGCGCGCGGGCCCGCTGATCCTGTGCTATCACCTAACGCTGACTTTCCGGAAAAGCGCTCAATGGCCGTGACTTTGCCCTCCGCTGCACCCAAGCCCCGTTCACGCTTTGCCCTGCGCTGGTATTCCTGGCTGTTCCTCGCCGGGGCGATTGTGTATGGCGTTGCCTGGCTCATGCATTGGGATGACCGTGGCGTACTGTGGGTGGCGGAACGCTTTGAGACGCCGGCTGAGCAGCAGGCCAGCGTCTGGCTGCCGGACTACCATGCGGTCATTGACGGCAAGTTGCTGCCCGGCATGGAGAAGGATGAGGCTTCGGATCTTTCCTACAATCCGCAGACCAAAACCCTGTTTTCCGTGATGGGCAAAAACCCGTTCCTGGTTGAGTTGAGCCTGCAAGGCGATGTGCTGCGCAAGATGCCACTCAACGGCTGGAACAACCCGGAAGGCCTGACGATGATGGAGAACGGCCTGATGGCCATTGTCGATGAGCGCATGCACACGCTCACCGTGGTGAAAGTCGATGCCGGCACCCAGCAACTGAATATCGCTGACTTCAAGAGCTACGACCTGGGCCCGTCCAAGGATCAGAACAAAGCCTTCGAAGGCATCACCTGGGACAAGCGCAATCAACAGCTCGTGCTGGGCGAGGAGCGCCCACCGGCGCTGTTTACCTGGAAAAGCGATGGCGCCACGCTGACGGGCGACAAGCAAAAACTCGCCAGCACCGAGCTGGATATGCGCAACCTGTCGGCCCTTGCCGTGGACCCGCGTACCGGCCACTTGCTGGCATTGTCGGCCGACTCCCACCTGTTGCTGGAGCTGGATGAAAAGGGCGAGCAAGTCAGCTTCATGACCTTGCTCGGCGGCTTCAACGGCCTCAAGCGCACCATTCCGCGTGCCGAAGGCGTGACCATGGACGAGCGCGGCACCTTGTACATGGTCAGTGAGCCGAACCTGTTCTACCGTTTCGAAAAACAGAAATAACCCACCATTACGTCGGGCATTTCTCCAATAGCGGCATTCGCCAGACATCCGGCAGCGTTTAAGTTTAAATTCAGACAGGCGTGATATTCATTCGCCACTTTTTGACTTCGAGCTGCCCTGATGCGTCGATTCGCCCGCCCCAAACCCGCGTTTTTTACTGTGCTGCTGATCGCCCTGGTGGCCGCCGGTGTGGTCGCACAGCAATTGCGTCTGTTCGAGCGCGCATGGTTTAACTGGCAGGCCTGGCGCCAGCCGGCCGATGAGCGCTCCATCGGCCTGGCCGATTATCGCGTCAGCCTGGAAGCCAAGGTGATCGAAGGCCTCGACGATGATGTCTCGGCCCTCACCTACGACCCGGTGCGCAAAAGCCTGTTTACCGTCACCAATAAAAACGCCGAGCTGGTCGAGCTGTCTCTGGACGGCAAGATTTTGCGGCGCATTCCGCTGGTGGGTTTTGGCGATGCCGAGGCCGTGGAGTTCATCAGCGACAACATCTACGTGATCAGCGATGAGCATCAGCAGCGGCTGATCAAAGTACACGTGAACGACGACACCCAGTTCCTCGACGCCGCCGATGCGGAGCAGATGACATTGGGTTTACACATGGGCGGCAACAAGGGTTTCGAGGGCCTGGCGTACGATTCGGTCGGCAAGCGCCTGTTTGTGGCCAAGGAACGTGACCCGATGCTGATTTACGAGGTACACGGTTTCCCTCATTTCAAGCCGGAAAAAACCTACTCGGTGCACGTCATCAATAACCCCAAGCGCGATGCCGGACTGTTTGTACGCGATCTGTCGAGTTTGCAATACGACGAGCGCAGCGGCCATCTGCTGGCGCTGTCGGATGAGTCGTTTCTGGTGTTGGAGCTGGACATCGACGGTCGCCCGCTCAGCAGCCTTTCTCTGCTCAACGGGCGCCATGGTCTGCAAAAACGTGTGCCTCAGGCCGAGGGCATCGCCATGGACGACGAAGGCAGCTTGTACCTCGTCAGCGAGCCGAACCTGTTTTACGTGTTCAAGAAACCCTGATCAAAACATCCACTGCACACCCAGCGAATAGCCGGTCTGGCTGCCTTCGGCATGCCCCAGGCGGCTGTTTACCTCGGCGTAAACGCCCAGTTGCGGGGTGATCGCCAGCTGGCTGCCGACTTGGGCGCGGCCAAAGCTTTTGTCCACGGCGCCCAGTTTGGCGGTGCGCGCCCGGCCGTCGGCGCGGGCGGTCAATTGCAAGTCGTCGAGACGCCCGTCAGCCAATTCCTTGACCCAGGCGATGTCGCCGTAAGGCAGCAGGCTCACGCCATAGGGCAGGGCGACGGCACCGCGCACGCGCCAACCGAAGCTGGCTTCCAGGGAGTCGAAAGATTGCTCCTGGTACTCAAGCGCCGTGCGCAGGTTCTGTTTTTCGTGGAATTTATCGATGCGCGAGTGACTGTAATCCAGATCGGCAAACGGACCGCTCTTGACCGCGCCGACGTCGAAGTCATAACCACCCAATACGCGTGCGCCCAACGTCAGGGCGTCGGTGTTGCCGCTGAGTTGCTGGTTGAGCAGCACCGGGCCGCCGTTGGCCTGGATCAGCAGGTTGCGCTTGGCGTCGAACCGCGTATGACCGACGCTCAGGTCACCGGCCAGCCAACTCGGCCCGCCGTCGTTGAGCAAGGCATAGGCCGCGGCCTGCCAAGTGTCGCTGTCGAGTTTGCCGCGGTGTTCGAGTTTGTCGCGGCCGTTGAGGTAGCTCAGGCTCGCGCCGATGTTCAGGCTGGAAGTGAGTTGATAGTCGCCGAGGGCATGCACGCCCAGGCGGCGGGCGTCGCGGTTCAGCGGGCTGTCGAAGCCGCTGTCCGGGGTGTATTCACCGTCCACGCCGACTTCTCCATCGAAGCTGCCCACCTCGCGACTGACTGCTTGCAAGCTCAGCCAGCGGCGATCATGCAGGCGCACCATGGCTTGGTGCTGGCGCTGTAGGTTGTCCTGCATGTTGCGTGCAACGGCGCCGCCGGAGGCAGTCGAGGCCATCAGGTCGGCGTTGGTCAGCTCCAGCACCAGGCGGCTGAGCAGGCGCGAATAGTCGCGCAGGCGCTGGTCGATGCGCGCCTGGCCGAAGGCGTCGGTGAGCACGGCCTTGTTGTCCTCGGCCGGGTCATGCCAGGTCGAGCCACCCGGAATTTTCGGGTTGTTGGTTTGGGTGTAGCCGTCCAGGTCGCCCAGCTCCCAGTGGGTGGCTTCGATATACAGAATCGGGATTTTCAGCGGCTCGAACGGCTCGCCATCGCTGCAACAGCCGGTGCCCTTAGGGTATTGCGGGTCCAGGCCAGGGTTGGTGAACAGGGGGATGTTCAATTCCTTGGCGATCTGGAAAGTGTGTTCGCGCAGCGAGGCCAGGGCGGGGTTGGCCGTGCTGTTCTGGCCGGCGTGGGCGTACATCATGTCGCCGGTGATCAGGCTGTCGAGGTTGATCATTGCCAGCATGTTCGCGCGCTGGCTGGCGCTGAGTGAGTCGACAAACGCCTTGGAGCCGCGCAGGCCTTCCTCTTCCGCGCCGAAGCCGACGATTTGCAGGCCGTTTTCCAGTTGCAGACCGCCGAGGTTCTTCGCCACTTCGGTCAGCACGCTGGCGCCGGAGCCATTGTCGTCCAGGCCTTGCAGGGTCGGGCGGCCGAAGTAGGTGTCAAAATGCGCGCCAATCACCACGTACCGCGGCGTGGTGCCGGCGGCGTCGGCCACCACGTTTTGCGAGGCGCGAGTGCCGTTGTTCCAGGTGAAGTTCTGGCGACTGAGGCTATAGGCCGAGCCCATCTGGCTTTGCATCCAATCTGCTGCGCCGGCGAAATTGGCGGTGCCGCGATACCGGCCGGGGTAATCGTTGATCAGCTTTTCCAGGGTGGTGTTGGCGTGCTGGCCGTAATCGTAGGCCTGGGTATGTGTCGACAGCAGGCTGCCGACCACGCTGATCGCGAGGGCTAGGGGCTTTATCACAAGGTCGTCCTTGAGGTGATGGGGAAGGTCAAGCCCAGACCCATTGCACAATGCGCGCCTCATTCCTTGAGCGATTGCAAAGTGGCGCATTGTTAAACGCGTGAGTCGCCTGGCTGTAATTTGTAACGGGTTTGATACTGAGTGAGGTGTGACATGCCGCGAGGTGGCGCACGATGTTGGCGAGGGGATGCAGCGAAAAGTAGCGTTTTTGTTACATAACTATCGAGGCCAGCCCATAGCAAATGTGGGAGCGGGCTTGCTCGCGAAGACGGTGTGTCAGGCCACTGATCCAGCGACTGACACAGCGCATTCGCGAGCAAGCCCGCTCCCACACAAACCCGGCTCCCACAGGGGGATTCGCGGTTTTTTAAGCCTTCAGGGTTTTCACGCCTTCAGAAGTGCCCAGCAGCAACACATCAGCCGGACGCGCGGCGAACAACCCATTGGTCACCACGCCGACGATCGCATTGATCTGCGTCTCCAGCTCCACCGGGTTGGTGATCTGCATGTTGAACACATCAATGATGATATTGCCGTTGTCGGTCAACACGCCTTCGCGGTACACCGGGTCGCCGCCCAGCTTCACCAGCTCGCGAGCTACGTGGCTGCGGGCCATCGGGATGACTTCCACTGGCAGTGGGAATGCGCCGAGTACCGCCACCAGCTTGCTGGCGTCGGCGATGCAGATAAAGGTCTTGGCCACGGCCGCGACGATCTTCTCGCGGGTCAAGGCTGCGCCACCGCCTTTGATCAGGTTCAGGTGTTCGTCGCTTTCATCGGCGCCGTCGACGTAGAACTCCAGGTCGCTCACGGTGTTGAGCTCGTACACCGGAATGCCATGGCCCTTGAGGCGTGCGGCGGTGGCTTCGGAACTGGCCACGGCGCCGTCAAATGCACCTTTGTGCTGGGCCAGTGCATCGATAAAGCAGTTGGCGGTGGAGCCGGTGCCGACACCGACGATGCTCTTGTCGTCGAGTTTAGGAAGGATTAAATCGACGGCGGCCTGGGCCACTGCCTGTTTGAGTTGATCCTGGGTCATGCGGGCTCCGGAACGGGCGGGGAGTTATCGAGGGCGGCGAGTATAACCCAACAAAACCTCGGTATTCGTGTGGTCGCCCGGCCAAAAGCCGGGTTAGACTCCTTGGCCCTGCCCAACCTGCTCAGTGATTCCCGCCGATGCTTGAACAGTACGTCAAAAAGATCCTCACCTCGCGCGTTTACGACGTTGCCGTAGAAACCCCCTTGCAGACCGCGCGCCAGCTCTCCGAGCGGCTGGGCAACACGGTCTGGCTCAAGCGTGAAGACTTGCAGCCGGTGTTCTCGTTCAAGATTCGCGGCGCCTACAACAAGCTGACCCAACTGAGCAGCGAGGAACGTGCGCGCGGCGTGGTCACCGCGTCTGCCGGCAACCACGCCCAGGGCCTGGCCCTGGCGGCGAAGGTGCTGGGGGTCAAGGCCACCATCGTGATGCCCAAGACCACCCCGGAAATCAAAGTGGAAGGCGTGCGCTCGCGTGGCGGCAAAGTGGTGCTGCACGGTGATTCTTTCCCGGAAGCGCTGGCGTATTCGCTGAAACTGGTCGACGAAAAAGGCTACGTTTACATTCACCCCTACGATGATCCGCACACCATTGCCGGGCAGGGCACCGTGGCGATGGAGATTCTGCGTCAGCACCCTGGGCCGCTGGACGCAATTTTCGTACCGGTGGGCGGCGGCGGACTGATCGCCGGTATCGCGGCGTACGTGAAATACCTGCGCCCTGAAATCAAGATCATCGGTGTCGAACCGGATGACTCCAACTGCCTGCAGGCCGCCATGGCGGCGGGCGAGCGTGTGGTGCTGCCAACCGTCGGCATCTTCGCCGATGGCGTGGCGGTGGCGCAGATCGGCCAGCACACCTTCGATATCTGCAAAGACTATGTGGACGAAGTGATCACCGTCAGCACCGATGAGATCTGCGCGGCGATCAAGGACATCTACGACGACACGCGCTCCATCACCGAGCCTGCTGGCGCACTTGGCGTGGCGGGTATCAAGAAATACGTGGAAACGCGGGGCATCACCGGTCAAACCCTGGTGGCCATCGACTCCGGCGCCAACGTCAACTTCGACCGCCTGCGCCACGTGGCCGAGCGCGCCGAGCTGGGTGAAGGCCGCGAAGCCATCATCGCCGTGACCATTCCCGAGCAGCCGGGCAGCTTCAAGGCGTTCTGCGAGGCTGTGGGCAAGCGCCAGATCACCGAATTCAACTACCGTTATCACTCCGGCCGCGAGGCGCACATCTTCGTCGGCGTGCAGACGCACCCGGAAAACGACCCGCGCAGCGCGCTGATCGCCAGCCTCACCAGTCAGGGTTTCCCGGTGCTGGACCTGACCGAGAACGAACTGGCCAAGTTGCATATCCGCCACATGGTCGGCGGGCACGCGGCCAAAGTCAGCGATGAGCTGGTGTTGCGTTTCGAGTTCCCGGAGCGTCCGGGCGCACTGTTCAACTTTCTTAACAAACTGGGCGGGCGCTGGAACATCTCGATGTTCCACTACCGCAACCACGGCGCGGCCGATGGCCGTGTGGTCGCGGGCCTGCAAGTGCCGGCGGACGAGCGCCATCTGGTGCCGGCGGCCTTGGCGCAAATCGGCTACCCGTACTGGGATGAAAGCGAAAACCCGGCCTACCAGCTGTTCCTCGGTTAAGCGACTACGCTGACTGAGCGGCCTTCAAGGAATCAAGACCATGGAAACGCTGACCACCCTCAAGGTGATCCACATCACCGCCACTGTGTTACTGCTGCTCAGCGGCCTGGGCCTGGCGATACTGGCCTGGCGCAAACGCAGCGCCGGTCCGACCGCTACCGTGCAACGCCCGTGGGCGTTTGTGTGGTTACTGATGGGGGTGTGCATGGTCAGCATGCCGTTTACCGGTTGGTGGCTGGTGCACCTGATCGGCTGGCCGCTGGGGCAAACCTGGATTCTGGGCTCCAGCATCCTCTACACCGTGGCGGCGCTGGCCTGGTTCTGGCTGGTGGCGCGGCTTAATCGCCTGCGTAAAGGCGAGGGCGGTAGCCTCAATTTTACCCTGGTGCTGGCGGTGGTCAGCCTGGTGGGGTTTGTGGCAATTGCCGGGTTGATGGGCGCCAAGCCGGTTTAAGGCTTTAAACCGCGTCGGCTGCATCGGGGGCAAGCCCCTCCCACACTCGACCGCATTCCAAAGGATCTACTCGGTTAAAGGTGGGAGGGGGCTTGCCCCCGATAGGGCCATCAGCTACGCAGCGTAATCACCGGCCAGCCTCGCTTCTGGGCCTCAGCCCGCAAATTCGGATCCGGGTCCACCGCCACCGGGTGGGTCACTTGCTCCAGCAACGGCAGATCATTCATCGAGTCGCTATAGAAGTAGCTGTCTTCCAGGCTATAGCCGGTCTCTTCCAGCCAACGATTCAAACGCGTCACCTTGCCTTCTCGGAAGCACGGCACGTCGGTGCTGCGCCCGGTGTAGCGGCCATTTTCCATCTCGCACTCAGTGGCGATCAGGGTTTCAACGCCCAGGCGTGCGGCAATCGGCGCGGTGACGAAGCGGTTGGTGGCGGTGATGATCACCAGCTTGTCGCCCGCAGCGCGGTGCCTGGCCAGCAGTTCCATGGCCTTGGGCAGCATGATCGGCTCGATGCAGTCGCGCATGTAGTCGTTGTGCCACTCGTTCAACTGGGCCATCTCGGTGCGGCCGAGGATTTCCAGGCAGAAGTTCAGGTACTCGGCGTTATCCAGCGTGCCGGCCAGGTAGTCCTGGTAAAACTCGTCGTTGCGGGCCTTGTAGGCCACCGCGTCGAGAATCCCGCGTTCGCAGAGGTAATCGCCCCAGGCGTGATCGCTGTCACCGCCCAGAAGCGTGTTGTCCAAGTCGAATAAAGCCAGG
>Ga0153931_100427_pt1 | contig 10587 bp, 11 predicted proteins | sample TSNJ015MetaG_FD_104730 | JGI IMG/M metagenome (GOLD analysis project Ga0153931, IMG submission 104730) | Attine ant fungus gardens microbial communities from New Jersey, USA - TSNJ015 MetaG | ecosystem: Host-associated > Fungi > Mycelium > Unclassified | place: USA: New Jersey, Wharton State...
CCGTGTTGAGACTCAAGAGTCGCCCTGGCTGCTTTGTCGGCGGGGATTTGCGAAACGAATGAATGAAAAAGATTCGTCAAGGAAGAGTCCGCTGTGCGGACGTGCAGCCGAAGCTGACTTCGGGGAATTGCGCTACCTAAACGCGGCCCGGTTAAAGGCCGGCGCGCACTATACCGGAAATAGCTGAAAAAGGGAGCTTTTTTTATCGCAAAGCGCCGATAAACCGCGCTGCATCAAAGCCTTTGCGGATCGCCGCGCCAGGGTCTATTTTTCAAAGGCCCGGCCCTGTTGGTCATGACGCTTAAACGGTTCATCTGCCCATCAAGACCTTTGGTCTGAAACCCACCCAATCCCTGAGGGCACACCCGATGAATCAAGCCAGCAGCAGTCGCGTCAGCCGTGAGTTACAGGGCCATGTCCTGCTGTTGGGTCTGGACCGAGTGGCCAAGCGCAATGCCTTTGACCTGGATCTGCTCAATGAGCTGAGCCTGGCCTATGGTGAATTTGATCGAAACGACGAGGCGCGAGTGGCCGTGGTGTTTGCCCACGGCGACCACTTCACCGCCGGGCTGGACCTGGCCAATGTCAGCGGCGTGATGTCCGGAGGCTGGCAGCCGCCACTGGGTGGCTGCGATCCATGGGGCGTGTTCGCCGGGCCGCGGGTCAGCAAACCGGTGATCGTCGCGGCCCAGGGCTACTGCCTGACCATCGGCATCGAGTTGATGCTGGCAGCCGATATCAATATTTGCGCGAGCAATACGCGCTTTGCGCAAATGGAAGTCCGGCGTGGAATCTTTCCGTTTGGCGGCGCGACCCTACGTTTTCATCAGGTGGCCGGCTGGGGCAACGCCATGCGCTGGCTGCTCACCGGCGACGAATTTGATGCACACGAGGCGCTCAGGCTGGGCTTGGTGCAGGAAGTGATGGCCAGCGAAGACTTGCTGCCCCGCGCCATCGAACTTGCCAACCGCATCGCGCGCCAGGCGCCACTGGGCGTGCAGGCGACGCTGACGTCGGCCCGCCAGGCGCGCATGCAAGGTGAAGCGGTCGCGGCGGCAGGGTTGCAGCCGTTGGTGGAAAAGCTGCTCAACAGTGAAGATGCCAAAGAGGGCGTGCGGGCGATGGTTGAGAAGCGCCCAGGGGTGTTCAAGGGGATTTGAGTGGACAGTGTCGGCCTGATCGCGGGCAAGCCCGCTCCCACAGTTGTACGCGTACATCCTTTGGAATGCGGTCGAATGTGGGAGCGAGCTTGCTCGCGATGAGGCCAGAACAGGCAACTACGTTGCCGGCCGAATAGCCTTGATCAACGCCTGCAACGAGTACCCCAACCGCGGCGCCAGGGCGTCGGCACGCGCCGTCAGCGCACCCAGGTCCAGTGCCTGATCCAGCTCCGAAGGCACCAGCAGAATCACATTGCCCTCCTTCACCGGCAGCTCCCAGTAATGCCGGTGATACAACCCGCGCAACAACGCCGCACCCAGTGGCTTGCCATCATCGGTTGCCCACTGGTTGATGACCAGCCAGCCGCCGGGGTTGAGTTTCTTCTGGCAGTTTTCCAGGAAGGTCCAGGCCAGGTGCCCCACGCCCGGGCCGACATCGGTGTAGAGGTCGACGAAAATCAGGTCGGCCGATTCGGCGCTATCGAGCAACTGCAACGCGTCGCCAATGCGGATGTACAGCCGCGGATCGTCATCCAGCCCCAGGAACTCAATGGCCAGGCGCGGCACGTCCGGGCGCAGCTCAATGGCCTCGACGTCTTCCAGCGGCAGGAACTTGAGGCACGCCTGGGTCAGCGTGCCGGCGCCCAGCCCGAGGAACAGCGCACTCTCCGGTTGCTCGTGGCACAACGCGCCAATCAGCATCGCGCGGGTGTAGTCGTACTCCAGCCAACTCGGGTCGGCGGTGAATACGCAGCTTTGCTCGATGGCGTCGCCAAACTCGAGAAAGCGGTAATCGGCCACTTCAAGCACGCGGATCATGCCGAAATCATCATGGACTTCGGCCAGCAGACGCTCGACACGCTCCTCGGTCATCACTACTCCTAAAAGGGTTTACCGCACGGCAAAGGCGCGATTGTCGGCCAACCGGCGGCAACAGGTCACGCACTAATTGCTGATAACATTGGCGCCCCACCGTCAATCAACCAATCGAGTTCACGATGAGCCAACCCTGGAGCCCCGACAGCTGGCGCGCCCTGCCGATCCAGCAACAACCCCAGTACCCGGACGCTGCGCACTTGCTGCAAGTGGAGCAGAACCTGGCCAGCTACCCGCCGCTGGTGTTTGCCGGGGAAGCCCGCGAGTTGCGCCGTCAGTTTGCCGAAGTGACCCAAGGCCGCGCGTTCCTGCTGCAGGGCGGTGACTGCGCCGAAAGCTTTGCCGAGTTCTCTGCGGCAAAGATCCGCGACACCTTCAAGGTGCTGCTGCAGATGGCAATCGTGATGACCTTCGCCGCCGGCTGCCCGGTGGTGAAAGTCGGGCGCATGGCCGGCCAGTTCGCCAAGCCGCGCTCGGCCAACGATGAAACCATCGACGGCGTTACCCTGCCCGCTTACCGTGGCGACATCGTCAATGGCATCGGCTTTGACGAAAAAAGCCGCGTGCCGGACCCGGACCGTCTGCTGCAGTCTTACCACCAGTCCACCGCCACGCTGAATTTGCTGCGCGCGTTTGCCCAAGGCGGATTTGCCGACCTGCATCAAGTGCACAAGTGGAACCTGGACTTCATTGCCAATTCCGCACTGGCCGAAAAATACAGCCAGCTGGCCGACCGTATCGACGAAACCCTGGCCTTCATGCGCGCCTGCGGCATGGACAGCTCGCCGCAACTGCGCGAAACCAGCTTCTTCACCGCCCACGAAGCGCTGCTGCTCAACTACGAGCAAGCCTTCGTGCGCCGCGACAGCCTGACCAACGACTACTACGACTGCTCGGCGCACATGCTCTGGATCGGCGACCGCACCCGTCAGCTGGACGGCGCCCACGTCGAATTCCTGCGCGGGGTGAACAACCCGATTGGCGTGAAGGTCGGCCCGAGCATGAACCCCGACGACTTGATCCGCCTGATCGACATTCTTAACCCGGACAACGACCCCGGCCGCCTCAACCTGATCGCGCGCATGGGTGCCGGCAAGGTGGGCGACCACCTGCCCAACCTGATCCGCGCCGTGCAGCGCGAGGGCAAGCAGGTGCTGTGGAGCTCGGACCCGATGCATGGCAACACCATCAAGGCCAGCAGTGGCTACAAGACCCGCGACTTTGCGCAGATTCTGGGCGAGGTGAAAGAGTTCTTCCAGGTGCATCAAGCCGAAGGCTCGTATGCCGGCGGGATTCACATCGAAATGACCGGGCAGAACGTCACCGAATGCATCGGCGGCGCGCGGCCGATCACCGAAGATGGCTTGTCGGACCGCTATCACACCCACTGCGACCCACGGATGAATGCCGATCAGTCGCTGGAATTGGCGTTTTTGATTGCCGAGACTTTGAAACAGGTCAAACGCTGAGACTTGGGCGAGTGGGCCTGTTGTGGCAAGCGGGCTTGCCCCGCGTTGGGCTGCGAAGCAGCCCCAAAACCAGCCACCCCACCCGCCCAGGCATACCGCAGCGGCCGTACTGGGGCGGCTTCGCCACTCAACGCGGGGCAAGCCCGCTCGCCACAGGCAGCCCGATTCAGCTGAAAAGCTTTCCACCCCTCAGGTTTGCAGCATTGCCACTCTTAAGCGGGCGGCACTTGGCCGCTGGCAGTTGAGCTGGACCTGTTCCAGCCCCAGCCAATCAGCCATCTGCCGCAGGTTCAAGGCCAACGCCTGCATCCCCTCCTCGTCCAGCCCCGGCTCTTCTTCGTGCACTGCATGCACGGCGAGCCGCCCATGGGCGCGTTCGGCGCGCAGGTCGACACGCGCGGCGATCCGCTCATTGTGCAAAAACGGCAGCACGTAATAGCCGTAGACCCGCTTGTCTTGCGGGGTATATATCTCCAGACGGTAGCGAAAATCAAACAATCGCTCGGTGCGGCTGCGTTCCCAGATCAGCGAGTCGAACGGCGACAACAAGGCGCTGGCCGGTACCTTGCGCGGCACCTTCGGTTCCGGCAGGCAGTACGCCGGTTGCTTCCAGCCCTGCACCTCACACATCCGCAATAGCCCATCCTCGACCAGCTCGGCCAACCGGCCACGGCTGTCGGCAGGGTCCAGGCGGAAATAATCGCGCAGATCTTTTTCGGTACCGACGCCCAAGGCAGTCGCGCTGTGCAACAGCAAACCGCGCTGGGCCTCGGCCTCGCTCACCGTGGCCAGAAGGATGTCGGCAGGGATGACGCGCTCGGGCAAGTCATAGAGCCGCTCAAACCCACGCCGCCCCGCCACCGTGACCAACCCCGCGGCAAACAACCATTCCAGTGCGTGCTTTTCATCACTCCAATCCCACCACGGGCCGGCGCGCTCCTCACGGGTGGACAAGCTGCCAGCACCCACCGCGCCCTGTTGCTCGACGGTCTGCAGCACGCGCTGGACAGTGGCCTGCTGCTCGCGCCCGAACCGCGCCATTTGCGCATAAATCCCCTGGCCCTGCCTGGCCCGCTCCATGCGCCAGCGCATCAACGGGTACAGCGCCATGGGCAGCAACGAGGCCTCATGGCCCCAATACTCGAAGAGCGAGCGCCGCCGCCCCTGGCTCCAGGCAGCTTGCTCGAGGATCAGCGGGGAGTACTGGCCAAGGCGGGAAAACAGCGGCAGGTAATGCGAGCGCACCACGGCATTGACCGAATCGATCTGCAGCACACCCAAGCGCTCGATCAAACGATTGAGGTGCGTGGCCTTGATCAGTGCCGGCGCCTGGCGCCCGGAAAAACCCTGGGCCGCCAGCGCCATGCGTCGAGCGTGCTTGAGTGAAAAAGACAGGTCGGCGGGCATGAGTCTCTCCGAGTGGGCTCGCCGACTACCCTACTGCATTGCAGATTACTTTCGCAGCGGGTCTTGCCAGAAATGCAGGTGACTGTCCTGCTCCACATCGCCCCGATTAAGCCCGATGTCCTTGAGCGCATCGTCGCTCAAACTCGCCAGCGCCTGACGCTCATGGTGCAGTGCCTGCCAACGGGCAACCCGCTGAAAAAATCCGGAAAACGGACGTTTCGTCATCAACACAAAACCTTTCTGACCTTTCATCTTCTCGCCCTCCAATGGGGATGACGAGAGTGTGTGCCTGGCACTATGATCAATCCAACGAATGTTTCTTATGTAATACATCTCGGAGATTGATCAATTGTCCGGCTACCCAAGCATCGATACCGAAGTGCTGCGCACCTTCGTCGCCATCGCCGATCAGGGCGGCTTTACCCGCGCCGGTGAACTGGTCAACCGCACACAGTCGGCGGTGAGCATGCAGATGAAGCGCCTCGAAGAAGACGTGCTGCAGCGCAAGCTGTTCGAGCGTGACGGTCGTCAGGTACGGCTGACGGCGGAAGGCCAGGTGTTGCTGGGTTATGCACGGCGCATCCTGAAGCTGCACAGCGAGGTGTTCAACACCCTGCGCGAACCTCACATGGTCGGGCTGGTGCGCATCGGCACACCGGATGATTACGTGATGCGTTTCCTGCCGGGGATTCTCAAACGGTTTTCCAAGGCCTACCCGCTGATCCAGATCGAAATGCACTGCGAGTCGTCAGCGGTGTTGATGCAGCGGCGCGACCTGGCGCTGACCGTGATCAGCCGCGAGCCCGGCAATGAAATCGGCGAATTGCTGCGCAGTGAGCGCATGGTCTGGGTGGCGGCGCCGTGCTTCTGCGTGGATGAGCACGAGACCCTGCCCCTGGCTATTTCCGGCGTCGACAGCTTTTGCACCCAATGGACCCGCGCCGCGCTGGATGCTGCCGGCATCGACTATCGCCTGGCGTACCACAGCTCCAACGTCGCGGCGATTCAAGCCGTGGTCGGCTCGGGACTGGCGGTGATGGTCAGCATGGAAGGCCTGGTGACCGACGACTTACGGATCCTGGGCAGCGATGAAGGCTTTCCGCCTCTGCCGTCGATGAGCCTGCGCCTGCTGCGCAACCCGGCGATGGCCTCGCCCATCACCGAATGCCTGGCCGAGTACATCCTCGAAGGCTTCAGACTTTAAACGTCAGCATCACCGCGCACACCGCCAGAAAGCCGCAGAACAGGCCGCGCAATACCCGTTCGGGCAGCGCGTGGGCGACTTTTACCCCCCAACTGATACTGAGCAGGCCACCGACCGCCAACGGCACGCCGATCATCCAATCCACCTCCTGATGCCAGGCGTAGGTGACCAGGGTCACGCTGGTGCTGGGCAGCGCCAACGCCAGCGACAGGCCTTGAGCGACCACCTGGGTGGTGCCAAAAAGGCTGGTCAGCACCGGCGTCGCCACCACCGCGCCACCCACGCCAAACAAGCCGCCCATGGAACCCGAGGCGGCGCCGAGCACGCCGAGCCAAGGCCAGGAATAACGCATCTGCGCAGTCGGCGGCGCATTGCGAGTGAACATGCGCAGCAGGTTGTAAGCGGAGAGCGTCAGCAGGAATGCAATAAAACCGATGCGCATCGCGCCGGCGTCCAAACCCACCGCCCAGATCGAACCCAGCCAGGCAAAGCAGAAACCCATGACGCCCAACGGCAACGCGTGGCGCAATTCGATACGGTTACGCTGGTGATAACGCCAAAGCGCCAGCATCACATTGGGCACCACCATCACTAGCGCAGTGCCTTGGGCGAGCTGTTGATCCAGCCCAAACAACACGCCCAACACCGGGATGGCAATCAGCCCGCCACCGATGCCGAACAGCCCGCCGACCGTGCCCAGGGCTGCGCCCAATACCAGGTACATCGTTAAATCCAACACCGCGCATCACTCCAAAAGCCCCAGGCGACGCATGCTACGCAGTCGCCTGTGGCGTGGAAACGCACAGCAACGCACAATGGCTGTGCCGAACTCGCATAAGCGCCTATTCATGAACCCCAATACCTTGACCGATCAACTGAGCCTGTTTCTTGATGTACTGGAAACCGGCAGTTTTTCCGCCGCCGCTCGCCGCCATCCGCTGACCCCTTCAGCAGTGGCTCGGCGCATTGACAGCCTGGAAAGCTCGGTCGGCAGCCGCTTGTTTCAGCGCAGCACCCATGCCGTGGTGCCAACACCGGCAGGCCTGGCGTTTGCCGAACGGGCGCGACGGATTGTCAGCGAGTTGCAGCTGGCCCGTGCCGAGGCGGTGTCGTTGAGCCACGCGCCGGAGGGCCTGATTCGCGTGGACGCGCCGGCAGCCTTCGGTCGACGGCACTTGGCGCCGGTAATTGCCGACTTTCTGAACGTGTATCCGGGGCTGGATGTGCACCTGCATTTGATCGACAGCTTTGTCGACATGCAGGGCGCGCACTTGGGCAAGGTCGACCTGGTGCTGCGCGCCGGGCACATCGTCGACACCCGCTTGATCGCCACGCCATTGGCCAGCATCGTGCGCATCGCCTGCGCCAGCCCGGCTTACCTCAAAAGACGTGGCACGCCGACTCATCCTCGGGAGCTGAGCGAGCACGATGGCCTCGACTGGGACGGCCTGGCGCCGATGTTCGCCTGGCGCTTCGAGCTGGACGGGCGCCGCGCCACCTATCGCCCGCAACGCATCCGCCTGAGTGCCAATAATGCCGAAGCCCTGCTGTGCGGCGCGCTCGCCGGGCTGGGCATCGCGCACTTGCCGACGTGGCTGGCCAGTGAATACCTGGTGCGTGGTGAGTTGTTACCGCTGTTTTGCGAAAACGGCCTGCCCAGCCCGGAAACCACCGGCATTTACGCGCTGCGTCTGGAACAGCAGGCCAATGCACGCAGCCGCCTGCTGCTGGAATACCTCAAGTCCCGCTTCAGCCCAGTACCGCCCTGGGATCTGGCATTACAAAGCGGCCTGGTCTGACCCCACAGGCAGAATTATCTGGCGCATTAAAGGTTTGATCGCTAGATTCCAGCCCATATACGCTTTTTCGAGGCACTGTCATGCGCAAAAATCCCGACCCCTGCGAATCCCTCATGCTGGATAACCAGCTGTGTTTCGCCCTGCACTCCACTTCTTTGCTGATGACCAAGGTCTACAAGCCGCTGCTGCAAGCCCTCGGCCTGACCTATCCGCAGTACCTGGCGATGATGGTGCTGTGGGAAGAAGATGGCTTGACCGTCGGCGAAATCAGCACTCGCCTGCTGACCGATCCGGGTTCGCTGACGCCGCTGCTCAAGCGGCTGGAAGCCGAAGGCCTGCTCAGCCGGACCCGCAGCCGCGAAGATGAACGTGTGGTGGTGGTGGAATTGACCCAGGCAGGCCGCGCGCTGCAGGAAAAAGCCATGGGCATCCCGCAGTGCATCCTCGGCGCCAGCGGGTTACAGCTGGAGCAGTTGCGCAAGTTGCAAAGTGATTTGATTGCCTTGCGGGGCAATCTGCAAGACGCAATTTAAAGGCATTCACGCAGTAAAAAGGTGGGAGCGGGCTTGCCTGCGATCGCGGTACATCAGTCATGAATGCAGTGGCTGACACTGCGCAATCGCAGGCAAGACAGCTCCCACATTTGTTTGGGTTGCCCCAGAAAATAATGTCCGGGAAATATTTCTGTAAATTTATCTTGCGCGCTAAACATTAGCGCTATACATTCGCCTCACCAACTACTTAGCGCACAAACATTTAGCGCTAAAAACCCAAGAGGACGACACCATGCAATCTCTCTATACCGCAGTAGCCACCGCCACCGGCGGCCGTGATGGTCGTGCTGTTTCCAGCGACAACATCCTCGACGTCAAACTCTCCACGCCCAAAGAGCTGGGCGGCGCTGGCGGCCAAGCCACAAACCCTGAACAGCTGTTCGCGGCCGGCTACTCGGCCTGCTTCATCGGCGCACTGAAGTTCGTCGCCAGTCAGACCAAACGCAAAATCCCGGATGACGCTTCGATTACGGCCCACGTCGGCATCGGTCAAATCCCCGGCGGTTTCGGCCTGGACATCGACCTGCACGTGAGCCTGCCGGGCCTGGCGCAGGATGACGCGCAAAGCCTGGTCGACGCGGCTCACCAAGTCTGTCCGTACTCCAACGCCACCCGCGGCAACGTCGATGTACGCCTGCACGTGACTGTCTGACACCCTTTGCCGCCACTGGAGAAGCACATGAACACAATGGGTAAAGCCCTCACCGGTACCCTGCTCGCGCTGTCAATCAACACCGCGTTCGCCGCCCCCGGCGACGTTGAGCACACCACCCAGGCCTTCCTGGATGTGCTCAACGCAGGCACCGGTCAGCCAATGGAACAGTTGACGCCCAAAGACGCGCGGGCCGTGCTGACCGGCGCCCAGGCAGGTGTGAAGTTGACGCTGCCCAACGCCGATGTGAGTCAAAAAACCATTCAGGTTGATGGCAAGCCGCTGGACCTGACCATCGTGCGGCCAGCCGGAGTCAAAGGCACATTGCCAGTGTTTATGTTCTTCCACGGTGGCGGCTGGGTGCTGGGCGATTACCCAACCCACGAGCGACTGGTGCGCGATCTGGTGGTGGGTTCCGGCGCAGTGGCGGTGTTCGTCAACTACACGCCTTCGCCGGAAGCGCATTACCCGGTGGCGATCAACCAGGCCTACGGCGCGACCCAATGGGTGGCCGAGCACGGCAAGGAGATCAATGTCGACGGCAAGCGCCTGGCGGTCGCAGGCAACAGCGTCGGCGGCAATATGGCGGCAGTCGTCAGCCTGATGGCCAAGGACAAAGGCACGCCGGCAATCAAGTTCCAACTGTTGCTGTGGCCGGTGACCGACGCCAACTTCGACACCGGTTCCTACAACCAATTTGCCGAGGGGCACTTCCTCACCCGAAACATGATGAAGTGGTTCTGGGACAACTACACCACCGACGCCAATCAGCGCGCGCAGATCTACGCGTCGCCGCTGCGGGCCACCACGGATCAACTCAAGGGCTTGCCGCCTGCGCTGATCCAGACCGCTGGCGCCGATGTGCTGCGCGACGAAGGTGAAGCCTACGCACGCAAGCTGGACCAGGCCGGTGTACCGGTGACCGCCGTGCGCTACAACGGCATGATCCACGACTACGGTTTACTCAACGTGGTCAGCCAGGTGCCGGAAGTCCGTTCAGCCTTGCTGCAGGCCTCGCAAGCGCTCAAGCAACACCTGAAGTAAACAGGCGCCCATGAAAAAGCCCGACTCAAGGTCGGGCTTTTTTTCGTATCGGTGGGGCCAGAATTACTTCTTGGCGCGACCTTTGTACGAACCACCTTCACGGGTGTCGATCTCGATCAGGTCGTCGATTTCGATGAAATCAGCCACTTGCAGCTCGGTACCGTTAGCCAGTTTGGCAGGCTTCATGACCTTGCCCGACGTGTCGCCGCGAGCGGAACCTTCGGTGTAGGCAACTTTACGCACGATAGTGGTCGGCAGCTCTACGGAAACCAGGCGGTCTTCGAAGAAGATCGCTTCGCAAACGTCTTCCATGCCTTCTTCCACGAACGGCAGAACAGCTTCGATATCTTCAGCGTTCAGCTCGTACATGGTGTAGTCGGTGGTGTCCATGAACGTGTAGGTGTCGCCGCTGATGAAGGACA
>Ga0153931_100433_pt1 | contig 10542 bp, 9 predicted proteins | sample TSNJ015MetaG_FD_104730 | JGI IMG/M metagenome (GOLD analysis project Ga0153931, IMG submission 104730) | Attine ant fungus gardens microbial communities from New Jersey, USA - TSNJ015 MetaG | ecosystem: Host-associated > Fungi > Mycelium > Unclassified | place: USA: New Jersey, Wharton State...
GCGCCAACCTTGCTGCACTCAAGGGCGACGCCCGTGTGTCGGTGCTCAAGGCGGTGGTCACCCAAGCCAGTTCGGCGATCCCGATCATGCCGCTGTACCTGTCGCTGCTGTTCAAAGTGATGAAAGAGCAGGGCACCCACGAAGGCTGCATCGAGCAGGTCTACGGCCTGTTCAAGGACAGCCTGTACGGCAAAGAACCGAAGCTGGATGCCGACGGCCGCCTGCGTGCCGACCTGGCTGAGCTGGAGCCCAAAGTCCAGGACGCCGTGGCGGCGCTGTGGAACCAGGTGACTGACGACAACGTTAACGAAATCAGCGACTTTGCCGGTTACAAGGCTGAATTCCTGCGTTTGTTCGGTTTTGAAATCGACGGCGTTGATTACGAAGCTGATGTGAACCCGACCGTGAAGATCAAAGGCCTGATCCAAGCCTAAACACGGTCAAAAATGTGGGAGCGGGCTTGCTCGCGAATGCGGTATGTCAGTATCAGATACAGGGGCTGACACTCCGCTTTCGCGAGCAAGCCCGCTCCCACATTTGCTTTGTGTGAACTCAAAACCCTCCTACACGCCATCGCGCTCCCGCCACTGCCCTTAATCTGCCAGACTCCTGCGCCTATCAAGCCACGCTAACGGAGGATCTGATGACGATTCGTGCAGTAGTTTTTGATTTCGGCGGTGTCCTGTTCGACTGGAACCCGCACCACCTGTACCGCCAGCTGATTGCCGACGATCACGAGCGGCAACACTTTCTCGACACCATTTGCACCCAAGCCTGGAACACCGAGCAGGACGCCGGTCGCAGCCTGGCCGAAGGCACGCGCCACCTGATCGAGCAGTACCCGGAACACGCACCCTTGATCCAGGCCTATTACGACCGTTGGCACGAAATGCTGCGCGGCGCGTTGCCCGAAGGTGTGGCGATTCTCGAGGCGTTGCATCAAGCCGATATGCCGCTGTTCGGGCTGACCAACTGGTCGGCTGAAACCTTTCCCTATGCGCGGGCCAACTACCCGTTCCTGCAGTATTTGCGCGACATTGTGGTCTCCGGCGAGTTGAAGCAAATCAAGCCGGACGCGGCGATCTATCACGCGAGCCTCGGCCAGGTGCGCGCCCATCTGCCGGATATCCAGCCGGGCGAAGTGGTGTTTATCGACGACGTGGCGGGCAATGTCGAGGCCGCCGTCGCCCTCGGTTGGCAAGGTATTCATCACGTGTCGGCCGAGCGTACTGCGGCGCGCCTGCGGGCGTTGGGCGTGGACTTCTAGCGCGCCCATTTTTCCATGGCGAAATCCACAAAGGCGCGCAGCTTGGGCAGGCGGTAGCGGTCCTGTCTGTAAAGCAGGTGCATGGGGCGGCGGGGTAGCGTGTAGGACGTTAACAAGGCTACCAGCTTGCCGCTCTCCAGGTCCGGTTGTACCAGGGCATCGGCCAGCATGATGATGCCCATGCCGTTCAGGGCCGCCTGGCGCAGGCCTTGCGAGCTGTTGATGGTCAATGACCCGGACACCGGCACCTCCACCTCGCCTTCCTCGCCAGTCAGGCGCCAGAGTTTGTCGGAGTCGCGCCAGTTGTCGGTTGCGGGGTAAGCGAACGCCAGGCAGTCATGGTGCTGCAGGTCACTGGGTGTCTGCGGCGTGCCGCGGCGTGCCAGGTAATCCGGTGAAGCGCAGAGGGTGAGGGTGTAGGCCTGCATCGGCCGGGCGATCAGGCTGGAGGTTTCCAGCTCGCCAAGGCGGATGGCTACGTCGAAGCCGCTGTCGACCAGGTCCATCCGCTCGTTGCTGAGCACCACGTAGAGGTTGATCAGCGGGTAGCGTTGAGAAAATTCGCTCAGGGCGGGCGTCAGGCGTTCGGTGCCGAATACCGGTGGCGCGGTAATGCGCAGGTTGCCCTTGGGCGTTTCGCTGTGGGCCTGCTCCGCCAACACTTCAGAGTCGGCAACCAGCCCCAGTACCTCCAGGCAGCGCTGGTAATACTGCCCACCAAACTCGGTGAGGCTTTGCTTGCGCGTGGTGCGCTTGAGCAGGCTGACGCCCAGGCGCTGCTCCAGAGCGCGGAGGTGATTGCCGACCATGGTGGTCGACATCCCGCATTCCTGCGCGGCGGCCGTCATGCTGCCGCTCTCCACCACCTTGACGTACACCGACATTGCCTGGAACAGATCCATTATCAAGCCTTGGTTTAAAGTCATTACAGGAATGCGCAGTTTATCCAGCTCGGGTGGCTAACGATACTGATGCCATCACTATGATGCACTGGAGCTTGCCACCATGACCGCCGCCTGCCTGATGACCACGTATCAACCCTTGGCCCTGAGCTTCACCCGCGGCCTGGGCACGCGCCTGTGGGACCAGCAGGGCCGTGAATACCTCGACGCGGTCGCCGGCGTGGCGGTGACCAATGTCGGGCATTCCCACCCTCGGCTGGTGACGGCGATCAGTGAACAGGCGGGCCTGTTGCTGCACACCTCCAACCTCTACAACATTGATTGGCAGCAACGGCTGGCCCAGCGCCTGGCACAGTTGTCTGGCCTTGACCGTGCGTTCTTCAACAACTCCGGCGCCGAAGCCAACGAAACAGCGCTGAAACTCGCTCGGCTGCATGGCTGGAAAAAGGGCATCGAAGAGCCGCTGGTGGTCGTGATGGAAAATGCGTTTCACGGGCGCACCCTCGGCACCATGGCGGCCAGCGACGGGCCGTCGGTGCGCCTGGGGTTTCAGCGCTTGCCGGGGGATTTTCTCAAGGTCGGGTTTGGCGACCTGGCGGCGCTGGAAGCCATCACGCAACAGTTCGGCCCGCGCATTGCCGCGGTGCTGCTGGAACCAATCCAGGGCGAGAGTGGCGTGCTGCCAGCGCCGCCCGGCTACCTGAAAGCCCTGCGCGAGCATTGCACGCGCCACGGCTGGCTGATGATGCTCGATGAAATCCAGACCGGCATCGGCCGCACCGGCGCATGGTTTGCGTTCCAGCATGAAGGCATCGTGCCGGACGTGATGACGCTGGCCAAAGGCCTTGGCAATGGCGTGCCCATCGGCGCCTGCCTGGCCCGGGCCGCTGTGGCCCAGCTGTTCACACCCGGCAGCCACGGCAGCACATTCGGCGGCAACCCGCTGGCCTGCCGCGTGGGCTGCACGGTGCTGGACATTATTGAAGAGCAAGGCCTGCTGCAGAACGCCGCGCAACAGGGCGAGCGGCTGTTGGCGCGCCTGCGTGTGGAGTTAAGCGAGCACCCGCAGGTGCTGGCGATTCGCGGGCAAGGCCTGATGGTCGGGATCGAACTGGCACAGCCTTATCGCGATCTGGCCTATCGCGCAGCGCACGAACATGGGCTTTTGATCAACGTGACGCGCGGCAAGATCATCCGCCTGCTGCCGCCGCTGACGCTGGAGGCCAAGGAGGTGGAGATGATCGTAAGGGCCATCGCCCGCCTGCTGGATTGAAACCCGATCAAAATGTGGGAGCTGGCTTGTGTGGGAGCTGGCTTGCCTGCGATAGCATCACCTCGGTCTGACATTAAGACCGAGGCGCTTGCATCGCAGGCAAGCCAGCTCCCACACATGTCCACATTCAATCCGCGTGACTTTCACAGATCTGGGCCGTTGAGCCACTCCTGATTCATGGTGTCGGTATCGCCCAGGTACTCCAGCAACCAACTCATCGCCGGCGACAATTTGCTCTGCGCCCAGGCCACGCACGACGGGCTGGCCGGGAACGGCCGGCGCAATTGCAGCGCGACCAGCTCGCCACGTTCGATCCACGGCAACACCTGATGCGCCGGCGCCATGCCCACGCACAGGCCATCGCGCAGGCAATCAAGCGCCGAGGACCAGTTGGGTACCACCAGCCGGCGTTGGTTATCCAGGGTCCAGGTGTTGCGCTTGGGCAGGTTGCGCGAGGTGTCGGTCATGCACAGCGAGGCGAACGGCCGCAGTTGATCGTCACTGAGCAAGCCGTCCAGCGTCGCCAGCGGATGCCTGGCGCTGACCACACACAGCCAGTTCAGCAGGCCCATGTCGCGAAAGGTGAAGTGGCTGGCCACCGGCACCGCGCTGGTGGCGCCGATCACAATGTCGGTGCGTTCATCGGCCAGCGCATCCCATACGCCGTTGTACACCTCGTATTCCAACAGCAATTCCACCTCGGGAAATTGCCGATAGAAGTCCAGCACCAGTTGCCGACAGCGCTGGGGTTTGACGATGGAATCCACCGCAACCTTCAATTGGCCGCTCCAGCCATTCGCCACCTGCTGGCACAAACGCCGTGTACCGAGCATTTTTTTCATCACGCCGCGGGCTTCGTCTATAAATAGACGGCCGGCCGGGGTCAGCTCCACGTCACGATGGCGCCGCACAAACAGCGGCACCGCCAGCCATTCCTCGAGCTGACGCACCGTATAGCTGATAGCCGAAGGCACACGGTGCAGTTCCTGGGCGGCCGCGCTGAAGCTGCCGTGGCGCGCCACGGCATCCACCACATCCAGCGAGTATTCGGACCACATGATGTATGCCTTCAAAATATTTGATAGAGGTGTCCAATTATTATCGCTTCACACCCACACTGTCAGCTTCATAATGGGCGCCAGTCAGCAAATAGTTTGATGGCAAGGTCAGCAAGGCTTCAATGAAAAATTCTTTCGGTTTCACGTGGTACCTGGCGGGGCTGAGCATGCTCGGTTATCTCGCCATGGATATGTACTTGCCGGCGTTCGGCGCCATGGGCGAGCAGTTGCAGATCAGTGCGGGCGCCGTGGGCGCCAGCTTGAGTATTTTCCTCGCCGGTTTTGCGGTGGGGCAGTTGTTGTGGGGGCCGTTGTCCGACCGCCTCGGGCGCAAGCCGATACTGCTGGCGGGCCTGAGCCTGTTTGTAGTGGGTTGCCTGGGCATGTTCTGGGTCGAAACCGCGCCGCAACTGCTGGCGTTGCGTTTTATGCAAGCGATTGGCGTGTGTTCTGCGGCGGTGAGCTGGCAGGCACTGGTGATCGACCGATACCCGGCCGATAAGGCGCATCGCGTGTTCGCCAGCATCATGCCGCTGATGTCGCTGTCACCGGCCCTGGCGCCGTTGCTGGGCGCCATGGTGTTGAATCACTTCGGCTGGCAGGCGATCTTCGGTGTACTGCTGGGCGTGTCGCTGCTGTTGCTGCTGCCGACGTTGCTGCTGCGCAAAATGCCCAAACGTCGGGCAGAGGAGGGCGAACCTTCGCGCCTCGGTTATGGGCAGTTGCTGACCTCCCGCGTGTTCACCGGCAACGTGATGATCTTCGCTGCCTGCTCGGCCAGTTTCTTTGCCTGGTTGACGGCCTCGCCCTTCATCCTGGGCGACATGGGTTACAGCCCGAATGACATTGGCCTGAGCTACGTGCTGCCGACGTTGGCGTTTCTGATCGGTGGTTACAGCTGCCGCAGCGCATTGCAGCGCTATCAGGGCAAAACCCTGCTGCCCTGGTTACTGGTGGCGTACTGCATCAGCATGGTGGCGTTGTACCTGGTCGCCACGTTGACCGTGCCCACCCTGACCACCTTGCTGATCCCGTTCTGCCTGATGGCGCTGGTCAACGGTGCCAGTTACCCGATCGTGGTGGCGAATGCGCTGATGCCGTTTGCGGAAAATTCCGGCAAGGCAGCGGCACTGCAAAACACCTTGCAGCTGGGGCTGTGCTTTCTCAGCAGCCTGCTGGTGTCGTCGATGATTGACCAGCCGTTGCTGATCACCGTGATCGTGATGCTCGCAACGGCGCCGTTGGCGGTGCTGGGGTATTGGCTGGCGCGGCCGAAGACGGATAATTCGGAATTCGCAAACGCTTAAATCTGCACTGCGATCAAAAATGTGGGAGCTGGCTTGCCTGCGATAGCATCGAGTCGGTGATTCCGAAGTACCCAGGTGTCTGCATCGCAGGCAAGCCAGCTCCCACAGTTGATTGGGTTTCTTCAGGGGTTAGAACGTGACTTCCATGTTCAGCGTTGGCGTGGAAGTCCGAGTCCCCCGGCCACCGTCCACGCCGAACTTGTTGTGCCAGTACTCATAGCCCACCCCGAGATACAGGTTCGGCTTCACGCTTTTACCCGGCCGCACCGCCACCATCAGCGCGGTGCGCATCAGCGTTTCTGGCGCGGTGTCGCGGCCATGGTAGTCCTCGCCTTTTTCCCCGACGTAATTGATAAAACCCTGGAATTTCGCCGCATGGTTGGCGATGTCGAACGGGCGCATCCACGTCAGGTTGAGCATGTAGGTGTCGTCAAACGTATGGTTTGACTCCTGCGCGCCGGGGATGCCGGTGTGGTTCTTTTCCTTGTAGTACATCAGGCTCAGATCCAATACACCGACCGTGTTGAACTTCAGCGTCGGGCCGATCACCAGTGCGCGCTTTTTGGCTGAGGCGACGTTGTTGTTGCGGTTGGCATCAAAGCCCAGCGTCAGCGCGTAATCCTTGATCAACCCAGTGCCGAGCGGCACATCAAACACCCGCGATGCATACAGTTGATGCCGGTAAACGGCATAGACCTCACTGCCGCCATGGTCGGTGCCCTTGCGTGGGTCGTGGCTGTCGGACAGGAACACATCCAGGTTCAGGTAGTTGCTGCCGTATTGGTAGCCACTGGCGTGGGTAAAGCTGTAGATGCGTTTGCTGAAGTCATCGGGGTTGTTCGGATTGGTGAAGTGTTGGCCGTAGCGAAATCCTACGCTGTTGTTCATCCATTCCACCGCGACAGCCTCCCCACCGCCGAGAAGGGTCAATGCAACGGTTGCGCCCTGTAATGCCTTTTTCATTGTTCTAGGTCCTTTGGCGTTCTGGCTCATGACGGCCGGATTGTTTTTGTAACGCCGATTGAGGGTATCTTGTTCGATTGATTGTATACAACTCTATGGACATACAGTCCAAACATTGCATACAGTGTTTGCACAACAAAAACAGAGAACCCCTCACCATGACTATCCCGAAGGCGTCACCGCAGCGGCCAGAAGATGAGAATCTTGGCACCGCCGCCAACATGGCTTACGGCCTGCAGCATGTGCTTACCATGTACGGCGGCATCGTTGCCGTGCCGTTGATCGTCGGCCAGGCGGCCGGTTTGTCGCCGGCGGATATCGGCCTGTTGATCGCCGCGTCGCTGTTTGCCGGTGGCCTGGCCACGCTGTTGCAGACCCTGGGCCTGCCATTTTTTGGCTGCCAGCTGCCGCTGGTGCAGGGCGTGTCCTTTGCCGGTGTGGCGACCATGGTGGCGATAGTCGGCAGTGATGGCGCCGGCGGACTACCGGCGATTCTCGGCGCGGTGATGGCCGCGTCGTTTATCGGCTTGCTGATCACGCCGGTGTTCTCACGGATCACCAAGTTTTTTCCGCCGTTGGTCACCGGCATTGTGATCACCACCATTGGCCTCACACTGATGCCCGTGGCGGCACGCTGGGCCATGGGCGGCAACAGCCGCGCGGCGGATTTCGGCAGCATGGCCAATATCGGCCTCGCCGCGTTGACACTGGTGCTGGTGTTGCTGCTGAGCAAGATCGGCAGCGCGGCCATTTCGCGGCTGTCGATTCTGTTGGCGATGGTGATCGGCGCTGTGATCGCAGTGTTTCTGGGCATGGCGGATTTCTCCGGTGTGGCCCAGGGGCCCATGTTCGGTTTCCCCACACCGTTCCATTTCGGCATGCCGACCTTTCATGTGGCGGCAATCATTTCCATGTGCATCGTGGTGATGGTCACCCTGGTGGAAACCTCGGCGGACATCCTCGCGGTGGGCGAGATCATCGACACCAAGGTCGATTCCAAGCGCCTGGGTAATGGTTTGCGCGCCGACATGCTGTCGAGCATGTTCGCGCCGATCTTCGGTTCATTCACCCAAAGCGCGTTCGCCCAGAACGTCGGCCTGGTGGCAGTGACCGGGGTAAAGAGCCGCTTTGTGGTGGCCACGGGCGGGGTGTTTCTGGTGGTGCTGGGGCTGTTGCCGTTTATGGGCCGGGTGATCGCGGCCGTGCCGACATCGGTGCTCGGCGGCGCCGGGATCGTGCTGTTCGGCACCGTGGCGGCCAGTGGTATTCGCACGCTGTCCAAGGTGGATTACCGCAACAACATGAACCTGATCATCGTGGCCACGTCTATCGGCTTCGGCATGATCCCCATCGCGGCGCCGAACTTCTACGACCACTTCCCTACCTGGTTCGCGACCATTTTCCACTCGGGCATCAGTTCGTCGGCGATCATGGCGATCCTGTTGAACCTGGCGTTCAACCACTTCACCGCGGGTAACTCGGACCAGCAGTCGGTGTTCGTGGCGGGCACTGAGCGCAGTTTGTGCTTCCACGATGTGGCGGCATTGCGCGATGGGGATTACTTCAGCGGCGGCAAGTTGTTTGATGCTGAAGGGAAAGAAATTCCGGTGGTGGCTGACGTGCCAAGGAAGGCCGTAAAACCTGAAACCACCGAAGTCTAAAAATGTGGGAGCGGGCTTGCTCGCGAATGCGCTGGATCAGTCGAAACCTTCATTGACTGACACCCAGCATTCGCGAGCAAGCCCCGCTTCCACAGTGGAAGTTAGCCCGCCTTGAGGACGTTGTGCGGCACTGAGCACACCTCATCCAGAAACTTCACCACGGTCCCCATGCACGCCTGGCGCTCTTCCACGTGGGGCATGTGGCTGGAATCTTCAAACAGCGCCCAGCGCACGTCCGCGATCTCATCCAGAAACGGCTTGACCACCAGTGGCGTCGCCTCGTCGTGTCGGCCGGAAATCACCAGGGTCGGCACATTGATCGCCGACAGGCGGCCAATCACATTCCAGTCCTTGAGGCTGCCAATCACGTGAAACTCGGTCGGGCCGCTCATGGCGTGGTACACCGTCGGGTCGGCGTCCACCGCTGCGAAGGTGCGGGCCACTTCTTCCGGCCACGGGATGACGCGGCACACGTGCTGGTCATAAAAAATCCGCGAGGCGGCGAGGTATTCCGGGTCCTGGTAGGTGCCGGCCTGTTCGTGTTTGAGCAGGGTTTCATGCACGCCTTCAGGCAGCAGTTTGCGCAGGCGGTTGGCTTCGCTGACCCACGTGCGCATGCAAGTGGGCGAGTTGGCCGGGATAAACGCGCGCAAGCCCTTTGGCTGCAGAATCGCGTGCTCGCTGCCGAGCATGCCGCCCCAGGATTGCCCGAGGATCGCGTAGTTGTCGCTGATCTGCAGGTGGTCCAGCAGGTTGTTCAGCTCTTCAAGGAACAGGCCGATGGTCCAGAACGACGGGTCTTTGTCCGGCAAATGGGTGGAGCGGCCATTGCCCAACTGGTCGTAGTGAATCACCGCATGGCCGCTGGCGGCCACGTCTTTGAAGGCGTCGACATAGTCATGGGTGCAGCCGGGGCCGCCGTGGATGATCACCAACGGTGTACGGCCGGTGGTCAGGTCGCCAGTGACGCGGTACCAGGTCTGGTAGGCGCCGAATGCCGCATAACCTTCGCGGACTTTCTCGATGAATTCCATTTCGTACCCTGCTCTGAAAAAAAGGATCAGGGATACGATAGTCCGCACACGAGGTTTAAGTAACTAGCAAAACAGCTAGGTTTTGCCGAAGGTTCAGTCTTCCAGCAAGCGGTAATGTGTGGCGCGAACCACCGCCTGCACGCGGTTCTTGGCCCCCAACTTGTGCATCGCCGACGCCAGGTGCAGGGTGACCACCGCCAGCGAGCGGCTCAACTGGGTGGCGATTTCGGCAGCGGTCAGGCCATCGGCAGCCCATTTCAGGCATTCACGCTCGCGTTTGGTCAGGTGAATATGCGGGTAAGTGCGCAGCTCTTTGCTGAACAGCGGGTAGGCCGCTTCCTGCAGGGCATGGGTGATCAGGCTGAAGTCCGCCAGGGTCTGCTGCGCATCCTTCAACACCGTGCTGGCCTTGCCGGTGCGCAAGCCGGTGAGTGACGCGAAACCACCGCGAGGCAGGTGAATCGGCACGCTGACGCCGCAGGTCAGTTGGCGCTCATGCAGGTAAGAAGACACGGGGGCGTGGCAGGGGTCGATGATTTTTTGCAGCGCGGTCTGGGCTTTTGCCTCGTAGGACCATACGAACGGGGACACCGTGCTCAGGGCCAGGTGTTGCACCGGGTCGATCTGGTAAAACCCTTCGCTGCACCACAACGCATGCCAGTCGGGCGGCGTGTTGCGCAGCTCCAGCACCGAAGGCGTGATCAGCGAGCCGTCCTGGTCGATGGGCACCGGCGTGTAGTCGTACACCAGCGCGTCGAAGCCCAGCTGCTGGGCCAGGATAAAGGTATTGTCCATCTGTTCATCCAGGCTCCTGCCCGGCATCAGACGATTATTGAAGGCAGTCAGCCTGGTCAGCATCCGTTCTGCTCCCGAATTCATTTGAATCTCGACTTGCGGCAAGTAGAATGCCACGCCCCGGCGAAGGACTGCCAGGCCAAACCTATACGAAATACTAGATGATGGACGCACGGCATCCGAGGTAGTGCGGGACTGTTAAACGCCCGCACCCCGCCAAGCCGATGCAACGCAACGAATGTATGCGTGTGGCGCAAGTGTGCGCCCGACCAGCAGCGCAAC
>Ga0153931_100434_pt1 | contig 10538 bp, 7 predicted proteins | sample TSNJ015MetaG_FD_104730 | JGI IMG/M metagenome (GOLD analysis project Ga0153931, IMG submission 104730) | Attine ant fungus gardens microbial communities from New Jersey, USA - TSNJ015 MetaG | ecosystem: Host-associated > Fungi > Mycelium > Unclassified | place: USA: New Jersey, Wharton State...
AAAGCTGACCGGATTACCCTGCGTGTAGTACTGCGCCAGGCCGCGTGCGGAAACCATCATGCCTAACGTGGCAATAAAAGGTGGAATACCGGTGCGGGTGATCAGAACGCCGTTGACCAGGCCGCAAAGCAGCCCCACGCCGATACCGGCGACAATCGGCACCACTGCTGGCATATTCACCAGCGACGGAAACATAGGTGACAGGCTGTCGGAGGTTTGCGCCAGGCTTGCCGCGACGACCGCCGTTAAGGCAATAATCGAACCGGACGACAGGTCGATACCGGTAGTGATAATGACCTGGGTAACGCCCACCGCGATGATGCCGATAATCGCCACCTGCAGCACAATCAGTACCAGTCGATTAGGATTCAGCAAAAAGGACTGATCGCGTACATACCAGCCCGCTATTTCAAAAATCAGCGCAATGGCGACCATGACAATAAAAATACCGGTATCTTTCGGCATTTTTCCCTTCAGGCTGCTAAAGCGGCTCGACTTCGAAAGCTGCTGGCTGTTCATTTTTACATCGCTCATGGTTTCAGTCCTTATTCAGACGCCAGTGACAAAATGGTTTCCTGATCCGCTTCTTCTTTGCTGAGGATGCCGGTGATACGGCCACCGTGCATGACCATCACGCGATCGCTCATGCCCAGAATTTCCGGCAGTTCGGAAGAGACCATAATGATGGCGACGCCGCGGTTCGCCAGTTCGCTGATTAAACGGTAAATTTCCGCTTTGGCACCCACATCAATGCCGCGCGTGGGTTCATCCAGAATCAGCACTTTTGGCTGCGCCAGCAGCCAGCGGGCAATCAAAACCTTCTGCTGATTGCCGCCGCTGAGGTTATTGATAATCTGGTCCATCGTCGGGGTTTTGATATTCAGTCGCCGAATCTGCTCCATGCAGTCTTTCGCCATCTGGATATGGCTGACAAAACCGGCCTTGCTGCTGTATTCCGGCATGTTAACGATGCTCATGTTCTCCATCACCGACAGCACCAGAAACAGCCCGGACTTTTTACGATCCTCGGTAAGAAATGCCAGTCCTTTTTCAATCGCCGTTGAGGGGGAATCTATCTTTACCGGCACGCCATCTATTAGAATTTCGCCGCCGTCGGTGCTGGTCATGCCGAACAGGCTTTCCATCACTTCGCTGCGGCCCGCGCCAACCAGCCCCGCCACGCCGAGGATCTCACCACGGCGTACGCCAAAACTGATGTCGTGAAACACGCCATTACGCTGAAGATTGCGCACGGTCAGCACTTCCGTGCCGATATCGTTGTTGAATTTCGGGAAAAGCTGGGTCAGCTCGCGACCCACCATCTGGGTAATCAGCGACTGGCGGGTATAGTCTGCCGTTGCGTTGCTGCCGACCCAGCTACCGTCGCGAAAAACGCTGACCTCATCGGTGATGGTAAAGATTTCATCCATTTTATGACTGATATAGATGATGGCTTTGCCTTGCTCCCGCAGGTCGCGAATAATGGCGAAAAGATGCGACACTTCGGTTTCGGTCAGGGCCGACGTGGGCTCGTCCATAATGACCACGTCGGCATTCCAGGAAACCGCCTTCGCGATTTCGACCATCTGTTGGGAGGCGATACTTAGGTCGCCCACCAGATCGTCAGGCGAAAGGCGGATCTTTAGCTTGCTCAGCAGATCGCGCGTTTGTTGATTGAGCTTGCGATGATCGACGAAGCCATACTTCATGGGCTCGCGCCCCAGCCAGATATTTTCCGCCACGGTCATGTGGGGGACGAGGTTAAGTTCCTGATGGATCATGGAGATGCCTGAATGCAGCGCATCCATCGTGTCCTGAAACGCGACCGGCTCGCCTTTTACGCGGATCAGCCCTTCGTCAGGCCGATAGATACCGATAAGGCATTTCATTAGCGTTGATTTGCCCGCGCCGTTTTCGCCCATTAGCGCGTGCACGCTTCCCGGCCTGACGCGTAATGAGACGTTGCTTAATGCCTTCACGCCCGGGAAAAATTTGCTGATACCTTCGGCTTCAAGTGCGTATGCAGTCATGTTGCATCTCCAGGCTTATTTTTGATTCAGGCTGGTGAACTTCGCCATGTTTTCTTTGGTGATCAGCTGGAAAGGAATATCGACGTCTTTTTCAACGGTTTCGCCTTTTGCCAGCTTCACCGCCGTCTGTACAGCACCTTCACCCTGACCTTTTGCATCCTGGAAAACCGTGGCGACCATTTTGCCGTTTTTGATCATCTGTAGCGCATCTGGCGTCCCATCGACTCCGGCGACCAGCACATGGTTTTCATTTTTGCCAAGCGCCTGTAGTGCGCCAATGGCCATTTCGTCATTATTAGAAGCGATAGCCTGAATATCATCGCCTGCAGTCAGCCAGTTACTGACAACGTCTACGGCGTCGTTGCGCATAAACTTCGCCGTCTGCTGCTGGGTAATTTTCAGGCCGGGATATTTAGCAACCACCTCTTTCACGCCTTTGGTACGTTCACGGGTTGACTCATTAGCCAAATCGCCAAGCAGAATGGCGACATTGCCTTTGTAATTCATGTCTTTTGCCAGCGCTTCCATTTGCAGTTTTCCTGCCAGCTCGGAGTTAGAGCCGACATAGGCCATTTTTCCGGTTAACTCTGCTGCGGGACGACGGTTAATAAAGATCAGCGGGATACCTGCTTTGCTGGCCTGCGCCATAATTGGCTTGACCGCGTTGGTGTCGACCGGGTTAACGATAATGGCGTCTACACCCTGACCGATAAAGTTTTGCACCTGTTGAAGCTGCTGGGAAACGTCGTTTTTCGCGTCCTCTACCTGTCCTTTAACACCTTCTTTTTGCATCTCTTTTTGTACGGAGTTACGTACAATAGTCAGAAAATTGTCATCAAACAGCGCCATTGAGACCCCGATCTGAATATCTTTGGCCATACTGAAAAACGGCAGTAAAACTAACAGCGATACGATCATCTTCTTGTGCATGCTAAAGCCCTTCTGGCATTGGTGGCTGGGTTGGACCTGAATGAAAGAAATTTTTTACATTCATTCAACTTCACCAGCGCGTTGATTAAAGTTCGGTAAAGGCAAAGCTATCGATAAAACGGACTGCCGTTGGTCTCTCCTTGTCATTAATGGCAATAAATCAATCAGTTAATTAATGATGCCTGTTTTTCCCTTTCGGACACCCGCCAGGCATGCTTGCTATCGGTTCGTTTGTTTCATATTTATTTTTTTGAAACTTTACATATAAAAGCATTGAAACAGGCGTTTTAAAAACACCAAATAACAAAATTTTGACATACCTCTAACATCGAGCGGCCATTCGCAGCAAAGTGGGATCTGGCGCAAGAGATTGAATTTTGCCCGAACGGGCGAAAAACAGAGCGGGCTGTTGATTTTGCAGACGAACGCACGGCAAAACGCGATTTCCTCTTTGACACTGCCGGGCGACCTCGCTACTATGCGCTGCATCAACCGATTCCTCTGTAGTTCAGTCGGTAGAACGGCGGACTGTTAATCCGTATGTCACTGGTTCGAGTCCAGTCAGAGGAGCCATATTTTGAGAAGCCCGCTTCAGGAAACTGAAGCGGGCTTTTTGCTTTTTATCACGGCTATCCAGGCTTCGACCAGACAGTATCAGACACCGCCCCCCTGATAGCGCGAATATTCTCCCCCCTACCCGCCAAATGCGTGAAGCCCAAAGCCAGACAAGGAAGCTCAGGTTTCCAGCAGGGCTTCCCCGTTATCTTTAGCCAGCTTATTCAGCGTGACCTTGATAATTATCTGCAGCGCTGGGTGTGGTAAAGCCGCCGTGTTCCAGTTCTGATAATGAGTAATTGCAGGGGATGTTAACGTCGGCGTGTACCACATGACGCGTAGTCTTTGCCGGATACAATCTACGTTGAACCCCTCGTGCAATCACATCTTCAGGGAGAAGGTCAAATTCAGTTCGCCATGAACGTAGTTCCACTTGTGAATAATCCAGTAAAAGACAGGGAACGTACGCAAATAAATGGCGCCTCGCAAACTCCCGGCGATGGTGACCATCCATAATGATGAGAGAAGTTCGCTCAACTAAAATAGGCTGACGCCAAACGCCCTCATGAATAATATCACGTCCCACCTGTAATACACGCTCCTCAATAAAATCTTCTGTCGGTAACAGTTGATGCGGAGCCAGTAAAACTATTCGGCACGGAGCAGCCGTTTTTTTGCAGTAAAACTTTTATCCATTATCAGTTTATCCATCATATCGATACGGTATTCAGGCACTTTCATTTTCCTTAATACATACAGCGTTAATCCGCTGGCATCTCGTCATCAACGTAAAATTCCCGTGTCCATATCGGCGGCTCGACTGTAGCAATGAGTCAGATTAGGATCGACTACCCAGTTGACGTTTAATCTTTGAAATGACAATTTCCAAATTTTCATGAATAAAAAAATGGCCCCCATCAATGGAGATAAAATTAATTTCCCCCTGAATAATATTCTGCCAGCCTGACCTGCTCCCCGTTGATTAATACACCACGATGTTAGTAATGTCTTCATAAGCCACATGAGGACATCCCCATGAAGAAGCGTTTTTCCGACGAACAGATCATCAATATCCTCCGCGAAGCTGAAGCCGGGGTATCAGCCCGTGAACTCTGCCGTAAGCACGCCATTTCCGACGCCACATTTTACACCTGGCGCAAGAAGTATGGCGGTATGGAGGTGCCCGAAGTTAAGCGCCTGAAGTCGCCTGAGGAAGAGAACGCCAGACTCAGGAAGCTGCTTGCCGAAGCCATGCTGGATAAGGAGGTACTTCAGGTGGCTCCGGGGCGAAAGTACTGACGACAGACCAGAAGCGGGAAGCTGTTGAGTTTATGTGTGATGCGACCGGTCTGTCGCAACGTCGTGCCTGCATGCTTACAGGTTTGTCTCTGTCGACCTGCCGCTATGAAGCTCAGCGTCCGGCGGCTGATGCGCATTTATCAGGGCGCATCACTAAGCTGGCACTGGAGCGCAGGCGTTTTGGTTATCGGCGCATCTGGCAGTTGCTGCGTAGGGAGGGCCTTCACGTCAACCACAAGCGGGTATACCGCATTTACCACCTTAGCGGCCTGAGTGTGAAGCGCAGACGACGTCGTAAAGGTCTGGCGACTGAGCGGCTTCCGCTTCTTCGCCCGGATGCGCCGAACCTGACATGGTCGATGGATTTCGTTATGGACGCTCTGGCCAACGGTCGCAGAATCAAGTGCCTGACCTGTGTGGATGATTTCACGAAGGAGTGTCTGACGATCACCGCTGCTTTCGGTATTTCAAGCGTTCAGGTCACGCGTATTCTGGACAGCATCGCGCTGTTTCGGGGCTATCCTACGACAATAAGAACCGATCAGGGCCCGGAATTTACCTGCCGCGCACTCGATCAATGGGCCTTTGAGCATGGTGTGGAACTACGGCTTATCCAGCCAGGTAAGCCAACGCAGAACGGATTTATTGAGAGTTTCAACGGTCGCTTTCGGGATGAATGCCTGAATGAACACTGGTTCAGCGATATCCTTCATGCCCGGAAAATTATTAATGACTGGCGGCAGGACTATAACGAGTCCAGACCTCATTCATCGCTGAATTACCAGACGCCGGCTGAATTTGCAGCAAGCTGGAGAAAGGGAAAATTAGAAGGTAAACAAACCGACATTACTAACTGATAGTTGTATCTAATACTGGGGGCAGGTCATTTAATTTGCTAGTATATGCTATATCAAGGGGATGTATAAAAAATTCTGATTGGTTAGGACTACAAGTGACTTAAATAAGGAAAGAAGATAAAATGGTTAACGCAACACGAAATGCATTTAAAATAATTGCAACACTTTGTGGCGCTCTTAACATACAAAATGAGCATCACACTCTTCAATATAAATTATCTAGAAGCCACACCGATGAACTGATAATCTCATCAAACAAAATAACAATATCAGGAACCCGTTCTCAAAACCCAAGCTTTGATGACGTGTTTAAAAACAACAAGAGTGAGATTTATTTTCAATTTATTAAGTCATATATATTATTCAATAACAAATGGCGTCATCCCTGAAATATAATCAATAGTTTGCTACGATAAAAAAACCCTCCTGTAAAGACTTATACTCAAGGTGAATTAAGAAACTTGCAGCCAAAAAGGAGTACGACAGTTCTTCAGGAGATTGATAAAACACAATTGCAAATTATATTCAAATCCACAAATGAAGGCATTAAACACTTATACGCTACAACCACTTTGATTCGGTCACTCTGTAGCGATGATGAGAACGATATATTCGAGAAGCTTTGGAAATCATACAATTCAATTTATAGAGTGCGAAGCGCTAAAAGTCAGGAATGGGAATGTCTTGAAGAAATGGGGAGTTTAATGATAAACACTCCTACGGATTACCCGCTTTCCACAACACATGTCAGTAGCTTAACTAAAACAGATATAATAGATGCTACTCGATGACATGCTATGCTAGAAAACAAATTCATAACAAGGAGGAAGATAAGTAGAAGAGAACAAGAATTATCTGACTTCCTCACAAAATATCATGATTCACGATTGATTGAAATAGCAAGTGAGACAATTGATTTCAAAAGAAATTTCTGGACAGCACAAGCATTACGAACACATTCATCAGCGGCAATAGCTTCAAGACTATGTAACGCAACTAAAAACAACATTAAATTAGTTGATGTACTATGTAACTGTTATATGTATTACTTAAGGAACAAAATATTACACGGTGAGCAAGCGGATCATTCATTTAGATTCATCCCATCTAATAAGGAATCAACAACCTTAAAATTCTCATCTGACTTGTTGTTCTTAGTTGTTTGTGATCTTATAAATAATCATACTTTCTAAAAAAAGGAGTGTCGCTCTCATATATAATGATGCTGCTTTTCGTAGCGCTATAGATTATTAAAGTAATTGAGCTACCCAATATGGTCTTACTGCTGGAAATGAAGGAGCATTCCCCAGTAACTGGTCCAGAATCAAAATGATGTGGTGCATCACCTTGATCATCGATAGATCCGCTTCTCGCTCCTAATTGGCTATCAGTTTTAATTGAGTTCTAACACAGAACACAACTAGATCAAGTTTGAGTCAATACATCTCAAAGGATCAGCGGGCTCTTTGCCGCCCGCCCCGCAACCTGCGATTTTTCATGACACTCAATGCCACGAAAATTCGCAGGGGAATTATACATCCCTGAAGCCACCGTTACTCTCCCCGCTGTTTTATAAAGTTAAGACCACATTCCTTTATGGCTTCTTCCCCCTGCCCTTAAGCTTTTTTCATCAAATAAAGATACGCTTTTAATGCAGCATTGGCAGCTTTGAAAATATAGCATTTGTCGTTTTCAGTGTTGTCAGCTAGTAAATAATACAGCTTTCGTGTTGGACCTCTCCGACAATTCCCTGATCTTCCATCATGAATGCGCTTTAAATCTCGGCGATTAACTCCTGAAAAGCGTAATCTTCTCTACCAAATATTACTTTCATTCCGCGATTTAGACGGTTTTACCACCACTCCAGTGCTCTAGTGCTCTAGTGCTCTAGTGCTCTAGTGCATGCAGTCTGGTGGCGTAGAAATTTGCCGCATCAGAGAATGTAATGCTCCAGCAGCCAGACTTCCTTAGTTGGGATTTCGCTTTGATAAATGTTTCTCAGGAAACGCCCTCCTAACAGACCATCGTTTTCAATTTATTAATTTTGCTGCTTGCTCTGTGTAAATATTTATAATAATGCGGTACCGTGAACATCAGTTCTTTCATCTAAAATAGATATTTAAATATCAACAATACTAATAGCCAGTAAGTATGATATAAATATCCATGCATTACGTACTGACTTTTTTATAAAATATTTATCGGAACCAAATCAAAGAGAAATTCATCAGTAAAAATAGAAACGCATAGATAACCTAGAATTATTGAGACATAATCAAACTTCAAATAAAAAAACATTTAAATACATTAAATAATGATGTATATTAGTTTATTTCACACGGGTAAAATCATGTCTATCAAATCAATTTCCATTAAAAATATTTTATCATTCGATATTATTGAGATTAAAGACATAAAGGATTTAACTTGTATAATCGGGCGTAATAATGTAGGGAAGTCTAATCTATTAAAGGTCATTAGTTTTTTTTATAGCCAACTAGAAAACAAGAGAGAATTACCACCTGAGCTTTTTTCTAATTATGGTATGCAAGGGGAAATCGAGATTACTTACGATTTGAGCAGAATAAGAAGAATAGTATTATCTTCAACAGGAAAGAAAAATAAGTTTTTCAACCATATCTACAATTCTTTTTTCGATATCTTTAGAGAATTACTTAATGATGACAATTCAAGCAAAACCTATGATGTCGGTGAGGAGTATAAGTTAAAATTGATTGTCAATAAAAACGGCTCGATAGAATGGTCCGAAAAAGAAAGTGAACGCAGAAGCATAATTAACTATTTATTCCCTTTTTTTGAGGTTGATGCAAGGCACTTAAATCTTCATGACTGGGATAAACTCTGGGAGTTAATCATAAAAATAAAATCTTTTAAGCTATCTGGAATTAGCCACAATATGATAAGAGATTTTTACGATGAACAAATAACCCAAGGAAGTGATGAATTTAGTCAGTTTATAGCGCTGATTGAAAATTCTATAAACATTAAAAAATACACACACAAAGAAAAACTTCTGAGTTTAATAAAAGCAAGTTTTCCAGGAGATACCTTTTATAGTTCAGGCTCGCTTACTATCAAGCAATCTGATGGCACTAATTCATTCAATTACATCGATACTGCTTTAAAATTATTAATAACTCTTACAAGAAGAGAATATATTTCACCAATAATATTCATTGATGAACCAGAGGTTGGTTTACACCCTAAAAAAAGCGAGCAGCTAATAAATAATCTTCATGCAACAGTTCAAAAATCAAAAAAAAATACTAATAATCGACCTGTAAACACTCCCTTTCCCAAAATAATTTTATCCACTCACTCTGCTAACATAGTAAAAGAAACAATTAGAAAATTTAAAGATAAACAATCCATTTATAACATGAATAACTTTGATGGCTCATCCAAAGTTTTCAAATTAAAATCGACATACGAAAACAATCAGTTCCTAACCAAATTTAGTGATAATGAAGCACGCCTTTTTTTTAGCGATTTTATTTTATTCGTAGAAGGTGCAACTGAAGAAGAACTTTTTTCCAATGAAGATCTTCAAAATTTATATCCTGTACTGCAATATATAGATATTTACCAATGCGCTGATAATGTAATATCCGAAACCATTAACCCGTCATGCACGAATGCGTCAATTCCGTATCTGTTTGTATATGATATTGACAAAGCATTCTCATTTAAAAAAACAAACAAATTTAATCAATTACAGATCGACTTGAAGAATACCAGTAGCATCATGAATTTCAGTCAACAGGCTCTTTCAACAGATAGACTGTACTATAAAAAAGGATATAGTCTCGAATACAAAAAAATGGTTGAGCTAATTGATAAAATAAAAAACTATCATGATCGATTTTTTCGTATACGAAGTAATTTTGTCGATTTTAAAGAAAGAACATCATTTCAGACATTACAAAGCTTAATTCGTCAGTACGTCAAAGGCAGAAATGTCAATATTCTACTTAATACAACAGAAGGCGCTTTGATTAATATTGAATCCAAGGAATTATTTTATAGATGGTTATTCGAAATAGAAGGGTGTGATATTTATACGCTTTTGGACAAGATAAAAGGAAGAAATATTATTAATGAAGACATGTTAATTCATTATTTAAGAGTGATAATGAACGGCAAGCCTGATACACAGATAAATATAAATAAGTATCAAAGAGCAAAGAGAATTAAAGATTTCATTGTAAATAACTTGCAACTCAGCTCCAGAAAGAAGACGAGCGGGTGGGTCACTTCTTTTTTAACATTTGCTATTGAAACACTAAGAAGGAGATGTGCTTCCGAATCAGAGCTTTTGCATGAATTCACTAGACATTTCCCAGAAATCGATGGTATCATTAGAAATGTTTACATTCGGTAGTATTAGAGATTGCCTTGTGCAATGTAGGGTAACCTACCATCTATCTTTGCGACAGTGTAGATTTTATATCATTAGTAAAATTTTATGCTTAAGCTTGGTTAGAACAGTCTCCACATACCAGTGTGATTACTTTGATATTCGCGCATTATGTGTCACACGTGAATGTTTGTTTTTGTATCGGATTAAACATGAAAATAACTAAGATAGCGCTCTCAGATGATCTGAGAGCCTTTCTTACTAACGATGACGTTCAGTTAGTGAGAGAGATGAAGATTAAAAAAGATTTTTTTTATCATCTAGAATCAGAAGAAACAGCCAGATATCACAAAAAAATTGAAATCCTGATATCTAAATATATTCCTGTAAGCCGTTCCTCATACGGCTTTGTAAAAGGAAAATCATATTTTGATTTTCTTTCGCCTCATCTGGATTCAAAATACTTCTCTCGATTAGATATAAAAAAAT
>Ga0153931_100436_pt1 | contig 10490 bp, 4 predicted proteins | sample TSNJ015MetaG_FD_104730 | JGI IMG/M metagenome (GOLD analysis project Ga0153931, IMG submission 104730) | Attine ant fungus gardens microbial communities from New Jersey, USA - TSNJ015 MetaG | ecosystem: Host-associated > Fungi > Mycelium > Unclassified | place: USA: New Jersey, Wharton State...
CTTCGTTAACAACAACACCGCGCAGCAATACTTGACCTTCGCGGAAACGGGTACCACGGTACCAAAACCAGCGGCGGTATTTACCTTTGGTCTGAAGGCCACCCCTGCGCTGAGCTCTGCCCTAGGTAGTATCACCGACACGGCAAACCTTGACGGTAACGCCACCATCAACTTCGAATATCTGTAAAAGAGAAAGATGTTATTTAGCTCAATAATCCGTTCCGAATGCTGGGACGGATGAGTAGAAATAACTTCAGGGAGATGATTAATATGGAAAACAAAGCGATGAAAAACATTTTCAAAGTAACGGCACTGGCATGCCTTATGGCAGCGGCTTCAAATGCGATAGCTGCCGGACCGAGCACAACTGTGTCGATTAAAGGCTCGGTGAAACCTTTGGGCTGTACACCCACGCTGAGCAATGGAGGGGTAGTCGATTATGGTGAGATCCGCGAGAGTGCTTTAATTCGAAATGATTACAATCAGCTACCGCACAAAGAGCTCACATTACAAATTTCCTGTGGTGCACCAACGCTACTTTCCATTTCCTCACAAGATAGCAGAGCAGACGCCAAGATAAGCACCGGAGGGTTTGTTGTAAAAGATGCGGGACAGGATGGGTATGATGCTACAGAGGATAGTATCCTATTTGGTTTAGGAAAAACGGCAAGTGGGAAGATACTGGGTTCCTATGTCGTAGCCTTACCTATAACCACTGTCTCTGATAGCAAAAATGTTGATCTAATAGTTCATGATCAGGGAACAAGTGGTTGGACAAAAGCAGTAGATGGCGTACAGAGAAGTGATAGTCAGCGTCAACAATCTGTTGCAACAACAGGTACGCTTGTGCCTGTTGCAATTAAAAATATCAGTTTTAATCTAATGATTTCTGCGGCTTTGGATTATGCTTCAAGACTGAACATTACGGATGCTACCCCCATTGATGGCAGTTCGACCATTAGCCTGAATTATCTTTAAGTGAGCTGTCAGCAAAGGTATCTTAATAATAGAATGTTTAATCTTATTTATTAGGTAAGCGCACATATCTATGGGCTATCCATTCGATGGCCCATTTCTATTGGTTTTTAAGGGTGTTGGATAACATAACGACCCATTTTAAAATCTCATCAGCAGCGCATTAGCCACTGCATTTTCTTTATTGTTATATTTTTACGGCTACCTACCCCGACTTCACTTCTGCAAACCCTCCCTTGTTGGTCCTCCAAAATGAATCGTGCAGATATAGCAGTTGCGTGCCTGGCTGCATTTCATCTATGACTACTCTTTTTCAAAGCAATCAGAAAATTTTGCGACAGTCATCGATTCTCGAGTCGTAGCATGCTTAATTAATTGGAGAAGCTCACTTTAGCGGGGTATTCTTACCTAGTGGCACAGCTAATATGGCCAGCTAAATACGGGTGATATGCTCACCTCAGAACCATGTAGGTTTATTCTCAACCCTTCTCTGGAGCCAACCGGTTGAATAGATTTTTTCGCTACGGCTATGCGTTATTTATCCTCATATTCTGCACACACGCGCTGGCGGCGAAGGCGGAGGAATGGTCGCTGCTGATCCATACCCCTGAAATCAAATTCACCCCGCTGGCATTATCAGCCCCGCAGCAGCAGTGGTTGGCAAATAAACACGCTCTGGTGATTGGCATTCTGCCTACGGACGCCCCTCCCTATGGGATACGCAACACGGCTCGCCAGTATGAAGGCCTGAGCGCGGATTATATTGGGCTGATTGCCGAACAGCTCGGTTTGCAGGTGCAAATCCAGAAATTTGATCAGCCTGAGCAGATGTGGAAAGCCCTAGCCAGTCATGAGATCGACCTCGTCCCCAGCGTCACCGTCGGTGAAAACGGTCAGTCTTTTAGCTTCTCGACCCCCTATGCCACGGAAATTCCGGTCCTTGCGGTGAAGTCAGAGGATAATGACCCCCTGCCGGTCGATTTGGCTGAAACACGCGTGGCTATGCCGTTGGGGTACATGCCCATTGATGCCGTCAAGCGCGCATGGCCGAGCGTGCGTTTACAAGTCTATGATTCTTATCAGGAAGCCCTGAGTGCGGTCGCCTTTGGTAATTCACGGGCGTTTCTTGGCAACAGCTATCTGGTCGGACGTAACCTGTTTAACAACCTCAAGCTAGAACGCCTCTCTGATTTGCCGGAGCGTAACATCGGCTTTGCCATGCCGGTGGGCGATACAATGCTGAAAACGTTGGTCAATCAGGCGCTTCAGAACATCCCGGTCGAGAACAGGTTCCAGATGCAGCAATTCTGGCAGGCTGGCGCGCGCTCCACCCTGACGCAGTTTATGCAGCCGGTACAGCTAACGCCGGCGGAAGCCCGCTGGGTCGAGCAGCACCCCACAGTCAATGTGCTGCTTTACGGGCGCTACAATACCGCCCCCATTGCTTTTCTCGACAGCGACAATCAGGTGCGTGGGATTGCGGTGGATGTATTGCGCTTTGCCAGTGTGTAAACCGGGCTGAAGTTCAGTTTTCAAACCGCCGATCGGATTGATGAACTCACCGACCGGGTCAACACGTCGCAGGCAGATATGATTGCCGCAATTGCCCCAAGCGATGCGCGGCGGGAGAAAATGCTGTTCACCCAACCCTATGGTCGCTCGGCCTTTGCGCTGATCACCGCCAAGGGCGATCAAAGTATTCATCTGTTATCCGATTTGCGCGGCAAGAGGCTGGCGGTGATAAAACAGGCCGTATTGACCGACTATATTCGCTCTCGCTATCCGAAAATCAACGTCGTGGAATTTGATAACGACGAAGACCTATTGAACAGCGTTACCGACGGTCGCGCTGAGGCCGCTATCGCCCTATTGATGACCGCGGAATACCAACTCAACAGTGAGTATCGCGACAGGCTCAAAGTCGCCAACACCGTTGACGCCTACACGGCTTATATCGCCTTCGCGATAGGCAAAAACGATCCGGAGCTGCAAACCATTCTGGATAAAGTGCTCATCACTATTCCGCCGTATGAGCTGGATATGATAGCCAACCGCTGGCGGCCGAATAATATGGTGGTTGCTGCGGACAACAGTATTTGGGGGCGTCATCGCAACGCCATTATTGCCGGGGCCGTTATTGCGGGCCTGTTGCTGCTGTTCGCCCTCGCCCGCACGTTCTGGCTACGCCGACAAATGATGCTGGAAGCACGCGCCCGCCGCCAGCTGGCGACTCAGGTGCACCTGCTGGAGCGCTTGGTGGACAGCATGCCATTCCCTATCACCATCCGAGATCGCGACGGCAACCTGACCTATTGCAACATGCTGGCGCTGAATATCATCGAGCAGCCGTATGAAGCGGTAAAAGGCAAGCCACTGAGCGTTGCCGCGCGGCGCCTCCCCGCTGAACAGGTAAGCTATCTCGACAAGAAAATGCGTGAGGTGATGGATAGCGATACGGCGTGGCAGGAGGATATCTCTCTGCAGTTCGGCCCGTCTGGCCCTGAGCAGAATGACTCTAAAGCTCTGACAGCCAGCATGTGGCTATTGCCGTGGCACGATGCTGCTGGCGAGGTGGTTGGCACGGTGATGGCGCTGTGGGATATCTCTGATCGAGAGCAGTTGGTACAGCAACTGTCTGAAGCCTCTGAACGCGCGGAGGCGTCGAACCGGGCCAAATCAACCTTCCTTTCCACCATGAGCCACGAAATCCGTACGCCGATGAATGCCATCATCGGCATGCTGGATATGGCGATCAAAAAGGGCCAGCAGGGTGAGCTTGATTTGCAGGCGCTTCAGGTGGCATGGGAGTCGGCGCAGGGCTTGGTAGGACTGATTGGCGATATTCTCGATTTGTCACGCATTGAAGGCGGCGCTCTGGACTTCAACCCTGAGCGTATCAATCTTGGGGCGTTGATCAACCAGCTACTGGTGATTTTCAACGGCATGGCGATCGACAAAAATATCATGCTGCATAAGCATTATCCCGATGCTCTGCTCCCGGATGTTGTTGGTGACCCGTTGCGCATTAAGCAGGTGCTTTCTAATTTGCTGAGTAACGCCATTAAATTTACCGATCGGGGTAGCGTGACGCTGACTCTCCAGCAGGTCATTCAGCCGCAACTGGGAAGCGTGCGCTATATCATTGAAATACAGGATAGCGGTGTGGGTATCAATGAGGCCCAGCTTGCCACCCTCTTTAAACCCTTCACTCAGGCCGATAATCGCCGCGCGGGTACCGGACTGGGGCTGTACATCAGTCGCACCTTGTGCGAATCAATGGACGGCACATTAACACTGAGTAGCGTGTTGAATGAGGGCAGTTGCGCCCGGGCGGAGCTGGTATTGCCTCTGGCGACGGTCGACAACATCGCCCCTGCCCGCACGGCGCATGCGCCTCAGCCACAGAGCACGCCATTGCAGGTGCTGGTGGTTGATGACAATGCTGCGAACCGCATTCTGTTGGCCAAACAGCTGGCTTGGCTGGGCCATCATGCCCACGTGGCGGAAACCGCTCATGAAGCCTTCGCCCTGTGGGATAAAGGCCGATTTGATGTGCTTATCACCGACTGTAATATGCCAGAAATGAACGGTTATCAGCTGACCGAAAAAATTCGTCAGGCCGAACAGGCAGACAATAAGCCGCCGGTGTGGATCCTCGGCTTTACCGCCAATGCCATGCACGAAGTCACGGAACGCTGTCTGGCCGCGGGGATGAATAGTTGCCTGTTTAAGCCTTGCACCATTAACAGTCTGGCCGTGGCGCTGGATGAAATGGCGCTGGCGGAACGCAATCCTGATAGTGGCGAGAGTGAAGAGTAAAAGGGTGGCCGAGGAGATGTCATATTCTCGGCCCCGGCCTTGTAGCCGCTGCAAGGCCGGGGACAGTTCTCAGGGATAAACTAAGATTGTTTAGCCTTTATCTCGGCGTTAAGCCAGTCATTGAATTTGTCTAACTCACTCAAAAGTGCATCGACGTAGGTGTCAATGTCACTCCACGGCTGCTGCTGTTCACACGCGGCTTCCACTGTTTTACAGGCATCAAACAATGTGCTCTGATCAAATAACCCGGCCCCGCCGCGTATACGATGGGCTATCCGCGAAAGCGCCTCCCTGTTCTGAGCCTCGCGCGCGGCCTGCAGATCCGCGCCATCCTGCACATTGACCTCAATTAAGTTTTCCTGAAGCCGCCGCAGGGCGTCCTTATCGCCTTCACCCTCAGCAGACAGACCAGCGGAGCTTAACTCAGGGAAATAGCGCTGCAACACCACCTGCAATGCCTGCGGCGTTAGGGGCTTGGTCAGGCATTCGTTCATTCCAGCTTCCAAACAACGCGCCACCATCTCGAAACCACTCAGCGCGGTCAGCCCGAGAATGGGCATCGCCGCACGGCCAGAACTCTGCTCCTGCTGGCGTAATTGCTCGACCAGCGTGAAACCATCCATCACCGGCATGGTGCAGTCGGTGATCAGCAAGTCGATATCACAGTGCTGTTGCCAAACGGCCAGCGCCTTTTCGCCATCTTCAGCCAGCAACACCCGGTGCCCCCAGCGTTCCAACTGCTGTTGCAGCGCTCGGCGGCCCGGCGGATAATCATCCGCCACCAGAATCGTCAGGCTGCGCGTCGCAGAGGAGATCTGCGGGAGCGGCCCCGCTGACGACGGTTCGGCAGTTAAATAGAGGCTGATGGTAGTCCCGCTCTCCTCATCACTTTCAATCAGAATTTCTGCCCCACCTTGCGTTGGCAGTCGCCACGGTGCCGTCGACTGTGACCCGCGCCAGTCCGGGAGAAATGGAGCTCCGTAACCTGTTCTTCCGTGCCGTGATGACGGCGCTGGAGCGCAGTCCGCAGGTCCGCAGCACCGAGTTCCAAGTTGAGGCCGCCAAAGAGGACGTCAGCAATGCCAAAGGGCAGCGCTGGCCTCAGGTCGATGTTAACTCTAATTCGCGCCGCTATGAGTTCGGTAAAGGCAACAGAAATGCCAGTGAAAACAATCTTCCGTCCTTTGGGGTCAGCGTGAGTCGGAGGAAAGTGAATGACAAAAGCTGTTATTTCAGCAGTAGATGCCGCAGCCCCCGGCCCTTAGCGAGCGCTATCCTACGTTGATAGTCGGGTACACCTTGATAGGCCCGGTCTTGTTTTGTGAATAAAACGAAGGGATAAGATGATAAACGGCGTAAATGCTAAACTGAGTATTCACTGTTATTTCGCGGTCCGTTAGTCAGAATGGAAATAACTGGCTGGTTTTATTCGCTGTTTTTACCTGAATAAAAAAAGGTTCTGTTTGCACAGAACCTTTTGGTTTTATTAATTGTTAGCTGATTTTACCCAAAACTATTTTATACAGGTGTAGCTTTCGCCTTCCATGTCTTCAGTGCGTCCCACATTACCGTAAAGATCGACGGTTCTGGTTGTCCACTGACCAGCATAACGGTACCACTTGTCTAAATATTCGCCGTCACTAGTCGATTTGGTATTGTAGTTGCCGCCACCATTTTTAAAGTCGGCAAGGTCAGTTTCTTCTAACACACGCCCACCGCCGTAAAGAGCACATTTCGCCTGTGCTCCGGCTTCGTTAGTGTCGTTCAGATTAGTCATTGACCAGTAAAAGCGAGTGCCCACCTGCACTACCGTTCGAACAGTAATATTCGCTGTTTTATTGCCAGCGACGGCCGTTGCGGTAACCGTTGCCGAGGCGTTTGTCGATGCAGTACGCGTGATGCCGGAAAGCGTACTTACTGCTTGACCACTGCTATTGGTAGTGGATGTTGCATCACTCATGCTGCCCGAGGTGGTACTCCAGGTGACACTTGCTCCTTCAACCAGATTGTTATGCGCATCTCTTACCGTGGCGGTATAAATCGCCGCGCCGCTGCCGTTACCAATCAGATTGACCACGTTTGAAGCTAGGGTGGTGACTTTCGCGGTGGTGATATCGCCAGTGAGAGTCACTGATGCCGGCGCGACTGTGAACGGCGTGCCGCCAATCTTGGTGGTGATACTCGCCGTGCCTGACGTCGTGCCGGTCAGCGACGCGCTGTAGGTACCGTCGCCGTGGTCGGTTACGGAGCCTGCGCTGCTGTTCGCCAGACTGCTGTCGAAGGTGACAAGCAGACCATCTACCGGGTTGTTGTTGGCATCTTTTAGGCTCAGTTGGATAGTCGAACTCTCCGTGCCGTTTGCCACGATGCTGAGTGGTGCAGCGACCAATTCTGACTTAGCCGTAGACAGGTTATTTTTGTCCGCTGTCAGGGTGACAGTTTTTGCGCTAACGCCGAACGGCGTGCCGCCAACGTTGGCCGTGATGATGGCTGACCCCGCCGTGGTGCCGGTCAGAGGCGCGCTGTAGGTACCGTCACCGTGGTCGGTTACGCTTCCTACGTTGCTGTTAGTCAGGCTGCTGTCGAAGGTTACAGTCAGGCCATTTACCGGGTTGTTGTGCCCATCCTTCAGCGTCAATTGAATGGTGGAAGCCGTAGTGCCGTCCGCCACAATACTGAGCGGGCTGGCCGCCAAAGCAGAGTTAGCTGGAGACAAGTTATTTTTGTCTGCCGTCAGAGTGACCGAGGTCGCGGTGACAGCAAAGGGTACGCTGCCAACATTGGCCGTGATGCTGGTTGACCCGGCCGTGGTGCCAGTTAGAGGCGCACTGTAGGTGCCGTCGCCATGGTCGGTCACGCTACCCACGCTGCTGCCAGTTAGGCTGCTGTTGAAGGTGACGGTCAGGCCATTTACCGGGTTATTGTTTGCGTCCTTCAGCGCCAGTTGAATGATAGAAGCCGTGGTGCCGTCCGCAACAATGCTAGCCGGGCTGCCCGACAGCGCTGAGTTGGCAGGAGACAGGTTATTTTTGTCTGCTGTCAGGGTGACTGAGGTCGCGGTGACAGCAAACTGCGTGCCGCCAACGTTGGCCGTGATGCTGGCAGACCCTGCCGTGGTGCCGGTCAGCGGCGAGCTGTAGGTGCCGTCGCCGTGGTCGGTCACGCTTCCTACGCTGCTGTTAGGCAGATTGCTGTCGAAGGTAACAGTCAAACCTTTGACTGGGTTGTTGTTCGCGTCCTTCAGCGCCAGTTGGATGGTAGAAGCCGTGGTGCCATCCGCCACAATGCTTGCCGGACTGCCCGTCAGTGCTGAGTTGGCCGGAGAGAGGTTATTGCTGTCTGCGGTCAGTTGGACTGAGGTCGCCGCTACGCCAAATGTGCTGCCATTTACCGTGGCCGAGATGCTGGCGGTGCCCGCCGTGGTGCCGGTAAAGGGGGCGCTGTAGGTGCCGTTGCCATGGTCGGTCACGGTACCAAAGTTGCCGCCGAGGCTGCTGTTGAATGCCACGGTCAGACCCTCCACGGGGTTATTGTTCACATCCTTCAGCGTCAGTTGAATGGTGGAAGGCGTAGTGCCATCCGCCACAATAGTGTCGGGGGTTGCGGCTAATGCCGAGTTCGCTGGGGACAGGTTATTGCTGTCCGCCGTCAGGATGACCGAGGCCGCTGTGACGCCGAAGTTGCTGCCACCCACGGTCGTGGTGATAGTTGCAGTGCCTGCCGTGGTGCCGGTCAGCGGCGCGCTGTAGGTGCCGTCGCCGTTGTCGGTCACGCTGCCAATGCTGCTGTTCGCGAGGTCACTGCCAAAGTCCACGTTCAGGCCGCTGACGGCGTTGTTGTGTGCGTCTTTCAGGCTCAGAGTCATAGTAGATGTTGCGACGCCGTTGGCCACGATGCGCGGATCGCTGACCGTCAACGCTGAGTTCGCCGTCGACAGATTGTCACTGTCCGCTTTCACGGTGACCGTGGTCGCCGTCGCGCCAAAGGTGCTGCCGCCTACGTTGGCGGTGATGCTCGCCGCGCCCGCAGTAGTGCTGGTAAATGGCGCGCTGTAAGTGCCGTCGCCGTTGTCGGTCACGGTGCCAAAATTGCCGCCAAGGTTGCTGCTAAAGGTCACTGCCTGACCCGTTACGGCGTTGTGGTTGCCGTCTTTCAACGCCAGTTGGATGGTTGAGGTTTCGGTACCGTTGGCTACGATAGTATCCGGAGTGGCTGCCAGTGCGGAGTTCGCCGCAGACAGATTGCCGCTGTCACCTTTAAAGTTCACCACCGGGGCATTAATGTTGCCCGACGATCCTGCTGATGCCACCACCTGCGCGGCTTCTGCCACGGTGTGTTTCAGCGTGACCGTCGCTTCACCGTTTTCATTGGTATCGCTGCTATTTGCAGACAAACTGCCCTTGTCGTTGCTCCAGTTAACGGTGAATTGCGGCACCGGGTTGCCGTTGGCATCTTTCACCACGGCTTTGAAGGTGGCGAAGTCAACGTTGTTGGCGACAACTTCACTTTTATCGACGCCCACGTCGCCGTTGCTCATGCTGGCGGAGCTGCTGTCGGCGATAAAGTGGGTATCAATGCTGCCTGAGTTGCCGTTTTCCAGCGTGGCGGTGACGGTAACTTTCTCGGCCACTTTGTTGATGAAGCGGATACCCACTCGGCCTTTTTCATCGGTCATGGCATTAAGGGATGAGCCCGGTGCCACGGTAGCAGAGCCTGTCAGTGAGAAGGTCACCGGCGCGTTAGGCAGCGGGTTGCTCCCTGAGTCGGTGATCACCGCATTGACTTCATTCATTGAACTGTCGTTTGCCGCGCTGTTGTCGGTCGCGACTAAAATAGCGCCGCTGTCGATATGGCCGGTAGCCGCATCGGCAGACTGGGTGATGGTGATGTCCGGTAAGGCGATGTCGTTGAACTGCGAGGAGACCACCGCAGTGCCTGCGCGGGTACCTGCTGTCACGACTGCCTGATAAACGCCTGGAGAAGTCTCCTCAATCGAGCTGACGACCGCCGACTGCACAGGCGCAGTAGAGGCCTGCTTAGCCGCCAACGTCTCTTTAATGGAGGAGGTTAAAGATTTGCCCATGCCCGGCACGGGATTGCCCTCGGCATCGAACAGGCCGATGCTCAGCGTCGAGGTGTTGGTACCATTGGCTGTAATCGTGGTTGGGTTGGCGCTTACCGTGGTGGCTCCGGCGCTAACCTCGCCCACTTCCACATGCAGCTCGCCGGTGGCGCTGCCGCTGTTGCCTTTGGCGTCATAGGCCACGCCCGCGAAGCGATAGACGTTGCTGCCCGCTGCCTGATAGGGCGGCAGAGTGATACTCAGTTGGTTACTGCCAACCTGCGTCAGCGAGCCGCCCGCGGCGACCAGCGACGAGGCGTCCCAGTCAATGCGCTGCAGAGGGTTTTTGGTCTCAACGGTGAAGCTGACCGGCACCGTGCTGCGGCTCTTGCCCGAGGTCTTCTCTGGCACGACCAGCTTGACGGTTTCCTGCTTGCGGTAGTCGAGCACGATGCTGTTGTTACGCTCGACCAGATCGTAGCGGGTGCCGTTGAGGGTGCGCGACGCGCCCACCAGATTCGGGTCAACCTGCTTGCTCCACGACTCGCCGAGACGATAGTTCATCTGCAAGGAAAGCTGGGAATCGCTCTGGCCGTCTTTACCGGCGCGGTGCTGCGCGGCGAGGGTAAGAAGA
>Ga0153931_100437_pt1 | contig 10420 bp, 9 predicted proteins | sample TSNJ015MetaG_FD_104730 | JGI IMG/M metagenome (GOLD analysis project Ga0153931, IMG submission 104730) | Attine ant fungus gardens microbial communities from New Jersey, USA - TSNJ015 MetaG | ecosystem: Host-associated > Fungi > Mycelium > Unclassified | place: USA: New Jersey, Wharton State...
GGCGCCTGTGGCAAGCCGGCCAACGCGTGCAAATCATCAAGCGTGATGAAGCCGCTGGCGGCGTGCTGAAACTGGGCACCGAAATCGTTGCTGCACAAGACGGCTCCATCGCCGGCCTGCTGGGCGCATCGCCAGGCGCGTCGACCGCTGCACCGATCATGCTGAGCGTGCTGCAGAAAGTCTTCAAAGACAAAGTCGCCACCCCTGAGTGGCAAGCCAAGCTGCACCAGATCGTGCCAAGCTACGGCACCCAGCTGAACAGCGATCCGGCCAAAGTGGCACAAGAGTGGGCATACACCGCCAAGATCCTCGAACTGCCAACGCCTCCGGTGATCGGTCAGGCGGCTGCTCCAGCTGCACCTGCAGCTGAAAAAGCTGACGCACCGAAGGAAAATGCTGCACGTGACATGGCTCTGTAACTAGACGCCAGATACGCAAAAGCCCACTGAGCCGATAACGGTCAGTGGGCTTTTTTATGCCACCAATCCCTGTAGGAGCTGCCGCAGGCTGCGATCTTTTGATCTTGCTCTGAACAGATAAAGATCAAAAGATCGTCCGATCGCGGCCCGAACCTTCGGCAGCTCCTACAGGGTTGGCCAGCGTTCAAACCTACAAGGATGTAGGCGCTTGAAGCGAGGGTATTCAGGCTTTTGCGTTTGCCAGATACGCGCCAAGCCGCCGCCCCATCTCTTCCCCCAGCGCCTGCAACCCGCTCAACGGCCGCACCATCACCTCGAACTCGACAATCTTCCCGCTCTCATCAAAGCGAATCATGTCGATGCCTTTCAGCTCTTTCGTGCCCACCTTCGCACTGAACTCCAGCACCACATTCAAACCATCGGCAGTCGCCAGTTCGCGGTGGTATTTGAAATCTTCAAAGACGTTGAACACGGTGTTGAGGATCATCGTCACCACTGGCGCGCCGGGGTAGGGCGAGTGGGCCATCGGCGAGCGGAATACCGCGTCCGGATCGAGCAGTTCGGGCAAGGCCTTGAGGTTGCCGGTGCGGATCATCTCGTGCCAGTGCTTCAGGGATTCGGCGGCGTTGGGGTGCAGGTTCAGTTCGGACATTGACCACTCCTGGGATTTTTGTTGTTCTTCGCGCGACGGCACTCACTCTAGTTCAAAGCGGCGGATTACGAACCGTTGTGCGTCGATCTGAATACCAGACCATGGCCGGAGCGGATCAGATGGGCATCTGATCCGTATTTTTCTGTTGGATCTGCCTCTGTAACCGGTCCAGTCAGGCGCTCAGAATAGCCCGGCAGTTCGGTCACTCGCGGCAGTCCTTCATCCCGAAGCGCCCGGTGCACCGCACGCTCAGTATTGAGGAGAGCAGCATGAACAAGATGGCGATTTTCCTGGGTGGGTTTCTGACGTTGACCATTCTGATCGGAATGCTTGCGACGATTTCTCCGGTCTGAGGTGGCCTGCTGCAATAGGCGTCTCCCGACGTGCAGCGCGCAATCTGTGGTTTTCACCATAACGGCAAAATTCTGGTTAACCAATTTCGTGACCCGGTCAGCCAGCAAATCTGTTTTCGGCCTGTTGGCGGTGGTATCGAATTCGGCGATACCAGTGCATTGAGTGCGCCGTCCCAAATAATCGATGTCGTCTCTGCTGGCCTCTTCGCGAGCAAGCCCGCTCCCACAGTGGCTCAGCGTTAACCGGACAAAATGTGGGAGCGGGCTTGCTCGCGAAGGGGCCTGTCCAGACAACGCAATAACCGGCTATCAGCGATCAAGCACATCCTCCATCCACTGCAGATACTGCGCTCGCTCGGAAATCGAGTTGTGCCCCGCATCCGGCACCACCCGCAGCGTCGCCACGCCTTTGGGGAAACTCTGTAGCAGTCGCTGCGTGCTGTCCCGTGGTATCACCTCGTCATCGCTGGCCGCCAACAGCAACGTCGGCACGCGAATGTGCGCGGCATAGCGACCCGACTCGAAGCGATCCTTCAGCAGCCACTTCACCGGCATCCACGGATATTGGCGGACGGCGATGTCTTCAAGGCTGTTGTACGGCGTCACCAGAATCAGTTGTTTCGCCGGGCGCTGACTCGCCAGGCGCACCGCCACCCCCGAACCCAGGCTGCGGCCGATCACGGCAATCTGCGGATGGCTGGCGTACACCTGATCGAACAGTGCCAACGCATCTTCGGCGATCGCTTCCTCTGAGGGCGAGCCGCCGCTGCCACCGAAACCCCGATAGTTCAGCAAAAACAGCGCGTAGTCGGGAAAGGCCTCGCTGAACGACGGCAGATTGTGCGACACGTCCTCGGCATTGCCGCCAAAGTAGATCAGTGCTTTCGGCCCGACATGTGCGCGCGTGGCTACCCACACATCGGCATCCGGCATCGTCAGTTTCAACCGCGAATCCGTCGTGGCGACGGCGCTGTCAGGCTGGGGGAAATAGATCAGCGAACGCTGAAATACGAACAGCGCCCCGCACAGCAGCAGGTAGAGGGCGATGAGCAAGGCGACGAGTGACATCAGTTTTCTGGACATTCGACTAACTTTAACCGGGCGCGGGTGTTCGCTGTCGCAGTGTAGTCCAGCGCAGTAGACGGGCAGCCGTCGCACACAACGTGCAACAGCTTCACGCAGCAGGGGAACCAGCATGAGCCACACTGAGGGTTGCTCCCGGCGTCGTTTGCTCACACTGGCTGCCGGGGTTTCGGCGGTCTTCACCTTTGACCGGGCGTTGGCCACCGCCACGCCGCCGGCCACTTCGCCCAGCACGGCAGGAGACCAGACCATGCAGACCCGCGCCATCCCTTCAAGCTCCGAGCTGTTGCCAATGGTGGGCCTGGGCACGTACCGCGGCTTCGATGTTGCGCCCGGCGACCCCGCCTATAAACAACTGCCGGCGGTGCTCGATGAACTGTTCAAAAAGGGCGGCACGCTGATCGACAGCTCGCCGATGTATGGCCGCTCCGAGCAAACCACTGGCGAGCTGTTGTCGATCCACGAACCACGCTCGCCGGCATTTCTGGCGACCAAGGTGTGGACGCGCGGGCGCAAGGAGGGCATCGCGCAGATGGAGCAATCCTTCAGCCTGTTGCGCACCGAACGCATCGACCTGATGCAGATTCACAACCTGCTGGACTGGCAAAGCCATCTGCCGATCCTGCGCGAGTGGAAAGCCGAGGGGCGCATCCGCTACATCGGCATCACCCATTACACGCCGTCGGCCTATGAAGAAGTCGAGGCAGTGCTCGGGGCCGAACAACTGGATTTCCTGCAAATCAACTACGCCCTCGATGACCGTGGTGTGGAGAAACGCATTCTGCCGTTGTGCCGCGAGCGCGGGGTGGCGGTGATCTGTAATCGGCCTTTTGGCGGTGGCGGGTTGCTCGCCCGACTCAAGGGCAAGCCTTTGCCAGCCTGGGTCTCGGACGTTCAGGTCAATAGCTGGCCGCAACTGGCGCTGAAGTTCCTGCTGTCGCACCCGGCGGTGACCTGCGTGATTCCCGGCACCGGCAATCCGCGCTACATGGCCGACAACGCTGGCGCCGGATTCGGGCCGATGTTGACCGATGCGCAGCGGCATCAGTTGATAGCGTTGATTGGCTAAGCCGGCGTCTGCTGCGGAAACAGATGCTCCTTGAGGAAGTCGATGAACACCCGCAGTTTCAGCTGTGGATGCTTGCCCGAGGGCCACATGATCCGGTAGACGCCGGTCTCTGCGCAGTCGGGCAAAATCCGTTGCAAGCGCCCATCGGCCAAGGCCTCGCTGACGCAGAAGTCCGGTAGATAGGCGATGCCCAGGCCTTGCAGGGCAAAGCAGATCCGCGCTTCGAGGTTGTTGCAGACCATCGAGGTCGGCACCTGCAGATCGACTTCCTGGCCGGCTTCGCGCAACGGCCAGACCTGCAGCTTGCCGGTGTTGGGAAAGCGAAACTGAATACACGAATGACTGAGCAGATCGGTGGCTTGCTGCGGTACGCCATGGTCCTGAAAGTAGGGCGGCGCCCCCACCAGAATCATCCGGTAGCTACCGATCAGGCGCGAGGTCAGGCTGGAATCCGGGACATCTCCGGCCCGCAACACCGCGTCGTAGCCTTCCTCGATCACATCGACCCGGCGGTCATCGAACGTCAGGTCGAGATCCACCGTCGGGTAGGTTTTCTTGAACCGTGCCAGCACCGGTAAAAACGGCTCGCCCACCAGCGGCAAACTGATCTTCAGACGCCCGCGCGGGTCGGCGTTGGTCTGGGAAAACTCCATTTCCGCTGCTTCGATCTCGGCAAGGATGCGCAAACTGCGTTCGAGAAACCGCGTGCCGTCCTCGGTCAGCGTGATGCTGCGCGTGCTGCGATTGAACAGGCGCACGCCAAAGCGTTCTTCCAGGCGCACGATGCTTTTGCCAATTGCCGAAGCCGACACGCCAAGCAGGCGCCCACTGGCGACAAAGCTGCGAGTTTCCGCCACCGACACAAACACATTCAACGCATTAAGGCTGTCCATCACGATTCTCGATTTCACCGGTGGGGTTCAATTTACCTTAGTCATTGCGGAACAAAACGTCCGTATATAACGGAGTGGCGACCCACTTAATCAGCCAGGGGCATGGCTTCTATCATCGGCGCCACAGTCCTCTACCGAGATTATCGCCATGTCCGACATTATGCAGCGCTGGGAAATTTCCGCGTTTGGCCTCGCCAACCTCAGCCAGGTCCAGGCCCCGCGACCAACCCCGAAAACCGGAGAAATCCTGGTCAAGATCGATGCGGTTTCGCTTAATTACCGTGATACCCAAGTCGCGGAAAACGGCATGACCGCGGCGTTGAAATTCCCCTTCACGCCAGCCTCGGACATGGCCGGTACCGTGGTCGCGGTCGGCGAGGGCGTCACGCGCTTTCAGAGTGGCGACAAAGTCATCTCCACCTACATTACCAACTGGATCGACGGCAATCCGAAAACCTGGGCCGAGATGCCGACCCAGGGTGGGCCGATTCCCGGCATGTTGGCGCAGTACGTTGCCACGCCGGCCGACTGGTGCGTGCGCGCGCCGAAAAACCTCAGTGCAGTCGAGGCCAGCACACTGCCGATCGCCGCACTGACCGCGTGGATGGCGTTGATCGAACTGGGGCATCTGCACGCCGGGCAAACCGTGGTGGTGCAAGGCACTGGCGGGGTTTCGCTGTTTGCCGTGCAACTGGCGGCGGCCAGTGGCGCCAACGTCATCGTCACCAGCAGCAGCGACGACAAGATCGCCCACGCCATCGCCCTGGGCGCCACTCATGGCATCAACCGCAGCACCACCCCGGACTGGCACACCGCTGTGCTGGAACTGACCGACGGGCGCGGCGCCGATCACATTCTGGAGATGGCCGGCGGCGACAACCTCGGGCGCTCTCTGCAGGCAGTGGTGCCTGGAGGTCGGGTGTCGATCATCGGCCTGCTCGATTCTGACGAGTTGCGCACGCCGATCATGCCGCTGCTCGGCAGCCGCGCCTCAATCGTTGCGGTGGCCGTCGGCCCGCGTCGGGCGCTGGAGGACATGGTGCGGATGATCGATCACCACGGGATCAAACCGGTGATCGATGCGACCTATGCCTTCGATCAGGTGACTGAAGCGTTCGCCCATCTCAATCGCGGGGCGTTCGGCAAGGTTGTGGTCGATTTCAACAAGGCCTGAAACCACCTGTAGGAGTGAGCCTGCTCGCGATGGCGGTGAATCAGTCACCGATGATGCCGAATGACACACCGCCATCGCGAGCAGGCTCACTCCTACAAGGGGCCGTGTTGTCTGGGTAATTTTTTTATTTTTTTTGATGAGAGTCTATGAACCGTTCCCCCCATCCCATGTCCGTCATGCCCTTCATCATTCTGGGCCTGTTCGGGCTGTACACCCTGGAACTCGGCGTGGTCGGCATTCTGCCGCTGATCGTCGAGCGTTTCGGTGTCAGTGTCGCCCAGGCCGGTTTACTGATGAGCCTGTTCGCGTTCATCGTCGCGCTGTCCGGGCCGTTTCTGGTGCTGGTGTTCTCGCGGTTCGACCGCAAGAAAGTGCTGGTCGGTGCGTTGCTGTGTTTTTCCGTCAGCAGCGTGCTGTCGGCCTATGCGCCGAACTATTCGACGTTGATGGCGCTGCGCATTGTTCCGGCGATGTTGCACCCGGTGTTTTTCTCGGCGGCGTTTGCTGCGGCGATTTCGCTGTACCCCAGGGAGCGTGCGACCCACGCGACCACGGTCGCCTTCATCGGTACCACCCTCGGACTGGTGTTCGGTGTGCCGATTACCGCATGGGTCGCCGGGCGGTTTTCTTATGAGGCGTCGATTCTGTTCTGCGCCGTCGCGACCTTGCTCGCCGGGCTCGGATTGCTGCTCAGGCTGCCTCGGCAGAATGCTGCGCCGGAGAGCTTCGCAAGTCAGCTGTCGATCCTGAAAAAGCCGCCGGTGTGGCTGGCGATCATCGCCACGGTGCTGGTGTTCACCACCAAGTTTGCGGTGTACAGCTACGCCGCCGAATACCTGAAAAACCAGACCGGCCTGGACGGTGAAACCATCAGTTTCCTGTTGGTGATCTTCGGTGTCGGCGGGGTGCTGGGCAACCTGTTGGCCGGGCGCGCACTGGCCACACATCTGGTGGCGACTGCGTTGCTGTTTCCGATTCTGTTGAGCATCGCCTACCTGATTCTGGCGGTGTTCGGCAGTGCTTCGCTGGGCTCGATGTTGCTCATCGTGCTGCTGTGGGGCGCGATTCACACCAGCGGCATGATCATCACCCAGATGTGGCTGACCAGCGCCGCGCCCGAGGCGCATTCGTTCGCCACCAGCCTGTATGTGTCGGCGGCCAATGCCGGGATCGCCCTCGGTTCGTGGATCGGTGGGGTGTTTATCGACACTTGGGGCCTGCCGGCCACGATCTGGTGCGGGTTGCTGTTTGCGCTGCTGTCGTTGCTGACGATTGGCGCCAAGGCCATGTTCTATGGCGGTCGTGAAGAGCGCCCGAACCTGAGCGGGGCAAGCGTCGCCTAGTGCGCCTTGCGCAGGGCGCCGATAAAGGCTTGCAGCGCTGACGACATCTGGCGATTGCTCGGGTAATACAGGTAGAACGCGGGGAAGGGTGTCGACCACTCTTCCAGCAGCGCCACCAGTGCACCGCTGTCGAGTTCGTCCTTGATCCACTCACGGATCCACACCGTGATACCCAGCCCATCCAGCGCCGATTGCATGGCAACGGCGCAGTCACTGACCACCAGAGAACCTTTCACGCTCAATTCGAACGGCATGCCATCGCGGAAAAACCGCCACTTGTACAGCCCGGACTCCCCGGAACGCCGCCAGTTTACGCAGCGGTGATCCAGCAAGTCGGCCGGCTCGTGCGGGCGACGTTTGCCTTGCAGGTAGTCGGGCGAGGCGATGGCGATCTGCGTCAGCGGTTCGCTGAGTTTGAGCGCGACCATGTCTTGTTCGATGAACTCACCCAGACGAATCGCCGCGTCGTAGCCTTGGGCAACGATGTCGGCGGTGCTGTCGTCGGTGGTCAGTTCGAGCTTGATGTCCGGGTAGGCCGCTTGAAATGCCGGCAGGATCGGTTGGATGAAGTGCAGCATCGCTACCTGCGGCGCGCAGATGCGCAGGGTGCCGACCGGCGTGTCGCGGTAGTCGTTGAGTTGTTCCAGCGCTGCGTCCAGATCGGCAAAGATCTCGCCCAGGCGTTCGAACAATTTACTCCCGGCCTCGGTGGTCGACACGCTGCGCGTGGTGCGATTGAGGAGGCGTACCCCCAGACGCTCTTCCAGACCCTTGATGGTCTGGCTCAGTGCCGACGCTGAAACCCCCAGCGCTTGGGCGGCGCGGGAGAAATTGCGCTCGCGGGCAACGGCAAAAAATGCCCTGAGATGGCCAAACTCTTGGTCGCGCATTATGTATGCCCAGCTTCACAATGTTTGTAGATGTTTTGGCATTCTAAATAAAGCTTCCGGGTCAGACAATGCGGCTACAGGCCAATGCGCCGACCGTCACCCTGGAGCCCACCATGTCTTTCAATGCTCATTTCGATGTTTTGACTTCCGCGCTAAAACCGTTGCCCGATGCTCAACGCTTGCTACTGATCAAGGGCGGAACCCTGGTCACCCAGGACGAACGCCTGGGCAATTTCATCGAAGGCGATGTGCTGATTCGTGGCACGGAAATCGTCGAGGTCGGCGTAGGACTCAATGCTCACGACGCTGAAGTCATCGATGCCAAAGGCATGATCGTGATTCCCGGCATGGTCGATACCCATCGCCACGCGTGGGAAGGTCAGTTGCGCCGGATCAACCCGAACTCGCCGACGCTTGAAGACTACTGCAACGCCACGCATTTTTCCTTTGCCAAATACTACCGTCCGCAAGATATGTACGTCGGCAACCTGCTGACGGCGCTGGGTGCGATCAACGCCGGCATCACCACCATCATCGATAACTCACACAACGCCCGCAGCGGCGCGCATTCCGATGCGGCCATCGACGCTTTGCACGACGCCGGCATCCGCGCGGTGCATGCGCCGGGTGCGCCGTTGTCCGGTGAGTGGGAGTCCACGCAGTGGCCGGGCGATCTGCGCCGTATCAAAGACAAGTACGCCGGTTCGCCCGACTCGCTGGTGACCCTGGCGATGATGGCGCAACTCGACCGCGAACAATGGGCAGTTGCCCGCGAATTGGGCCTGAATATCGTCACCGAATTCTTCGGCGCCGGTATGGCGGCGGAGCTGGATGCGCTGCACGAAGAGGGCCTGCTGGGCCCGGACAATATTTTCAACCACTGCACCTGCCTGCCGGATCACGGTTGGTCGATCCTGCGCCACGCCGGGGTCAAGGTGAACGTCTGCCCGCGCTCCGACGCGCACTACGGGCTCGAAGACGGCGTGTTCGCCTGGCAGAAAGCTGTCGATCACGGCCTGCATCCGGGCCTGAGCGTCGACAACGAAAGCTCTTACGGCGGCGACATGTTCGGTGAAATGCGCGTGGCGTTTTACCTGCAACGGGCGGCGGCGCACAGCGCGCGTTTCCATGGTCAACCAGCGCCGGAACTGGTCAGCGCCGCGCAACTGCTCAAAGCCGCCACCCTTGATGGCGCGGCGTGTGCCGGACTCGAGACGCGCATCGGCAGCATCACTCCGGGCAAGCAGGCCGACATTGTGTTGATCCGCACCGACAACCTCAGCGTCTACCCGTCGAACAACGCGCTAGGCACGGTGGTGCATGCCGCCGAACGTGGCGATATCGACACCGTGATCATTGCCGGGCGCATCCGCAAACAGGCCGGTGTGGTGCTGGGCGTGGATCGCGAACAACTGAACCGGGCCACGGAAGAGTCGCGCAGCTACCTGTTCAATGCCGCCGGTTACAGCCCTGATCCTTTCGCGGAGCATTTCGCCCCGCTGCATGCCCACTGAGAGGTGCACGGTCATGATCCTGATTTCCTTTGTGCTGGCCTTGCTGGCCGGTGTGGCGATTGCCGTGCAAGCGGCGGTTAACAGTCAGTTGGCCGGGGCCATGACCGGCAACACGCTGGCAGCGGCGTTCTACTCGTTTCTCAGCGGCATGCTGGTGCTGGGTGCACTGGCATGGATGCGCGGTGGTCTGGGCGATGCCTTGAGTGTGATCCCGGCGCAACCCGGCTGGCGTCTGGTCGGTGGCGTGCTCGGTGCCGGGGCGATTTTCTGCACCGTGTGGCTGGCGCCGCGTATCGGTCTGGCGAATCTGCTGGTGCTGGTCATCGCCGGGCAGTTGCTGTCGTCGGTGGCGATCGATCACTTCGGCTGGCTGGGCGCAGTGGTCCGTCCGGCGGCATCGATCAAGATCGCGGGCGCAGTGGTGGTGCTGCTGGGCGTGGCCCTGACGCTGTTTGGTGAGCGGCTGATCGCGATGCTCGCCCGGTCTTTCTGACCCGCGAATCTGCCCTGTGGGAGCGGGCTTGCTCGCGAAGGCGTCAGCGCATCCAGCACCTTCATTGCCTGATACAGCGCTTTCGCGAGCAAGCCCGCTCCCACAGGGGGATACGGGTTTGCCTGAGTCTTCTACGAACAACTTCATAGGTGTCGCCGTGACTGCATTCATTCATTCGGGGATGCGCAATGGATTGTCGACCCTGGCCGGCGCATTGCTGCTGGCAAGTTTGAGCAACGGAGCTCACGCGGATTTTTTCGCCGACTCTCATGCGTCGTTCGAAACCCGCAACGTCTACTTCAATCGGGATTTCCGTGACGGCCCATCAACCCTGCAATCAAAACGCGAGGAGTGGGCACAGGGCCTGATGCTCAAGTTCGAGTCCGGGTATACGCCGGGGTTGGTGGGGTTTGGGGTCGACCTGCTGGGCATGGTTGGTGTGCGTCTGGATTCCAGTCCCGATCGCGCCGGCAGCGGTTTGTTGCCGGTGCGCAGCGATGGGCGCGCAGCCAGCGAGTACGGCAAATTGGGGGTGAC
>Ga0153931_100440_pt1 | contig 10395 bp, 13 predicted proteins | sample TSNJ015MetaG_FD_104730 | JGI IMG/M metagenome (GOLD analysis project Ga0153931, IMG submission 104730) | Attine ant fungus gardens microbial communities from New Jersey, USA - TSNJ015 MetaG | ecosystem: Host-associated > Fungi > Mycelium > Unclassified | place: USA: New Jersey, Wharton State...
AGCAGGGTAATGACGTTTTTAGGATAAAAAAACCGTCACCCTAAGGTGTAGAAGAAGTTCCGGCCGTTGGCTAGGTGGAAAATATAATTTGCCGCGTTATCTTCGGCAGAAGGGGTAATTAGCGGGCTTATGAATGGGGAGCATTTCTTAACGAAGAGAGACAAACGACTTGATAAGAATTTAAAGGAGGTCCCGAAGCATAGGTAAATTTTCAGGATCTGGATCTTTCAGAGGTTGGCTGCCGTATACAGTATAGTAACATGTAGGCCGATATTCACGTCGGCCGGGCTAGAAGTAATGCTTTCAGGTACAGAAATGAAATAACCAAGGCCGAAAATTATTACTGACGTCTTACTCACATATGCTATTAATACCTCCCGTTATTTATAACTTCCAATATATCGCACAAGAAACATCACCTGAGGCTAATACATTTAATAATTTACGTGATGGCTTATTGAATAAAATCATCATCATTATAGTTTCATTTGATTTTTTTAGATCCTCCATATTGATTTTTTTTATGTTTGGATTATTTTTATTTTATTGGTGGCGCAGATTCTTTCTTTACTGGCTGAAAGAATTTCCGGGCTATCCCTACATCTACCCATGCTATAGTTCTGGTTTATAGTTCATGTCGAACGAACCTTAAATTCAAATCTATGCATAATTTTATCATCAAATGAAGGGGTTTAGTTCCTTTTTTACGTCCGTGGAGGATAACGCAATGAAAAATCATAATGGATTATCTGAGCTGTCTTTAGAAGAAATTAATCAGGTTAACGGAGGTTTTGGAATAGGCATAATAGTTAACCAGGACGAAAATTTAGCAGCACTAGTAGATGGTACGTTGGGAAAAGTAACTATAAATCCTCCGACAGGTGGCTGGCCAGAGTTGTCAGTAGAAGTGAATATAGGGCGTAATACATAATACTGCTCCCTCTTTGAATATGGAAGCTCAAAGAGGGATTACTACGACTAGCGCAATATAATCTCTGATTGGATTTTTTTTTGAGATCTCGTCATATTTTGCTGAATTTTTGCCATTTTGAGTACAGCACATGAGGCTTATCGATCCATACGAAGATATTAAACATCACCTCAGAATAAAAACTAGGATGCATTGCTTGATGAAATCACTCGGCTTAAACAGCAGGTTCACCAGTTGCAGCTTAAACGCGATATCCTGACAAAAGCGAATTACGCTGGTATAACGAGAAGCGAATTAAATTATCATTGGGTTCAATGACTCCGGTTAAGTACCGACAGCATCTGGAGATCACAACACAACCAGTCCAACAAAACATCCGCATCTACGAACACGACATTATCGCTTTGCACTGACAATTTTTGTTTAGGCTGTTTTTAAATGTCCGCCTTTTGGCTAAGTTGAAATGTTCGTCTGATAAAGCACCGTCTGGTTCAGCCAGGTTTGCCAAAGATGGATTCTGACTGCGTTTGTAATTGTGTGAGCGCGTCCAATATATCGCCCTGATTCAGCGAGCGCTGAGACTTCTTGCCCGGTGATTTTTTTCTTCTCGATGCTTCTCCATCCTGACGCGGCAGCACCTGCGAGCGCGTGTTGTCCCGCTGTTCCTGCACCAGTTTTATCATCTGCAGCGTCCGGCCCAGCCGCATCCCGGGCTGAAGCTGATGATTACCGCGCATGCCACGGCGGCGATTAGCGACCGAAAGCGGGCCTGAACGCCGGTAACGTTCGAGAAGACGACGGCAGTGACGGTCCGGGATATTAAGTCGCAGCGCAGCCAGACGTGTGGTGAGCCTGTTATCAATGACATCCTGCAAAATCTTGAGGCGGTTAACTTCATTCATCGTGAAAAACTCCGAACCATGTGCCGTCATCAGTCGTATCCTCAGCGGATAAAACACCTGGAACCACGATAATAAGCGGACATTTGAAAATAGCTAAAAAGTGACATTATCAAATGGGAATTACAACGACGGTGCGGATAATCATAATTATGTTAAATAATAAGTTATGTGGAGAAAAAACAATCTGCTCATGTCGATTGTTTAAGGACTTCTGCAATGCGCCACACATCCAAATCCCCCTGAGCTGCTGCAACGGTCAACTCCTCATGGTTAGCAGAAAATCGAAGATGAATTCCATTACGGCGTAGAAATAGGGCCGCTGATGCAAAAGCTGTTCTCTTGTTTGCATCGTTGAAACAATGCCCCCGCGCTATAGCCAGAAGATAGGCTGCCGCCAGAACGTATATATCATTGTCTCCTTCATAAACGTACCGGTTCAAAATTCGGGCTGCCATACTTTCTATCCTGCCAGGATCGGCATATCCCTCAAGCCCTCCATAAGACGTTATCATGCGGTCATGGATCAAAATGATTTCTTTACCGGAAAGAAAGTGGATCATCGGCTTTTCAGCGCTGCAAGCGTTTTGCCATGTTCAGTAAACAACCAGTCGAAATCTGACTCAGCCTGAATTCTCTGCATTCTTTCATACTGCTCCGCGTCTATGATAACTACGGGTTTTGCCGACCTGCGCGTGATCAGTATGGGCTGACCACTGGACACGTTATCAAGCACCGACGCCAGCTCATTACGGGCTGTAGTAAAGTTTATTGATTGCATACTCTTAACCTCTTTAAATGTACAGTTAGTATGTACGCTCCAATGTACGCTCACGATTTCTTTTTTTCAACTTTGCGCATATACAACCTTGGCCTGCCGCAATGCATATGAATTTTATGTTAAGCCGTTTTATTCGCATGGGAACAACGTACAGGGCAAAACTCTCGCTGATACTCTTCGTGTTTTTGAAGAGGAATGGCAGTAATAGAGGTGTATGGGTAAAAAGTAATCGAGTCAGATGACGCCACAAAAAAGTATCCCACGAGATACATTTAAGAACTATGACTCGCTTTATGTATCCTAGGTGATACATGTCTGCACTGTGAGCATTGAGTTTGATACTTATAGCCAGTGCCAAAGGTATTCCTAGCCAGTGCAATACCCTGCTGAGGATTGATAAGGAGGCCCTGACGGCGGCCTCCTTGGTAAACGCATTGACGTTAGCGAGCGGCAGTAAAAAAATTAACTTTTATTTTCATGGGCAGACAGCTCCTTTACGAAGGCACGCGTAATGTTTTGCGGCCTCGTTATGGCTCCGCCAACAACCACACTGTGAGCCCCATACTGTATTGCCCGCGCCGACTGCTCGGGCGTATTTATCCCCCCTTCGGCCAGTATCGGCAGGGTTACAGCGCGGCATAATGCCTTTAGGTGTGCATAATCTTCATCGATGAGGTGCCTGCCCTTACTCTCCTGGGTATAGCCATACATCGCCGTTGTTATCCCATCAAAGCCAAGACTCTGCGCCAACTGGGCCTCTTCAAGGGTGGCGATGGCTGCCAGCAGAAGTACCTGCGGGTATTGAGAGCGGATTTGCTCAAGAACGTCTTTCAGCTGCTCTCCACCGGGCCGTGGCCTATAGCCGGTTTCGATGGAAATAAGATCCGGCTTCGCACCCATTAATCCGCGAATATCCGCCAGCGTTGGGGTCAGGCACACGACTGAGTCACTATAATGACGGTTAAGCACACCAATTACCGGTAAGGAGACCTTAGCCTTGATGGCCGCAATATCCTGCGCGCCGTTAGCAATTATCCCTCCTGCTCCACCAATAAATGCCGCGTTGGCCATTTTAGCCATCACCGCAGCACCGTGGAGAGGTTCATCGGGTAACGCCTGACAAGAGACAATCAGTTTACCGACCAACGAATCAAGTAGACTCATCTTACCTCCGACTTGGAAAGAGCAAATTGGCTCAGGGCGACCGGCGTGCGGCGATCTTCTTTGGTTTCCAGCCAGCCGTCTATGTCCAGAAGCCACCAGTTAGTGATGCAGAGTTCATAAAAACGCCGCGGACCGTCGCCATAAAACTCATTGAGCGGCAGCTGCCAGCGAGCACGCACTAATTCATCAGGAAAATTGAGCCGATAATAATCCTGATGAATGCTCACACATTCGTGCTGCGGTATTTCTCGCGCCCTCCCTGTAAATTGCGCACCGTCCAATCCTAAGGGGGAAGTGTCCTGCATGTCATAACGAAATAATGACCCGCTGACGTCAGGACGGTGGCGGATATTCTCGGAATGCCTTGCGCTCCTCATCGAATACCACACTAGCCGCAGAGGGTCGTACAGCGGAACATAATTGACGGTAGAAGCCCAGGGCGAATGGTCCGCGTGCTGGCTCGCCAGCGTAAAAAAACGTGCGCTATTGAGCAAATATAAACTGCGTTGGATCAGGCTCATGTTAGCTCCCTGCATTGACGATAAAGGGCGCATCATTCAGCAAGCTTGAATCAAGGATCTCCCACCACTGGTCTTGTTCGACACGGATCTTCTCCCATTCGGGGTCCTTGCACAGTTTTGATACCGCTCTTCGATACTGACCCCAGGCAGCTTCATCGGCGAATGCGACGTAATGTTCCAGACAATGGACGTTATCGCCGATAGTACGCACGTACCAGCGACGATCTTTGGTCATTTCTAATGAGCGATAAAACCATTCATCACGCTTTTCCACCCATTGCCAAAAAGCGGCCATATCCATATGCGCTTTATGAGTCGGTTTTAATAAATACATCAGATGCAACATAAGATTTTCCTCTTATCAAGAAGTGCCCAGTCTGGGGTCAGATGTGATCCATGCTGTTGTTCGTAATGCTGATAAAAATGCTGGTTATAGTTGTCACATTCTCTGGCTGACACTGGGGGTGTATTTTCAAAAAGTAGGAGTGCTGCCAAAGGTTCTATTGCTGCGCCACGCAGCGCTTTGGCTCCAAGGGCGGAGATGGACAGCCGGCATTCGCGGATACCATTTTTTGCTGCGTAATCCAATGAGTGATAGTAGGTAAGTACGAAATACCTGAAGTCGTTGTCGCTTATCTGGTAGTTCGAACCGTAGTACCGGGCATGTAGAGTGTCGCCAAAGCGATAGAAAATGGTGACGCCGGATATTTCATCACCGCGTTTAGCCACAGCGGCAACGGCTGCACCAATCACCGAGGACTTCTTTTGGCCATCAAAAATACGTCGCATCCAGTCAGGGCCTTGATGGCTACCGTACTTCTCACGGTTATTGGCAATTAGCTCGGTGGCGGATTCCAGCAGACTCTCATCTAATTGGCACCATTCCACGCGGTTACCAAGGCGTGAAAAAGCGGTTAACTCGGCTTTAGCACGGACGCGATGATGGGAACGCTGCAGCTGCAGCTGCGAGTCAAGTCCACCTACTGGCACCGCCAGCGTCGCCTCCGCTGAATGCATTATCACCCGGGCATGAGGATAGGATTTAGCCACTTCTAATGCCTGGGATAGAGGCATGTAGGGAACAATTGCGGCGTAATATCCGCGTCGCTTGGCCAGATGGGCCAATGTTTTAGCGATGGTAGATAATATTTCTCCACGCCGCCGCCCGCGCACGCAGGGGATCTCATTATGCGTTGAGCGTCTAGCGCCGACCCACAGGAATGGTTCCTGCCAAGGGCCATCCAACCCAGGAAAGTAGTCCGGGAGATAGAACAAACCCGGTTGTTTCTCGCCATCCCAAAGTGCGCTGCCGCCCAACAGCCCGGCATTGCCGTACAGCGTAAAAACGTCCCCCTCCCCCAGCGCGTAATCTAGAGAAGCTAACCAGCCGTGACTATTAAAGAAATCCTGATCGCTGACCAGTGCATCCCACTCATGCCGATCAACATGACCAATATTTGGAAATAACGTGGGATTAGCGGGTTCATGAGAGTGGATCAGCATATTTTTTCCTTAACGCATTCAATAATGGCCGCATGCGGGCATTGAACATATAAGGAAAGTTCCTCTGATAGGGGATTGTCGTTTACATGTAATGGTTTCCAGCTAACGGTCTGAAAACCCACATCATATAAGGCCTTTTCCAAAGTCTGACGTGACCAGTAGTAGGCGAGTATATTGACGTCGTAAGGAGGCTGACAGATATGAAGCCGAACCTGACTCCCGTCTGCTCGTGGCTGTTCTTCGATCAGACGCAGACCAAAAGGCCGATAAAATTCCGGATCTGAATGAAAATCTGGGTGAATAGGTAATGTCAGTAGCCGCCCGCCAGGTTTTAATATCCTTGCCATGGTCTTGCACATAGCTAATAAATCTTCACGCTGCGCCGCATAGGGCATGACATAAACGCCAAGAACAATATCGAAGTATTCATTATATTTATCAACTAAATCAGACGAATAATGAATACCCCGTTGTTCTTTTTCCTCACGCCGCCGGGCATAATTGAGCATCCCTTCAGAAATGTCATGGCCAACAATATGTTCTGCCCCTTGCTCGTGTAACCACCGCGAAATCACTCCCGGCCCGCAGCCAAAATCCAACACCTTTAGGCCGCTGAGATCACCCAATAACTGGCGTAGTGTTGGGAGTTCCAACTCCTTGCGGTAAGGCCATGTGAGCATTTTTTCATATAGCCCTGCATACTCATCAAACGTTGAAGGATCGAACTTAGATAAATTAGCCTCGCTTTCCTTTGAGGATGAAGAGTCTGAAGATTGTGTAGAGAACATGAGGTATCACCACTTATTCGCACCAACTAAATGAATTAACGGTTTATTCTCTTAATCTTCCTGACATTACATATCCATAGTATCAATAGAAAAGAAAAACCGTCTCCAATTCCCGGGCGAAATTTAACAAAAGTAAGGAACAACCCCTTTTTGATGTGCTGAAAGCAACATTCCTCATTGCTAGCTAAAAAACTAGTAGACTAAATTTAAATTTTCAATGAGATAATGCGAAAAAAAATACTATTTAAATATTACCGATTTAGCCTAGTTTTTATACGGTATTCACCGTGTCCTAAGCGTTAGTTGTGAATGATTGGTAATAAAGCGTTAAGTTAAGATCTTTGATCATAATATATAACGTTATTATTACCCATGGTTGATTATACCCTTTGTAAATTAAATGTGGAGGTATGAGACGTCAACGAAAAAAGTTATATCTGGTTCAGCTGTAGTGAAGCTAATTCGGCGCAGCAACTGGATAATGCTCAAAGAGAGAGTCTTTATTGATAAAACCTTGTGAAATGCGCGTTTTAGAGCCCGCTTAGGCTATAAATATTTTGCTGGGGCACGCATTTAAAAACAGCTATTCACTAGCGCAAACGATTGTCGGGAACGTCGTCCACTAAGGATACTTCGTAATGCTAAAGAAGCTGTTCGTGGCTCAATTCCCACGCACCGTACAACTTTTAGCTCCTAAAGTACTGCCTTCGCTCAACAGCAGTGGTCAGCAAGTTTACACTCTGTACATCCCCCTTCTGCAGAGGTAATTTTCCTGTGGAAGATGTTTCGCACTGATTTAGTTATCGTCAGTATGCTGATGGATTTTCCATTTCGTTTCGGCTAAGCACCGCTATTATCATCCATTTTCCCTTCTTGAGAATACGCTTTATACTTAGCATTCCTTAAGCATTTACAGCGGTCTCTCTATTATTGCGGGAACACTATGTTTAACGAAAAGAAGAAATTCAGGTTCAATCCTCGGTCGAAGGATTTTCTACATAATCCTTACCCAACTTATGAGCAAATGCAATTGCACTATCCGGCTTATCGCGTAGCCAATACGCTGATACTTACCCGGTATGAAGATGTATTTCTTGCTTTAAGAAATAGGCAGCTAGCCACTACGGGGATCCCGCTTAGTTTAAAAAACGAATTTAATAAGCATCTGATTTTATTAGATGAAAATAATGCACAAATCATCACCGATATTTTACTGTTTCAGGACGGAGTGACTCACCAAAACCATCGCAAGTCGATGATGAAGCTTCTATCTGGAGAGAATTTGCAACAAATTGAGGTGATTATAAAGTCAGAAATCTGCAAGCTAATTAACCGAGTACGTGGTTCGCATTCCATCGATATTATTGCCGAAACAGCTCATCCCCTATGGTTTAAAGTATTTTCTTCATGGCTGAAACTTGATACTAATGAAACGGAAATTTTATATCAGCAAAGTAAGAATATCCGTTATCTGCTCGATCCCAGTGCGATCACATCGGAAGGTTTGCACCAGTTAATTGAGGCACTTAATTCGCTAAGTACCCTCTTTCATCACAATTTTGCCGTGAACAAAGCCAGTGAGACCCGGTCACTGTTTTTCACCGCAGTGACGGCTGAACAAGAAGAATACAGCATGATGGATTACACCATTGATGCGATCACGGCGTTTATCGGCGGAGGAGAAACCACCGGGGCTCTGATCGGCAGCGCGGTTTATTATCTGTCGAAATTACCTGACATACAAGCCGAACTGCGCCATGAGCCTATGCTAATACGTAATTTTATTCAGGAGGTTATGCGTCTCGAGTCTCCGCTGCAGATGACTCGCCGGCGGGTGATCGCGCCAATGACTATCAACGGGGTAGAACTAAAGCCTGATGACAACGTATTACTTTGTTTGGGAGCAGCGAACCGCGATAAGTCTTTGTTCTGCGATCCTGCGTTGCTTAGTCTGGAACGAAAAAATGGCGGGAAACAGCTGGGATTTGGAGCGGGCATGCATCAATGTCTGGGGCAACAGCTGGCTCAAAAACAGGCGGAGTTATTGTGCCTCGCACTACTTGAGGGCTTTCCGGTTATGCATTACGCGGGTGAACCCTCTCCTTGCTGGCAGGAAAGCAGTCTGATACTACGCGCCCTTTCCAGCCTGCCGGTGAGATTACAATAACCATTAGAATTTACCCTATAGGATAGTGATATTTGCGGGTCATTTCGCAGTGCATGCAAGATGCATCTACTAGTTGAATTGGCTACCGATGATGTGTCTGCCGAACACTTTGCAGCTACGCTATCCAGTGTGGGTGTGTATAACTTTTCGTTTTTGAAGTTGCGCGAGGTGATTTATGATTTATGGAATGATCTGCTACATATTGTCACTTGCTCTGATCCTAACGTTTTCAATGCTCTATATATTCCGATCATCGTTTATGCCATACCATCGGGATGCCGTAAATTGTCAGTGGCATGAAGTAGATATCAGGATGCAGAAATTGTTACTGGCACTCATGAATGCCCTTGGTATAGCGTGGTTATCCTGGCTTTTTTTCTGCGTATATCTATTAATTATTCTGCTTTCAGGACCTGTGCTCATCTGGCAGCTGGCAACCTTTCAGAGCCTGTATTTACTTTCTGCAATGGCTCCAGTGTATGTAGCCATAAGGCTGCGGATGCAGACAGGGGCAAAAACACCCGTCGCCGGTGGTGTGATCGCCGCCGTTTTATCTGTTCTTGGTTTTGTCTGCATTTTATTGTCCTGAAATGTTAATCAATCGGAGAGATGTATGAACCGTAATGCCGTATTTTGGCGGGTGGTCAGTGGTGAACTGCCGCTCCCCCCTGCAGCAAAAACGCTCGGATGGCAGTTTGTTCGTTATGATGAGTGTTCAGGAGAAATTCATGTGGCATATATAGCTGAGGCAGCACTGACGAACCCAATTGGGAATGTTCAGGGGGGGATTCTTTCAGCCATGCTGGATGATTGTATGGGCCCGGCGATCTATGCCACTCTTCCGCCAAATAAAATAGCGGTAACCGTGGAAACTAAAACACTTTTCATTCGACCTGCGTCACCAGGAAAAATTTTAGGCACAGGAAAAATTGAACATATAAAGGGGAATCTCTGCTTCACGTCGGGACAACTCAGTGATACTAGCGGTCGAGTGCTGGCGACAGCGACCGCAATTTTTCGTATAGGTAAACTTCGCTGGAATGGTCTAACCATCCCGTCAAGCGTGGCTAATGGCATGATGAAATGGAAACTACGGCAACACAAAAAAGAGTGATATTTATCAATCACTCCTGAGGAAAATTATTCACATACTCGTCCAAATCCTGACTATGGGTGGTCAGGGCAATAACGATGATAGTCAAGATAAATAATGTCCACACAAACAGGCCCAGAGGCCGGTTGATTTCCAGAACCATACAACACCTCAGGAAGGTGATAGGGAATATAAAATATAGCACATCATCTGTCAGTATGAGTTTCAGGTTATATGATTCTGGCGAGGTTTTCCGCCTCGATTAATTTGGTTTGAAAAGGGGAATTTATTGTGCATCGAGACAAGTATTTACCATCCATTAGATTTTTCATTTCAGCCCTCAGCTCACTATTGGTGGCTGGTAAAGTTAAGTTGAGTGTTTTTTTACCCTATTGATTCGATGTTTGTTATCTCGCTGAATATTCATAGAAAGTAATTTCACCCTTACCCCAATGCTTCGCTCCCCCCTTAACTATTAAGTCAATTTTTGCTCTTCGTTCAAAATTGCCGCCCGTTAATAAGCATGCTAATTACCCCTTCTGCCGAAG
>Ga0153931_100444_pt1 | contig 10304 bp, 7 predicted proteins | sample TSNJ015MetaG_FD_104730 | JGI IMG/M metagenome (GOLD analysis project Ga0153931, IMG submission 104730) | Attine ant fungus gardens microbial communities from New Jersey, USA - TSNJ015 MetaG | ecosystem: Host-associated > Fungi > Mycelium > Unclassified | place: USA: New Jersey, Wharton State...
CGCTGTGCTGAACACCGGCCACGTGCACCCGAAAATCATCGCCGCCGTGACCGAGCAACTGAACAAGCTGACCCACACCTGCTTCCAGGTTCTGGCCTACGAGCCTTACGTGGAACTGTGCGAAAAAATCAACGCCAAGGTGCCAGGCGACTTCGCCAAGAAAACCCTGCTGGTCACCACCGGTTCCGAAGCGGTTGAAAACGCCGTGAAGATCGCGCGTGCCGCCACTGGCCGTGCCGGCGTGATCGCCTTCACCGGCGCTTACCACGGCCGCACCATGATGACCCTGGGCCTCACCGGCAAAGTCGTGCCTTACTCGGCCGGCATGGGCCTGATGCCAGGCGGCGTGTTCCGCGCGCTGTTCCCGAACGAACTGCACGGTGTGAGCGATGACGACGCCATCGCCAGCATCGAACGCATCTTCAAAAACGATGCCGAGCCGCGTGATATCGCTGCCATCATCATCGAGCCGGTGCAGGGCGAAGGCGGTTTCTACGTCGCGCCTAAATCCTTCATGAAGCGCCTGCGCGAACTGTGCGACAAGCACGGCATCCTGCTGATCGCCGACGAAGTGCAAACCGGTGCCGGCCGTACCGGTACGTTCTTCGCCATGGAACAGATGGGCGTCGCCGCCGACCTGACCACCTTCGCCAAATCCATCGCTGGCGGCTTCCCGTTGGCCGGTGTGTGCGGCAAGGCGGAATACATGGACGCCATCGCCCCAGGCGGCCTGGGCGGCACTTATGCCGGTAGCCCGATCGCATGCGCCGCTGCGTTGGCGGTGATGGAAGTGTTTGAAGAAGAGCACCTGCTGGACCGCTGCAAGGCTGTCGGCGAGCGCCTGGTGACTGGCCTCAAAGCCATTCAAGCCAAATACCCGGTAATCGGTGAAGTGCGTGCCCTGGGCGCGATGATTGCGGTCGAGCTGTTCGAAGGTGGCGACAGCCACAAGCCGAACGCTGCAGCCGTCGCCTCCGTGGTGGCCAAGGCGCGTGACAAGGGCCTGATCCTGCTGTCTTGCGGCACCTACGGTAACGTATTGCGCGTACTGGTCCCGCTGACCTCGCCGGACGAGCAGTTGGACAAAGGCTTGGCGATCATCGAAGAATGTTTCTCCGAGCTGTAGGCGGAACCTGATTTGATCGACAGAAAAAACCCGCCTCGGCGGGTTTTTTTGTGCCCGATGCAGCACATTCAGGCCTTGTTCATTGTACGTGGGCAGCGTGATTGTCTAAGGTTGCAGCATTGCCGATGGAGCGTGCTGGATGACTGCTGTTGATTTACCGGCTGTACCCCGAGTGTTGATTGCCGAGGCGGACCCTTGGTCGCGGGATCTGCTCAAGCAAGTGCTGTTGAATGTGCGCTGCGACGCACGGCTGGATGTGTGTGCTGATGGGCAGCAAGCAGCCACGCTGTTGCGAGAAAAAACCTACGACCTGATTCTCGCGGATTGGGAGCTGCCCGGCGTCGATGGCCTGAGCCTGCTGCGCAGCGTGCGCCAGAAGCGCCGTTCGCTGCCCTTCATTCTGTTGAGCAGTCGCAATGACAGCGCCAGCGTACGCGAGGCCTTGCCCCTGGCGCCGACGGCGTACCTGACCAAACCACTGAACATGGAAGGCCCGACCCAGCGCCTGCAAGATCTGCTGCTCAACGAAGGCGAAAGCGTGTACTGCGAAATTGCGCCGCTGGCGCCGGGCATGACGTTGCCAGTGTTCCTGGAGCGCCGCCGCGAAGCCTCTGACGGCGCGCCGTTGCGGGTTGATGTAAAAAACGCCGTGGCGCACAGCCTCACGCCGGATGGCCTGGACCTCGAACGCCTGGAAGACCAGGTGCGCATGGACCCGCAAATAACGGCCGTATTGATCGCCGCCGCCAACAGCGCCGGTCATCACGGCACGCCGGTGCAAACCCTGTCGGCCGCGCTGCACACACTGGCGGCCGGGCAGAGCATGAACCTGATTCTGGGCCTGGCCCTCAAGCACAACGTAGTGCTGGGCGACCCGGCGCTGGTGGCCTATGCCGAGCGCCACTGGCAACTGTCCCAAGACACCGCCGACTATGCCCGCCGCCTGGCGCGCATGCTGGAGCTGGACCACGAGCGCTGCTACAGCGCCGGCATCCTGCACCGGTTGGGCGACTTGGCGTTATTGCGTTGCCTGGAGGACTGGCGCCAGGGCGGCGGGGCGTTGGATGACGAAGCCATTGGCGAGTCTCTGGATACCTACGGTGCGGCCTATGGGTCGGCATTGCGCACACGTTGGCGCTTGCCGTTGGAGCTACGCCAGCTGATTGCGTCGATCTACTCACTCGAAGGCGGGGTGTATTTGCGAGAATCGCTGGTGATGAACCTGGCGGCGCAGATGGCGCGCTTGACCGAGCGTGAAGGGTTGGAAGAGCTGGCCAGCAGCAAAACGGCGCGCTTGCTGAGGGTCGGGTTGTCGGAGTTGACTCGGGTACGCAAGGCCTAGCCAGCAACGCGGTCGCGTGTGGGAGCCAGCCCGCTCCCATCGTTTGAGCGGCGTTAACTCGCTATGACGCGGTTCTTGCCTTGGCGTTTGGCCTCGTACATCGCCGCATCAGCGCGCGCGAACAGGCCGTCCAGAGACGCATCTTCTTCGCGCAGGGTGGCCAGGCCCTGGCTGACGGTAACGGTGAATTGCCGCCCTTCGTAGCTGAAACTCAGCGCCTGGATTTCCTTGCCCAACCGCTCGGCCACTTGCAACGCCATGTGCGGCGCACAACCGGGCAGCACCGCGGCGAATTCTTCGCCACCGATGCGCCCGAACAGGTCGCCACGGCGCAGTACGCTGCGACCGCTCTCGGCGATACGCCGCAACACCTGATCGCCCTCCAGATGGCCGTAACTATCGTTGACCTCTTTGAAGTCATCAATGTCCAGCAACAGGAACGCCAGCGGTGTGCCCTGAGCGCAAGCGCTGTCGAAGGCCAGGTTGGCGCACTCGAAAAAGTGCCTGCGATTGCTGCTCTGGGTCAGTACGTCGGTGGTGGCGAGTCGGTGCAGTTCCAACTCCATTTGTTTCTTTTCGGTGATGTCTTCGGCCATGCCGACCACGATCACCGGCTTGCCGGGCTCGACCTGCTGGTTGATATAGCATTTGTCGCTCAGCCAGCGAATCTGCCCGTCGGCGGTAATGATGCGGTACTCGCGGTCCTCCACGGCGCCTTGCTCCAGCACGCGGGCGAGGCTGTATTCAGCGTAATCGAGGTCTTCGGGGTGAATGCTGTTGCGCCATTCGCGGTGGTCGGCCAATAGCAGACCGGCCGAACGACCAAACACTCGCTCGTAGGCCGGGCTCACGTACAGCACTTGGCGCGTTTCCCAATCAATGGCCCACAGCACGGCATTCACGCTGACCAGCAGTGAGCTGAGCAGTTGCTCGCGCTCACTCAGCCGCTCGACTTCACCCTGGGCGTGCATGAGCGCCAACAAGGTTGCCGCCGCAGCCGGGCGGGCAGGCTCAGCTGTGGGGGCATCGGGCAAGTAAGGCTTTTCGTGGACCATCGGTACAACTCTCTCTGGGCGCGCCGCAGGATGGAGCAGCGGTCACTACAAGGGGTCACCATGATGGCGAAGTGTTCTTTGAGAGAGGGGAATTGCGGTGAAGTTCCGTGAACAGCCTGACTAAGAAATGACGTCAGAAACCGGTTGTAGGCCGATTTTCGTGGTGAATAGGTTGGTTTTAGTGATTAGTTTTACGGTGGCGAGGATGCCCCTTGCGGCGAGGGGCTTGCCATGGCGAGCAGGTTTGCCACAGCAAGCCCGCCTGCCAGGGCCAACCCCGCCGCCTTCGGCCAGCCCGCTCGTACGAGCGGGCTGTGAATGCCTGATCAGACCGCTGCAGGACGCAGCGAGTAGGTCTTCAGTTGGTGGGCAAAATCGCGCAGGGACTGAATGCCGCTGGCCTCGGCCTCGTGCACCCATTCCTTGATCGCTGCCAGCATGTCGTGGCCATTGGAGCTGGTTTTCAGCCAGATCTGCTGCAGCGCCAGGCGCTTCTCGTAGATCACGGTGAGCGCATGGCTGTGTTCCAGCAGGCTCTGGATACGCACGTGGTGGCGGTCATCGAGCAAGCTGGTTTCACGCGACAGCAGGCGTTTGGCCCGGTGGAACTGGTGACGCACCGAGTGATCGACCTTTTCCAGCTCTTGCTTGACCAGCGGACCGATTACCAACTTGCGGTACTGGGCCATGATCTGGAAACGGTTGTTGAGGATCGCCATGGCGGTGTCCATGTCCAGATGGCCTTTACCTTCGACACGGTGGGCGATGGGGGCAACGCGCTGCACCTTGGCCAGGCGCAGGAAGCTGAAGACTTTGATCCACGCCCAACCCAGGTCGAACTCCCACTTCTTCACCGACAGCTTGGCTGAATTGGGGTAGGTGTGGTGATTGTTGTGCAGCTCTTCGCCGCCGACGATGATGCCCCACGGCACCAGGTTGGTCGCCGCGTCACGGCATTCGAAGTTGCGATAGCCCACGGCATGCCCCAGGCCGTTGATCACGCCGGCAGCCCAGAACGGAATCCACATCATCTGGATCGCCCAGATGGTGATGCCGATGGTGCCGAACAGCAGCAGGTCGATGACGCCCATGATCGCCACGCCCAGCAGCGGGTAAGGCGTATAGATTTTGCGCTCGATCCAGTCGTCCGGGCAGTTTTTGCCGTAGATGCGCAGGGTCTCCGGGTTTTCGGCTTCGGCGCGGTACAGCTCGGCGCCTTTGCGCAACACGGTGGACAGGCCTTTGACGACCGGGCTGTGCGGGTCGTCGACGGTTTCGCATTTGGCGTGGTGTTTGCGGTGGATGGCGGTCCACTCGCGGGTGTTCTGCGCCGTGGTCAGCCACAGCCAGAAGCGGAAGAAGTGTTTCAGGCCGGCATTGAGCTCTAGGGAGCGATGGGCTGAATAGCGGTGCAGATAAACCGTGACCCCAACGATGGTCACGTGGGTCATCAACAGAGTGACTGCCACCAGTTGCCAGGCTGACAAGTCAAGAAAACCGTTGTACCACATAGGCTGTATGGCCCTCAGATAAAGAAAAAAGCAGCTCACGCATTATCACTAAGCCTACAGAGAAAACCAGCCGCCCTTTCAGATAGAAGTGACTGGATGTTTCTTATTCTATAATCCGCAGCCTTTGTAGGGCGATTTTGTTTTTTGGTAAGGATTACTGACCATATGCTGTTTTCATACCGAGGTGCCCTGCGTGTGGGGCTGGTATACCTGCTGGTTTCCATTGCGTGGCTCCAGCTCAGCCATCATCTATTGATCGACTTTCTCGATGACCCTTGGGAATTGGAGCGCTGGCTGCAGGTGCGCGGCTATGTCTGGGTGGGGCTCAGCGCGCTGACCCTGTCGCTGATTTGCGCCCGTTTTGCCCGTGCTCACCAGCTGCAGCAGCCGCTGAAAGAAAACCGCGAGCGCCTGCGCCAGGCGGCTGCCGTGTTCGATTGCACCCGCGAAGGCGTGCTGGTCACCAACGCCCAGGGGCTGATCGTGCACGTCAATCGGGCGTTTATCGAGATCACCGGCTATCGCCGCGAAGATGTCATGGGCGAGCGACCAAGCTTGTTCAAGTCCGGGCGCCATTCGTCGAATTTTTATCAACAGATGTTCCAGACCCTGGAACGCACTGGCGAATGGAGCGGCGAAATCTGGAACCGGCGCAAAAGCGGCGAAATTTATCCACAGTGGCAAACCATCCGCGTCATCCAGGATGACCAAGGCAAGGTCAGCCATTACGTCGCGGTGTTTTCCGATATCAGCGCAATCAAGGATTCCGAGCACGAACTGGCGCACCTCGCCCATCACGACCCGCTCACCGACCTGCCCAATCGCCTGCTGTTCACCGACCGCGCCGAGCAGGCGCTGGCCTCGGCGCAAGCGCACAAACGCGGCTGTGCCTTGCTGTTGCTGGACCTGGACCACTTCAAGATCATCAACGACAGCCTCGGCCATAACGTCGGCGACCAGTTGCTCAAAGCGGTCGGCGAGCGGCTCAAGGGCCTGTTCGGCCCCGGCGTGACCCTGGCGCGCCTGGGCGGCGACGAGTTCGCCGTGCTCGCCGAAAGTTGTCCACAGGTGGTGCAGGCCGCCGCGCTGGCCCAGCGCATGCTCGATGCGATGAAGCAGCCGTTCATCTTTGACGGCCATCAACTGTTTATCAGCGCCAGCATCGGTATCAGCCTGTTCCCCAGCGATGCCCTGAGCGCCCAGCAGTTGCTGCGCAATGCCGATTCCGCGCTGTTCAAGGCCAAGAGTGCCGGGCGCGAAAGCTACGCGCTGTACACCGAAGAGCTGACCGCCCATGCACAGAACCGCGTGGAAATCGCCAGTGAACTGCGCCGCGCCCTCGACCAGCACGAGCTGCGCGTGTATTACCAGCCGGTGCACCACCTGCAGGGCAGCCGCCTGATCGGCGTCGAAGCGCTGGTGCGTTGGCAGCATCCGGAGCGCGGTCTGGTGCCACCCGGCGATTTCATCCCCATCGCCGAACGTACCGGGCTGATTGCCGACATCGACGCCTGGGTCATGGACCAGGCCTGCCGCCAGATGTGCCAATGGCTGGCCGATGGCGCGCCGTTGAGTTTTATCGCGGTGAATGTCTCCAGCCGGCTGTTTGCCCGGCGCGAGCTGTACGAGCAAGTCGCCCAGGTGCTGCACGCCACCGGCCTCGATCCGGCGTTTCTTGAGTTGGAGGTCACCGAAAGCGCGGTAATGGACGATCCGGAAGTTGCCCTTGAGCAGCTGCACCGCCTGCGAGAGCTGGGCTTGCGCCTGGCCATCGACGACTTTGGCACCGGCTATTCGTCACTGCTGCGCCTCAAGCGGCTGCCGGTGCAGAAGCTCAAGATCGACCAGGGTTTTGTCGCCGGGCTGCCATGGGATGAGGACGATGCGGCGATTGTGCGCGTGGTGATCGCCCTGGCGAAAAGCATGGGCATGCAGGTGCACGCCGAAGGCATAGAGCAAGTGGAACAGGCGCGGTTCTTGTTGGAGCAGGCATGCGATATGGGGCAGGGGTACTGGTTTGGGCGGCCGATGCCGGCACAGGAGATTGATTGGCAGCGGGCACCTGCTATCCGATAGGCAAAACTCGGTCAATGTGGGAGCCGGGCTTGCCCGCGATGAGGGCCTTTCAGGCGAAATATTTCGTACCTGACACACCGCCATCGCGGGCAAGCCCGGCTCCCACAGGGTTAAGCAGCGCCGGGGTATCAGTATTTTCAGTACCAAAACCTTCGCAACCCCACGTCCTGCCAGAAAATTCTTTCTGGTTATATAAACATTCTTAAATAGTATTTTTAAGAATATCCGCGCTTATCTACTATCGCCCTCACGCCGCAAGCAGTGCCGCCACTGCCAGGCACTATTCATTTCAGGAGCGAGACCATGAGCGCATCTCTACGTAGCGTCGACGGCCAGGACGAAGCAGCCATTTTGCGTGAGATCCAGAGCGCCTTGCGCGACCTGCGGTTTGGCGCGGTGGAAATCACTGTGCATAACGCCCAAGTGGTCCAGATCGAACGCAAGGAAAAATTCCGTTTGCAGAACCCGGGTAACAAACCGAGCTGAGCAACAACGGCGATTCGCATGCTAGACCCGCAACTATAAGAAAAAGCCAACACCCCAGAATTTCAGGAGCCTTCTATGTCGTCGATTCGCCGTTACGCCCTGGCCGCACTGGCCAGTGCCGTGTTTGCCGGTTCCGCTGTTGCCAAAGACTACGAGTTGCTCAACGTCTCGTATGACCCGACCCGTGAGCTGTACCAGGACTATAACGCTGAGTTCACCACCTTCTGGAAACAGTCCCACCCCGGCGACAACGTCAAGATCCAGCAATCACATGGTGGTTCGGGCAAGCAAGGCCGTGCGGTGATCGACGGCCTGCGCGCCGACGTAGTGACCCTGGCCCTGGCCGGCGACATCGACGAAATCGCCAAATTGGGCAAGACCCTGCCGGAAAACTGGCAAACCCGCCTGCCGGACGCCAGCACGCCCTACACCTCGACCATCGTGTTCCTGGTGCGCAAAGGCAACCCTAAAGGCATCAAGGATTGGGGCGACCTGATCAAGAAAGACGTTTCCGTCATCACCCCGAACCCGAAAACCTCCGGCGGCGCCCGCTGGAACTTCCTCGCCGCCTGGGCCTATGGCCTGAAAGCCGGCGGCAGCGAAGCCAAGGCCCAGGAATACGTGAAGGAGCTGTTCAAGCACGTGCCGATCCTCGACACCGGCGCTCGTGGTTCGACCATCACCTTCGTCAACAACGGTCAGGGTGATGTGTTGCTGGCCTGGGAAAACGAAGCGTTTCTGGCGCTGAAAGAAGACGGCGGCGCCGACAAGTTCGACATCGTTGTACCTTCGCTGTCGATCCTCGCCGAGCCGCCAGTGGCCGTGGTCGACAAGAACGCCGAGAAAAAGGGCAACACCGAAATCGCCACCGAATACCTCAAGCACCTGTACAGCCCCGCTGGCCAGGAGATTGCGGCGAAGAACTTCTACCGCCCACGCGATGAGAAAGTCGCCGCCAAATACGCCCAGCAGTTCCCGAAACTGGACCTGGTGACTATCGACAAAGACTTCGGCGGCTGGAAAACTGCCCAACCGAAATTCTTCAATGACGGTGGCGTGTTCGACCAGATCTACTCGGCGCAGTAAGCCAAATTAAACTGTAGGAGCCTGATTTTCTGTAGGCGCTGGGCTTCTGTGGGAGCTGGCTTGCCTGCGATAGCATCACCGCGGTGTGTCTGACACACCGAGGTGCCTGCATCGCGGGCAAGCCCGGCTCCCACAGAAAAGCCAAGTCCCGCAGAGAGTGCGCTCCTACAGTGGTTTCTACCCTTTAACCAAGGACTCTTATGTCGCGTCGTATTTCCCCCGTCATACCCGGCTTCGGGCTGACGCTGGGCTACACCGTGGTGTACCTCAGCCTGATCGTACTCATCCCCCTGGCGGCGATGTTTGTACATGCCGCTCAACTCACTTGGGATCAGTTCTGGAACATCATCTCGGCACCGCGTGTGCTGGCGGCGTTGAAATTGAGCTTCGGCACGGCGCTGTATGCCGCCATCATCAACGGCGTGATCGGTACGCTGCTGGCCTGGGTGTTGGTGCGCTACACCTTCCCCGGCCGCAAAATCATCGATGCGATGATCGACCTGCCTTTCGCCCTGCCCACCGCTGTCGCCGGTATTGCACTGACTGCGCTCTACACCCCCACCGGCCTGGTCGGCCAGTTCGCCGCGGACCTGGGCTTCAAAATCGCTTACACCCCGCTGGGCATCACCCTGGCGCTGACCTTCGTCACGCTGCCATTCGTGGTGCGCACGGTGCAGCCGGTATTGGCCGATATCCCCCGGGAAATCGAAGAAGCCGCCGCTTGCCTGGGCGCCAAGCCATTGCAGGTGTTCCGCTACATCCTCGTGCCTGCGTTGCTGCCCGCCTGGCTGACCGGCTTCGCACTGGCCTTCGCCCGTGGCGTTGGTGAATACGGCTCGGTGATTTTCATCGCGGGCAACATGCCGATGAAAACCGAAATCCTGCCGCTGCTGATCATGGTCAAGCTCGACCAGTACGACTACCACGGCGCCACCTCGATCGGTGTGCTGATGCTGGTGGTTTCCTTTGTTTTGCTGCTGCTGATCAACTTGCTGCAGCGGCGCATCGAACACCCATAAGGAGGCGCGGAACATGTCCCAATCGTCTATTTCCGCCGCGTCTTCGGCCAACGCCGCCCGTCGTGGCAGCGCAGTGTCGCGACGCATCCTGATCAGCCTCGGCTGGCTGGTGTTCTTCCTGTTCCTGCTGCTGCCGCTGTTTATCGTGGTGTCCCAGGGTTTGAAAAACGGCCTTGGCGCGTTCTTCACCGCGATCCTGGAACCCGATGCGCTGTCGGCACTGAAGCTGACGGTGATCGCCGTGGTGATTTCGGTGCCGCTCAACGTGGTGTTCGGCGTCAGCGCCGCCTGGTGCGTGAGCAAATACTCGTTCCGTGGCAAGAGCATCCTGGTCACGCTGATCGACCTGCCGTTCTCGGTGTCGCCGGTGATTGCCGGTCTGGTCTACGTGCTGATGTTCGGCGCCCAGGGTTTTTTCGGCCCGTGGTTGCAAGATCACGACATCCAGATCGTCTTCGCCTTGCCGGGCATTGTGCTGGCGACCATCTTCGTGACGGTGCCGTTCGTGGCCCGTGAACTGATCCCGCTGATGCAGGAGCAGGGCACCCAGGAAGAAGAGGCCGCGCGCCTGCTCGGTGCCAATGGCTGGCAGATGTTCTGGCA
>Ga0153931_100446_pt1 | contig 10282 bp, 10 predicted proteins | sample TSNJ015MetaG_FD_104730 | JGI IMG/M metagenome (GOLD analysis project Ga0153931, IMG submission 104730) | Attine ant fungus gardens microbial communities from New Jersey, USA - TSNJ015 MetaG | ecosystem: Host-associated > Fungi > Mycelium > Unclassified | place: USA: New Jersey, Wharton State...
AGTCGGTACTGTTTATCGAAAACGTCAAAGGCAACAATTTTGGCAATGTTTTCCTGGCGCAGCTGCGGCCTAAAGGTAACGCGCGTCCGTCGGTGGTGCTGGCAGATAAAGGCCATATGACGCAGCGAGCGGATGGCTCTCAGGTCGTGACGCTGGATAAGGGCACGCGCTTTGAAGGCACGGCGCTGCTGCGCGATTTCCGCATTACCGATTTCCAGAACTATCAGGCGATTGTTGGACACCAGGAAGTGCTGCTGGATCCAAACGACGCCGAGCAGATGAACTTCAACGCGTTGAAGCATTCCAGCAAGCCGGAGTTCCGCAGCGAGCTGCACTGGCGCCTGACGCTGGTTTTCTCGGTGCTGGTGATGGCGCTGATGGTGGTGCCGCTTAGCGTGGTGAATCCACGTCAGGGACGCGTGCTCTCAATGTTGCCTGCCATGCTGCTCTATCTGGTGTTCTTCCTGTTGCAGAGCTCGCTGCGCTCCAGCGGGGCGAAAGGGCGGCTCGATCCGGCTATCTGGATGTGGGTGGTCAACCTTTCTTATCTGGCGCTGGCGATTGTGCTCAACCTGTGGGATACGGTGCCGATGCGCCGCCTGCGCGCTCGTTTTACCAGAGGAGGCTCAGTCTGATGTTTGGCGTTCTCGACAGATATATCGGTAAAACGATTTTCAATACCATTATGGCGACGCTGTTTATGCTGGTGTCGCTCTCCGGCATCATCAAGTTTGTCGACCAGCTACGCAAAACCGGCCAGGGCGACTACACCGCCCTGGGTGCCGGTTTGTATACCATCCTGAGCGTGCCAAAAGACATCGAGATTTTCTTCCCGATGGCGGCGCTGCTGGGCGCGTTGCTGGGCCTGGGCGCGCTGGCGCAGCGCAGCGAGCTGGTGGTCATGCAGGCTTCTGGCTTTACGCGGATGCAGATTGCCGCATCGGTAATGAAAACGGCGATTCCGCTGGTGCTGCTGACGATGGCGATTGGCGAATTCGTGGCGCCGCAGGGCGAGCAGATGGCGCGTAACTATCGTGCGCAGCAGCTGGTGGGCGGCTCGCTGCTCTCCACGCAAAACGGCCTGTGGGCAAAGGATGGCGATAACTTTATCTATATCGAAAGCCTGAAGGACAACAGCGAGCTGGGCGGCATCAGTATCTACAACTTCAACAAAGAGCGTCGCCTGCAGTCGGTGCGCTATGCCGCTTCTGCAAAATACGATAAGAATAAAAAGGTGTGGGAGCTGTCGGAGGTAGACGAGTCCGATCTGACCAATCCAAAACAGGTAACGGGCAGCCAGACGTTGACCGGCGAATGGAAAACCTCACTGACGCCGGACAAGCTGGGCGTGGTGGCGCTGGACCCGGACGCGTTGTCCATTCGTGGCCTGTATAACTACAGCAAATACCTCAAGCAGAGCGGACAGGTTGCCGGCCGCTATCAGCTGAATATGTGGAGCAAAATCTTCCAGCCGCTCTCCGTCGCGGTAATGATGCTGATGGCGCTGTCATTTATCTTTGGCCCGCTGCGCAGCGTGTCGATGGGAATGCGTGTGGTGACGGGGATTAGCTTTGGCTTCCTGTTCTACGTGCTGGACCAGATTTTCGGCCCGCTAAGCCTGGTTTATAACATTCCACCCGTGCTTGGTGCGCTGCTGCCGAGCGCCGCTTTTATGGCCATCAGCGTTTATATGCTGCTGAAGCGCCGTTAGGTACTGCTGAGGCACCGGCCTACTGGTGCCATCAGGTTCTGCCGCCGCAGACGCTCGTCTGCGGCTTCTTCTGCCCGGTTCCCGCGCACTTTGTTCTGACTATCCTTTGTCAGGTTCTGGCGTACTTTGTTCTGATCATCCTTTGTCAGGTTCTGGCACGATTTTTCCCGTGCAGCAAAGCACGGTATTTACCCGTTTCGCTGTGGGCCTGTTTTCCTTTATTTTTAGCTGGTTGCGTACGCCATTCTCGCTTTATTAAAGGCAACGCGCATGCGCAGTCAACTATATTTGTCGTTAGTTCCGTTAATTTAAAAAAATAATTAATGTATATATAGTTAAGGCATTTACAAAATCTGTTACATTTTGCCGCTTAATTTGCCAGGCAATCCCGCAACAGTCTACTACTATTAATGGCGTGTGCAACAAAACATAGCGGCGAGCAAATAAATTGCTCATGATTTTAAATCTCAGAGGCTGATTTTATGGGAAATAAAAACGCGCCGCTTGCTGAAAAAATTGATGACGTTGTGTCGATGCCGCTTGCTGAAGAGCAGGCTCACATTACTAAGCAGCGCAAGGTTGACAGTCGGATTAGTCTGACCCGCTCTACGCACCACGTAGAGAAGTTACTGGAAACCGAGCTGACCAGGGAAAATGTTGAAATCGAACACGTCGCAAAGAATTATCAGGTTGCCGATGATTATTCCGCTGAAATTCGTCAGGAAGGGGATGTGCTTATTATTCCCGTGATTGAAGAGCAGGTCGAAATAATCACAAAAAAAGTGCTTAAGGAAGAAATTCATATTCGCAAGCACGTTAATAAAGAAGAGTTTCAGCAGAAAGTCACTCTGCGTAATCAGGAAGTTAAAATTACGAAACAGAAACCTTAACCTATTTACGAGGATCTATTTATGTCACATGAAAAAATTGTCACCGCGTTTAACGAAGTTACTCAGGCGGAAGCGGCAAAACAGAAATTGATCGTCGAAGGTATTGCAGAGAAAAACATTGATATCATCTCCGGTGAGAGATTACGCGTAGAAGATAAAGAGATCCGTCACCCAAGCTTCTGGCAGCGCCTGTTTGGCGATGACGTTGATGACAACTACGCCAGCGAATACAGCAAAGCCCTGCGCTCCGGCGGCGTGCTGCTGACCGTTCGTGCACCGAAAGATGAAGCTGACCACATTGAACAGGAGTTGAGCGCCTTTGCTGCTGACTACTCTTCACTGAGCCACACGGACCGCGATCCGATTAATCGCAACTTTGCAGGCGAAACCAATGACCGTGGCCTGCTGTCCGGCAATCGCGATACGTCGTTAAATAACGATCTTAACACCACCAATAATATCGCGAATGGCGGCACGCTGGCAGACGACACGCTGATGGATAACCGTGATGCCATCAACGAACGTGACGCATTAAGAAACGAGCAGGATTCGCTGATCAATCGCGACCGTGCAGATATGGCCGTTTCCGAAACCAATCGTGATTCGCTGAAGCTGGCAGAAGAGCAGGTTGATATCGGCAAACGCCAGATTAATGATGGTTCCGTACGTCTGCGTCGCTTTACGGTAGAAGATGAAGTCTCGGAAGATATTTCGCTGTTCGATCAGCATGCAGAAGTATTCCGTCACGCGGTAGATGAGCCAGCCTATCTGAACGATGTGGACTGGTCAGATAAAACCATCGAAGTTGAGGAATCTCACGAGATCCCAACCGTGGCGAAAACCGCACGCATTAAAGAAGAAGTAGGCCTGCGCGGTGAAGAAACCGCCCGTGTTGAAACGGTGAAAGACAGCGTACGTCGTCAGGAAGTGGAAGTTGAGCATACCAATGAAAACCGTATGCAAAATAACCTGACCGGCAGCAACAACGCGCTTAAAGATGACGTGACTCTTAACGAGAACCGTCTGCGTGAAAACGAGCTGACCGACGACAAAATGGCACCAAACAACCTGACCGACAAGAAGTACTGATTCCCGTTAAGCTGACAACGCTTTAGTGGAAGATATGCAGCCCGCGTCCTGGTGACGCGGGTTTTTTTATGTAGGCGTAAACATGAATCGCTGACCAACCTGTTCTTTGCGGCAGGCCAGCAATATGCAAAACCCCTTGCCAGATTATCGTGACAGCAGCGCAGGCAGCAGCGACAGCGCCCATAGCAGCAGGCCGATAGCGCCGCCAACCACGGTACCGTTAATGCGTATCCGCTGTAGATCCTTGCCGATATTTAATTCCACCTGATGCGACATATCTCTGGCGTCCCAGCTTTTTACCGTATCGCTGATATGACGGCTTAAAAATTCTGAAAACTCCGGCGCGACGCTAACGGCGGCTTCTTCCATGTGCTGGTTCAGCGAAGTGCGCAGCTGGGCATCCTGGGTCAGCGTTTCGCCCAGCCACTGCGCAGCGGCGCTAACCTTGCCGTGCAGTACCGAATCTTCTTTATCCAGATCCTGCTTCAGCCAGTTCCGCAAATCGCCCCAAATCTGGGCGATATAGGTATTGAGCGCCTCATCCTGCTTCAGATAGGTTTTGATCTCTTCGGCTTTCAGCTCCATTTCCGGATCGCTGCGCAGCCTTTCAATCAGGCGCTGCACCGCACGGTTAAAGCCCAGACGCAGTTCGTGTGCGCCGTCCTGCTCGATATCGTTGAGAATGGACTTCACCGCGTTAGCCGCCAGTTCGGCACTTTTTTCGCCAACCCATTCCGTCGGCAGCATTTTTTCTTTGATGGGATGCTCGCGTTTCAGCCAGCGCATCACCTGCTGCGCAATAAATTCGTGCGTGGTGGGCTTATTGACCAGATGCAGCAGCTGAGCAATTGCATCGTCGAGCAGCGCCTGATGACGGTTATTTTTGGTCAGGCTTTCCAGCACCATTGCGGCAGACTGGGTTAAATCTACTTTATCGATCGCTTTATGAATGGCGCGACGCATAAAAGCCTGGATGCGTGAGTCATCGGCCAGATCCAGGAAGCCGCGCACCACTTTTAACAGATAGCCGCTAAGCCTGGCGGCATTGGCCGGCGCACTCAGCCAGCCAGCAATAATCTGTGCCGGATCGTGACGGCGGATCAGCGTCAACAGCGAATCGGTATTAAGGAATTTGTCCTGCACAAACAGCGCAAGGTTATCGGCGATGCGATCTTTATTGCGGGGAATAATGGCCGTATGGCGACCAACCAGCGGGATGGGGACGCGACGAAACAGCGCGCTGACCGCGAACCAGTCCGCCAGCGCGCCGACCATCGCCGCTTCGGATACCGCTTTTAACGCGCCGATCCACAGGTTCGCCGGTCGCCATAAGGGATAAAGCACCGTCGCGATAAACAGGAGAGCCGCGCCGCAAAGCAGCAGCAGCGGCAGACGTTTGGCTTTCGCCAGTTCGGTTTCTTTGTTCATAAAAGCGTAGCCCGGTTTAACCTTATAAAAAAACAACGCCATCAGGATGGCAGAAAAGAGCGGTTGCTGTAGTTTATTTATTTTTGTAGCGAGGAAAAAATGGACGCGAACCTGATTGCAGTAGCCACGATATCCGGCGCGCTGGCGCTGGGCGCGATGAGCCCCGGCCCCAGTTTTATTCTGGTGGCGCGCACGGCGGTCGCATCTTCACGACGCGCGGGTATGGGCGCGGCATTGGGAATGGGCATGGGAGCAGTTGTGATTGCGCTGGTTGCCTTGCTGGGCTTGCATACGCTACTGGCGGCGGTGCCCTGGCTATGGCTGACGTTAAAAACCGTGGGCGGCCTCTACTTGCTGTGGATGGCGTTTAAGATGTTTCGCCATGCCCATAAGCCGCTGGATGTGGACAAGAACGCCAGCGCGGGCAAAAGTTTTCGCCGCGCATTGATGAGCGCTTTTCTCACGCAAATCAGCAATCCGAAAACGGCGGTAGTTTTTGCCGGGATCTTCGCTGCACTGCTGCCGAGCCATATCACGCCAGCGATGTATGTAGCATTGCCGACTGCTGCACTGGTTGTGGATGGTTTGTGGTACGCCTTTGTGGCCTATGCGCTGTCTTCCAGCGGCCCGCGTAAAACTTATCTGCGTTATAAGGCCGTGTTTGACCGCATTGGCGGCAGCGTGATGGCAGCGCTGGGGGTTAAGCTGATTGTGAAATAGCGCATTGCCGAAAATGAGGGAAATAGCCAGGTTTCTATGAGTTGTGGCGACAGGTGCAGGGAACTCGAGCGGGTCGTAGCCATCCGTGGCCGGGGAAGGCAGGCGAGGGGACAGCCTCGCCTGCTTATTAAGAGATAAACTGTTTACTCTGTTTTAAGACCAGATCGCAGGCCTTGGTTTTCACCTTTTTGCCCAGCTCCGTATTACCCAGGCTTTTCAGGTTCACCTGCTGGTCGCTACCGGTATTCAGTAATCCCATCAGGCCCTGTTTATAGTCGGTGGTTTCCTGCGCCTTGGTGGTATCGGTCAGGCCCAGTTTGCTCATCAGCTGATCTTTAACCGAGCTAACATTATTGTTCACCACGTTATTCTGCACGCAATATTGCAGCACGCCTGCGGCATTGGTCATGCTGTTGGAACTGAGCTGCTGGTTGCCGCCGTTCAGCAGGCCGCTCAGCGCGCCTAATGAAGTTGTGCCGTTCTGTCCGCTGTTCGCGGTAGTGCCAGAGTTGTTCTGGCTCAGTGAATTCGCTGCGCTGCTAAGCTGATCCTGCCAGCTGGCAGCAGAAGCCACACCGGCAAACAAGGATGAAGAAACCGTCAAGGCCAAAGCTATCTTAGTTGCTGCTTTCATTTTTATACCCTATTTGAATTGTCCGGCGCGATCCAACCCCGTCTCGCACCGATCTCCACAGTCGGACTACGGGATCTAGATGGAGTTCCCGGCGGAGCGGTGGTCTGGTTCAGGTAGAGGGGATTTAAGAGTAGTCCTGGGCGCGGGAGCTTGTACGCCTGATTGATCGGAAAGAGTTATGTCGAGGCTAAGCGATAAAGCTCTCAGATAGATGAACGTCGGACAACTGACCATATTAGTAGGATGGTAAATATTACCTTTGACGAGTTACTGAGGGTTTTCTTTCGACAGGAGGCAAACCTAAGATGATTTTTATAGACGATTATAAATATTGGGGGGTATGCCCACGCGTAGCGGGCACACGCTGTCAGTTGTTAATTTGCATTATTTTAATATCAAACTTGCTGCAATCTTTAACAGTACAAATGCCGCTGAACCATAGTTCGCCGTGTGGACCAATCATGACGCCAGTATCTTTAGCGAACAGGTCTGCATACTTCTGATCCAGGATAATTTTAACAAGCCGATCGGTGAAGATTTTGTCGTATGCCTTGATAAAAGCATGATCGTCAGCGATGTCGATCTCTTTATGGTTAACCGTAATCGTAAGAGGATAATCAACCGTTGCCGCAACGGCTTTCTTGTCTTTGTCTGCAATGGCTTTTTGTAGCTGGTTTAGAAAATCGTGGAAACGCTCATGCGAAGCAGAGCCCATAAGAGTATCTAACCTGGCATCCGTTTCCCGATCGCTGCTTGCATATACAGTGGTGGATGCACACAGTGTAAACAGGACTGCTACCGATAGTTTTTTTAACATATTATTCCTGCCTGAATGGGGCTGCTTCTTCAAGTCTTCTTCTGTACAAGGGCGCTAAAATTGTGGGTTTGCCAATTTTGTGTCCCTTTGAGTCATGTTTGTATACGTAAATGTACTGTAGCATTTTATCGTATACCGCTTTCATGTCGCCGCGGTCAGCTGCAGCCATCACGGAAGAAGGATTGGACACGTTGTAGCTAAAGGATACCAGCCCATCGAATTGGGCCTGCGTCAGGCGGTGGTTTTGTGCTTTATCGCTGTATTTTTCAGTCTGAAAAGGATGGCTAGTTATGTGGATGATTACATATCGGTGCAATGCGTTATCAACGCGACGCAAGTTGAATAGCCTGTTGTAGTGAGTAAAGGACGGTCTTTTTTTCAGCAGTTGAGCTGAACCCCACCGATAGGGGTTGCGGAAACAAGAGGTAAAGGTATAATCCACAACGTTTTCCGCATACCCTTCAGTGCCGAAGTGGCGAAATCGGTAGACGCAGTTGATTCAAAATCAACCGCCGCAAGGCGTGCCGGTTCGATTCCGGCCTTCGGCACCAGTATCCTGTCCATCCTCGTCCGAGGAAGTGCAAAAAGCCTTTAAAATCAAAGATAAGAGTTTTTCTTCTGTCCGTACATGTCCGAGGTCATCCATTGACATCCGGCAAGTTTGGGGGTCAGAATGGGGGTCATTTCGCTTCGATAAATTCGTGACCCCCAAATTATGCCTTTAACTGATGTCGCGGCCCGTACCGCAAAGCCTCGTGAGAAAGAGTACAAACTCACTGACGGCCACGGATTGTATCTTCTTATCAAACCAACCGGTTCTAAGCGCTGGTATCTCAAGTACCGTTTTGAAGGGAAAGAGAGCAGAACGGCTTTAGGTGCTTATCCTCTTCTTACCCTGGCAAAAGCGCGTGAAAAACGTGATGAGATACGCCTTCTGATTGCGGAAGGTGTCAGCCCCAATGCGAAAAAAGAAGAAGTAAGGCAACAGGAAGAGGCAGCACTTAACACTTTTGAAAAAGTGGCTTATGAGTGGCATGCGAACAATAAACGTTGGTCCGTCGGTCATGCTGAGCGGGTGTGGCGTGACCTTGAGCGTAATATCTTCCCAGCTATTGGAAAGAGAAATATTGCTGATTTAACAACCCGCGACCTGCTGTTGCCTCTGAAAGAGGTGGAGCAGAGCGGCCGTCTGGACGTGGCTTCCCGGTTGCAACAAAGGATCACGGGAATTATGCGTTATGCAGTTCAGATTGGCATTACTGACCGGAATCCCGCCCAAGATCTTGCTGGGGCAATCATAACGAGAAAAGCCACTCACAGACCGGCTCTACCTTTAGAACGCTTGCCTGAATTCCTTCAGCGTATCGAAATACATAAAGGGCGTTTGCTTACCCGTTTAGCTCTCAGACTCAGCCTGTATGTCTTTATCCGTTCCAGTGAACTGCGGTTTGCACGATGGAGCGAAATCGACCTTGAAAAAGAGCTTTGGAGTATACCTGCCGAGCGTGAAGCGATTGAAGGGGTCAAACATTCTCATCGGGGTTCAAAAATGCGCACCGTCCATTTGGTGCCACTTTCAAGACAGGCTTTGGCCGTACTGAAAGAAATTCAGGAGTTAAGCGGAAACAGAGATTTAGTGTTTCCGGGCGATCACCATCCCACAAAACCAATGAGCGAAAACACCATCAATCATGCTCTTCGCAGGATGGGATACGACACGAAAACAGAAGTATGCGGTCATGGATTCAGAGCAATGGCATGTAGTGCATTGGTGGAATCTGGCTTATGGTCTCGTGATGCTGTTGAGAGGCAGATGAGCCATCAGGAACGTAATGGAGTTCGTGCTGCCTATATCCATAAGGCAGAGCATCTTGAAGAGCGGCGGCTCATGGTGCAGTGGTGGGCTGATTATTTAGATGCTAACAAGTTAGAATATATATATCCATTTAAATTTAAAGGTTTTCTTATACCATGAAATTAATATTGGGTTATTTTATTAGAAATTTTTCATTTTTATTTTGCCTGCAATTCTTGTTGTTAAATTACTTTTTTAAAGTAAAAGTAGCCATGAATATAATTATGGTTGAATTTGCAGTGCTATGTTTTTCTTATGTTGTTTTAAATAAGCAAGCTTTGTTTGGAGCGGTAAAAACTTGGATGGGATCTATTCTTTATACTGGTGCGACAATATTCTTTTCAAAGGTTTGGGCGGGATTAATTATAAATAACAAATTTTTTATCAATATGCAGTACTTATCTAACTCACCGATCATCCTTGGTCTAATTATTTCTTTTGGTCTTTCTTTTATTTTTGCGGCTATTTATTTATTTATAATTAGCATTCTCTCCAAATTTAAAAAATCTAAAAGGGAGGCTGGCGAATTTGATAAGTCATATGCTAAAGAAAAGGTTCCTCAATTAAGAACTTTCTTTATTATTGGTGTGGTGATATCGTCGTTCCCTTTTTTTCAATTATCCGATTACCTTTCTAATAAGACAATATTAGCAGATTCCGCAAAGGTTTCTGAATGTGGACCTTTATTAGATAATATATTCTACATACGGAAAAATAAAAATGAATGTTATGCAATAAAGGCGAATATCAAACGTTGGGAATATTCCATGATGGCATATAATAACGAGGAATAGCTTACATCAACACCAATTTTATATGTACTTTAGTTAAGCTTGGTTTGGTGAAGAAAGGTTGAGATGAAAAGTATTAGGTCGAAAGTCATCATCGGAAAAAAAGATTTTATGGAAAAGTGTTCACCCTGTTCACCTTTCAATTTTATCATTTACATTCAATAAGTTAAGTGGTGATTACTTTAGTTGGTACTCTTCACTACTCTTCACCTGAGGTGAACACTGTTCACCTTCTGGCATAAAAAAACCGGCCGGAGCCGGTTTGATGTCTGTCGTCTGGCTTATGCATCGCAGCGCGGCAGCCAGTCGGCCTCGCAGTCTTCGCTCAGCTCCAGGCTGGTCTGGAT
>Ga0153931_100448_pt1 | contig 10264 bp, 8 predicted proteins | sample TSNJ015MetaG_FD_104730 | JGI IMG/M metagenome (GOLD analysis project Ga0153931, IMG submission 104730) | Attine ant fungus gardens microbial communities from New Jersey, USA - TSNJ015 MetaG | ecosystem: Host-associated > Fungi > Mycelium > Unclassified | place: USA: New Jersey, Wharton State...
AGGTGTTCATACATGCTGTGTCTGGCGCAGAACCCCTGTGAGAGGGGCAAGCCCCCAACCAAATTGGATCTGAGGTGTTAATACATCGCGTGCCTGGCGCAGGCCCCCCTGTGGAAGGGGGCTTGCCCACGATAGCGGTGTATCAGATACAAATAAGCCTTATGGCACACCGCCATCGGGGGCAAGCCCCCTCCCACATTGGATCTGAGGTGTTCACACATTGTGTGTCTGGCGCAAAACCCCTGTGGGAGGGGGCTTGCCCCCGATTGCGGTGTATCAGTTACAAATGAGCCCTATGGCGCACCGCCATCGAGGGCGAGCCCTTTCTCACCTTTACAACCGAGCTGAACCTCCAAGCGATCTCAGGCGCCCGGTTGCCACCCACCACCCAGCGCCGTGACCAACCCCACACTCGCCTGCAACTGCCGCGTCTGCACCGCTTGCAAGGTCCTTTGCGCCTGCAGCGCCGCTGTCTGCGCGGTCACCACGTCCAGGTAACTCACGGCTCCGGCCTGATAGCTGTTCATCGCCAGAGATTGCGTGTGCTGCGCCGCATCTGCCGCCGCTTGCTCATCCTGCGCTTCCTGCTGCAAATCCCTTAGCTGCGCCAGGTTGTCTTCCACCTCGCGCACGGCTTTGAGCACGTGGCTGCGGTACTGCGCCGAAGCCTCTTCAAACTCGGCTTTGGCCTGACGTTCATTGGCACTTAAGCGCCCGCCATCAAAGATCGGCAAGTTCATCAACGGCCCCAGCGCCCAGTAGCGGTTACCGGCGGACAGCAGGTTGCCAACCCCCTGAGTTTGCCCGCCAATCAACCCGGTCAAACTGAAGTCCGGGTACCATGCTGCCTTCGCCAAGCCGATATTGGCATTGGCGGCAAACACTCGGCGCTCCGCCGCCGCAATGTCTGGGCGCCGTTGCAACAGGTGGCTGGGCAACTGCGATGGAATCCCTGGCAGCGCAATCAGTTGCTGGCTGGGCGGCAAGCTGAAGTTGCTGGCTGCCACACCCACCAATTCGCCAATCGCATGCTCGGTGAGGTTGCGTTGCCCGCGCACTTCGTCGAGTTGCGCCTTGGCTTCGGCCAGTTGGTTTTGCGCACGGGTGAGGTCCAGCTCTGAAGCAATCTGGCCCTCGTAACGGCTGCGCGTGAGTTGCAATGCCTGGCTGAAATCATCCAGTGAGCTGTTCAGAATCCGGCTCTGCGCATCCAGCCCATTGAGCTGCACATACAGCGTCGCCAACTGATGTTGCAGGCTCAGGCGTGCCACCGCCAAGTCATCGCCGGATGCTTGCGCCTGGGCATCGCCGGCCGCGACCTGGTTGCGGATTTTACCCCACAGGTCCAAGTCGTAGCTCAGCGAGAAGCCCGCCGTATTGCTGTTGTACACCGACGGCTGTGTGTCCCCGCGCAGCGGCCGCGAATCCGATTGGCGCTGACGCAGCGGCTGCGCACTGGCGGTAATTTGCGGGAACAACCCGGCGTGTAACTGGCTGGCATACGCCTGGGACGCGTCGAAATGCGCCAATGCCGCCGCCAGGTCCGGGTTGGCCTTGAGCAGTTGCTGTTGCAGGTCAGTCAGGCGCGGATCGTTGTAGAGCTTCCACCAGTCGGGCGCCAGCTGGTCGGACGGCTGCGCGCTGTGCCACGGGCCATCGCTGGTCTGTTCGCGATAGCCTGCCGGCAGGTCCACCGACGGCACCTTGTAAGTGGGCGCCATCGAGCAGCCCTGCAACAGCAGCAGCATCAACGCCGCCAGGGGTTTAAGCCTTGGGCGCATGCGCACCTCCGGCGTCGGCCAGTTGCACGGGGTCGCCTTCGCGCAGGGCATCGGGCGGGTTGTCGACCACGCGGTCGGCGGGTTTCAGGCCCTGGTCGATCACCAGGCGTTCGCCGAGGTCGAGGCCGATGTGGATGTCTTGCAAGTGCACGTGATTTTGCGCGTCCAGCACCGCAACCTGGGTACCCTGGGCGCGGAAGATCAGTGCGCTGGCCGGGATGCTCACGCCGTGGGTGTCCGCCGGAATCGGCAGGGTGGCTTCGGCGTAATCACCGGGCAGCAATTCGCCGTTGGGGTTGTCGGCGACGAACTGCGCAAGCAGGGTGCCGGAGCGGCGGTCGATGGCGGTGGAGTCGCCGATCAGGCGCGCCTTGAAGTGTTCGCCGGGGTGCTCGGGCACCGTCAGCTCGGCTTCTAACCCTGGATGAATCACGGCTGCATAGTTCTGCGGCACCGGCACGTAGAGTCTGAGTTGATGGGTATCGGCAATGTTGAACAGCTCTGGGTCGCTGTCGGTGTCGGCCTTGATCAACTGGCCGATGTCGGTGTTGCGCGCCGTGATGGTGCCGGCGAACGGCGCGCGGATGGTCTTGTAGCTTTCCAGTGCCGACAGCCGTGCGTAGTCGGCGGCGGCCGCCTCGGCGTTGGCTTTGGCGGCGGCAGCGTTGGAGGTTTTTTCATCGGCCTCCTGACGCGACACCGAATGGCTGGCCAACAGGTTCTGCCAGCGCGTGGCGGTGGTTTCGGCCAGGCGTGCGTTGGCCTGTTCCTGCACCAGGCGCGCGTGGGTCTGCGCCATTTGCTGGTCGAGGTCGGGGCTGTCGATTTCGGCGAGCACTTGCCCGGCTTTGACCTGGGTGCCGATGTCGGCTTTCCAGTCCTTCAAGTAACCGCTGACGCGCGCGTGAATCGGCGCCTTGCTCCACGCCTCAAGGTGCGCGGGCAGGCGCAAGGTATCGCCGGCCACGTTCTGTTTGGGTTGGAACACCATCACTTGCGGGATGGCGGCGGTTTCGGTCCAGGCACTCACCGATTGTTCGTGCATCGTGCGGGCGTGCAGGCCGTTGGCGACCAACAGGGCGGCCAGTGTCAGGCCGCCGACACCCATGAGCATCAGACGCTTGCGCGAGGGTTTGTGATCAGACGACATGTGAAGTTTCTCCAGCAGCAGCGCGAGTAGGGTGGCGACCGTGGACCAGGCTGAAGACCACGGGTACAAACAACAGGGTGGCGACGGTGGCGAAGATCAAGCCGCCGATCACTGCCCGGCCAAGGGGCGAGTTCTGTTCTTCGGACAACGCCAGCGGCAACATGCCGATGATCATCGCCAGGGCCGTCATGCACACCGGCCGGAAGCGCGTGTAACCGGCCTCCATGGCGGCCTTCAACGCATCGCCATGTTCGGCCAGGCGTTCACGGCAGAAGCTCACCACCAGGATCGAGTTGGCGGTGGCCACGCCCATGCACAGGATGGCCCCGGTCAACGCCGGCACCGACAGCGAGGTGCCGCTTAGGAACAGCATCCACACGATGCCCGCCAGCGCGGCCGGCAAGGCGGTGATGATCACGAACGGGTCAGCCCAGGACTGGAAGTTGACCACGATCAGCAAGTAGATCAGCACCACGGCGCCGAGCAGGCCGAAGCTCAAACCACTGAAGGCTTCGTGCAGCGCATCGATCTGCCCATGCAGGCTGATCACCGCGCCTTTGGGGCGCATGGAGGCGGTGTCATCCAGCACTTTTTGCACGTCGCGCGCCACGCCGCCGAGGTCGCGGCCCTGCACGTTGGCATACAGGTCCAGGGTGGGTTCGATGTTGTAGTGGGTCACCACCGCCGGGCTTTGCACGCGGGAGATGGTGGCAACGCCGCCGAGGATCTGCGACTGGCCATCGGCCCCGGTGACCGGCAAGGCTTCCAGTGACGGCAGGCTGTCGAGGCGGTATTGCGGCGTTGCGGCCACGATGGAGTACGACACGCCGTTCGCCGGGTTGAGCCAGAAGGTCGGCGCGGTTTGCGAGCTGCCGGCGAGGGAGGCGACCATGCTGTTGGTCACGTCCCGCTCGGTGATGCCCAGACCATTGGCGCGCATGCGATCAACATTGACTTGCAGCGACGGGTAGCCGGTGGACTGCTGGATGCGCAGGTCGGCGATGCCCGGAATGTGCGAAAGGCGACGTTCGAGTTCCACCGCGTAGGTGCGGTTTTCTTCATCGCTGCGCCCGGAGATTTTTACGTCCAGCGGGGCCGGTGCGCCGAAGTTGAGGATCTGGCTGCTGATGTCCGCCGGCAGGAACGCGAAGTGGCTGCCGGGGAAGCTTTCGGGCAAGGCTTCACGCAGTTTTTTCACGTAGTCGGCGGTGGGCGCGTGGTCCTTTTTCAGCGTGACCTGGATGTCGCCATCCTGCGGGCCGATGGTGCCGCTGCTGCTGTAGGCCATGTCGATGCCGCTGAGCGGAATGCCGATGTTGTCGACGATGGTGTCGAGTTCTTCGGCGGGTATCACTTCGCGAATCCGCGCTTCAATACGGTCGAACGCCGCCGCGCTTTCTTCAATCCGCGTGCCCAGCGGCAAACGCACATGAAGGGCGAGGGCGCCGGCGTCGGTGGCCGGGAAGAAGTCCTGGCCCAGGCTGGGCAGCAGCAGGAACGAGGCAAGCACGCAGGCCAGGAAGCCGACGATAAAGCGCTTGCGGTTGCCCAGCGCAAGAATCAGCAAGCCGTGGTAGCTGTCGCGGATATTCGAGAAGTGGCGCTCGAAGCCTTGCTGAAAATTAAGCACCGATTGCAGCACGGCGTTGCGCGGTTTCTTGTGCTGATCGCCTTCGTGGTGGTTGATGAATGCATCTTCGGGGTGATGCCCGGCGCCTTGTTCCGGTGTGTGCGGCTTGAGCAGGAACATCGCCAGGGTCGGCACCAGGGTGCGCGAAAGGATGAACGAGCTGGCCATGGCGAAAATCACCGCCAGCGCCATTGGCCGGAACAGGTAGCCGGCGATGCCTTGCAGCAGGAACATCGGCACGAACACGATGCAGATGCACAGCAGCGAGACGAACGCCGGGCCGACGATTTGTGCGGCGCCGTCGAGGATCGCGGTCTTCACCGCCTTGCCTTGTTCCAGGTGCCAGTTGATGTTTTCGATGGTGACCGTGGCGTCGTCCACCAGAATCCCCACCGCCAACGCCAGCCCGCCCAGGGTCATGACGTTGAGGGTTTGCCCGGTGACCGCCAGCAGCGCGATCGCCGACAGCACCGCCAAGGGAATCGACGCGGCGATGATCAACGTCGAACGCCAGCTGCCGAGGAACAGCAGGATCATCGCACTGGTCAGCAGTGCGGCGATGATGCCTTCCTGGGCCACGCTGCCCACCGATTGCTTGACGAACACCGAGGCGTCGCCCAGCAGCGAGGTCTTCAGCGACGGCGGCAGGGTTTCGTTGATGCGCGGCAACATCTGGCGGATGCCGTCGATGATCGACAAGGTCGAGATGCTGCCGTTTTTCAACGCCGGCATCAGCACCGCACGGTGGCCGTCGACGCGCACGATGTTGGTCTGCGGCGGCGAGCCGTCACGTACGTGGGCCACTTGGCCGATGGTGATCAATGCGCCATCGACCGTCTTGATCGGCAGGTCGTTGAGCTCATCAATCGCCTTGGGGCTGTTGTTGAGCAGAATCGTGTATTCGTCGGGGCCGAGTTTGGCGGTGCCCACCGGGATGATCTGGTTTTGCAGGGCCAGGGCATTGCCTACGTCCTGCGCCGACAAGCCTTTGGCGGCCAGGGCTTGCGGGTCGAGGTCGAGGGTGATCTGGCGCTGCTTGCCGCCCATGGGCGTGGGCATGGCCAGGCCGGGCAGGGCGCTCAGCGGCAGGCGAATGTTGTTCTGCACCAGGTCACGGATCTTGGCTTCCGAAAGGCTGGGGCTGGAGAACGCCATTTGCAGGATCGGCACCGTGGAGGCGCTGTAGTTGAGGATCAGCGGTGGCGTGATGCCCGGTGGCATCTGCTTGAGCACGGTTTGTGACACCGCGGTCACTTGCGCGTTGGCGGTGCGGATGTCCACCCCGGGCTGGAAGAAGATCTTGACGATGCCCATGCCGGGCAGCGATTGCGATTCGATGTGTTCGATGTCGTTGACGGTGGTGCTCAGGGAGCGTTCGTAGGTGTAGATCACCCGACCGGCCATGGCGTCCGGCGACAAGCCGTTGTACTGCCAGACCACCGCGACGACGGGGATGCCGATATCGGGGAAAACATCCGTAGGGGTTTTCAGGGCCGCCATCGGCCCGACGATACAGATGAATATGGCCAACACGATAAACGTGTACGGCTTTTGCAGTGCGGTCTTTACCAGCCCGAGCATGCGTGAACCTCCGAGGGAGCAGGATTGCAAACCCCGGCAGTCTTGCCCGACCCACCTAACACGCACCTTTCAGCCAGGTGAAGGAACATTTAGTTAACGGCTGAAGATCGTTTCATATGTATTCATTTGTTCTACAAAGGGCAGCTCTCCAAGCTTGTCTCCCATCGGACGCGACACATTTGTACGCCGTCCAACGTTTTTTTCTGATGTCCTTTGGAGCCCTGCCATGTCACTTAAACCGTTGTTGTTGATTCCAGCCCTTGGTGCTGTTTTGTTGTTGTCGGCCTGCGCCGGTCCGATTCCCAAGGCTGACCCGAGCGAAGCCTGGATTGGTTTGAAAGAAGAGGCGCCGAACGACCTGATGGCCGAGCGTGTCGACGGCAAGCGCGTGGACGACGGGCGCTTTTTCGAGGTGACACCGGGTGACCATCGCCTGGATGTGACCTTATTCGAGGAGGAGGCAGGCGATGACAATCAGCAGGACTGCCAGGGCCGGGTCGAGTACAAGCATTTCCAGGCGGGTGAGCATTACACCCTGACCGAATCGAGCCTGGGCACCACCGTGCGTGCCGTCCTCAAGGACGGGCACGGCAAGGAAGTGGCAGCGACTCAAGACTTCAATTGCATGCCCGGCTAGGCGTGATGCGCTGCAGCCTTGGGGTGTTCGGCCGGTGCAGCGGGTTTGACGTGGGGGTGGTGATGCCGGCGAGTTACGCGCATCACCCCCCACAACATGGCGCTGGCTACCGCCAGCCAACCGCAGATCAACAGGAAAATCGTTGTTGCAAGGCTCATTAGGGCCTCCTTTCGCCCCGCAGGGGGCACACACAGTCTTCTCAATGGACAGTCTAGCTACCTGGCGGTTGCCTGCTATTGACCAATGGTCGAGTCCATCCAACTTGTTTGCTCTATCCAGCGCATTTTACTGACGCCTCGGGCTATACCCGCCTTGCGGAGCATCCTATGATCAGGGCCCTTACCGGCAGTCGATCAAGAGAGTAAAAAATTGCGGTTACGGTCGAACGTTAAAACATCCCTGCTGCTGGCCTGCGCCCTGGGGCTCGCGGCCTGTTCCGGGCATCCGTCGAGGCTGGCGGGTCTGCCGGAGCGTGTCGAACTCAACGGCGTGCCGACCTTTCGCAGCGAGGCTTACCTGAGTGGCCCCTCGGCTTTAGCCAGCATGCTGTCGCAACAAGGCATTGTCATGACACCCGGTTTGCTCGATAAGCCCCTGCACTTGCCAGGCGGCGAGGCGGACCTGGAGCGCAACATGCAGGTGCTGGCGCGTGAATACGGGCTGATGGTGTATCCGCTGGACAACCAGCTGACGGCCGTGCTGGCGCAGGTGGCGGCCGGTTACCCGGTGATGGCGCGGATTAACCCGAGCTTTTGGTCTGGCACGCGCTATGTCGTGGTGGTGGGGTTCAATCAACAGAAGAGCACGGTGCTGTTGCGCTCGGGCATGGACCGGCGTTTGTTGATGAGCTTCAGCGACTTTGAGTCAGCGTGGAAGAGCGCAGGCAACTGGGCCATCCTGACTCAGCGCCCGAGCCAGTTGCCGGCGAATGTGGATGCGCAGCGCTGGCAGGCGGCGGCGAACGCCACCGCCCAAGCCGGCCAGGAGCAGGCGGCGGCGCAGGCGCTCAAGGTGTTGGCGGAACGCAAGTAAAGGCAACGTAGATCCAAACAGGTGGGAGTGGGCTTGCTCGCGAAAGCCGAGTCTCAGTCGATACATTCATGACTGACCCACCGCCTTCGCGAGCATGCCCGCTCCCACATTGACACTGTGGTGCCTAGCGACGCACTTCTGCGGCGTTAGGGCGGTTCTTCAGGTTTTTGTCAGCCTTGTAGCGCAGCGCTACGTCCGGCACTGAGCCGCTCTTGCCGGTTTCAACCCAGTTGCGAATACGCCCGGCATCGGCAAAGTGGGTGAACTTGCCAAAGGCATCCAGAATCACCAACGACACTGGGCGGTTACTCATGCTGGTGACCAGCACCAGGCAGTGGCCGGCCTGGTTGGTGAAACCGGTCTTGGTCAACTTGATGTCCCAGTTGGCGCGGTTGATCAGGTGGTCAGTGTTGGAGAAACCCAGGGTGTAGTTGGGTTTGCGAAACAACACGGTCTTCTCCTTGGTGGTGCTCAACTGACTCAGCATCGGAAACTTGCGCGCATAGGCCAGCAGCTTGCTCAGGTCGCGCGCAGTGGACACGTTGTGAATCGACAGCCCGGTGGGTTCGACATAGTGCGTGCTGGTCATGCCCAGGGCTTTGGCCTTGGCGTTCATTGCGGCAATAAAGGCTGGATAGCCGCCTGGGTAGTGGTGGGCCAGGCTGGCGGCGGCGCGGTTTTCCGAAGACATCAGGGCAATCAGCAGCATTTCCTTGCGCGGCATTTCGCTGCCGATTTTTACGCGCGAGAACACGCCTTTCATTTCTGGCGTGTCTTTAATGTTGATGTCGATGTACTCGTCCATGTTCTGCTTGGCTTCAAGCACGATCAGGCCGGTCATCAGTTTGCTGACGGATGCGATGGGCACGACCACGTCGGGGTTGCTGGAATAGATGACTTTGTTGGTCTGCAGGTCAACCAGCATGGCGCTGCCGGAAGCGATCTGCAGTTTGGAGGTGTCGCGCGGGGCCAGAGTGGTTTCGGCTGCGTGCGCGAAGTTGCCTGTAAATACAAAAAATAGGCTGACAATAGAGAGACGAATTTTCACGCGGGTGAACTCGCTAAAAAGTAAGGAAATACCGTTCAGGAACGGGTTATATGACAAATGCCGTTACATTTTAGGAGTATGGATCAGAAAGCGATAGAGAGCCTTTAAATAAAGGCTGTAAGCCGATGATTGGTTAGGGTTGTACCGGTTTTTAAAAATCCTGCTCATCGCGCCAGGTTTTTTTCAAAGCGGCTTTAGGCCGACGATTTTACCAGTGTGTGCCGGGTGAAGTTGCCCACCTAATTAGGCAGGGTGCTTAAACATAAATAGCCCACTTTCAGGTCGAGCTCAAACGCTCGGTCATAGAGTGTTTCGATGAGGGGATCGGTGCACTCCGGGCTACGCGCTTGGTCCAAGGTGAACAGGCGTATAAACGCGGTTCTGCCAGTGCCACCGGCGATAATGACGCCATCTTTGGAAGCGAGGCTGGCCAGGGGAGAGCATTGCCACCCGCTGAACAAGGTGCCACGGCAGGTACGACGCAGCGTCGTTCGTTAATTGCGCCCAATAAAAAGCCCCGCGATCAGGCGGGGCTTTTTATGACAGGCACTTATCAGTCGTGCAGTGTTTCTGCCGCGTACAAGGTGTTCTCCAGCAGGCATGCTCGAGTCATCGGGCCCACCCCGCCTGGCACTGGTGTAATCCAGCCGGCGCGGGGCAGGGCGGTTTCGTACACCACGTCGCCGACGAGCTTGCCGTCTTCCTGGCGGTTGATACCCACGTCGATGACGATGGCACCTTCTTTGATCCACTCACCTTTGACCAGGCCGGGTTTGCCGGCAGCCACGACTACCAGGTCGGCGCGGCCGACATGGCCAGCGAGGTCTTTGGTGAAACGGTGAGTGACGGTCACGGTGCAGCCAGCCAGCAGCAACTCCATGGCCATCGGGCGCCCGACAATGTTGGACGCGCCGACCACGACGGCATCGAGGCCGTACAGATCGACACCGGTGCTTTCCAGCAGGGTCATGATGCCTTTCGGGGTGCACGGGCGCAGCAGCGGGATACGCTGGGCCAGGCGGCCGACGTTATAAGGGTGGAAACCGTCGACGTCTTTGTCGGGGCGGATGCGCTCAAGCAGTTTGGAGGCATCCAGGTGCTCGGGCAGTGGCAGCTGCAGCAGGATGCCGTCGATGCCCGGGTCGTCATTGAGGCTGTCGATCAGGTCGGTCAGGGCCTGCTGGGTGGTGTCTTCCGGCAGGTCGTAGGCCTTGGAAATAAAGCCGACCTCTTCACAGTCTTTACGCTTGTGCGAGACATAAACCTGAGAGGCAGGATCGCTGCCGACCAGGATCACCGCGAGGCCAGGCGTGCGCAGGCCTTGCTGGCTACGCTCGGTGACTCGTTTGGCGATCTGCTGGCAGGCTGGCGGCGATTGATTTGCCGTCGATAAGTTGTGCAGTCA
>Ga0153931_100457_pt1 | contig 10164 bp, 7 predicted proteins | sample TSNJ015MetaG_FD_104730 | JGI IMG/M metagenome (GOLD analysis project Ga0153931, IMG submission 104730) | Attine ant fungus gardens microbial communities from New Jersey, USA - TSNJ015 MetaG | ecosystem: Host-associated > Fungi > Mycelium > Unclassified | place: USA: New Jersey, Wharton State...
GCGAGTGCAGCGAGTTGAGTTCGGTGCGCAACAGGTCCACCGCCTCGATGCCGATCTTCAAATGCTGGCTGACCGCACGCTCATAGAACGCGTTGGCCGAACCCGGCAGCTTGATCTCGCTGTGCAGCGGCTTGTCCGAGACGCACAGCAACGTGCCATACGGCACCCGCAGACGATAGCCCTGGGCGGCGATGGTGCCGCTTTCCATGTCCACGGCCACGGCGCGGGACAGGTTGATCAGCGGCCGTTCCTGGGCCCAACGCAGCTCCCAGTTGCGGTCGTCGTAGGTCAACACGGTGCCGGTGCGCAGGCGCTTTTTCAGCTCTTCGCCTTTCTCGCCAGTGACGTTGGCCGCCGCTTGCTGCAGGGCCATCTGCACTTCGGCCAGGGCCGGGATCGGAATATTCGGCGGCACCACGCGGTCCAGAATCCCGTCGCGGCGCATGTAGGCGTGGGCCAGTACGTAATCGCCAATGGTCTGGGATTGGCGCAGGCCGCCGCAGTGGCCGATCATCAGCCAGCAATGCGGGCGCAGCACGGCCAAATGATCGGTGATGTTCTTCGCATTCGATGGGCCAACGCCGATGTTCACCAGGGTCACGCCGTGGCCATCAGTGGCCTGCAGGTGATAGGCCGGCATCTGGTAACGGTGCCAGACCACGCCCGCCGCAATGGCCGAGGCTTCGCCGTGGTCCATGCTCTTGTCGATGATTACGTTGCCCGGCAGCACCATGCGGATAAACCGCGGGTCACTGCGCAATTGCTCCAGGCCATGCAGGATGAACTGGTCAACATAGCGATGGTAGTTGGTCAGCAGGATCCATGGCTGCACATGGCGCCAGTCGCTGCCGGTGTAGTGCACCAGGCGGCGCAGGGAAAAGTCCACGCGGGCGGCATCGAACAGCGCCAGCGGCAGCGGGTCGGTGTTTTCCCAGTCGTATAGGCCATCGGCGATACCGTCGGTGGCCGCGGACAGGTCGGTGCTGGGGAATACGCGCGCCAGGGTTGCGGCGGTGACGCCGGAGCCGGCCAGTTCGTCGCCCTGCTCCACCACATACGGGTACGGAATATTCTGTTGGCTCACGCCGACTTCTACCGTCACGGTGAAGTCGTGCATCAGCGGCACCAGTTGCTCCAGCAGGTACTTACGGAACGCGGCCGGATGGGTGACGGTGACGCTGTAGGTTCCCGGCAGCTGAACCTTGGCGTACGCCCGAGTCGTCTGTGGGACTTCGCCGTGGCAGTGGTAGGTCAGGCGCAGTTCTGGATAGCGAAACAACGCGCGTTGCGCGGCGTCGGGCTCGACGCGGTCCTTGAGGTATTGCTTGAGGGCTTGATTGAGCGCACCGGTAGCACGCTCGTGAAGAGCCGCCAGCCGATCCACGGCTTCTTCGGCGGTTTGAACGACAACAAAAGCTTCGGTCACGGTAAGCATCCTGTGTTCTGACTTGCAGGCCTTTATCTTGCCTGTATCCCAGCCTCACTGAAACAGTGGGATTGGAATGCGGTTAATAATGTGGGCGCGGGCTTGCTCGCGAATGCGGTGTATCAGTCACCTAATCAGTCACTGACAGACCGTATTCGCGAGCAAGCCCGCTCCCACATTTTGACCGCGTGTAGTCAGAGGGTTGGGGTTGAGCGGGTGACGATAGCTCCCACATCCACCCCACGCGGCAAGGTGCCATACACCCGACCGGACGACTCCCCCAAGCGGCTGGCAATAAAGCCATCACTGACCGCCGCGTTCCCGGCCTCCAGCAACAGTTTGGCCTGCAACGCCACGGCAATGTCCTCGGTCAATTGGCGCGCACGGTACTGAATATCCTGGGTATCCATAAACGCCGACTTAAGCTGCTCGATATGCCGCGCCAGTTGCGTGTGGCCATGCCCGTCCCCGAGTTCGACAAACAGCGCCTCGAGCACGCCCGGCTCTTTCGACAGTGCCCGCAACACGTCCAGGCACTGCACATTGCCGGAACCTTCCCACGTTGAATTAACCGGCGCCTCACGGTACAAGCGCGGCAGGATGCTGTCCTCGACATACCCGGCACCGCCCATGCACTCGGCCGCCTCGTTGATCATTGCTGGCGCGCGCTTGCAGATCCAATACTTGCCCACTGCCGTCACCAGCCGGGCGAATTTGGCTTCCTGCTCGTTATCCAGATGGTCCAGCGCCCGGCCCATGCGCATGCTCAATGCCAGCGACGCCTCGCTTTCCAGGGCCAGGTCAGCCAATACGTTTTGCATCAGCGGCTGCTCACTCAACACACGGCCACCTACCAAGCGGTGCGCACAATGATGACTGGCCTGGGTCAACGCCTGACGCATCAGCGCGCTGGAGCCAACCATGCAGTCGAAGCGGGTCATGGCGACCATTTCGATAATGGTCGGCACGCCACGGCCCTCTTCGCCGATCATCCAGGCCAGCGCGCCACGAAACTCCACTTCGCTGGAGGCGTTGGAGCAGTTGCCGAGTTTGTTTTTCAGGCGCTGGATGTAGAACTCGTTGCGGGTGTCATCCGGGCGGTGCCGGGGCAGCAGGAAACAGGTCAAGCCTTTGTCGGTCTGCGCCAGCGTGAGGAACGCGTCACACATCGGCGCCGAGCAGAACCACTTGTGCCCCACCAGCTCGTAGGCTTGCCCTGGGCCGCCCGCGCCCACCGGATACGCGCGGGTGGTGTTGGCGCGCACGTCGGTGCCACCCTGCTTCTCGGTCATGGCCATGCCGATGGTGGCCCCGGCCTTGTGGGCGATGCCGACATTGCGCGGGTCGTATTCGGTGCTGAGGATTTTCGGCAGCCAGGTCTGCGCCAGATCCGGTTGCAGGCGCAGGGCCGGCACGCAGGCGAAGGTCATGGTCAGCGGGCAACCGGTGCCCGCTTCGGCCTGGCTGTGCAGGTAGGTCATGGCGGCGCGCGCCACGTGGGCGCCGGGTTGCGGGTGCGCCCACGGCAGCGACGGCAGGCCATGTTCGATGGCGGTGCGCATCAGCTCGTGGTACGCCGGATGAAACGCCACCCAGTCGATGCGATGGCCATAACGGTCATGGCTGTTGAACACCGGCTTGTTCTCGTTTGCCAGGAACCCGGCTGCCATCAACGGCCCGCCCGCCAGTGCGCCATACGCATCGATACGCGCATGGGCCCAGCCGGCGCCAAAGCGGCGCGACCAGTCTTGCAGGGGCACGTCAATGCGGTACAGGTTGGTGCCGTCCAGGGACGGTGGCTGATTGGTGACGTCGTGGGTTTCGGCGAACTGATGCAGGTTCATGACGGGCCTCCTGGAAAAAGGCCACGTGCAGTTGAGGCCTGAATTTCAGTTAAGCACCGTCACGGGGCTTAAAAAAGTGGCATACCCGCCTAATGTCCGGCGCTTTCGCCCTCTAACGGGCACAGCAGCCGACGCTCCAGCACCGCCTGCAGCGCTTCAAAACGCACAGGCTTGGCCAGCCGGTCCGTGATGCCAATGCCATGGCAGCGCTCGCGGTCCGTGCCATTGAGGGACGTCGTCAGGGCGATCACCGGCAGTTCGCCACACCCAGGCAGTGCACGGATCTGACAGCACAATGAGAACCCGCCTTCAGGCACGTCCAGCAGCACCGCATCAAACGTTTCACTCTGCAACATCGCCAGCGCAGACGAACCGTTGTCCACGGTTTTCACCCGATAGCCCAGCTTGAGCAGCATGCCACGCACCGCCAACTGGCCGACGCTGTTGTCGTCCACCAGCAGCACCGCGCACTCGTGGGGCGCGCGCTGCGTCAAGGTTTCCTGGGGCGTCGCTTTGGGTTCGGGAGGCACCGGGCTAACCGTCACTTCGAGTTGGAACCGGCTGCCCTTGCGCGGCTCCGAATGATGGGTCAGGCGCCCACCGAGCAGCTCGATCAGCTGTCGGCAGATCGCCAGGCCGATGCCCAGGCCGCCGTATTCGCGGGTGGTCGAGCCGTCGAGCTGGAAGAAGCGCTGATACAGCGTGGCCTCGTCGAGGAAAGCGAAGCCAATACCACTGTCGGTGACGATAAAGCTCAGGCGCAAGCTGCCATCGCTCTGTGGAACCCCAACCACACGCACGCGCACGGCGCCTTCGTGGGTGAACTTGAACGCGTTGTCGAGCAGGCAATCCAGGCACTGGATCAGTTTGTCGGCATCGCCGATCACGCGGTCCGGCAACTCGTCCGCCACGTCGATGGAGAATGCCAGGCCCTTGTTCTGGGCGCCGGTACTGAACTGTTGACGCAAGGTGTCGAGCGCGCCGCGCAGGCTGAACACCTGGGGTTGGGCGGTCAGGCGCCCGGCCTGCAGTTCGGTCAGAGTGAGAATGCCGTTGACCATGCGCATCATGTCCCGCGCCGAGCCGGCGGCGGTTTGCTGGTACTGCGCCAGGTCATCGTCCAGCGGCACGGTTTGCATCAGCTCAAGGGAGCCGATCACGCCGTTCATCGGGGTGCGCAGTTCATGGGTCAGGGTGGCGAGGAATTCGTCTTTCAGACGATTGCTGCGCGCGAGCTGCTGGTTGAGCACTTCGAGTTTCTGGCTGGCGTCGAACAGGATTTGCGCCTGCTGCTCACGCATGCCATTGATGCGGTCCGCCAGGGCCAACGAGAGCAGCGCCACCTCAATCGCAGAACCGAGCTGGCTGGCGTACATGGTGAGGAACATGTTGGGCAAGTAGCCCAACACCATCAGGGTGTTGACCACCCCGCCGAGCAGGAATGCCGACCAGGCGATGATGAAATACCGCGCCATGCGCTGGCCGCAATACCACGCCTTGATCGCGGCAACAAAGATGGTCACGGTAAACACCAGCGCCAGACCGGTAGCCAGGCGCAGGGCCACCGCATAGCTGGTCAGCAGCGCCAGCACCATCACCATCGCGCCGCAGGTCGCCAGCGCCAGCAAGATCCGGTCGAGCCAGCGGCTGTGCTGCGCGGTGTGCAGGAAGCTGCGCGCAAACAGGCTGCCGAACAGCGCCGCCGACCCGATCAGGAACGGCACCGCCGCATTCGACCACCACGGGTTGTTCGGCCAGAAGTACTCCACGGCCACACCGTTGACCGACAGCTGGTACAGGCCGAACGAGGCGATATAAAGGATGTAATAGAGGTAGCTGGTGTCGCGCACGCTGAGGTAGATAAACAGGTTGTAGACCAGCATCCCCAGCAGTACGCCGTAGATAGCGCCCAGTACATACAGGCGCAGCGGCTGTTCTTCCAGGTACGCGGTGCCGGCCCAGAGCGTCAACGGCGCCTGGATCGAGCCTTCGCTTTGCAGGCGCAGGTACACGGTTTGCTGCTGGTCGGGCACAAAGTTGAGCTTGAACAGGTAGTTGCTCTGACGCACTTCACGGCTGGAAAAGGGCAGTGCACTGCCGGTGCGAGTGGTCAGTCGGTAGCCGCCGGTGCCGTCGTTCTGGTAGAGGTCCAGGCGGTTAAGCGGCGGGTACGCCAGTTCCAGGAACCAGGTACGCGGCGCGCGCGGGTCAGTGGCGGTGTAATGCAGGTCGACCTTGAGCCAGAACACCGAACGTGAATAGCCGGCATTGAGGGTGGCTTGGTCGTGGGTCTTGAACTGGGCGGCGTAGGCGGGGGAACTGACTTGGGCGATGGTGAGGGCGTCGGTAGGGTCTTCGAGTACTTGCATGACCCGGCCCAGCGGCAGGCTTCGAGTGCTCTGATTGAACTCGACGGCGCCGGCGAGCATTGGCAGCCCGCACAATAATAAGATCAGCAAATAGCGCATAGAGCCCCAGCGTGGCCTGTCCGGTTATGTCAAAAGCCCCCATTCCTTTTGAGAAGACGTATACCGGCGATACAGTAAGTTGTTTGGATCCACTCTAGCATAGCCGCTGGAGGCCATTAGACACCATTGAAATAATTTTTTGAAAGGCTCTAGAACGCGGCTTTCAACGGATTTATGCCGCAACGCTCGATAATGGCTATCAGCCACAATTACACCTGGACAGCAGCAAAATTCAACCATCGCCAGACAGCCACGCAAAAAGCGTTTGGTGGTAAGCTCGCGCACCATGAATATCTACAGCTCTCGCCCCGTTGTCCTCTGTCTCTCCGGCCATGACCCAAGTGGTGGCGCCGGCCTGCAGGCAGATATCGAAGCCCTGCTCGCCCAAGGCTGTCATGCGGCTCCCGCCGTCACCGCCCTGACCGTGCAGAACACCGTCAATGTCAGCGATTTCCGCGTGCTCGACCGCGAGTGGGTCCTGGCCCAGGCGAATGCCGTGCTCGGCGATTCCGAGGTGGCGGCGGTCAAGCTTGGCATGCTCGGCTCCACCGCGATGGTCGACACCGTGGTCGAACTGCTGCAGGCGCACCCGCACCTGCCGGTGGTGTGCGACCCGGTGCTGCGGGCCGGCGGCGGTGGCAGCCTGGGCAAGGACGAAGTCGGCTACGCCATGCGCGAGCGGCTGCTGCCGTTGTCGCTGATCGCCACGCCCAACTTGCCTGAAGCGCGCATCCTCGCCGAATTGCCTGAGGGCACCGCGGACGAATGCGCCGAGAAGCTGCTGCCGTTTATCAAGCACTTGCTGATCACCGGCGGCCACGGCGACGAGCATGAAGTGCACAATCGCCTGTACAGCCGCGACGGCACGCGCCAGACCTTTACCTGCCAGCGCCTGCCCGGCAGCTATCATGGTTCGGGCTGCACGCTGGCCAGCGCACTGGCTGGTCGCATCGCCCAGGGCGAAAGCCTGGTCAGCGCCGTGCAGTCAGCGCTCAACTACACGTGGCGCACCTTGCGTGACGCCGAACAACTCGGCCAGGGCCAGTTTGTGCCGCGCCGTTTGCCGCTGGATTTCTGCTCTTAAAGCACAAGAGGCCTGCCCGATGAAACTACGTGGCCTGTATGCCATTACCGACAGCCAACTGTTGGCCGGCAAATTTCTCGCCTACGTCGAAGCGGCATTGGACGGCGGCGTAACCCTGCTGCAGTACCGCGACAAAAGCAGCGATGAAGCCCGCCGCCTGCGAGAAGCGGAGAAACTGCGCGAGCTGTGCTCGCGCTACAAGACCCAGCTTATTATCAATGACGACGCCGAACTGGCCGCGCGCCTGGGCGTGGGCGTACACCTGGGCCAAACCGACGGCCCACTGACTCCGGCCCGAGCGTTGCTCGGTTCCAAAGCGATCATCGGCGCCACCTGCCACAGCCAGATCGAATTGGCCGAACAGGCCGCCAAAGAAGGCGCCAGCTACGTCGCCTTCGGCCGCTTCTTCAATTCCAACACCAAACCCGGCGCACCCGCCGCCACCGTTGAAATGCTGGCGCAGGCCCGCGCGCGCCTGCAGCTGCCGATCTGCGTGATCGGCGGCGTCACCCTGGAAAACGCCGAACCGCTGGTGGCCCACGGCGCCGACCTGCTCGCCGTGGTGCACGGCCTGTTCGGTGCCGACAGCACCCAGGAAGTCACGCGCCGCGCGCGCGCATTCAACGATCTTCTTAAAATTTCAGTTTAGAGAGCCCGACCATGTCCCGTTCCGAAACCCTGTTTGCCAATGCCCAGAAACACATTCCCGGCGGTGTGAACTCCCCCGTGCGTGCGTTCAAGAGCGTGGGCGGCACGCCGTTGTTCTTCAAGCATGCCGAAGGCGCCTACGTCACCGACGAAGATGACAAGCGCTACGTTGACTACGTGGGTTCCTGGGGCCCGATGATCCTCGGCCACAGCCACCCGGACGTGCTCGATGCGGTGCGCCAGCAGTTGCAACACGGCCTGTCCTACGGCGCCCCGACCGCCATGGAAACCGAAATGGCGGACTTGGTGTGCTCGATCGTGCCGTCGATGGAAATGGTGCGCATGGTCAGCTCCGGCACCGAGGCCACCATGAGCGCGATTCGCCTGGCCCGTGGTTTTACCGGCCGCGACAGCATCATCAAGTTCGAAGGCTGCTATCACGGCCACTCCGACAGCCTGCTGGTAAAAGCCGGTTCCGGCGCGCTGACCCAAGGCGTACCAAGCTCGGCCGGTGTACCGGCGGCCTTCGCCAAGCACACCCTGACCCTGCCGTTCAACGACATCGCTGCGGTCGAGCAGATGCTCAGTGAAGTGGGCCAAGAGGTGGCATGCATCATCGTCGAGCCGGTGGCGGGCAACATGAACTGCGTGCCGCCGGCGCCTGGTTTCCTTGAAGGCCTGCGCGAGCAGTGCGACAAGCACGGCGTAGTGCTGATTTTCGACGAAGTCATGACCGGTTTCCGTGTCGCCCTCGGTGGCGCCCAGGCTTACTACGGCGTCACGCCGGACCTGAGCACCTTCGGCAAGATCATTGGCGGCGGCATGCCGGTGGGTTGCTTCGGCGGCAAGCGCGACATCATGCAGCACATCGCGCCACTGGGCCCGGTGTACCAGGCGGGCACCTTGTCGGGTAACCCATTGGCGATGGCGGCCGGCCTGACCACCTTGCGCCTGATCAGCCGCCCGGGTTTTCACGCCGAGCTGACCGACTACACCACGCGCCTGCTCGATGGCCTGCAACAGCGCGCCGATGCTGCCGGTATCCCGTTCGTCACCACGCAAGCCGGCGGCATGTTCGGCCTGTACTTCAGCGGTGCCGACGATATCGTCACCTTCGATGACGTGATGGGCAGCGATGCCGACCTGTTCAAGCGCTTCTTCCACCTGATGCTGGAAGGCGGCGTTTACCTGGCACCGAGCGCCTTTGAAGCGGGCTTCACCTCGATCGCCCATGGCGATGCAGAGTTGAAATTGACCCTGGATGCTGCCGAGCGCGCCTTCGCGGCCCTGAAATAAGGGGCATATCAAGCTGACGTTGCCTTGGGTGACGTCAGAATTTGCTACTTTGCTTACAGCGCTTTCCTGCATTTTTCGAGAAATCACCTGCAATCCGGCAGATAACTTGCCCACGCAGCAGAAAAACGAGTAAAGACTTTGTAAGCAGAGGCCTGCTTATTTCATAATGCGCGCTTATTGGACCCCCTAGGGTCCGCGCGCCCCGTCAGAGGTAAGTCGATTCCCATGAAACGCACCGGCCGCACCCTGGTTCTGGGCTGCCTGTTGCTCCTTCAGCCGCTGCTGGCACATGCACAAGCACAAGCAGGCGGCAACTCGTTGTTAATCCCAGCGATGGGTCGTTGCACCCTCAATACCCAGCCAGACAGCCAGGCCGAAGCCCTGAGCGCGTGCCAGAAACAGGCCGACGGCGGGGACGCGCAGGCGCAATACGAGTTGGGCGAGTACTACCACGACGACAAAAACCCCGCGCGCGACCTCAACAAAGCCTTGAGCTACTTCGAGAAAGCGTCGTTGCAGGGCCACGCCCAGGCGCAATTTCAGTTGGGCAACATGTTCTTCAAAGGCGAAGGCGTGCCGGCCAACAACGTCCAGGCGTATATCGTGCTGAAAATGGCCGCGGTCAACGGCGCTGAAGACGCGCTGGACACCGCCGACGAAGTCGCCGAGCACATGCAGCGTGATGAGTTGGAAGTGGCAACCCAGGTGCTGGGCCAGATCTTCCGCAATTACTTGCAGGAATTGCAGAGTGCGGATGGGCGTTCGCCGTTCTCGCCATTGCCTTAAATTTTCAGTGCCTTTTTAGGCCCATTCGCGAGCAAGCCCGTTCCCACACTTGACCGAGTTCCAGCGTTGGAACGCGGTCGAATGTGGGGGCGGGCTTGCCTGCGATGGGCACACCTCGGTCTAACGCCCTACTTCTCAGGCATCGGCATCGGAAACGGCATGACATTGCTGGTACCCCGCGCCTCGCTGATCTTCGGCGTGCCCAGGCGCTCGACTTCGTCGATGCGCACAATCGAATGCATCGGCACAAAGCTGCGCACCACGCCTTCAAACTGCGCCTTCAGTTTTTCCTCGCCCGGATCGACGACCAACTGGGTGCGCTCGCCAAAGACGAACTCTTCCACTTCCAGGAAGCCCCACAGATCACTTTGATAGATCTGCTTGGCGTACATTTCGAACACCTGGCCCTGGTTAAGGAAAATCACCTTATAGATTGGAGCTTCACGTTTGGTCATGGTGGGCGAATAACACATCGGGGATATAAAAGAGGGCGCGAACTATAGCATGGCACCCGATGCACAACGCTAGGAACCAATGGGCATGCCCCCTATAATGCGCGGTTCTTTACCACCAGTTGATGATTCCCATGGCCAAGAAGCTTTACATCGAAAC
>Ga0153931_100458_pt1 | contig 10129 bp, 10 predicted proteins | sample TSNJ015MetaG_FD_104730 | JGI IMG/M metagenome (GOLD analysis project Ga0153931, IMG submission 104730) | Attine ant fungus gardens microbial communities from New Jersey, USA - TSNJ015 MetaG | ecosystem: Host-associated > Fungi > Mycelium > Unclassified | place: USA: New Jersey, Wharton State...
GCACGTGCAAACCCTGCACGAGATGCGCATCGATTGCGACGCCGACGTGGTGATCCTCAAAGTCGAGCAGATCGGCGACATCGCTTGCCACACCGGCCGTCACAGCTGCTTCTATCGCGTGTTCGAGAATGGCGAATGGAAGGTGGTCGAACCGGTGCTCAAAGACCCGCACGCCATTTACTCGGCAGGACACTAGACATGAGCGATACCCTCAACCGCGTGGCCCAGGTGCTGGAAGACCGCAAAGGCGCGGACGCCGACAGCTCCTATGTCGCCAGCCTGTACCACAAGGGTTTGAACAAGATTCTGGAAAAACTCGGCGAGGAATCCGTCGAAACCATCATTGCTGCCAAAGACGCACAGATCAGCGGCGACTGCAGCGATGTCATCTACGAAACCGCTGACCTATGGTTCCACAGCCTGGTCATGCTCGCCCAACTGGGGCAGCATCCACAGGCCGTGCTGGACGAACTGGACCGTCGCTTCGGCTTGTCCGGGCACGCCGAAAAGGCCTCGCGCCCGTCCGCCTGAATAACTTTTACAGAGGAATTGCAGCATGGGCATTTTTGACTGGAAACACTGGATCGTCATTCTGGTGGTGGTGGTACTGGTGTTCGGCACCAAGAAACTCAAAAACCTGGGCACCGACGTGGGCGAGTCGATCAAGGGCTTTCGCAAAGCCATGAACGATGACGAAAAGCCAGCCGACCCCGTGGTCAACCCTGTCGTTAACCCAGCGCCGCCGGTCCAGCCTGTGCACCCGCAGGCCACCCAGCCCATCACCGAGCGTCGTACCTTCGACGTGCAGGCTGAAAAAGTCCAAGAGCCGACCCGCAAAGACTCGTGAGCACTGACTAATGTTTGGTATCAGCTTCTCTGAACTGCTCCTCGTCGGCCTCGTTGCCCTGCTGGTATTGGGGCCGGAACGCCTGCCCGGTGCCGCGCGCACGGCCGGCCTATGGATCGGGCGCCTGAAACGCAGTTTCAACGCCATCAAACAGGAAGTTGAACGGGAAATCGGCGCCGACGAGATTCGCCGCCAACTGCACAACGAACATATCCTTTCGCTGGAGCAGGAAGCGCGCAAGATTCTGTCGCCGGTCAATGAGCCGAGCAAACCGGCAGAGCCTGTGGCCGAGCACAGCATCGCGCCGCCGCCTGTGGCCGACGCTGCACCGGTGTTGGAACACACCCCGGCACCCACCGCACCTGCCCCGACAGCGCCAGCGCCGACGCCCGTTGCGTCGCCCGCTCCCCATGACCCTACATTGCCGCCGCGAGCCCCATGAGCGCTGATAAACCGGAAAACGACCAGCACATGCCGCTGGTCTCGCACCTCACCGAGCTGCGTACCCGCCTGCTGCGTTGCGTAGCGGCCATCTTCATCATCTTTGCCGGGCTGTTCGCCTTCACCCAGCAGATCTACACCTTCGTTTCGACACCGCTGCGCCAGTACCTGCCGGCCGGCGCAACGATGATCGCCACCGACGTGTCGTCACCGTTCCTGACGCCGTTGAAGCTGACCATGATGGTTTCGCTGTTCCTGGCGATCCCGGTGATCCTGCATCAGATCTGGGGCTTTATCGCGCCGGGCCTGTACAAGCACGAGAAGCGCATCGCAGTGCCATTGCTGGTGTCGAGCATCCTGTTGTTCTACACCGGCATGGCCTTCGCCTATTTCCTGGTGTTCCCGCTGATCTTCAAGTTCTTCGCCGCCGCCACTCCGGCCGGCGTGGAGATGATGACCGACATCACCAGTTACCTCGACTTCGTGATGACGCTGTTCTTCGCCTTTGGCGTGGCCTTCGAAATCCCGGTCGCCGTGGTGCTGCTGGTATGGATCGGCGTGGTTGACGTCAAGTACCTGAAGAAAGTGCGCCCGTACGTGATCATCGGTTGCTTTGTGGTGGGCATGATCCTGACGCCACCGGACATCTTCTCGCAGACCCTGTTGGCTGTGCCGATGTGGATGCTGTTCGAGATCGGCATCCTGTTTGGCAGTTTGATCAGCAAGCGTGGCGAGCACCCGGACGACCAACCCGCCGACGACGATCAGCCGCCAGCGACCCAGTCGTGAACCTGCTGCTGCTTGAGGAGGCCGACTTTATCGCGGCCGACCGGGTGATCCTGCGTGATCGCCGCCTGGTGCATATGCAGGACGTCCACCGCGCTGCGGTGGGCGACAACCTGCGTGTGGGGCGCATTGGCGGGCTGATGGGCAATGCCCAACTGCTGCGCCTGGAACCCGGCGAAGCCGAGCTGCAAGTCAGCTTCGACCTGCAGCCGCCGGCCAAACTGCCGCTGACCCTGCTGCTGGCCCTGCCGCGCCCGAAGATGCTGCGCCGGGTGTTGCAAACCGTTGCAGCCATGGGCGTGCCCAAATTGGTGCTGCTCAACAGCTACCGCGTGGAGAAGAGCTTCTGGCAAACCCCGTTCCTTGAGCCCGAGGCGATTCGCGAGCAGCTGGTTCTGGGTCTGGAGCAGGCGCGCGATACGGTGCTGCCCAAGATCGTTATCGAAAAGCGCTTCAAGCCGTTCGTCGAAGATCGCCTGCCGGCCATGACCGCAGGCACCCTCGGCCTGATCGGCCATCCCGGCGACTACCCGGCCTGCCCGCGGGCGCTGGATGAACCGGTAACGCTGGCCATCGGCCCGGAAGGTGGCTGGATACCCTACGAAGTGGACCTGCTGACCAAAGCCGGCCTGCAACCCGTGCAGCTTGGTGCGCGAATCCTGCGCGTAGAAACCGCCGTCACCGCCCTGCTCGCCCGCCTGTTCTAAACCTCACCGCCCGCCAACAACACTGCCATCGGTAGCAGCGCGCCTGTTGTGGCGAGCGGGCTTGCCCTGCGTTGGGGCGCGAAGCGATCCCAAAACGGTCAGCTCGTTATGCCTGACAGACGCGGCGTTGCTCTGACTGGGGCTGCTGCGCAGCCCAACGCGTGGCAAGCCCGCTCGCCACAACAAGCCCGCGGGCCACGGCCAGCCCGCCCAGCACACCAAGCCTGCCCGCCTCAAGACGCGCCACATGATCCATCGCGCCTACAGAATAATCCCGCCCAGCCGATAGCCTCTGAATAAGTCCAAGCCTTGTTCAAAGGGAGTTCGCAGCATGTATCGTTGGTTAGCCGAAAAACTGGGGAATGTGAGCGTCAACCGCAAGCTGAGCATTGGCTTTGGCTTGGTGTTAGTCCTGACGTTGTTGACCACCTTCACCGGCTGGACCGGCCTGGGCGATGTAATCAGTCGCGGTGACAAACTGGGCTTTATCTCCAGCCTCAACGGCCTGACCAAAGACCTGCGTCTGGCGCGCCTGGACTTTGAAATGCGTCGCGGCGAACAAGGCACGGATGCGGTCAACAGCCTGCTCACCCAGCTGGACAACGGCCTTAAAACTGCACGAACCCTGATAGAGCAACCCGACGACAGGGCCCTGGTGGAGCAACAACAGGAGGCCTTGAACCAATACAAAAAAGCCTTCGCCACCATGGTCCAGGCCGGTCTGAAGCGCGAAGGCGCGCGCAGCAAGCTCGGCGACACCGCCGACAACGCCGTGGCCAAGACCAACGAGGTCGAGAAGGCACTGCTGCAAGGTGACAGCGTCACCCAGTTCAACAGCGTGGTCGACTTGAGCAAGCTGATCCAGCAATCACGCTTCCAGGTGCGCGGCTACACCTACAGCGCCAAGGCGGAAGCCGAGCAGCCGGCCCTGGATGCCATCGATAACGCCCTCAAGAAAATCACCGACCTGCAAGGCCAATTGCCCGCCCAGTATCAGGCCAACCTGCAAGAAGCCGGCGTGTCGCTGCAAGCCTATCGCGCCGCCGTCAGCCAGTACCGCGATTCCCAGGTCGCCAGCGCTGCGGCCCTGAAAATCATGACCGAGCAAGGCGATATCCTGCTGGGCCACAGCGAAAAACTCACCCTCTCGCAAACCGCAGTACGCGATGCCGACGCGGCGCAAGCCAAACAGCTGTTGCTGCTGGCCACCGTCCTGGCGCTGATCTTCGGCATGGTCGCCGCCTGGGCCATCACGCGCCAAATCGTCATTCCGTTGAACCAGACCCTAAAAGTCGCTGAGCAAGTCGCCTCCGGCGACCTGAGCCACAACCTCAACTCTGCGCGCCAGGATGAGTTGGGGCAGCTGCAACGCGCCATGCAAAGCATGACCGTCGGCCTGCGCGAGTTGATCGGCGGCATCAGCGATGGCGTCACTCAGATCGCCAGCGCCGCCGAGCAACTGTCGGCCGTCACCGAGCAGACCAGCGCGGGGGTCAATAGCCAGAAGGTCGAGACCGACCAGGTAGCCACTGCCATGAATGAGATGGCAGCCACCGTGCAGGAAGTAGCGCGTAACGCCGAAGAAGCCTCTGAAGCCGCCGTGGCCGCTGACCAGCAGGCCCGCGAAGGTGACAAAGTCGTGGGTGAGGCCATCGCCCAGATCGAGCGCCTGGCCACTGAGGTGGGCAACTCCACCGAAGCCATGGGCCATCTGAAACGCGAGAGCGACAAGATCGGCAGCGTGCTCGACGTGATCAAGTCGGTGGCCCAGCAAACCAACCTGCTGGCGCTTAACGCCGCGATCGAGGCCGCGCGTGCCGGTGAAGCCGGACGTGGCTTTGCCGTGGTCGCCGATGAGGTGCGCAGCCTGGCCCAGCGTACGCAGAAGTCCACTGAAGAGATCGAAGAGCTGATCGTCGGCCTGCAAAGCGGCACCCAGCAGGTGGCGACCATCATGGACAACAGCCGTGGCCTCACCGACAGCAGTGTCGAGCTGACCCGTCGGGCCGGCAACGCGCTGGGCAATATCACACGCACGGTCTCGACCATCCAGGCGATGAACTCGCAGATCGCCACCGCCGCCGAGCAGCAGAGTGCCGTGGCCGAAGAGATCAACCGCAGCGTGCTGAATGTGCGCGATGTGTCTGAACAAACCTCTTCGGCCAGTGAGGAAACCGCCGCCTCCAGTGCCGAACTGGCGCGCCTGGGGATTTACCTGCAAACCCTGGTTGGCCGCTTCCGCATCTGAGCCGCCTTGCACGGCGGCCGACCCGGGCCGCCGAATCCCTTGAGCGTTTCAGCGCGTTGGCGCTGAAACGCTTGCAGGCGCCGCACAATGCAGTGCCGGAGCAAATCAATCGCAGTGTGATGAGGGCGCGTTGCGTGTCGCCACGCACTGCGGCGGCCGGTGCTCAGTTGACCTCGTCGGGCCCGGCCTTGAGGTTTACAGGACCTGGCGCAGGAAGGCCTGGGCCCGCGGGTCTTTCGGCGCGTCAAAGAACGCGGCAGGGGACGCGTCTTCCAGCAATTTGCCATGATCGAAAAACAGCACACGGTCGGCCACTTCGCGGGCAAAACCCATTTCGTGGGTGACGCAGACCATGGTCATGCCTTCCAGGGCGAGAGTCTTCATCACGTCCAGCACTTCACCGACCATTTCCGGGTCCAGCGCTGAAGTGGGCTCGTCAAACAGCATGACCTTGGGTTCCATTGCCAACGCGCGGGCGATGGCCACACGCTGTTGCTGTCCACCAGACAAACGTGACGGAAACTCGTTGGCCTTTTGCGCAATACCGACCTTTTCGAGCAGCGCCAGGGCCTTGGCCTCGCGCTCTTGTTTGCCGCGCTTGCGCACGACTTTTTGCGCCAGGCACAGGTTTTCCAGCACGGTCATGTGCGGGAACAAGTTGAAATGCTGGAACACCATGCCAACTTCGCGGCGGTAGGCGTTCACGTCGGTTTTCGGGTCAGCCAGTTGCAAGCCGTCAATGCTGACGGAGCCCGAGTCGAATGCTTCCAAACCATTCAGGCAACGCAGGAAGGTGGATTTGCCGGAACCCGACGGACCGATCACCACCAGCACTTCGCCCTTGGCGACGTGAGTGGTGACGTGGTCCACCGCGCGCACTACGTGACCACGGGTGTCGAAGACTTTTACCAGATCGCGGACTTCAATCACTTTGCGCGAGCCTCCGCTCAAGCCGGCTGGCCATTTTTGACAGCGGCAGGTTGATCAGCAGGTACAGGCCTGCCACACAGAACAGGATTTCAAACGGCGAGAACGAGGTGGTGATCACCTCGCGTCCACTTTTGAGCAGCTCGGTAATCGCGATTACCGACACCAGCGACGTGTCCTTGACCAGGCTGATAAATTGCCCGGCCAAAGGCGGCAGCACGCGTTTGAATGCTTGCGGCAATACCACATGGCGCATCGACTGGCTGGCACTGAGGCCCAGCGAACGCGCGGCTTCATTCTGACCACGGGTGATCGACTGCACGCCGGCGCGCACGATTTCCGCCACATAAGCGCCAGTGAACAGCGACAGTGCCGCGATCCCGGCAAACTCCCGCGACAGATTGAGCACCGTGCCGATGAAGAAATAGAAAATAAAGATCTGCACCAACAGCGGCGTCCCGCGCACCAGCTCGACGTAGATAGTCGACAGGTCGCGCAAGGTCGGGTTATTGGACAGACGGCACAGGCCGGTTGCCAAGCCGATCGCCAGGCCGAGAATGCCGGACACCACCGAGAGCCACAATGTGGTCCACAGGCCCCACATCAACGGCCCCAGCGCCCAATGCCGGGTCACGCCTACCACGTCGCCTTCGGCGACATCATCGCCACGCGACACTTGCAGGCTGTTGTCGGCCACGGTGAGCTTTTGCTCGGTGCCGGCGTCGTTGCGCAGGGTCACTTCAGCGACGTCGCCTTTGTGCACCAGTTCCACCACGGTGGAAATGTCGGCGGCACGCTGGGACGTTTCGGCCTGATAGGCGAAGTACTGCGGCACGCGGTTCCAGCGCCACTCGTAAGACATCAGCGAAGTGGCGTAGTACAACGCGCCAGCCAGGCCAACCAGCACGACCACGGTCAGCAGGTGCCAGGGCCATTGGGCTTTTTTCTGTTTCATTTCACTTTCCGAAGATGTATCGCCTGGCATGCCGTCATCGCGGGCAAGCCCGCTCCCACAAGGGAACGCATTTCAACTGTGGGAGCGGGCTTGCCTGCGATGAAGTCGACTGGGTGTCAGCCCTTATTCCATGTCCTTGAGCCACTCGGCGCTCTTGAACCACTTGTCATGGATGCGATCGTAGGTGCCGTCGTTGCGGATCTGGTGCAGGAAGTTATTGATGTAATTGAGGCTGTCGTAATCGCCTTTTTTCAGGCCAAACGCCAACGGCTCGAACGTGAAGGGCTCTTCCAGGAACACCAGTTTGCCGTTGCCGACCTTTTTCTCGGCAACCACGTTGTACGGCGCGTCATACACAAAGGCATCTGCCTTGCCGTTGACCACGTCGAGCACGCCTTCCTGCTCGTTGTCGTAGCCGTGGTACTTGGCTTTGGAGATCAGCTTTTTAGCGACCATCTCGCCGGTGGTGCCCAGCTTGGAGGTCAGGCGGTATTTCTCATCGTTGAGGTCTTTGTAGGTCTTGATGGTGCCTTCCAGGTCCTTGCGAATCAGCAGCGTCTGGCCGACCACGATGAAAGGTTCGCTGAAATTGAGTCGCAGGTTGCGCTCTTGAGTCAGGGTCATGCCGCTGCCGATCATGTCGAACTTGCCGGTCAGGAAGGCCGGGATGATGCCGTCGTAACCGGTCGACACCAGCTCCAGTTTGACGCCCATCGATTTAGCCATTGCCTTGAGGATGTCGACTTCAAAGCCGATGATTTCACCGCGCTTGTCTGTCATTTCGAACGGCATGTAAGTCGGGTCCATGCCGACTTTCAGCGTGCCGCGCTTGACCGCATCATCGATGGCGCCAGCGTGAGCCGCAGTGGCCGCGACCAGCGCGGTGACGCCGAGCATCAGCATCGAAAGATACTTTTTCATCATCAAGTCCCCTGAACGGTTCTTATAAAGTCGGCGCGCAAAAGGGCTGCACCAATTCGGGGTGCGATCCTACCCCACTCGCTGCCCGTCACAAAGGTTTCACGGGTAAATGTTCCCTGCGTATGTCGGAAAAGCCCCACAACGGTGCAGCGAGGCGCAGGGTTAGACAGGTTCAGCGGGAGAGCGCGGCAACGTCTTGATAGATAAGTGGTTATGACGATCAGTCGATCTCGGCCATCCAGGCGGTGTCCTTGAACCACTTGTCGTGCAGGCGATCGTAGGTCCCGTCCTGGGCCACCTGGCTGAGGAAGTGGTTGATCCAATTGAGGCTGTCGTAATCACCCTTTTTCAACCCGAACGCCAGAGGCTCAAAGGTAAACGGCTGTTCAAGTGCCAACAGTGTGCGGTTTTCCGGCCGGGCCATTGCGATCAGGTTGTAGGGCGCGTCATGAATGAAGGCATCGGCGTTACCCTCCACCACCTGCCGCACGCCCTCTTGCGCGGTGGCGAAACTGCTTAATCGGGCCGCCCCGAGCAAACGGCGCGCCGCTGCCTCTCCGGTCGTACCTGCCGTGGCGGCGATCCGGTAACCCGCCTCGTCCAGGTCTTCGATACTGGAAATTTTGCCGGCCAGGCTCGGATGCAGCAGCGCGGTTTGGCCAACCACGATGAAGGAGTCGCTGAAATTCAGCTTCAGATTGCGCTCTTGCGTGACCGTCATGCCGCTGCCGATCAGATCAAACTTCTTCGCCATAAGCCCCGGAACCAGATCGGCATAGGGCATCGTGACCAATTCAAGTTGGACGCCCAGGGCATGGCTCATGGCCTGGAGCAAATCGATCTCGAAGCCGACGATGCGCCCCTGCTTGTCCGTCATCTCGAAGGGCACATAGGCGGGCGTGGTGCCGACTTTGAGCACGCCACGGCGCACGGCGTCATCCAGGGCGCCGGCACTCAACAGGCCCGCGTACACCCATGCGACAGCGCCTGCCAGCCACGCCCAACAATAGCTCTTGCTCATGATTCCCCCTGTGACCTCGTCAATTCGAGGGGGCGATGCTAACCCAGCCACAGGCATGGCAATACGTCGCGAACAAAGGACTTTTGTTTCGAAATAACAAGGCGTTAGTGCTTAGAGGAAGAAGCGCGAAACGCTGTAGGACCAGCGTTTCAAGCGCCCCCGAGGTGGGCCCTCGGGGGCGTATGAATCAGGCCGGTTGAGCCTGGGACGACAGCGGTTGCAGCGGCAGCAAAGGCGCGTGCGGGTCCGCCTTGATCGAAGCACGCCAGGCGCCCAGCCACTCGGCGTGGCCTTCGCTCCAGACTTGCTGGTGCAGGCGAGCCAGGGCGACCGGATCGCTGAGCAGCGCCACGCGTTCGCCGTTGTTGAGGCCGGCAGGGCCGACCTTCAATGCGTGGCGGACACGCTCCTGACGCAGATGCTCGATCGGCTCCGCTTCACGGTGACGCGAGGTCGCCAGGGCGCAGGCCAGCGCATTCTGCTGCGGGTCGACGACCGAACGCACAAACCCGTCGTTCAGCGCGTGCCAACGGTTTTCGTGGGTGTACTTCTCGGTCGACAGCAGGGCTTGCGGCGGATTGTATTCCTCAGGGATCAGGAACAGGCTCTCGTCGCGGGACTTGAGGCCCAGTTTCACGCGGCTGGAAATCACCGACACCGGAATCGACAGCATCAGCGAGCCGACAATCGGGATCAGCCACCACAGGAAGCTTGGGTTCAGCCACACCACCAACAACGCCCAGAGGAAGCCGAGCAATGTTTGCGGGCCGTGACGCTTGACCGCCTCGCTCCACGGCGTGGAGTCGTCGTCACGCTGCGGCGAGTTCCAGGTCGCAGCCCAGCCGAGGAACGCGGCGAGCACGAAACGGGTGTGGAAGATCATCCGCACCGGCGCCAGCAGCATCGAGAACAGCATCTCCAGCAGCATCGACAAGGTCACCTTGAACTTGCCGCCGAACTCTTTCGCGCCCTTGGCCCAGATCAGGATGATGCTCAGCAGTTTGGGCAGGAACAACAGCACGATGGTGGTGGAGAACAGCGCCACCGCCTTGTCCGGATGCCATTGCGGCCACAGCGGGTACAACTGGCGTGGTGCCATGAAGTACTGCGGCTCCATCAGGGTGTTCACCGCCAGCAACGCCGTCGACAGCACCAGGAAGAAGAACCACAACGGCGCCGACAGGTACGACATCACGCCGGTCAGGAACACCGCGCGGTGCACCGGGTGCATGCCTTTTACCAGGAACAGGCGGAAGTTCATCAGGTTACCGTGGCA
>Ga0153931_100459_pt1 | contig 10124 bp, 8 predicted proteins | sample TSNJ015MetaG_FD_104730 | JGI IMG/M metagenome (GOLD analysis project Ga0153931, IMG submission 104730) | Attine ant fungus gardens microbial communities from New Jersey, USA - TSNJ015 MetaG | ecosystem: Host-associated > Fungi > Mycelium > Unclassified | place: USA: New Jersey, Wharton State...
CTGAATAAACCCATTCCCACTGTGGGAGCGGGCTTGCTCGCGAAGGCGGCCTTATAGCCGAACAATCTCCAACTGAATGCACTCCATCCAACTGGAGGAGCCAGCCTGTTGGCGATGAGGCCTTCTCAGCCAACCACTCTCTTCCCGCTGTACCCAAATGATCGTTCCCACACCGCTGCATGGAAACGATCATCCATCACGACATCAGGTCAGGTCGCCACATTCAGGTATTTGCCCACCGGCGCGGCATTGTCGAGTGAGTACTGTTTGCTCAAGTTGGCAATCATCCGGTTCAGCGCTTCACTGGTGGTCTGGGTGCTGGCGGTCTGTTCTTCGGGCGGGCGTTCCCGACCTGCCTGTAGCGCCGCTTTCAGTTCGTCGCTGCTCACGCCGCCACTGCTGTCGCTATCCAACACCTTGAGCAGTGCGGCGCTGGTGTCGGTGCTGGTTGTCGAGGTGTTGTCGCTGGTCTGCAGGGCACTGCTCAGTTCGGTAGCGCTGATGTTGCCATCACCATCGGCATCCAGTTGGCTGAACAGTGCGTCGCTGGAGGCTTGTTGCGAGGGCGGAGGTGGTGGTGTCGTCAGGCTGGCGGAGAGTTCGTCCTGGCTGACGGTGCCGTCCTTGTTCTTGTCCAGGGCCGAGAATATTTGGTTGCTGTCGGCGCTGCTGCCTGCGCTGGTCAGGCCGGTGCTCAGTTCGTCGCTGCTGATGGCGCCGTCGCCATCGGTGTCGAGGGCGCTGATCAGCGCGTCGGCGAGGTCGGTGTTCGGGGCTTGATCCTGAGGTGGCGGCGGGGGTGCCATCGCGGTCATTTCTTCGGCGCTGAGGCTGCCGCTGTCGTCGCTGTCCAGATCGCCGAATTGCTTGCTCAGGTTGACCAGCAGGCCATCGTCGGATTTCTGCGACAGAGCACTTTTCAGTTCGTCCTGATCCACCGCGCCGTCGCCGTTGCTGTCGAGTTTGGCGAACAGTTCCTTTTGCAGTTGCTGGCTGCGGGCGTTCTGGGTGGTGCTGCTGGTGCTGGTATAGCTCGTGTAGTTGCTGACGCTACCGATCATGGGCTCACTCCTTGGACTGTCAAACCGGTTCGCGTACCGGCTTGTGCAGACTCAAGGGGCGAGTTGTCCTGGGTATTTGGGGTTTGTACCGGTGGATATACACGATGGAGTGAACACCACTGAAACCTGTGGGAGCGGGCTTGCTCGCGAAGGCGGCCGATCATTCAACACAGAAGTCGACTGAGACACCGCTTTCGCGAGCAAGCCCGCTCCCACAGGGGGATAGGTGTGTTTCTCAGGAGCGCGGCAGGCGGATGATTGCGGTCAGGCCGCCACCCGGGGTTTCTTCCAGATTCAACTGGCCACCCAAACGCTGCGCTGCCTCGCGGGCGATGGTCATGCCCAGGCCGACGCCGCCGGAGTTGCGGTTGCGCGAGCCTTCCAGGCGAAAGAACGGTTCGAACACCGCCTCGCGTTTGTCTTCGGCAATCCCCGGGCCGTGGTCGATCACGCGGATCAGCAGTTGCTCGCGTTGATCCTGCAGTTCGATGCGCGCCTGCCCTGCATAGCGCAGGGCGTTGTCCATCAGGTTGTTGATGCACGAGCGCAGCGCCATCGGCTGCACCTGCAGCGGTGCGCAATGGCCGCTGACGTCAACGTCGGCGCCCTGATCCTGAGCGTTTTCGCACAGCGATTCGACCAGCGCCTGCACGTCCATCAACTGCAACGCTTCGCTGGTGCGCTGTTCGTGCAGGTAGGTGAGGGTAGCGTCGAGCATGCCGATCATGTCGTTGAGGTCTTGGCGCATCTGGCCTTGCAGTTTTTCGTCATCGATCTGTTCCAGGCGCAGCTTCAACCGCGACAGCGGAGTGCGCAGGTCGTGGGAGACGGCGCCGAGCATGCGTGCTCGCTGCTGCACCTGTTCACGAATTCGTTGTTGCATCAGGTTGAAGGTGTTCGCGGCTTGTCGGGCTTCACGCGGGCCGGACTCGTCCAGCGGCGGGCTGTCGAGGTTTTCGCTGAGGCGTTCGGCGGCGTCGCTCAGGCGCTGGATCGGCCGGCTGAGCAGTTTGGCGCCGTACCACGCGGCGATCATCAACGAGATGAACTGGAAGGTCAGCGGCACCAGCGGCCCGCCGAACCACGGACGCGGCGGGCGATGGGCGAAACGTGGATCCGGCGGTGGCCGTTGGCCGTCGACGCCCTCGGCAAACTCCGGCGGGGGCGGCGGTGGGGGTGGGCCATAGTGATGAAACCAGGCAAAGGCCAGCAAGTGCGCCAGGACGATCGCCACGAACAGCATGCCAAACAGGCGGCCGAACAGCGTGTCGAAGCGCCCTCGCATCAGCCGATGTCTCGTGCGTCGAACAGGTAACCTTCACCGCGCACGGTTTTGATCAACTGTGGGGCTTTCGGGTCGTCGCCGAGTTTTTGCCGCAGGCGCGACACCAGCAAATCGATGCTACGGTCGAACGCTTCGATCGAACGGCCACGGGCGGCGTCCAGCAGTTGTTCGCGGCTGAGTACGCGGCGCGGGCGTTCAATGAAGACCCAGAGCAGGCGGAATTCGGCGTTGGACAGCGGCACCACCAGGCCATCGTCGGCGATCAGCTGGCGCAGGACGCTGTTCAGGCGCCAGTTGTCGAAGCGAATGTTGGCCCGTTGTTCGGTGCGATCGTCACGTACCCGGCGCAGGATGGTCTGAATCCGCGCCACCAGTTCCCGTGGTTCGAACGGTTTGGCCATGTAGTCATCAGCGCCCAGCTCTAGGCCGATGATGCGGTCGGTGGGTTCGCAGCGGGCGGTGAGCATCAGGATCGGGATGTCCGATTCGGCGCGCAGCCAGCGGCACAGCGACAGGCCGTCTTCGCCGGGCAACATCAGGTCGAGGACCACCACGTCGAAATGCTCGGCCTGCATCGCCTGGCGCATGGCCGCGCCGTCGGTGACGCCGCTGGCGTGGATGTTGAAGCGGGCCAGGTAGTCGATCATCAGCTCGCGAATCGGCACATCGTCGTCGACGATCAGCGCGCGGATGCTCCAGCGCTTGTCGTCTTTCTGCTCATCAATCACGGTCGTTTGGGTGTTGTGCATGGGGCTGTTCATCTGCCTGTAGGCCCGCCAACCACAAGATGGGCGCGAGGTGGTGGTTTCAGCATAGGCGTCCGGCCGTAAAGCGGGAAGTGCTGATGTAAGGACGTGTTGCGGCTGGCGAGGCTAGCGCGCACGCTTGTTGGCCGCGTGTCGGTTGTGTATCGCATTCGACACAATAACGCCGCAGGCTAAGCTGATCACGCCAGCGGCGACGATTTACCGATCATCGGGTGCCGCGCCGCCGCCGCTTCCGCTACAATGCGCGCCGATTTCGACTTGCCTGAGAGCCCATCCATGTCCGCCTGCCAGAATCCTATAATCGTCGCCCTGGATTTCCCTACCCGTGACGCCGCACTGAAGCTGGCCGACCAGTTGGACCCGAAACTGTGCCGGGTCAAAGTGGGCAAGGAACTGTTCACCAGTTGCGCCGCGGAAATCGTCGGCACCTTGCGTGACAAAGGCTTCGAGGTGTTCCTCGACCTGAAATTCCATGACATCCCCAACACCACTGCGATGGCCGTGAAAGCTGCTGCCGAGATGGGCGTGTGGATGGTCAACGTGCATTGCTCCGGTGGCCTGCGCATGATGGCGGCCTGCCGTGAAGAGCTGGACAAGCGCAGCGGCCCGCAACCGTTGCTGATCGGCGTGACCGTGCTGACCAGCATGGAACGTGAAGACCTGGCCGGTATCGGTCTGGATATCGAACCGCAGGAGCAAGTGCTGCGTCTGGCGGCGCTGGCCGAGAAGGCCGGGATGGACGGTCTGGTGTGCTCGGCGCTGGAAGCCACCGCATTGAAGTCGGCGCACCCGTCGCTGCAATTGGTGACCCCGGGGATTCGTCCGGCGGGCAGTGCGCAAGATGACCAGCGCCGTATCCTGACGCCACGTCAGGCGCTGGATGCCGGTTCCGATTATCTGGTGATCGGCCGTCCGATCAGCCAGGCGGCAGATCCGGCCAAGGCACTGGCTTCGGTCGTGGCCGAAATCGCCTGATCAAACACGCAAGATCCAACAATGTGGGAGCGGGCTTGCTCGCGAATGCGGTGGTTCAGTCGAAATTGATATCGACTGACACGGCCTCTTCGCGAGCAAGCCCGCTCCCACAGTGGTTTTAGGGTGTTGTCGAGTTAAGTTTCAGACCTTCAGCACCAACTTGCCGAAATTCTCCCCGCTGAACAACTTCATCAGTGTCTCCGGAAAGGTCTGCAGACCTTCGACGATGTCTTCCTTGCTCTTGAGCTGCCCCTTGGCCATCCAGCCGGCCATTTCCTGTGCGGCGCTGGCGTACTGTGCGGCGTAGTCCATCACCACAAAGCCTTCCATACGTGCGCGGTTGACCAGCAATGACAGGTAGTTGGCCGGGCCTTTGACCGCTTCCTTGTTGTTGTATTGGCTGATGGCGCCGCAGATCACCACCCGGGCTTTCGGGGCCAGGCGGCTGAGCACTGCGTCGAGGATGTCGCCACCGACGTTATCGAAGTACACGTCCACCCCTTTTGGGCACTCGCGCTTGAGTCCGGCCAGTACGTCCTCGTGTTTGTAGTCGATGGCGCCGTCGAAGCCCAGTTCATCGATCAGGTATTTGCACTTGTCGGCACCACCGGCGATACCGACGACCCGGCAACCTTTGATCTTGGCGATCTGCCCGGCAATGCTGCCCACCGCACCCGCAGCCCCTGAAAGAACCACGGTGTCGCCAGCCTTCGGTGCGCCCACGTCGAGCAGGGCGAAGTAAGCGGTCATGCCGGTCATGCCAAGGGCCGACAGATACACCGGCAGCGGCGCCAGTTTCGGATCGACCTTGTAGAAACCTCTGGGTTCGCCAAGGAAATAATCCTGCACGCCGAGGGCGCCGTTGACGTAGTCCCCGACGGCAAAGCCCGGGTTGTTCGAAGCGATGACCTGGCCTACGCCCAAGGCGCGCATGACCTCGCCAATCGCCACCGGCGGGATGTAGGACTTGCCCTCGTTCATCCAGCCGCGCATGGCCGGGTCGAGGGACAGGTATTGGTTTTTCACCAGTATCTGGCCTGCGCCCGGCTCGCCGACCGGGACTTCCTGATAAGTAAACGTCTCACGGGTCGCCGCGCCCACCGGGCGTTTGGCGAGGAGGAACTGGCGATTGGTCTGGCTGGTCATGGCAGGCACTCGAACTGAATGAAGCCTAGTTGATAGACCCTCGACGCCAAAGCTGCAAGGTTGGCTGATGCGGCGAATGCGCAATGATCCAGTGCAGTGATAGTCCCCCGACAGGTTTTATCACTGCGACGGATGAAGGCATAAACAGCCTTCTGATAGTGCTGACGGGGCGCGCCCCCCGGTGGCTATGCTGCGACTCTGCAAATACCTCCTGCATCTTTCCCTTCGAGGACATAACAATGAGCATGACGTTTTCCGGCCAGGTGGTCGTAGTCACCGGAGCAGCCAACGGTATCGGCCGGGCGACCGCCCAGGCATTCGCCGCCGAAGGCTTGAAAGTGGTGGTGGCCGATCTTGACGCGGCAGGGGGCGAGGGGACGGTGGCGCTGATTCGTACAGCCGGTGGCGAAGCGACCTTCGTGCGCTGCAACGTTACCGTCGAAAGCGAAGTGAAGAATCTGATGGACGAGGTGATCAATACTTACGGTCGCCTGGACTACGCCTTCAACAATGCCGGGATCGAAATCGAGCAAGGCAAACTGGCCGACGGCTCGATGGACGAGTTCGACGCGATCATGGGCGTCAACGTCAAAGGTGTGTGGTTGTGCATGAAGTACCAGTTGCCGTTGTTGCTCGCTCAGGGCGGCGGGGCGATTGTCAACACCGCGTCGGTGGCGGGGCTTGGTGCGGCGCCGAAGATGAGCATTTATGCGGCGTCGAAACACGCAGTGATCGGCCTGACCAAATCGGCGGCGATCGAATATGCGAAGAAGAAAATTCGCGTCAACGCCGTATGCCCGGCAGTGATCGACACCGATATGTTCCGCCGCGCCTACGAGGCCGACCCGAAGAAAGGCGAGTTCGCCAATGCGATGCACCCGGTGGGACGCATCGGCAAAGTCGAGGAAATCGCCAGCGCCGTGCTGTATCTGTGCAGTGATGGCGCGGCGTTCACCACCGGTCATTCGCTGGCCGTGGATGGCGGCGTCACTGCTTTCTGACGTCTTGCCGCAAGTCCCAGGAAAACCCGCCTTCGTGCGGGTTTTCTCGTTGTTGCCTGTCAGTTCCGTGAAACCATTAAACAATGTGTATCAAGCGGTTAGAACGGTCGCTTTTGACGGCGTTGTCGCACAGCCTGCAGGACGTGGCTGTGATTTACTGCCGCCAGCAAAACGGACAGGAGTTTGCGTGCTCATGGAATTGAGAATTGACCGACAGGCAATGGTGCCGGTCGTACAGCAGATTGTTGATGGCATGACCGAGTGGATCTCGCGAAGTGGTGTGGCGCCGAGCACGCGGCTGCCCTCCGTCAGGCAGATTGCGCGTGCCAATCTGCTCAGTCAGTCGTGTGTCGCGGAGGCCTGCGAGCGCTTGGTGGCGCAAGGCATTCTGGCCTCGCGCCAGGGCGCCGGATTCATGGTGGCCGCGCACGGCAGCGGGTTGCTCGGAATTGACTGCGGGCCGGCAGAAAACTGTTTGAAGCTCGGCGAAGGTGGCTTGCCGCAAAGCTGGCGGGAGTCCGATGACCTGAGTTACGCGATCCGTGAGGTGGCCCGTACCGACATGGCGAGCCTGTTCAATTACAGCAGCCCGCTGGGGCTGCCGGCGCTGCGCGAGCAGATCGTCAAGCGCCTCAGGCTGATCGGCGTCCAGGCCCGGGAAGAACAGGTCCTGACGACTTCCGGTGCCAGCCACGCGCTCGATCTGCTGGTACGCACGCTATTCAAGTCCGGGGATTGCGTTGTGGTCGAAAGCCCCGGGTACGCGCCGTTGTTCGAGCTGTTGCGCCTGCATGGCGTGCAATTGCTGGAAGTGCGTCGCACCCCGAGCGGGCCTGATCCCCAGGCACTGGAGACGCTGTTGAGGCAATTCCGGCCGGTGGCGATGTTCATCAACAGCCATCACCACAATCCCACCGGCTCCTGTCTGACACTGGGCGTGGCGCAACAGATCCTGCAGTTGTGCAACGCCCACGATGTGCGCGTGATCGAAGACGATGTCTACGCCGACCTGCACAATGGTAACGGTACGCGCCTGGCGGCACTCGATGAGCGAGTGATCTATGTCGGCAGTTTTTCCAAGACGCTCAGCAGCTCGCTGCGCGTCGGGTTCGTGTACGCCGAACCCTCGCTGATTGCGCGTCTGGCGCGGGTCAAGATGATCAGCAGCATGGGCTCCTCGAGCTTCAACGAGGCGGTGCTGGCCAGTCTCCTGGCCAATGGGGCGTATCGCAAAATGGTCCAGCGTCAGCGTCAGCGCCTCAATACTGATCGGATTGCCGCATTACAGGCGTTGGAAGATGCCGACTGGGAGGTTTTCGGCAAGCCGTGCGGCGGGCTGTTCATCTGGGCCCGCGCACCGCTGAGCGATCTTGCCCGCTTGCACAGTCAGGCGCAGTGCAGTGGCGTGCGCCTGTGTGCGCCGGGGGCTTTCAGTCCGAGTGGCGAAGTCGGTGAGTGGCAGCGAATCAATGTCGCCTATGCCTGTGATCCGCGTGCCCGACAGTTTTTTCGCAGCACCCGTGTGAATCGACCTCAAGCGTTCTGAAAACGACGCGTGCGTAGCTTTTTGCCATTATTCCGACGCCAGAGACTTGTGCTGCTCCATGGCCGTTGCGAATCTTCGGCAACAGACTTTGGCAGGGGACTAAGCGCAATGATTTCCGCCGTGCAAGGACGTTTTGCCAACCTCGGTATGGCGAAGAAACTGGGCATCGGGTTCGTGCTGGTGCTGCTGTTGACCGCGCTGGTGGCTGCCATCGGTGTTTGGTCCCTGCAGACCATCAGTCAGCGATTCGATGGGCTGAAGCAGATGTCGTCACTCAACAGCGCGTTGCTCAAGGTGCGACTGCTGGAGCAGGACTATGCGCTGCACAGCAACCCGAAAACCGTCGATGCCTTGCACGAAGGTGTCGACGGTTTGCTGGCCCAGGCGGCGCAACTCAAGGCGCAATCCCCGGCCAACGTGGCGGTGATGGGCGATGTCGAGCAGGCACTGGGTGCCTATCGCAAGGCTTTCGATGAGTTCGTCTCGCTGACCCAGGCCAAGGATCTGGCGCTGGAAATGGCCAGTTGGTCGGTGTCCAGCGTGGCCAACAACCTGGATGTGCTGCAAGCCGGGCTGGCCGATGATGGCGCGTATACCTTGAAGGACACCGAAGGCAAGGACGGCGCGCAGTTCATCGAACAGGCCAGTCAGGTCAGCCAGGTGTCGCGGTTGATGCTGCAGGCGATGAACGAGGCGCGGATTCGTCTGGACCAGAGCCGCAAGGGCGATGCCGACAGTGCCGGCAAGGGCAATATCGAGCAGGCCGCTCAGGCCCAGGCTCAGGCCGAGCAGTTGAAGACCACGGTCAAGGATGAGGGCTACCTGACAGTCCTTAATGAAGTGTCCGGGCACATCGCCGGTTTCAACGACAAACTCGCCGAGTACACCGGCCTGCTGGCCCAGGAAAAAACCGTCTACGAACAACTGCACCAGCGCGCGGCTCAGGTGATGGAGCGGGTGGATCAGGCGTATGGCGCAGAGGATGGCGCGATGCAGGCGGAACTGAAGAAGAACTCGGTGTTGATCATCGGTTCTTCGGCGCTGGCGTTGCTGGTCGGGTTGATTGCCGCGTGGGTCATTACCCGGTTGATCGTCGCGCCGTTGCGCAGTGTGATGCGGGTCGCACAGCAGATTGCGGCCGGGGATTTGAGTGCGAGGGTAGAGGTCACCCGTCGTGATGAAATTGGCCAGCTGATGCTGGCGATGCAGCAGATGGGCGCCGGGCTGAGCACGATCGTCAGCGGTTTGCAGGCGGGAATTGAACAGTTGGCCAGTTCAGCACAATCGCTGTCGGCAGTGACCGAGCAGACCAACCTTGAGGTCAACAGCCAGAAGGAAGAAACCGAGCAGGTGGCCACGGCCATGAACCAGATGACCGCCACCGTGCATGACGTGGCGCGTAACGCCGAGGAGGCGGCGCTGGCCGCGCAAACGGCGGATGGCAAGGTCGAGAGTGGGCAGCAGGTGGTGCGCCAGAGCATGGCGCGGATCGAGCAGTTGGCGGATTCGGCGACGTCGGCCAGTTCGAGCATCGAAAGCCTCAGTGCGCAGATCCAGAACATCGGCACGGTGCTGGATGTGATCAAGAGCGTGGCCGAGCAGACCAATCTGCTGGCCCTCAACGCCGCGATCGAGGCGGCGCGGGCCGGGGAGCAGGGCAGGGGTTTTGCGGTGGTGGCTGATGAGGTTCGTGCGTTGGCGCGGCGTACCCAGCAATCGACCGAGGAGATCGAGCGGCTGGTCAGTGCTTTGCGTTCGGCAGCGCATTCGTCGGTGCAGCAGATTCAGAGCAGTGGTGAATTGGTGAAGCTGGCGGTCAGTGATGCGCTGCAGACGGAGAGTGCGTTGGGCAGTATTGCGGCGGCGGTTTCGCTGATTCAGCAGATGAATCAGCAGATTGCGGCGGCGGCGGAGGAGCAGAGTTCGGTGGCTGAGGAGATCAATCGCAGTGTGACGAGTATTCGCGCGAGTGCGGATCAGTCTTCGATTGCGATGCGGGGGAATGCGGTTTCGAGTGTTGAGCTGGCGCGGTTGGGGGGGGAGCTCAAGGGGATGGTTGGGCATTTTCGGCTTTGACTTGGCGGCCTCTGGGCCGACCATGTTTTGGGGGGATTGGGTTGCTTATCCGTTGCTTCGGGGGTTGCGGCTGGCGGTTTCGCCCTTACGGCGAGTCACTTTTGCAGACGCCCAAAAGTAACCAAAACGCTGGGCCCCGGCGTACGGCCCTCGCTTAGGCTCGGGTTCCTTCGTTGCGGGATTCATCCGGGGGCATCGCCTCCGGTTTGCTTCGCTGCACCTCCTCTCGATGCATTTGGCTTCGCCAAACGGTCGCTGCGCTCCCAC
>Ga0153931_100460_pt1 | contig 10114 bp, 9 predicted proteins | sample TSNJ015MetaG_FD_104730 | JGI IMG/M metagenome (GOLD analysis project Ga0153931, IMG submission 104730) | Attine ant fungus gardens microbial communities from New Jersey, USA - TSNJ015 MetaG | ecosystem: Host-associated > Fungi > Mycelium > Unclassified | place: USA: New Jersey, Wharton State...
CATGTGTAGCTGACACACCGCCTTCGCGAGCAAGCCCGCTCCCACATTTGGAGCTCAGTGCATCAGACAAAGATGTGTTGCTGTGCTGTTGATCCGCTTTTGCTTCAACCACTCAGGTCGGCTACCAGGCCGCCGTGCTCTGCTCTTGATCTTGATTTTGACTTTGATCTGACAGGCCCCGTCAACCACGCTGGCCGAACGCAGGCTTGAATCCGTGGGCAACCCGGCAGGACGCCGGGTTAGCCGTGTTGGGCCATGGATGGCCCGTCACGGCGGCCCACGGATTCAAGCCTTCGTTCGGGCACACCGAGCCCGAGCGAGGTGCCGAGTGGTGGGGCAAAGACCTTTTGGTTACTTTTGGGGCGTTTGCCAAAAGTGACCCGCTGTAAGAGCGGAACCGCCAGCCGCCGTGACCGCAGCAACGGATATGCCCCCAATCTACCTAAACACCGCCCCTCACAAACAAACACCCCCCCAAGCCCCCCCACCACTACCGACGTCAGTTTTTATACTCGGTATCAGTACGCTCCAACTGCCGAACCAACGCATTCCAATGCCGCGCCACACCCGGCCCGGCCCCGTTGCTGAACACCTTGGCCTGCTCTTCAACCTTGGCCACCACCTCCGCCGGCGGAAAGATCAACTGCGCATTCCCGCCCGCCTGCGCCGCCACCTGGATATTGCACGCACGCTCCAGCCCTTGAAGTTGCTGAAAGGCATGCTCAACGCTCACCCCCGCCGTCAACAACCCATGGTTACGCAAAATCATCACACTCTTGTCCCCCAGGTCCGCCACCAGCCGCTCACGCTCGTCCAGGTCCAGCGCCACGCCTTCATAGCCGTGGTACGCGATACGCCCGGAGAACGCGATAGAGTGCTGGGAAATCGGCAACAGCCCGTCCTTCTGCGCCGACACCGCAATACCGTCACGGGTATGCGTGTGCAGCACCGCTTGCAGGTCATGCCGCGCGCCGTGGATGGCGCTGTGAATCACATAACCTGCGTAATTGATGCCCAGGCCCGTAGGGTCGTCGACAATCGTGCCGTCAAGGTCAACCTTGACCAGGTTGGACGCGCTGATTTCATCGAACAACAAGCCAAAGGCATTGATCAGGAAATGCTCATCCGGACCCGGCACGCGGGCCGAGAAGTGCGTGTAGATGTGATCGGTCCACTTGTACAACGCCGCCAGCCGATAGGCCGCGGCCAGTTTGACGCGCACCTCCCACTCTTCGGGCGATACGCGCTGGCGGACGTTGCTGGAAACGCTGGATAGAGAGGTGACGCTGCTCATGGCAAAACTTCCTGGATGGCCTTAAGGACTTCCAGGCAGCCTAGGGGATGCCGAAAAATAATAAAAATCACATTTTAATCTAAGCTAATTATTATTTTTTTTTATAAAACTATCCCTCGCTCAGGCGGCATTGCGGATCTTGTGCAGCGAGTCCGCGACCAGCTTGCCGAATGCATCCACCGGCCCCTGCAGGTTGCCGAGAAAATGCGGATAGATCAGCCACAAATCCATCACCGGCTTGAAATCCTTGAGCGGCATGACCGCCAGCTGCTCACGGTGAGCGCTGCGCTCCAGCAAAGGCCGCGGCACCAGCCCCAGGCCCAAACCGTCTGCCACCAGCCCCAATTGCAACTCGGTGCCGAAGGTTTCCAGGTTCACCCGCAATCCCAACCCCTGATCAGACAAGGTGCGCAGCAAGCCGGCCCGGAAACCGCAGCCATCCGGGTTCAGAATCCAGCCGTTCTGGTACACATCGGCCAACTTGCACGGCTTCTTCGGCAACTGCGCCTTGGCACACACCACCACCAACTCCATTTTGCCGATGGACTCACCGACGATGTTGTCCGGGAAAATCTTGCCTGCCGGAAACAGCGCCACCGCCGCGTCCAGTTCACCGCGCTCGATCTTGCCGACCAGTTGGCTGCCCCAACCCGTGGCGACTTGCGTGCGCAAGTCGGCGTATTCGGTGCGCAGGTGCTTGAGCGCATCGAGCAGCACCACGTCGCCGATGGTCTGCGGCACGCCCAGGCGCAATACGCCGGTCGGCGGCGCATCGGTGGCCACCAGTTCGCGCAGGGCATCCATTTCGCGCAGGATCAGCCGGCATTGTTCATAAACGCGCGTACCGATCAGCGTAGGCTTGAGGGGCTTGGTGTTGCGGTCGAACAGCTCCACACCCAGCGCCTGCTCGAAGTTCTGCACGCGGCGGGTAATGGCCGGCTGGGTCAGTTGCAACGACTCGGCGGCATGGCTGATGGACTGGCAACGAATCACTTCGACAAGGCATCGATATCGTCAATTTTCATTTGGGCCGCACATAGAGAACAGTCATTAAGATGTGTGCGAAGCATAGTTGCAGGAACGCTGCATGGATAGTCCACGCTGTGATCGATAACGTCTAACGCTATGCAGAGCGGTTCTAAATTACCTAAAGCTATAAGCTAATCATTAAAAAATAGCATATTAACTATAAACATTATGCTTATATAAACCCATCAAACCCTCCCCGTTAAAGCAGCGATGGAAGTGCCATGACCCAGGCCCGACACCCCGAGAGACTCAGAGCCTTTATAGGCGCCCTGGCGGAATTGATCGACGGCAATCCACGCGAAGGCGACCTGCTGCACCGTGGCGGCAAGCTCTTGGCGCAACTGGTCAGCCACGATGACTGGCTGCCCGACGAATACGCCCAACCCGACCCCGCGCGTTACCAGCAATTTCTGCTGCATGCCGATTCGCGCCAGCGCTTCAGCATCGTCAGCTTTGTGTGGGGGCCGGGGCAAAGCACGCCGATTCATGACCACCGCGTGTGGGGCTTGATCGGCATGCTGCGCGGTTCGGAATTTTCCCAGGGCTTTGAACGCGCACCCGACGGCCGCCTCGTTGCCGAGGGCAAGCCGATTCAGTTGGTGCCGGGTCAGGTCGAGGCCGTGTCGCCCAAGGTCGGCGATATCCATCAGGTCAGCAATGCCCACAGCGACCAGGTGTCGATCAGCATTCATGTATACGGTGCCAATATCGGTGCGGTACGCCGCGCGGTGTATCAGCCCGACGGCAGCGAGAAACTGTTTATCTCCGGTTATTCCAACGCCTACCTCCCGAACATCTGGGATTTGTCCAAAGAAAAGAGCCCTGCCCTATGACCACCGTATCGAACCGCAGCTTCGCCCAGATCCGTCAGGCCCTGTTGGACCGTGAAGAAGTCGCCCTGGTCGATGTGCGCGAAGAAGCGCCGTTTGCCGAGTCGCACCCGCTGTTCGCTGCGAATATCCCGCTGTCCAAACTGGAGCTGGAGGTGTACGCGCGCATTCCACGGCGCGATACCCAGGTCACCGTCTACGACAACGGTGAAGGGCTGGCGCAGCGCGCTGCCGAGCGCCTGGTTGCGCTGGGCTACACCCAGGTCAGCCTGCTTGAAGGCGGGTTGGACGGTTGGCGCAAGGCCGGTGGTGAGCTGTTTATCGACGTCAATGTGCCGAGCAAGGCGTTTGGCGAGCTGGTCGAGAGCGAGCGCCATACGCCGTCCCTGGCCGCCGAAGAAGTCCAGGCCCTGCTCGACAACCAAGCCGACGTGGTGGTGCTCGACGCGCGCCGCTTCGACGAATACCAGACCATGAGCATCCCCACCGGCATCAGCGTGCCCGGTGCCGAGCTGGTGCTGCGCGCGCGTGAACTGGCGCCGGCCCCGTCCACCCGCATCATCGTCAACTGCGCCGGGCGCACGCGCAGCATTATTGGCACTCAATCGCTGATCAACTCTGGCATCGCCAACCCGGTGTCGGCGCTGCGTAACGGCACCATCGGCTGGACCCTGGCCGGGCAGAAACTCGCCCACGGCCAGTCGCGGCGCTTTGCGCCAACCCGCGAAGAACACCGCCAGATCGCTGCACGGGACGCGCGCCGCGTGGCCGACAAAGCCCGCGTCGGCCGTGCGACTTTGGCTGATCTGCAACGCTGGCAGCAGGAACCGCACCGCACCACGTACCTGTTCGATGTGCGCACCCCGGAAGAATTCGAAGCCGGCCACTTGCCTGGCGCACGCTCTACTCCGGGTGGCCAGCTGGTGCAGGAAACCGATCACGTCGCCAGCGTGCGCGGTGCGCGCCTGGTGCTGGCGGATGACGACGGCGTACGTGCCAACATGTCCGCCTCCTGGCTCGCGCAACTGGGCTGGGAGGTGCATGTGCTCGACGACCTGCAAACGGCGCACTTCAGCGAAACCGGTGCCTGGGTAGCACCCGTGCCCGCGCCGCAGCAAGCCGAGTTGATCAGCCCGCACACCCTGGCGGAGTGGCTCGCCCACGGCGACACGGCGGTGCTGGATTTCACCCCCAGCGTCAATTACGTCAAGCGCCACATTCCCGGTGCTCACTGGGTCTTGCGTGCGCAATTGCCCGAGGCGCTGGCCAAGGTACCGCCCGCCGAGCGTTATGTGCTGACCTGCGGCACCAGCCAACTGGCACGCCTGGCGGTGGCCGAAGTCGAAGCGCTGACCGGCAAGCCGGTGTTCCTGCTGCAAGGCGGCACCACGCACTGGATCGCCGAACAACTGCCGCTGGAAACGGGAGAAACGCACCTGGCCTCAGCGCGTATCGACCGCTACCGCCGACCGTACGAAGGCACCGACAGCCCCAAGGAAGCCATGCAGGCCTACCTGGATTGGGAGTTCGGCCTGGTCGAGCAGCTAGCCCGCGACGGCACCCATGGTTTCTATGTGATCTGAGCCCCCTTAACGCCTGCCCCGGACCGGGGCAGGCCGCACCGACCCCTTTCCAGGCGGAGGTAACCCACACCTTTTCGATCTGTCTGGAATCTATCGCTCATGACCTTTACCCCTGCGTTCAAACGCCTGTTGCTGGGCACCGCCCTCGCCTTTGGCCTGCTCACCACCGCCCAGGCCGCCGACCTGCAACCGCTGCGCGTGGCCAATCAAAAATCCACCATCAAGGCCCTGCTGGAAGCCTCGGGCGAAACCCAAAACGTTCCCTACACCCTCCAATGGTCGGAATTCCCCTCCGCCTCACCGTTGGGCGAAGCCCTGAATGCTGGCGCCGTGGATGTCGGTGCGCTCGGTGATGCGCCGTATGTGTTTGCTCTGGGCGCCGGCGCCTCGCTCAAAGTGGTCAGCATCATCCACGCCGAAGGGCGCAACACCACCGCCCTGGTGGTGCCCAAGGATTCACCGATCAAGACGGTGGCCGACCTCAAGGGCAAGAAAATCGTCACCGGCCGCGGCTCCATCGGCCACTACCTGGCGATCAAGGCCCTGGCCAGCGCCGGGCTGACCACCCAGGATGTGCAATTCATATTCCTGCTGCCCGCCGAATCGCGGTTGGTGCTCGATAACGGCACCGTCGATGCCTGGGCCACATGGGACCCGTACACCACAGTGGTCACCTCACAAAGCCAGGCCAGGGTGCTGGTCAGCGGCAACCCGTTGCTGAGCAACCACCTGTATTTTGCGGCCACCCAACAGGCCATCAGCGAAAAACGCGCGCAACTGGACGACTTCGTCGCCCGCGTCGATCGCGCTTATGCGTGGGCCAATGCGCACCCCAATGAATACGCTGCCGCCCAATCGAAAATCACCGGCCTGCCGTTGGCGGTGCACGTCGAGGTGGCCAAGGACACTCATCTGAGCCCCGTCGTGATCGACGACAGCGTGATCAGCGGCCTGCAAGCCACGGCCGACACCTATCAGAAGGAAGGCCTGCTGCCCAGGCACATCGACGTGTCGCAGGGTTTCGACAAGAGCTTTAACGCCGAGCGTTTTCCCACCTCTCAAGCATCGCGCTAAGCAAGGAGCTACACATGAGCAAGCCAGGTCAATTGCAGCCACGCCATTTGAAGCTGGGCGCCATGGTTCACGGCGTCGGTCACGGCTGGGGTGAATGGCGCCACCCGCAGGCGCAACCGAATGCCAGTACGAATTTTGGTTTCTACAAGCAGCAGACTGAATTGGCCGAAAGCGCCAAATTCGATTTCGTGTTCATCGCCGACAGCCTGCATATCCACGCCAAGTCCAGCCCGCATTACCTCAACCGCTTCGAGCCGTTGACCATTCTCTCGGCCCTCGCCGCGTTGACCACGAACATTGGTCTGGTGGCCACGGTGACGGTCAGCTACAGCGAGCCCTATCAGGTGGCACGCCAGTTTGCGTCGCTGGACCACATCAGCGGCGGCCGCGCCGGTTGGAACGTGGTCACCTCATGGCTCAGCGGCACCGCCGACAACTTCGGCAAGGCCGAGCACCCACCGCATGCCGTGCGCTACCGCATCGCCAAGGAACACCTCAACGTGGTCAAGGGCCTGTGGGATTCCTGGGAAGACGACGCCTTTACCTACAACAAGCAAAGTGGCGAGTTTTTCACCCCGCACAAGCTGCACGCGCTGAACCACAAAGGCGAGTTTTTCTCGGTCAAAGGCCCGCTGAACATCGCGCGTTCGCGCCAGGGCCAACCGGCAATTTTCCAGGCCGGCACCTCGGAGGATGGGCGCAACTTTGCGGCGCAAAACGCCGATGCGATTTTCGTGCACGTCGAGCACATTGAAGAAGCCAAAGCCTACAGCGCCGACTTGAAGCGCCGCGCCAAGGGCTTTGGCCGCGACGCCCACAGCCTGTCGATCCTGCCGGGCATCCGCCCGATTGTCGGGCGTGACGCCGCCGAGGTGCAAAGCCGCTATCAGCAGGCCGTGGACCTGGTCACCGTGGAGGACGCGATTGTCGCCCTCGGCCGCCCGTTCAACGACCACGACTTCAGCCAATACCCGCTGGACGAACCCTTCCCGGAGCTCGGCGACCTGGGCGCCAACAGCCAGAAAGGCGGCTCCGAGCGCATTAAGCAACTGGCCAAGGACGAAGGCCTGACCCTGCGCGAAGTGGCCCTGCGTTTCTCGCGGCCCAAGCGCGATTTTGTCGGCACCCCGGAGCAGGTCGCCGATGCGATCCAGACCTGGTTCGAAACCGGCGCCAGCGATGGTTTCATCATCAACTCGGTGCTGCCGGATGGCTTGCAGTACTTCACCGAGCTGGTGGTGCCGGTGCTGCAACAGCGCGGCCTGTTCCGCACCGAGTACAGCGGCCACACGCTGCGCGACAACCTGGGCCTGGACGTGCCGGCCAACCGTTACAGCGTCGCCACCGAGGTCGAAGAACAACAGGAGGCGCTGGCATGAGCGAATCACTCAACCGTCAATTAGCTGAGCTGCATGCCGAACGTGTGGCCACCTGGGCGCCGGCGGCGTTGCAGGTCAATATCGGCCAGCGCCAGCGCCTGGTGGATGAAGCGCAGCCCGACGCGTATGTGCAGGTGGGCGATGCGCTGCACCCGTTCACCTTGCTCAATGTCGAAGGCGGCGAACTGAACCTCGACCTGCTGCTGGCCGATGGGCCGGCGGTGTTGATTTTCTTCCGTTTTGCCGGCTGCCCGGCGTGCAACATCGCCCTGCCCTATTACGAGCGCCAGCTCTACCCACGCCTGCGTGAATGGGGCGTGCCGCTGGTGGCGGTCAGCCCGCAAGTGCCACAGCGCCTGGTCGAGATCAAGACCCGCCATAGCCTCAAACTGCTGGTCGCCAGCGACCCGGACAACACCCTCGGGCGGCGCCTGGGCATTCTTTACAGCTTTGACGAAGCTTCGCGCAACGCGGCATTGGCCAAGGGCAGCAGCATCGGCGAAACCACCGGTACCGGTACGTGGGAATTGCCGCAGCCAACCGTGGTGGTGATTGCCCAGGACGGCACGGTGGCGTTTGTCGAGGTCAGCCCGGACTGGCTGGTGCGCACCGAGGCCGAGCCGGTGTTGCAGGTGGTGGAGCGCTTGTTGGGCCAACAGCCCGTGCGTATCGCTATCTAAGACCACATTTTTGACCGAGTACATGCTCATGACGTCCCAACCTTCCTTACGCTGCGTGGAAGTCGCCAACTTCGAAGCCCTGCTCGAACGCCTCAGCGCCGAGCTGGCAAGCACCGCGCACCTGTACGACGCCAGCGGTGCCTTCCCCCACAACAATTTTAAGCTGCTGCATGACCACGGCCTGGTCGCCCTCACTGTGCCCAAATCCTTGGGCGGCGGCGGTGCCAGTTTGCACCAGGCGCGCAAGGTGATCAGCGCGATTGCCAAGGGCGAGCCCTCCACCGCGCTGATCCTGGTGATGCAGTACCTGCAACACACGCGCTTGCAAGACAGCAAGACCTGGCCCCAGCACTTGCGCGTGCAAGTGGCCGAAGACGCGGTGCGCAACGGCGCGCTGATCAACGCCCTGCGCGTCGAACCCGACCTCGGCACCCCGGCGCGGGGCGGCCTGCCGGCGACCACCGCCGTGCGCACCGCCGAAGGCTGGCGCATCAGTGGGCGCAAGATTTACTCCACCGGCAGCCATGGTCTGAGCTGGTTCAGCGTATGGGCGCGCAGCGATGACGCCGACCCGCTTGTGGGCGCCTGGCTGGTGCGCAAGGACAGCCCCGGTATAAGCATCATCGACACCTGGGACCACTTGGGCATGCGCGCCACCTGCAGCCATGAAGTGGTGCTCGACAACGTGCTGGTGCCGCTGGACCACGCCGTCAGCGTGAGCCCCTGGAGTGCGCCGCAGCCAGAGCTGGATGGCGATGGTTTCCTGTGGATGTCGGTGTTGCTGTCTTCGGTGTATGACGCCGTGGCCCAGGCTGCAAGGGACTGGCTGGTGAAATGGCTGGAGGAGCGCAAGCCATCCAATCTGGGCGCAGCGCTGTCGACCTTGCCGCGCTTTCAGGAAACCGTCGGCCATATCGACACGCTGCTGTTTGCCAACCGCAGCCTGCTGGATGCCGCCGCTGAAGGCCACACACCGGCCGCGAATGCCGCGCAGTTGAAGTACCTGGTGACCGGCAACGCGATCCGCGCCGTCGAGTTGGCCATCGAAGCCTCGGGCAACCCCGGCCTGTCACGCCACAGCCCGCTGCAACGCCATTACCGCGATGTGCTGTGCAGCCGCGTGCATACCCCACAAAACGACGCCGTGCTGCAAGGCGTCGGCAAAGCTGTGTTCGCCCAACATGGCCCACAATGAATAAGGAACGCTCATGAGTCAGGTGATTATTGCCAGCCAGCTGGACGAAGATTACAACGCGGTGATCCGCGAACGCCTCGCCTCGATTCATCCTGAAGCCCAGGTGATCGGCGTGCCTGCCGGTGTGCCGAGTGACTTGCCGCCCCAGGCCAATATCCTCTTGTTGCGCCCGATCAACGTGCGCGGCTACACCGCGCCGGACACCCCGCCGCCGGGCTGGCCGTACGGCGCGCAGTGGGTGCATCTGGTCTCGTCGGGCATCGACTTCTACCCGCAGTGGCTGTTCAACGGCCCACCGGTAACCACCTCGCGTGGCAGCGCCGCCGACAACCTCGCCGAGTTCGCCCTGGCCGCGATCTTTGCCGCGTCCAAGCATTTGCCGGCTATCTGGGTGAAGGATGCCCACTGGAATTTCACGCCATTGCGCCCACTCAAGGGCACTACCCTGGGCATTCTCGGCTTTGGCGCAATTGGTAAAAGCCTCGCGCAAAAGGCGTTGGCGCTCGGCATCAACGTGGTTGCGTTGCGTCAAAGCCATGCCTCTTTTGACGTCGACGGCGTCGAAGCCGCTGGGGATATCCACGACCTGTTCGCCCGCGCCGACCATCTGGTGCTGGCGGCGCCGCTGACCGAGAGCACGCGGCATATCGTTAACCGCGATGTGCTCGGCAGTGCCAGGCCGGGTCTGCACCTGATCAACATCGCGCGCGGTGGTTTGCTCGATCAAGAGGCGTTGTTGGAGGCGTTGGATAACGGTCAGGTTGGCCTGGCATCGCTGGACGTGACCGAGCCGGAACCGCTGCCGGATGGGCACCCGTTGTACAGCCATCCGCGGGTGAGGTTGTCGCCGCACACCTCGGCGATTTCGACCAACAGCCAAGAGGAGATTGCCGATACGTTCCTGGCGAATCTGCAGCGGTATGTGGACGGTTCGGAGCTGGCCAACCTCGTCGATCTCTGAGCCAAACCACAATCAAAATGTGGGAGCGGGCTTGCTCGCGAATGCGCTGGATCAGCTGCAGATACGCTGACTGACACACCGCTTTCGCG
>Ga0153931_100461_pt1 | contig 10113 bp, 12 predicted proteins | sample TSNJ015MetaG_FD_104730 | JGI IMG/M metagenome (GOLD analysis project Ga0153931, IMG submission 104730) | Attine ant fungus gardens microbial communities from New Jersey, USA - TSNJ015 MetaG | ecosystem: Host-associated > Fungi > Mycelium > Unclassified | place: USA: New Jersey, Wharton State...
ATAATCTCCCGGCGTACCGCCGCCATATGCGTAATGGCGGGCATTATCCGCTTCTCCTAGAAAAGCGGTCAACTATTGTTACGGTATATCAATCTGCGTTGCCGCCATTAAAAACACAAAAGGCCCGATCAACGGGCCTTTTGCACAGCAGCAGGCAAGCCTTACGGCAGCATGCCCGCGTGGGACAGGCCCAGCTTTTCATCCAGGCCAAACAGGATGTTCAGGTTCTGCACCGCCTGGCCCGAGGCGCCCTTGACCAGGTTGTCGATGACCGACAACACCACCACCAGGTCGCCATCCTGCGGACGGTGCACGGCAATACGGCAGACGTTGGCACCACGCACGCTGCGGGTTTCCGGATGGCTGCCAGCTGGCATTACATCGACGAACGGTTCGTTGGCATAACGCTTTTCAAACAGCGCTTGCAGATCTACCGAACGATCGACCACGGTTGCGTACAGCGTGGAGTGAATGCCACGAATCATCGGCGTCAGGTGCGGCACGAACGTCAGACCGACCTCCTTGCCAGCGGCACGCCGCAGCCCTTGACGAATTTCCGGCAAGTGGCGGTGCCCTTTTACCGCATAGGCTTTCATGCTTTCGGACGTTTCGGAGTACAGCGAACCCACAGCTGCCCCGCGACCGGCGCCGCTCACACCTGACTTGCAGTCTGCGATCAGGCGCGAAGTGTCCGCCAGCCCGGCTTCGAGCAGTGGCAGGAAACCCAACTGCGTGGCAGTCGGGTAGCAACCCGGCACCGCGATCAGGCGTGCTTGCTTGATCTGCTCGCGATTGACTTCAGGCAGGCCGTATACCGCCTCTTCCAGCAATTGAGGCGCGCCGTGCGGCTGGCCGTACCATTTGGCCCATTCGTCAGCATCCTGCAGACGGAAATCGGCCGACAGATCGATGACCTTGGTCCCCGCCGCCAGCAGTTCACCGGCCAGTGCATGCGCCACCCCGTGAGGCGTTGCGAAAAACACCACGTCACAGGCGCCAAGGGTCTTGATGTCCGGCACGCTGAACGCCAGCCCGTCGTAGTGGCCTCGCAGGTTGGGGTACATATCGGCCACGGCCAGCCCGGCCTCGGATCGGGAAGTGATAACCACCACCTCAGCTTGCGGATGCTGAGCCAACAGACGCAGCAATTCGACACCGGTGTAACCCGTGCCGCCGACGATACCGACCTTGACCATAACCTGCCCTCAACGAACCCACTGGAAAGCCGTCGATGATAGGGGCCACATCGCCCTGCGACAACCGTCAACGTGACGTACGGGCGCATGAGCCACTACTATCTTCAGTTACCGTGAACCTGGGAATAACTAGAAATGCTCTATCTATGGATCAAAGCCTTGCACATCGTCGCCATCGTCTGCTGGTTTGCCGGGCTGTTCTACCTGCCCCGCCTGTTCGTCTATCACGCCCAAAGTGAAGACACCGTCAGCAAAGAACGCTTCAGCGTCATGGAGCGCAAGCTCTACTGCGGCATCATGGGCCCGGCGATGATCGCCACGCTGATATTCGGCGGCTGGCTGATCTACCTCAACCCTGCCATCTTTCAATCCGGTGCCTGGATCCACGCCAAACTGACCTTGGTCGTGCTGCTCATCGGTTACCACCATATGTGCGGCGCACAGGTAAAACGTTTTGCCCGTGGCGAAAATACCCGCAGCCATGTCTTTTATCGCTGGTTCAATGAAGTACCGGTTCTGATATTGCTGGCTATCGTAATTTTGGTCGTGGTCAAACCGTTCTAACTTCAATCACTCGGGGTACCTCCAATGTCGCTGCCCGCTTTGCTTGAACAACGTCTGCGCCTGCCCGTGGTGGCTGCGCCGATGTTCCTGATTTCCAACCCGCAACTGGTACTGGCCTGCTGTCGCAATGGCGTGGTCGGGAGTTTCCCGGCACTGAACCAACGCGAAAGCAGCGGCTTCAAGGCCTGGCTGGAAGAAATCGAAGCGGGCCTGGCGCAGCTGGATAACCCCGCGCCGTATGCCGTCAACCTGATCGTGCACAACAGCAACCCCCGCCTGGAGGCCGATCTGGCGATCTGTGTGGCGCACAAAGTGCCGATCGTCATCACCAGCCTGGGTGCGGTGAAAGAACTGGTCGATGCCGTGCACAGCTACGGCGGTCTGGTGTTTCACGACGTCACCACCCGGCGCCACGCCGAGAAAGCCGCAGAGGCTGGTGTTGACGGCCTGATCGCCGTGGCTGCAGGCGCCGGGGGCCATGCCGGCACCTGGAGTCCGTTCGCGCTGATCGCCGAGATTCGGCAGTTCTTCGACAAAACCCTGCTGTTGGCAGGCTGCCTCAACCATGGCCACGAGATCCTTGCCGCCCAACTGTTGGGCGCAGACCTCGCCTACTTCGGCACACGCTTTATCGGCACCACTGAAAGCCATGCCCCGGATGCGTATAAAGAGATGCTGCTCACATCGCGTGCCGCCGACATCGTGCACACTCCCGCAGTGTCCGGCGTGCCCGCCAGCTTTATGCGCCAGAGCCTGGAAAACGCCGGTTTCGACCTCGCAGCCTTACAGGGCAAAGGCGAAGTCGACTTCGGCTCCAAGCTCAAGCCGTTGAGCGACGAGGCCAAGGCATGGAAAACGGTATGGTCTGCGGGCCAGGGCGTCGGTGAGATTGATGATCTGCCCGGCGTCGATGAACTGATTGCCCGCCTGGATGCCGAATACCGCAAGGCCCGCGAACAGGCGACACAACTGCGCTGGCCACGCTGATACACTCGCCAGGCCTGCCGATTGAAGCGGGCCGGCAACTCCCCTCCTTTACCAGTGACAAGGATGCCCGCATGAGCGACAACCGTTTCAAGATCGTGTTTGACGGAGCCTTGCTCCCGGGTGTCGAAAGCACCACGGCCAAACTCAACCTCGCCGAGTTGTTCAAGAGCGATGTCGAGTCGATCGAAAAGCTCTTCACCGGACGCCCCGTTGCGCTCAAGCGTGACCTGTCGCGCGCGGATGCCGAGACCTACCTGACTGCGCTGAAAAACGCCGGTGTTGATGCCCGCATCGAAGATGAGCAGCCCGTGGCGTTCAGCCTGGCCGAAACCCATGAAACGCAGACCAGCGCCGCTGATTTTTCGCGCGCCGCCGCCTCGCCTTACGCGCCACCCCGTGCAGCCGTGGGGGATAGCACCGAGGAATTCGCAACGCTCAAGGTTTTCACCATTCACGGGCGTATCGGTCGCCTGCGCTACCTGGCCTGGACGTTGGTATTGACCGTCGCCATGCTGGTCGCCGCGGGCATTATCAGCACCGCCAGTTTCGCCGTCGCCACCGCCTCGCCAATAGCCGGCGCTATTCTCGGCTCGCTGCTGGGTTTCGCGCTGTTTGTTGCACTGGTCTGGGTCAGCGTGCAAATCGGCGTGCAACGCCTGCACGATCTGGGCTGGTCTGGCTGGCTGTACTTCCTGAACCTGGTGCCATTGGTGAACAGCGTTTTCCCGCTGTTGCTGCTGGTGCTGCCCGGTAATCCAGGTGCCAACCAATACGGCCCTCCGCCACCACGCAACTCTACTGCGGTGAAGGTGCTGGCTGCCATGTGGCTGGCGTTCATTCCGGTGATGCTCGCCATCCTGGTCACGCTGGGCATGAACGGTTACCTGAATCAATTCGAAGCCAATATGAGCAATAGCTACGAAAGCAGCTCCATCAATGCCGATGACGACACCGATCAAAGCGTCATCGTCGATGAAGAAGACGGCGCGCAAAGTGCTGACGACGCAGCCGAACCTGTAGACTCTCCAGAACAGTGAGAAACGCCCGGCGCCTGTGATGCCTCTGTCACAGGCCCGGCGGCGTTGCGATGGAGAAAGGCATGACCCGTTACGCTCTGATCACCGGTGCCTCCAGCGGCATCGGCCTGGCCTTGGCCGAAGCATTGGCCCGTCGCGGCCGCAGCTTGATTCTGGTGGCCCGCCAGCGTGATCAGTTGGAAAGCATTGCAATCGAATTGACTCAACGCTTTGGCGTCGAGGTGTTGTTTCGCGCCTGCGATCTGGGCGAGCCGCTGCGCCTGTCCGGGTTCCTGCTGGAGCTTGAAGAGGGCGAGCGACAGATCGACCTGCTGGTCAACTGCGCCGGCATCGGCACCAGCGGACCGTTCCTGGCCCAGGACTGGATGACCGAACAAGACCTGATCGAAGTCAACATCCTGGCCCTGACCCGTATGTGCCATGCCCTGGGCAATGCCATGGCGCTGCATGGCGGCGGGCAGATTCTTAACGTTGCTTCGGTCGCCGCGTTTCAGCCGGGCCCATGGATGAGCAGCTATTACGCCAGCAAGGCGTATGTACTGCACTTCTCCGAAGGGCTGCGCGAAGAGTTGAAGAGCTGTGGCATCAAGGTCTCGGTGCTGTGCCCCGGCCCCACGCGCACAGCCTTTTTTGGTACCGCGCAAATGGACACCGCCAAACTCGACCGCAGCCAACAACTGATGAGCCCGGAAGAAGTCGCGCTTTATACCGTGCGAGCCTTGGAAAGAAACAAAGCCATCATCATTCCCGGGCGGCGCAACCGTTGGCTGGCGTTCAGCCCACGCCTGAGCCCCCGCTGGCTGACCCGCAAGATTGCCGGCGCGATCAACAAGGCCTATTGCCCACGTTGACGGCCTGGGTACACTCCCCTGCACTTTCACAATGGAGAAACAGCTGTGGATACTCTGTTCACCAAGATCATCAACAGGGAAATACCGGCGAAGATCATCTATGAAGATGACCAGGTCCTCGCTTTCCACGATATTGCCCCGATGGCGCCCGTGCATTTTCTGGTCATTCCAAAAAAGCCGATCCGCACCCTCAATGACCTCACCGAAGACGATAAAGCCCTGGCCGGCCATATTCTGTTTACCGCTCAGCGTCTGGCTGTGGAACAGGGCTGCGAGAAAGGCTTTCGCGTGGTGATGAACTGCAATGAAGAAGGCGGGCAGACCGTTTATCACATTCATATGCACGTGCTGGGGCAGCGCCAGATGAACTGGCCACCGGGCTGATCAGCCTTCCTGCAGAGGTCGCGGCCCAGTGCTGCGACTTCATGCCCTTGACTCAACGCAAACGCTTCGCCCTCTCTTGCGGTAAACTGGCCGCCGAGATTCTTCCCGGAGGTCAGCATGACTACCCAACGTCACTACTCGCCGATTGACCGTCTGTTGCTGCAAGCCGACATGGCCATGCGCACGCTGTTGCCGTTCAGCGGCCAACCGTACCGCCCATCGCCCGCAATCGTGCAGCCGGATTCGCAGATGAGCGAGACCGACACCCGCCACGTCGTCGGCCTGATGCGCATCAACCATACCGGCGAAGTCTGTGCCCAGGCGCTGTACCAGGGCCAGGCGCTGACCGCCAAGCTGCCGCAGGTGCGCGCGGCGATGGAACATGCCGCCGAGGAAGAAATCGACCACCTGGCCTGGTGTGAGCAGCGCATTCGTCAGTTGGGCAGCCATACGAGCGTGCTGAACCCACTGTTTTATGGTTTGTCGTTTGGTATCGGCGCTGCTGCCGGCCTGATCAGTGACAAGGTCAGCCTTGGCTTTGTCGCAGCGACGGAACATCAGGTGTGCAAACATTTGGATGAACACCTGGAACAGCTACCGGCCGAAGACGAAAAGTCCCGGGCCATTCTCGAGCAGATGCGCATCGATGAAGAACACCACGCAGAAAGCGCACTGGATGCGGGCGGCTTTCGCTTCCCGGCGCCGGTGCGGTTTGGCATGAGCCTGTTGGCCAAAGTCATGACCAAGAGCACCTATCGCATCTAAGTGCATTGAATCTGACCCACAAAAAAGGGCGCCACACAGGCGCCCTTTTCTTTTGCCACTTGGCGATCAACCCAACTCGATGATTTCATAATCATGAGTGATTGCCACACCGGCCGCGCCCAGCATGATCGACGCCGAGCAATACTTCTCGGCCGACAGCTCGATGGCACGCTTGACCTGGGCTTCTTTCAGCGCCCGGCCCTTCACCACGAAATGCATGTGGATCTTGGTGAACACCTTCGGGTCTTCAGTGGCGCGCTCGGCTTCCAGGAAGGCTTCGCAGCTTTCCACGGCCTGGCGGGATTTCTTCAGGATGCTGACCACGTCGAAATTGCTGCAACCGCCGACACCCAGCAGGAGCATTTCCATCGGACGTACGCCCAGGTTACGGCCACCGGCTTCCGGCGGGCCATCCATGACCACCACATGGCCACTGCCCGACTCACCGAGGAACATGGCTTCGCCCGCCCATTGGATGCGTGCCTTCATCGCCCAGACTCCACTGCTAAAAAAGGGTCGCCAGCTTAGCACAGGGCCTTGGAACCGCAGCGTCCTGCCTTCAAAGCGATCAATGACAGCGTTTGCCCGGTAAATTCCTTAATCGAGGCAGAATGTGTCTGGTAAGCTGGCGCCAATTCAATGGCGCATTGCCATCCTTTGTACAGCGTGTATCAATGCCGACATCGCTGGATTAAAAAATAAATCCAACCACACCGTGCAGTCTTTCCGGGATACAACCATGGTTGCTCTTACTCCCACACCCAAGATCAAGAATCTCGACAAGCTGCTGATGCATTGCCAGCGCCGGCGTTATCCGGCCAAGCACAACATCATCTGCGCGGGCGAACGTTCCGAAACGCTGTTCTTCATCATCAAAGGCTCGGTCACTATCCTGATCGAGGATGAAGACGGTCGCGAGATGATCATCGCCTACCTCAATACCGGCGATTTCTTCGGGGAACTGGGGCTGTTCGAGCAAGCCGGCAAAGAGCAGGAACGCAGCGCCTGGGTGCGCGCCAAGATTGAATGCGACGTTGCCGAAATCAGTTACGCGAAATTCCGCGAATTGGCCCAGCATGATCCCGACATCCTTTACGCCCTGAGCGGCCAGATTGCCCAGCGCCTGCGCGACACCACGCGCAAAGTCGGTGACCTGGCGTTCTTTGACGTCACCGGCCGCGTGGCCCGTTGCCTGCTGGAGCTGTGCAAGCAACCGGATGCCATGACCCATCCGGACGGCATGCAGATCAAAGTCACGCGTCAGGAAATCGGGCGCATTGTCGGCTGCTCACGGGAAATGGTCGGTCGCGTACTCAAGGACCTGGAAGAGCGCAACCTGGTGCACGTCAAAGGCAAGACCATGGTGGTGTTCGGTACGCGTTAACCCGCCAGGAAGCCGGCCAGCATTTGACGGTACAAGGTATCCAGCCGGCTGATCGCATCCGGCGCGGGAAAGGCTTCATGCAGTGCGATATGGCTGTCGGCACGTACACGTTGGTCGAGGCCGCAGGCTTCATTGAAACGGTTGACGGCTGCAATCAACTCCTCGCGATCGTCATCCAGCAACAGGGCACCGTGCACCAACCCCACCGGGCGGCCGCCGCTCTGTCGCCAGCGCTGGGCGGTACCCACCATCTTGCGACCGTTGAGATTGACGTTGTAACGACCGTCGCAAAACGCACCGTCGATTTCACCGACGGACGCGTCACCGCCCAACTCAATCAATAAATCGCAGATCGGCTGGCACAAACGCTGGTAACCGGTTTCGATGCGCCCTTGATCACCTTCGCTGCGCGGCGGCGCGTACACCAGGGCGATATTGACGGTAGCGCCAGACTGCGGCACCGGCTCACCGCCGGTTTCACGCAGCAGCACCGGCCAACCGGCATCGGCTGATACGCGGCTCGCGGCTTCAAACGCGGGCAAGCGGCTCAAGCGACGCGGCATGACCAGCGCTTGGTCGCTGGGCTGCCAGAACAGCAGCCCGAACGCTCGCTCGCCAGCGCAAACGGCCGCCAACAGGTCTTGTTCGGCAGCGAGGCCTGCTTCTACGGTCATCGATAGGGGTTGAATCATCAAACACCTACTTCTCTGAATAGACACAAAACTAATGTGGGAGCTGGCTTGCCTGCGATACAGGCACCTCGGTGTATCAGGTACCCCCTGGTGATGCTATCGCAGGCAAGCCAGCTCCCACACAAGCCCGCTCCCACATTGTTGACCGCATTCCAAATCAGTCTAATGTGGAGCCGCTGACCGCCACGCCACGCTCAGGGAAGAACAAACGCTGCAGTTCCGCCCCCGGGTTCTCGGCGCGCATAAAGGTTTCGCCCACCAGGAACGAGTACACACCGCTGATTTCCATCAGTTCCACATCGGCGCGGTTAACGATGCCACTCTCGGTGATCACCAGACGGTCGCGCGGAATTCGCGGCAACAGGTCAAGGGTGTTTTCCAGGCTGACTTCAAAAGTGTGCAAGTTGCGGTTATTGACCCCCACCAACGGTGTATCGAGGGTTTTCAGTGCACGCTCCAGCTCATCACCATCGTGGACTTCCACCAGCACATCCAGGCCAACACTTTTGGCCACGGCTGCCAACTCGGCCATCTTCACGTCATCCAGTGCAGAGACGATCAGCAGTACGCAGTCGGCGCCCAAGGCACGGGCTTCGACGATTTGGTATGGGTCGACCATGAAGTCTTTGCGGATCACCGGCAACTTGCACGCCGCGCGGGCCTGTTGCAGGAACAGGTCGCAGCCCTGGAAGTAGTCGATGTCGGTCAGGACCGAAAGGCAGGTCGCGCCGCCCTTCTCGTAGCTCTTGGCAATCTCTTCAGGAATAAAGAGCTCGCGAATCACGCCCTTGCTGGGTGAGGCTTTTTTGATCTCGGCAATGACCGCGGGCTGCTTGTCCTTGGCCTGCTTTATCAGGGCATTGGCAAAACCACGCGGCGCGTCGGCGATCTTCGCTTGAGCTTCCAACTCGGCCAGGCTGACGCGGGCGCGACGCTCGGCGACTTCTTCAGCCTTGCGGGCCAGGATTTTTTCCAGAACGGTCGGAACACTCATCCTTCATTCTCCATCTTGAACACCGCAGTAAAGGCACCCAGTTCTTCGAGCTTCTCGCGAGCGAGCCCGGTGTGCAATGCATCATGTGCGAGGGCCACGCCCTCTTTGAGACTGTAGGCGTGATCGGCGGCATACAGTGCCGCGCCGGCATTGAGCACGATCATTTCGGCAGCTTTCTGGCCGTTTTCGGTTTTGCGACGCCCCAGGGCATCCCGAATCAATTCAAGCGAGGCGGCCGGGCTTTCCACCGACAGGCCATGCAGGCTCTGGCTTTTCATGCCGAGGTCTTCGGGCTCGACCCAGTACTCGGTGACTTGGTCGTTCTTCAGTTCCGCCACAAAGGTCGGGGCTGCCAGGCTGAACTCGTCCAAACCGTCTTTGGAATGCACCACCAGCACGTGCTTGCTGCCCAGGCGTTGCAACACCTCGGCCAAGGGGCGGCACAGCGCCTGACTGAACACACCCACCACCTGATGTTTCACACCGGCCGGATTCGTAAGCGGGCCGAGCATGTTGAACAGGGTGCGCAGGCCAAGGTCCTTGCGCGGGCCGGCGGCGTGTTTCATCGCACCGTGGTGGGATTGAGCAAACATGAAGCCAATGCCGACGCTGTCGATGCAGCGCGCCACTTGTACCGGCGTCAGGTTCAGGTAGATTCCGGCCGCTTCCAGCAAGTCGGCGCTGCCGCTCTTGCCAGACACCGCGCGGTTACCGTGCTTGGCCACGGTGCAACCGGCCGCCGCGACCACAAAGGAGGAAGCCGTCGACACGTTGAAGATATTCGCGCCGTCACCGCCGGTGCCGACCACATCGACCACGCCGTCGAGGGTCTTGAGTTCGACCTTGTCGGCCAGCTCACGCATCACCGACACAGCGCCGACGATTTCGTCGATGCTTTCGCTCTTCATGCGCATCGCCATCATGAACGCGCCGATCTGCGCGTCGGTGCATTGGCCGGTCATGATCTCGCGCATCACATCGCTCATTTCAGCGGTGCTCAGGTCCAGATGGCCGACGATACGGCCCAGCGCTGTCTTGATATCCATGAAAACTCCTTAGCGCGTGCCGCCGGTCTGTTTGAGAAAGTTGGCGAACAGCTCGTGGCCCTGCTCGGAGAGAATCGACTCGGGGTGGAATTGCACCCCTTCAATGTTCAGTGTCTTGTGACGCAGGCCCATGATCTCGTCGACCGAGCCGTCTTCCAGCTGGGTCCAGGCGGTCAGCTCCAGGCAGTCCGGCAAGGTTTCGCGCTTGACGAT
>Ga0153931_100462_pt1 | contig 10086 bp, 12 predicted proteins | sample TSNJ015MetaG_FD_104730 | JGI IMG/M metagenome (GOLD analysis project Ga0153931, IMG submission 104730) | Attine ant fungus gardens microbial communities from New Jersey, USA - TSNJ015 MetaG | ecosystem: Host-associated > Fungi > Mycelium > Unclassified | place: USA: New Jersey, Wharton State...
AATCACGCGCAATGACTGCACAACTAATCGACGGCAAATCGATCGCCGCCAGCCTGCGCCAGCAGATCGCCCAACGAGTTGCCGAGCGTCTCCAGCAAGGCCTGCGCACTCCCGGCCTCGCGGTGATCCTGGTCGGCAGCGATCCTGCCTCTCAGGTTTATGTCTCGCACAAGCGTAAAGACTGTGAAGAGGTCGGCTTCCTCTCTCAAGCCTACGACCTGCCTTCCGAAACCACTCAAGAAGCGCTGACCGATCTGATCGATCGCCTCAACGACGACCCGGCCATCGACGGCGTATTGCTGCAATTGCCGCTGCCGGAGCACCTGGATGCCTCCAAACTGCTGGAGCGCATCCGCCCGGACAAAGACGTCGATGGTTTCCATCCTTATAACGTCGGCCGCCTGGCCCAGCGCATTCCGCTGCTGCGCCCGTGCACTCCGAAAGGCATCATGACCTTGCTGGAAAGCACCGGCGTTGACCTTTATGGCCTGGATGCGGTGGTGGTTGGCGCGTCCAACATCGTCGGTCGCCCGATGGCGATGGAACTGCTGCTGGCCGGTTGCACCGTGACCGTCACGCACCGCTTCACCAAGGATCTGGCCGGCCACGTTGGTCGTGCCGATCTGGTAGTGGTAGCCGCCGGCAAGCCAGGTCTGGTCAAGGGCGAGTGGATCAAGGAAGGCGCGATCGTGATCGACGTCGGCATCAACCGTCAGGACGACGGCAAGCTGGTCGGTGACGTGGTGTACGAAACCGCCCTGCCCCGCGCCGGCTGGATTACTCCGGTACCGGGCGGCGTTGGTCCGATGACCCGCGCCTGCCTGCTGGAAAATACCCTCTACGCGGCAGAAACCCTGCACGCCTGAGTCGTTTTTTCGCAAAACAGGAACCCCGCCGCGTGCGGGGTTTTTTGTTCCTGAGAAAAAACTCTAACCGTTCGACGGAAACCCCTCTTTTCACAGGCCTTTTCACGAGATTTTCAGGTCATTCAAACAACCATCGACAGTTCTTCAGCCATACTCCTAAAATGCGCCGTTTCTAAGAAATAACCCGTTACAAAATAACGGAATATCCAACCTTTATGAGTTCGCCCGCGTGAAAATTCGTCTTTCGATCCTGAGCCTGTTTTTCGCTTTTTCAGGCACATTCGTCACGCCAACCGTCAACGCCGCTGAAACCACCGCCGCGCCGCGCGACGCTTCGCAACTGAAGATCGCCTCCGGCAGCGCCCTGCTTATGGATTTGCAGACCAATAAAGTCATCTATTCGAGCAACCCGGATGTGATCGTGCCGATCGCTTCGGTGAGCAAGTTGATGACCGGCTTGGTAGTGGTCGAGGCGCACCAGAACATGGACGAATGGATCGACGTCGACATCAGCCACACGCCGGAAATGAAAGGCGTGTTCTCCCGAGTCAAACTCAAGAGCGAACTGCCGCGTCGCGAGATGTTGCTGATTGCCCTGATGTCCTCGGAAAACCGCGCAGCCGCCAGCCTCGCCCACCATTATCCGGGTGGCTATGCCGCGTTCATCGCGGCAATGAATGCCAAGGCCAAAGCGCTGGGCATGACCAACACTCACTACGTCGAGCCGACCGGTTTGTCGGAACGCAACGTTTCCACCGCCCGCGACCTGAGCAAACTGTTGGTGGCCGCGAGCAAGCATCCGATCCTCAGCGAGTTGACCACCACCAAGGAAAAAACCGTGTCGTTCCGCAAACCCAATTACACCCTGGGTTTTCGCAACACCGACCATCTGGTGAACAAGGCCGACTGGGACATCAAGATCACTAAAACCGGCTTTACCAACCCGGCGGGCCATTGCCTGGTGCTGGTGACGCGGATGAGCAACCGTCCGGTCGCTCTGGTGATTCTCGATGCGTTCGGCAAGTACACCCACTTCGCCGACGCAAGCCGTATCCGCAGCTGGATGGAAACCGGCAGGAGTACCAACGTGCCGGCGGTGGCGCAACAATACAAGGCGGAGAAAAACCTCAAGGGTCGCCAGAGCGGCGTGGTCGAAGCGTCCAAGTAAAACGACGCACTCAACTGTGGCAAGGGAGCTTGCTCCCGCTGGGGCGCGTAACGGACCTTCTTTTTTAACAAGAAAAGGCCTGCTGCTCAGTCCAGCGGGATCAAGCTCCCTCGCCACAGAGGTATTCAGCCAGCTGTTGAATACCCGTTATTCAATCATTGGGTAACGGCATTTTGTCGTCGTCCGGAATGCCGTCACCAGCGCTCGGATCTGGCGTCATCACATTAGGCCGCGCCAGCGGATCACGCAGCGGGCTGTCAGGGTCCAGCACGGGGTCCAGCTCTTCCTCGGGCGTGGTCGGCACACTGTCCGGATGCTTATCGTCGAAACTGGAATCGGTACTCATACGCACCTCACTTCAAGGTTTCAGATCGGCTAACGGGTCATAGGGTTTGGCCGGGCGCTTGCTGTCTTCGCCGGACTCCACGTCCTTCGGCGCCTTGGCGGGGCCAACCGGATCGACCTGCGGATCGTCGAGATCCGGCGAATCCGGGTCGAAGCCCAGCTCGTGACCAGAGGAATGCTCGCTCGAGTGCGGGCCTTTGGGGGATGGGGAATCTGCCATGCTCGCCTCCTGAATCACCCGCCAATTCGGGCTCTATCATTAAGAGGCGTGCCGGGCGTGAGGGTGCCCGGCAGATGACGAACGGAAGTTTAATGTGCTGCCAGCGCCTTTTTCGCTTGCGCAGCTTCACGCTCCTGCCCTGCCTGCGCCAGCTCGTCCGCAGCCTTGAGCCAGCGTTGACGGTCGACTTCGGCGGGAATCTGCGACGGTTTCTGGATCAGCACCGCCCAGCCACCCGACTTCTCGAACGCCGACTCAAAGGAACTGAAACTCATCAATTCGCGATGGTTCATGCCGGCGCGCAACAATACTTTCTGCTTGCGTCGGTCGTAACCGGAGAGGATTGCGTAACGCGGTTCAGCCCAGAAGGCCGAACCCTCGCTGAATCGCACCATCACTGGATAGCCGGCCGCGACCTGGGTCAGCAAGGCTGGCAGGTTGCTGTCCAGCGGGTACACGACCATCCCGTATTCACGCGCGAGGCTCTGCAGGTTCTGTTGCAACTTGTCTTCGGCGCCCGGCAGATGCAGCGGCTTTTCCAGCAAACCCGGGGTGATCACGATGCCCTGCTGCGATAACAGGCTCGCCAACACCTGCGGCCCGCTCTGATTAGCCTCGCCGCGATAAAACGTACCACTGAGCTCGACCCGCTCCGGCAAGCGCTTGACCTGCGGCGCCACACTGCCCGCACACCCTGTCAACACCGCCGCGCATCCGGCTACCAGCAATGCCGCACGAATTCGAGAAAATACCTGGCCCATCATCGCTCTCTGTTCAGACGCCGGTCATCTTGTGCCGGCAAAGCCCCGATCATAGGTCGACACAGGTCAGCGGTATAGCCTTAAACGGCAGATGCACTGCTTACATAGAGCAAAGTGATTGGTCACCACCGACCTTTGGTCAATAGCTTGAAACACGCCAATGACTAGACTGTCAGTGAAAAAGACTGAAATGAAAAAAGTGGGTGCCCGATGCAGGGCAAAGAGGAGGCACTGATGAGCCTGACCATGACTATCGTAATGTTGATTGCCGGCTGGCTGGCTGTGGCCACCGCCATGTTGTGGGGCGTGCTGCGCATCGCCCGGCGCCACCATCATCCGCTGCCGCCTGTGGCGGTCGAGAAACCGCAAAAGCACAACGCACGCCACGCGACCGCGCACTGAAAGCCGAAAACCTTCCCCCATAAAAAAGCCCCCTGAACTCAAAGGTTCAGGGGGCTTTTGACTGGTCAGCGATTACGCCTGCTCAGCCAGTTTCCTCTGCTTCGCCCGGCGGGACATCATGTTCAACACTTCAATCGCTGCCGAGAACGCCATCGCCGCATACACATAACCTTTCGGTACGTGGGCGCCGAAGCCTTCGGCAATCAGCGTCATGCCGATCATGATCAGGAAGCCCAGCGCCAGCATCACCACCGTCGGGTTGTCGTTGATGAACTTGGCCAGCGGCTCAGCCGCAAACAGCATCACCATCACCGACACCACCACCGCGATTACCATGATCGGCAGGTGTTCAGTCATGCCCACCGCAGTAATGATGCTGTCGATCGAGAACACCATGTCCAGCATCAGGATCTGACCGATCGCGGCAGCGAAGCCCAGAGTCACAGTCGAAGTCGCGGTTTTCGGGTCTTCCGGCGCCGGGTCCATGCTGTGATGGATCTCGGTCGTGGCTTTCCACACCAGGAACAGACCACCGGCAATCAGGATCATGTCCTTCCAGGAGAACGCCTGACCCATGATTTCGAGCACAGGGGCAGTCAACTGCACGATGAAAGCGATGGTGCTCAACAGGGCCAGACGCAGGATCAGCGCCATGCCGATACCGATGCGCCGCGCCTTCTGCCGATGTTGCACGGGCAGTTTGTTGGTCAGGATCGAAATAAAGATCAGGTTATCGATGCCGAGCACGATCTCCATCACCACCAGTGTGGCCAAAGCAACCCAGGCGGCGGGGCTGGCGGCGAGTTCTAACAGATATTCCATGGGTCAGTCCTGACTCTTCGTATGACGGTTTAGATGTTCTTGGAGGACGATTCGGATTTTTCCGCATCTTTTTCCGGTGCTTCTTTGTTCTCGATCAGGCCGCCGGTGGCGTCACTGAGCGCCTGTTCAGCAGCCTTGTGCGTATCGTCGATTGCCTGTTTGGCGCTTTCGGCAGCCTTGCCCATCAATTGCTGAGCGCTTTTCTCGGCCTGATCGCAACCGGCCATAAGTAGTAAAGACGTAAACATCAATGCAGGGATTGTGTATTTCATGAGGCTTTCCTTCGAATGAACAGACAGGGTCACAGACCGCCCGTCGATGGCTGGGCATTCTAGGGAGACAAACACTTCAGGAAAATTCGTATTTTTAGCGGCTATACTTCGGCTTTAACGAACTACGACAATTTGTGTAGGAGCTGCCGAAGGCTGCGATCTTTTGATCTTGCTTGAAAAAATCAAAGATCGCAGCCTGCGGCAGCTCCGACAAAGGGGGACGCGGCGGATGCTGAATTACCGACAACTGCATTACTTCTGGGTGGTCGCCAAGACCGGCAGCATCGTGCGTGCCTGCGAGCAACTCAACCTGACGCCGCAAACCATCAGTGGGCAGATCTCGCTGCTCGAACAAACCTACGGCATTGAACTGTTTCAACGGGTCGGCCGGCAGCTTGAGCTGACTGAGGCCGGACGTCAGGCCCTGCCCTACGCCGAGCAGATGTTCCAGCTGGGCGGCGAGCTGGAATTGATGCTGCGCGCCCAGCCCAATGAACAGCAGATCCTGTTTCGCGTCGGCGTGGCGGATGTGGTGCCCAAATCCATCGTCTATCGCCTGATCGCACCGACCATGGAGCTGAACGAGCCGCTGCGCATCACCTGCCGCGAGGACAAACTCGAACGTCTGCTGGCGGATCTGGCGATCCAGCGTCTGGACCTGGTGATTTCCGATAGCCCGATGCCGTCGCACCTCGACATCAAGGGCTACAGCCAGAAGCTTGGCGAATGCGGGATCAGTTTCTTCGCCACCGCAGAACTTGCGGCGCAATACGGGGAGGATTTTCCGCGCAACCTCAACGGCGCACCGCTGTTGATTCCCGGGGCGGAAACCGTGGTGCGCAGCCGTTTGCAGCGCTGGTTCGCCGAGCAGCAGATTCAGCCGCGAATCGTCGGGGAGTTCGATGACAGCGCCCTGATGCAGGCCTTCGGCCAATCGGGCAGCGGGATTTTCATCGGTCCGAGCGTGATTGCCGATGAAGTCAGACGCCAGTACGGCGTCGAAGTGATTGGCCAGACCGACGCGGTGACCGAGTCGTTCTATGCCATTTCGGTGGAGCGCAAGGTCAAGCACCCCGGCATCGTTGCGATTACCGAAGGTGCCCGACGCGAGCTGTTTACGGCGTTATGAAGCCTGCGCGCACTCTTCGCGCGGCTTGAGCGTCATCAGCACCATGGCGAGGAACACCGACAACAGAATGAATCCGGCAGCGGCGAACCCCAGAAAGCCGAGGCCGGCACTGTCGATCACCCGACCGCCGATCATCGCGCCCAGGCCGATCCCGAGATTGGCCCCGGCGATATTCAACGAAGCGGCAAACGCCGGTGCCTGCGGCGCGGCTTTCATCAGACGCACATGGCTGACCAGGAACAGCGCAGCCTGAGTGATGCCCCAGATGCCCATGGCCACCGCCAGTCCCACCGTCGAATGAATGTTCGGCACCAGCGACACCATGCCGGCAATCATGAACGCGCAGAACAGCACCGAAGCGCCCAGCGGATGTCGATCCACGGCGCGGCCGCCCAGCGAGTTGCCGATCAGCCCGACCGCACCGAAGCCCATCAGGCACCAGCCAACCACCGTGCCGTTGAAACCGGCCAGCCGTTCGAGAATGTCGGCCAGATAGGTGTAGGCCGTGAACATGCCGCTGAACACCAGAATCGACAACACAACATGGCCGATCATCAGCGGGTTGCGCAGGATCTTGAACTGCGAGGCGAAGCTGACCTGATGCTGGTGCAGGCTGGTTTTCGGCAGGTACACAAACAGCAACAAGGCCTTGGCGAAAGCGATGACCGCCAGAATCGCGAACGCGCTGCGCCAGCCGAATGCATCGGAAATCAACGTGCCCACCGGAATACCGAACACCGTCGCGCAAACAATGCCGAAGCCGATCTTGGCAATCGCACGGCCAGCGTAATCCGGGCCGACGATGTCCACCGCCGTCTCACTGGCCAAGGCCCAGAACACCGGCAGACCGAGCGCCGGGATCAACCGGGCGATCGCCATGACCCAGATGTTCGGCGCCAGCGCCGCCACCGTGTTGGCCAGGCCGAACATGATCAGAATGGTGATGAACAGCTTGCGCCGCTCGAAGCGGGCGAAATACGCGGTCAAGAATGGACCGAACATCGCCACGGTGAAAGCGAATAAAGTCACCAGCAGACCGGCCTGCGGAATGGTCACCGCCAGGTCTCGGGCGATTGCCGGCAACAGGCCGACGATGACGAATTCCGTGGTCAGCACCGTGAAGCCGGCGGCGGACAACAGAAGAATGGGCAACAGCATGAGCAACTCCAGCAAAACGACGACACCAGCGATGACCGAGAGGCCCGCTGGCAGACTATGAAAATGAGGATGGCGAATCTTAACAGAGTGTTTCCGGGCTGACTTGCACAAACCTGCCGACTTGCCGATCAATCCGGTGGCAGATCGTCACAGGCCTGAAGGATAACGCCTGCCCTGTGATAAAGTCCGCGCCCCGAAAAACGTACACCCTGATCAACGACCAGTTTAATGGCGTTGATATCGCGTCAGCCCTTTCGTTTCGTGCCGGTGACCTGCCCCCGATGTATCACCGGTTTCACGCAACCCTGAACCGTATAAAAACAGAGATGCCGTTATGACTGCTTCATCCCCTTCTCTCCTGCAACGCCTGAAAAACCTCAGCCTGGTCACACAGATCCTGATCGGCCTGATTGCCGGTATTGCCTTGGCGCTGTTCGCTCCGGAAGCGGCGAAAGGCTCGGCGTTCATCGGCAAAGTGTTTGTCTCGGCGCTGAAAGCCGTGGCGCCGATTCTGGTGTTCGTGCTGGTGATGGCGTCGATTGCCAATCACAAGCACGGTCAGGAAACGCACATTCGACCGATCCTGTTCCTGTACCTGCTCGGCACCTTCGCCGCAGCCGTAGTCGCGGTTGTCGCCAGCATGGCATTCCCCTCGCATCTGGTGCTGTCCACCGACAACGTGTCAGTCACCGCGCCGGGCGGCATCGCCGAGGTGCTGCAAAGTCTGCTTTTGAGCGTGGTCGACAATCCGGTCAGCGCCCTGATGAATGCCAACTTCATCGGCATTCTGGCCTGGGCGATCGGCATGGGCGTTGCCATTCGCCACGCCGGTGACACCACCCGCGAAGTGCTCGGCGATCTGTCCAACGGCGTGACGCTGATCGTGCGCGTGGTGATTCGCTTCGCGCCGCTGGGCATTTTCGGTCTGGTGGCCTCGACCCTTGCCACCTCTGGCTTCGGCGCGCTGATCGGTTATGCACACCTGCTGGCCGTACTGCTGGGCTGCATGCTGTTCGTGGCGCTGGTGATGAACCCGCTGATCGTGTTCTGGAAACTGCGCCGCAACCCGTACCCGCTGACCCTCAAGTGCCTGCGCGAAAGCGGGATCACCGCGTTCTTCACCCGCAGCTCGGCGGCGAATATTCCGGTCAACCTGGAACTGAGCAAGCGTCTGGGCCTGCATGAAGACACCTACTCGGTGTCGATCCCGCTGGGCGCGACCATCAACATGGCCGGCGCGGCGATCACCATCACCGTGCTGACCCTGGCGGCGGTACACACGCTAGGCATTGCCGTAGACATCCCGACCGCGATCCTGCTCAGCGTCGTCGCGGCGATCTGTGCCTGTGGCGCCTCGGGCGTGGCCGGCGGTTCGCTGCTGCTGATTCCGCTGGCGTGCAGCCTGTTCGGCATTCCGAGCGAGATTGCCATGCAGGTGGTGGCGGTCGGTTTCATCATTGGCGTGTTGCAGGATTCGGCGGAGACTGCGCTGAATTCGTCCACCGATGTGCTGTTCACCGCTGCTGCTTGCCTGGGTGAAGAAGCGAAAGCCCAACGCACCGCATAACCCCTACAAAAAACAAAAGCCCGCCAAGGCGTAAACCTTGGCGGGCTTTTTTGTAGCTGGGTGTTTTAGTACGCACCCATGAAGTCGCGTTTACCCACTTCAACACCGTTGTGACGCAGCAGCGCGTAGGTGGTGGTGACGTGGAAGAAGAATTGCGGCAAACCGTAGCTCAGCAGGTAAGCCTGGCCGCTGAAGCGCTTCTCTTTCGGAGTGCCCGGACGGGTCACGATTTCGATACCTTCCTTGCCGTTGATCTGCTCCGGCTTGATCTCGCCGATGTAAGCCAGGACCTTGGCGATTAGCGCCTGCAGCTCGGCGAAGGTGGTTTCGGTGTCGTCATATTTCGGGATTTCGACTTCAGCCAGACGCGAGGAAACACCCTTGGCGAAGTCGACGGCGATCTGCACCTGACGCACCAGCGGGAACATGTCCGGGTACAGGCGTGCTTGCAGGAAGGCGTTCGGGTCGATGTTTTTCTCGGTGGCGTGGGCTTCTGCCTTTTTCAGGACATCGCTCAGGGCGTTGAGCATTTGTTGAAAAACCGGGACGGATGCGGCGTACAGGGAAATGGTCATGGCAGTCTCGTATGATGGCTGGGTGGAACGTGGAGGCGATTATAGCCATGCTTGATGACCACACGGCTTGCCTTTTGTTAGCCAAGGATTAGGCTAGGCGCCTTCGACTGCAGAGGGAACGCGCGATGACCACCGAACTTGAAACCACCACCGACGAACCACGGCTCAACGCCACGGAAATCCGCATTCTGGGTTCGTTGATCGAAAAACAGGCCACCAGCCCGGAAACCTACCCGCTGACCCTCAATGCACTGGTGCTGGCCTGCAATCAGAAAACCAGCCGCGAGCCGGTGATGAACCTGACTCAGGGCCAGGTTGGCCAGAGCCTGCGGGCGCTGGAAAGCCACGGTTACGCCAAACTGGTCATGGGCAGTCGCGCCGATCGCTGGGAGCACAAGCTCGACAAGGCACTGGAGCTGGTGCCGGCCCAAGTGATTCTCACCGGTTTGATGTTCCTGCGTGGCCCGCAAACGGTAAATGAGCTGCTGACCCGCAGCGGCCGCATGCATGATTTCGAAGATGCCGAGCAGGTGGTGCATCAGCTTGAACGCCTGATCGCGCGCGGGCTGGCGGTGTTGATTCCGCGTCAGGCCGGTCAGCGTGAAGACCGCTACACCCATGCGCTGGGCGATCCGGCGGATATCGAGGCGATATTGGCGGCGCGGCAGAATCCTGGGGAACGTTCTAGCGGCGGTGTTTCGGTTGAGCGCATCGAAGAACTGGAAGCGCGGATTGCAGCGCTGGAAGAACGTCTGGCGCGCCTCGAATAATCACCACAATCCCATTGTGGGAGCGGGCTTG
>Ga0153931_100463_pt1 | contig 10068 bp, 6 predicted proteins | sample TSNJ015MetaG_FD_104730 | JGI IMG/M metagenome (GOLD analysis project Ga0153931, IMG submission 104730) | Attine ant fungus gardens microbial communities from New Jersey, USA - TSNJ015 MetaG | ecosystem: Host-associated > Fungi > Mycelium > Unclassified | place: USA: New Jersey, Wharton State...
CGCAGCTTATTGCATCGCCGGAATCGGCTCGGACGGCGGCGGGATATTGGTCGGGTTGGCCGGCGGCGTGATCGTTTCGGTGGCCGGAGCAGGTTCAGCACTCGGTGCCGGGGTGATCGGCGCGGGCTCGGCAGGCGGCACCACAGGTTCGGAACCCACTGGCGTCGGTGCAACCGGGGCCGGCGCTGGGGTCGCTGCCGGTGCTGCCGGCGCGGTGGTCTGGGCTGGCTCGACAATCCCGGCTGGCGGCGGCGCAGGCGTTGTTTCTACCGTCGGTGCCGGGGTAGCCGGGGTTGTCGGCGCTACAGCGGCAGGCTTCGGCTCCGGCACACCGAGGTCGGTCTTGGGTTTTTCTTCGATGTGCGCGGCCTTCTTCGCATCCGCCGGCAGGAACAGTTCGACCAGGGTGAAGAATCGCTCGTAGAACTTCTGCGAGGTCACGGTCTCACTGGCGACCTTGACCATCGAATCATCGGAGGAACCGATCGGCATCGACACCGAACCCAACACGCCGACTCCGAGACTGGCGGAGTTGTTGGTCTTCTTCAGCGCGTAGCGATCCTGCAAGGCGTTGGCGAACACTGTGGCATGGTGCTTGGCACTGCCATCTTCGGCGCAGACCACGTTGAAGCTGATCTCCAGGTGGGTTTCACCGGTCTGCTGGAAGCTCTTGTGGCCACTGACCAGTTTCGGGTCACTGCTGGTGATGATGTAGCCCTGGCTGAGCAGCGCACGACGGGCCGCCTCGCAACTGGCGACATCGGCAACCGGGTAATTGCGAGAATACGTACCGGAATCGTCGAAATTCTCATGCTCATAGATCGGCTTGTCTTTCGAACAGCCGGCCACAGCGGTCAACAACAGCGCCAACCCAACGACACGCATGGGAGTTGAAATCAACATTAAACATCCTGAGGAAAAACGGTCCGGGGCGTATTGTGCAACAGATCGCGGCCCCGCGGCGCACGGATTAGTGTCTTAAAACAGTTACAACTTTACCGAGGATGAGCGTCGGGAAAAAGCCGCGTCGATAAATGATCGATAAATACCCGCAATTTGGCGGTTGCATGGCGGCTCGACGGCCACAACACCCAGAACTGACCGACGTGTTGCAGATGAGCATCCAGCACCCGTTGCAAGCGCCCCTGCGCCACTGCCTCATGGGTCATGAAGTCCGGCAGGCAGGCGATGCCCATGCCGGCAATGGCTGCATGGCTGACGGCTTCGATAGAGGTGCTGACCAGTCGGGTCGGCAGACGCGCTTCAGGTGCGCTTTCCTCGCGAATCAACGGCCACGTTTCCAGCTTGCCGGTGGCATGAAAGGTATGCCGCAAACAGGCGTGATCCGCCAGATCGGCCGGAATCTGCGGCATGCCACGTTGCTGCAGATAAAGCGGGCTAGCCACCAGCACCATGTGAAACTCGCCCAAGGGCCGCGCCATCAGCCGTGAATCCCGAGGCTTGCCGGTGCGAATCACTGCGTCGAAGCCCTCCTCGACCACATCGACCATGCGATCGGTCAGGTCCAGATCCAGCTCGATCTGCGGGTACAGCGCCATGAACTCGTTCATCACCGGCATCACCAGCCCATGCACCTGCGGCAGGCTGATACGCAACTTGCCATGGGGTTGCGACGCGGAATTGCACAGTTCGAACTCGGCGGCTTCCACCTCGGCGAGAATCTTGCGACAGCGCTCGAGGAACAGCGCGCCCTCGCTGGTCAGGGTGATGCTGCGAGTCGTGCGATGAAACAGCCGCACGCCAAGTCGCGTCTCCAGCCGCGCGATACTTTTGCCGACCGCCGAAGACGAAACGCCCTGCAGCCGCCCCGCTTCGGTAAAACTGCGGGTCTCGGCAACCTGCACAAACACCGAAATACTGCCCAGGCTGTCCATTCCACTCCTCCCATTCACGACATCCGTGTCCGATATGTTCGGAACCGTAACCCATTTTTCTCCAATGCGCAGCGTCCTAGCCTATGGCCTTCATCCCCTTCGGCACATGGACGCTGACTCATGAACGACGCACAACTCGCCTCACCAGGCCCCGACACTGCACTTGAAGAACCCGAACGCTTGCCCCTCGGCGCCCTGCTGGCCCTGGCCACCGCCGGCTTCATCACCGTGCTGACCGAAGCCATGCCCGCCGGCCTGCTCCCACAGATGAGCGCTGGGCTGAATGTCTCGCAAGCGCTGGTCGGCCAACTGGTCACGCTGTACGCCATTGGTTCGATGCTCGCCGCCATTCCGCTGACCATCGCCACCCGCAGCTGGCGCCGGCGCCCATTGTTGCTGTCAGCCATCGGCGGCTTCGCCATCGCCAACAGCATCACCGCCCTGTCAGAGCTGTACTGGCTGACCTTGATCGCACGACTGCTGGCCGGGGTCTTCGCCGGGTTGCTCTGGGCATTGCTGGCAGGCTATGCCAGCCGCATGGTTGCGCCCCACCTGCAAGGCCGGGCCATCACCGTCGCCATGCTGGGCGCGCCGCTTGCCCTGTCGCTGGGCATCCCGACGGGAACGTTGCTCGGCACGATGGTCGGCTGGCGCCTGAGCTTCGCGATCATGACCGCACTGACGCTGCTGCTGGTGGCCTGGGTGCGCTGGCAAGTGCCGGACTTCCCCGGCGAGCGCGTGGGAAAACAACTGCCCCTGCGTCAGGTCTTCACCCTGCCCGGCGTGCGACCGGTACTGTTTGTGACCCTGTCCTACGTGGTTGCTCACAACCTGCTGTACACCTACATCGCGCCATTTCTGCAACCGTCGGGGCTTGGCGGCGATATCGACCACGTACTGCTGGTATTTGGCCTGGCGTCGGTGCTGAGCCTGTGGATCGTCGGCAGCCTGATCGACCACTGGCTACGCGAGCTGGTGCTGATCAGCACGCTGCTGTTCATGCTCTCCGCCATCGCCTTGGGCCTGTGGCGAGAATCGGCGACCGTGGTGTACATCGCCGTCGCCGTGTGGGGCCTGGCATTCGGTGCGATGCCCTCGCTGCTGCAGACTGCCTCGGCGAAAACCGCCGGGGATGCCGCTGATACAGCGCAGTCGATGCTGGTAACGCTGTGGAATGTCGGGATCGCCGGTGGCGGACTGGTGGGGGGATTACTGCTGGGGTATCTGGGGGTTGGCGCGTTTCCATGGATTGTTGTGGGGTTGCTGGTTTTGACTTTGTATGCGGCGCTCAAGGCGCGGGATCATGGGTTTGCGGGGGTGAGGTGATGGGTTTGTCTGTCGCGAATTGGTTGACCGATCAACCGCCTTCGCGAGCAGGCTCGCTCCCACAGGGATTGAGGTGGGCAGTCAGAGATTGGTCGCCTGACAGGCCGCCATCGCTGGCAAGCCAGCTCCCACAAGATCAAGATCAAGATCAAAAGATCGTCCGAACGCGGCCAGAGCCTTCGGCAGCTCCGACACAGGATGAGCGTTAGCTCGGCTGCAGCTCTTGATCTTGCCGTGCCGGCCCCATCGGCAGGCTGAGTGGAGGGGTTTATCCGGGGGTGGGAGCGCAGCGACCGTTCGACGCAGTCGAACACATCGAGAGGAGGTGCAGCGAAGCAAACCGTAGGCGATGCCCCCGGATGAATCACGGAGCGAAGGAACCCGAGCCTAAGCGAGGGCCGAACGCCGGGGCCCAGACTTTTGGTTACTTTGGGGCGTTTGCCAAAGTGACTCGCCGTAAGGGCGAAACCGCCAGCCTCAGCACCCGAAGAACCGGATATTCACCCAATCCACAAGAGCATGGTCGGTCCAAAGGCCGCCAAGCTCAAAAAACCAAGCTCAAAAAAAAGCCCCAACCATAAGGTCAGGGCTTCCCTGTTACCACTCAGTCAAACATCAATACCGCTTGATATCAGCCTGGCTTTCCAACTGCTTACGGAACGCCGCAAAGTCCTGCTGACCTTCACGCGACGCGAGGAAGCGACGGTACTGAGCCTTCTCTTCTTCAGTCGGCGCCACCGCCTCGTTGACACCATTCAGACGCACAATCATCAGACTGCCGTCCTGCAAGGTCACGCTGGTGAACGTCGGTTTGTCCTTGGCCGCCGGTTTCGGCATGCGGAACAACGCCTGCAGCACAGTCGGATCAATGCCTTCCTGAGCACGGGTCGCCGCCGTCACAACCTTCCAGCTCTGGCCATCAACCGCCTTGTCCAGCGGAGTCTTGCCATCACGCAGACTGGCGATCAACTGTTCAGCCTTGGTCTTGGCCGCAGCGCTGGCATGCTCTTCGGTTAGCTGGGCACGAATAGCAGTGTTGACAGCTTCCAGCGGCAGTTGCTCAGGCTTCAGGTGCTCCTTGGCGCGCAGCACGACCACGGTTTCCGGATCCAGCTCAATGCCGGTGCTGTTGGCATTTTCTTCCAGCACTTCCTGGCTGAATGCAGCGGCCACCACAGCACGGTTGGCCGCGATGCCTTCGCCACCTTCGCGGCCGAATGGCTTGGAGGTGTGCACAGTCAGTTTCAGATCTGCCGCAGGCTGGGCCAGGTCAGACGCTTCGAACGCCGAGTCTTCCAGTTGCTTGGTCGCCTCGACGAAACGCTGCTCGACCTGTTGGGTCTTCAGCTCGCGGGTCAGCTTGTCTTTCAGGCTGGCCAGGGTCGGTACTTCCGGCGCTTCAACACCCAGCAGCTTGATCAGGTGGTAACCGAAATCGGTACGCACCGGCTCGGACACCTGGTCCTTGTTCAACGAGTACAGGGCTTTTTCGAAGGCTGGGTCATAGACGCCAGGACCTGCGAAACCGAGGTCACCGCCATTGTTGGCCGAACCCGGGTCCTGCGAGAACTCCTTGGCCAGCGCTTCGAATTTCTCGCCCTTGGCCAAACGCGCCTGGACTTCTTCGATCTTCGCCTTGGCCTGAGCGTCGGTCGTCTTGTCGTTGACTTCGATCAGGATATGCGCGGCACGACGCTGCTCCGACAGGTTGGCGATCTCTTTCTGATACGCCGCCTGCAGGTCTTCGTCCTTGACCGCAACCAGGTCAAAGAACGAGGACTTCTTCAGCTCGACGTAGTCGACAACCACCTGCTCAGGGGTCATGAACTCCTTGGCGTGCTCGTCGTAGTAGGCCTTGACCTCATCGTCGGTCAACTTGACTGCGGCCGGATCGGCCTTGACGTTCAGCGAAGCGAAGTCGCGGGTCTGTTTTTCCAGACGGGCGAATGCCAGCACTTCGGCGTCGGTGACGAAGCCGCTGCCGGCAACACCGGCGCGCAACTGACCAATCAGCATTTCTTGAGCCAGCATCTGGCGGAATTGCATACGGGAGTAGCCCAGTTGACGGATCACCTGGTCGAAGCGCTCGGAGCTGAACTTGCCGTCCACCTGGAATTCAGGGGTCTGCAGGATCACCTGATCCAATGCGCCTTCGGAGAAAGCGAATTTCGATTGTTCTGCGCCTTGCAGCAGCAGCTTGCGATCGATCAGCCCCTTGAGGGCCGACTCGCGGAGCATTTTTTCGTCAAGCAAGGAAGCATCGAAGTCCTTGCCCAGCTGTTGCATCAACTGGCGACGTTGCATGTCAACGGCCTGGCTCAGCTCGTTCTGGCTGATTTCTTCACCATTGACCTTGGCCGCATCGTTGGAGTGCGTAGTGGCCTTGAAAATGGCATCGAAACCGGTCAAAGCCATCAGTGCAACGATGACCCCGATAATGGTCTTGGCAATCCAGCCTTGTGAATTGTCCCTGATATTCTGCAGCATGCGTCCCCCAGAAACGGTTGAACTTCAAAAATTAGGCAACCGTGGAGCGTGGGTAGAATCCGGATAGAAGAAAGGCGCATCCGAGGATGCGCCTTCTCGTAACTGGCGGAGCGGACAGGGCTCGAACCCTCGATCCCGGCGTAACAGGCGGCTGTTCCAGCGACCTGCTCTACCGCTCCGCTGCCAAGTCAGGCTTGACCCCGACCCGGATGGGTAAAAACCTGAAACAAACTAACTTAGTTGACAGCTTCTTTCAGTGCTTTACCGGCTTTGAAACCTGGCTTTTTAGCAGCAGCGATTTGCAGCGTCTTGCCGGTCTGTGGGTTACGACCAACGCGAGCTGGACGATCAGTCACGGAGAAAGTGCCGAAACCAACCAGAACAACGGAGTCGCCAGCCTTGAGAGCGCCAGTGACGGATTCGATTACAGCGTCCAGCGCACGGCCAGCAGCAGCTTTCGGGATATCAGCGGATGCAGCGATAGCATCAATCAGTTCCGACTTGTTCACTCTAAGTCCCCTTATATCTATTTTGAGATGATTCTAAGTTTTTTGGTGAAAGCAAAAACAGTGCTGAATGGCCTACAGACACTTAAGAGCCGCTTTATAACAAGGGCTCTAAAAAGCTGTCAAGGAAGCCCCCCAGGCAAAAACGGATTAATGCGTGCTAATTCTTTCCTTTGAATCAGACTCACGTTTTTCGTCCTTGGAAACTATCTCCGGAGCCACATCCGGCAAGGGCTCCGGCGCGTATTGCAGCGCAATTTGCAGGACCTCGTCAATCCATTTAACCGGTTTAATCTGCAGATCCTGCTTGATATTGTCAGGAATCTCCTTCAGATCGCGCACGTTCTCTTCCGGAATAATCACAATCTTGATTCCGCCGCGATGAGCCGCGAGCAGTTTTTCCTTCAGACCACCAATTGCCAGCACTTGACCACGTAGAGTGATTTCGCCAGTCATGGCGACATCGGCGCGTACCGGGATCCCGGTCAATGCCGACACCAGTGCCGTGCACATGCCCACACCAGCGCTAGGGCCGTCCTTCGGGGTCGCCCCTTCCGGCATGTGAATGTGGGTGTCGCGCTTCTCGTGGAAGTCCAGAGGAATGCCCAGGCTCTTGGCACGGCTGCGTACAACAGTCAGCGCGGCGGTGATCGATTCGACCATTACATCGCCCAGCGAACCGGTCTTGATCAATTGACCTTTACCCGGCACCACAGCCGCTTCGATGGTCAGCAGTTCGCCGCCCACCTGCGTCCACGCCAGGCCAGTCACCTGACCGATCTGGTCCTGTTGCTCAGCCAGACCGTAACGGAATTTGCGCACGCCGAGGAAATGCTCCAGCAGATCAGCTGTCACTTTTACCGAGAAGCGTTTTTCCAGCGCGTGCTCTTTGACGGCCTTGCGGCAGACCTTGGCTATCTGACGTTCGAGGCCACGCACACCGGCTTCGCGGGTGTAGTAACGGATGATGTCGCGAATCGCTTCTTCGTCGAATTCCAGCTCGCCCTTCTTCAGACCGTTGGCGGCAATCTGCTTCGGCGACAGGTACTTGACGGCGATGTTGATCTTTTCGTCTTCGGTGTAGCCCGGCAGGCGAATGACTTCCATCCGGTCCAGCAGTGCCGGCGGGATGTTCATCGAGTTCGAGGTGCACAGGAACATCACATCGGACAGGTCGTAATCGACTTCCAGATAGTGATCGTTGAAGTTGTGGTTCTGCTCCGGATCGAGCACTTCCAGCAACGCCGACGCCGGGTCGCCGCGCATGTCGCTGCCCATTTTGTCGATTTCATCGAGCAGGAACAGCGGGTTGCGCACACCCACTTTTGTCATCTTTTGAATCAATCTTCCCGGCATCGAACCGATGTAGGTCCGGCGGTGACCACGAATTTCCGCCTCGTCACGCACGCCACCAAGGGCCATGCGCACGAATTTACGGTTGGTGGCGTGGGCAATCGACTCCGCCAGCGAGGTTTTACCCACGCCAGGAGGACCGACCAGGCACAACACCGGGCCACGAATCTTCTTCACGCGCTTCTGCACGGCGAGGTATTCAAGGATGCGTTCCTTGACCTCTTCAAGGCCATAGTGATCGGCGTCGAGAATGTCTTCAGCACGCGCCAGGTCGAGGCGTACCTTGCTCTGTGCCTTCCACGGCACCTGCACCAGCCAGTCGATGTAGGAGCGCACCACGGTGGCTTCAGCGGACATCGGCGACATCTGCTTGAGTTTGTTCAGCTCGGCGGTGGCCTTGGCCAGGGCATCTTTTGGCAAACCGGCAGCATCGATGCGCTTTTTCAGCTCTTCGATTTCGTTGTGACCTTCGTCACCGTCGCCGAGCTCTTTCTGAATGGCCTTCATCTGCTCATTCAGGTAGTACTCGCGCTGGCTGCGCTCCATTTGCTTTTTGACACGACCGCGAATGCGTTTTTCGACTTGCAGCAGATCGATCTCGGCATCCAGCAACGCGAGCACGTGCTCGACCCGGGCCGACAGATCGATGATTTCGAGAATTTCCTGCTTCTGCTCGATTTTCAGCGCCATGTGCGCGGCCATGGTGTCGACCAGGCGGCCAGGCTCATCGATGCTGTTGAGCGATGACAGGACTTCAGCCGGGACTTTCTTGCCCAACTGCACATATTGTTCGAACTGCGACAGCAGGCTGCGCACGAACACTTCGGATTCGCGCTCGGCGGCATCAACTTCATCGATCAGCGAGACCTCGGCGCGGCAATGCCCGTCGACTTCGCTGAAGCGCTCTACAGCGCCGCGCTGCTCACCTTCGACCAGAACCTTGACCGTGCCATCCGGCAGCTTCAGCAATTGCAGCACAGTAGCAATCGTACCTACGCGATAGAGAGCGTCTTCACCGGGATCATCGTCAGCCGGGTTTCTCTGGGCCAGCAGCAGGATCTGCTTGTCGCCCGTCATCGCGGCCTCGAGGGCTTCGATGGATTTCTCGCGCCCCACGAACAGCGGGATAACCATGTGCGGATAAACCACGACATCGCGCAATGGCAGGAGAGGCAATTCGATGGTTGTCTTCATGATTTCGCCTCTACGGCGGCCATATGGCCGTAATCAGATGGAATTAAGCTTGAAACCAAGATGGGGGCTGCCTTGAAAAAAAACAAGCGCTAAGCGGATGTAAAAAACGACATAAAAAAAAGAGGCCCGAAGGCCCCTTCTTTGTTCCGGCAGTGTGGACGCTTACGCGTCCGGCGCTGCCTTGGCCGTCGGCTCACTGTTTTCGTAGATATACAGTGGCTTGGACTTGCCTTCAATCACGCTTTCATCGATGACGACTTTGCTCACCTCGGACTGCGAGGGGATTTCGTACATCGTGTCGAGCAGCACACCTTCGAGAATCGAGCGCAGGCCACGAGCACCGGTTTTACGTTCCAGGGCACGCTTGGCGACCGATTTCAGGGCGTCGGTCCGGAACTCCAGATCCACGCCTTCCATCTCGAACAGCTTGGCATACTGTTTGGTCAGAGCATTTTTCGGCTCGGTGAGGATTTGCATCAGCGCAGCCTCGTCGAGCTCGTCCAGCGTCGCAAGCACCGGCAGACGACCGACGAATTCCGGGATCAGACCGAACTTGACCAGATCGTCAGGCTCGACTTCACGCAGGGATTCACCGACTTTCTTGCCTTCTTCCTTGCTGCGTACTTCTGCGTTGAAACCGATGCCGCCCTTGGTGGAACGGTTTTGAATAACCTTTTCCAGACCGGAGAACGCACCACCACAGATGAACAGGATGTTACGGGTGTCGACCTGCAGGAATTCCTGCTGCGGATGCTTGCGGCCACCTTGCGGCGGAACGGAAGCGACCGTGCCTTCGATCAACTTGAGCAAGGCCTGCTGCACGCCTTCACCGGAAACATCGCGGGTGATCGACGGGTTGTCGGACTTGCGGGAAATCTTGTCGATTTCGTCGATGTAGACAATGCCCATCTGGGCCTTTTCCACGTCGTAATCGCACTTTTGCAGCAATTTCTGAATGATGTTCTCGACATCTTCACCTACGTAACCGGCCTCGGTGAGGGTGGTTGCGTCGGCGATGGTGAACGGAACGTTCAGCAGGCGGGCCAGTGTTTCGGCCAGCAGGGTTTTACCGGAGCCTGTCGGGCCGATCAGCAGGATGTTGCTCTTGCCGAGTTCGACGTCGTCAGCCTTCTTGTCACGCTGATTCAGGCGCTTGTAGTGGTTGTACACCGCTACGGCCAGAACCTTTTTCGCACGCTCCTGACCGATTACATACTGATCAAGGATGCCGCTGATTTCTTTAGGCGAAGGCAATTTATGCGCTGCTTTCGGCCTGGGCTTCCTGCACCTCCTCGCGGATGATGTCA
>Ga0153931_100469_pt1 | contig 9995 bp, 9 predicted proteins | sample TSNJ015MetaG_FD_104730 | JGI IMG/M metagenome (GOLD analysis project Ga0153931, IMG submission 104730) | Attine ant fungus gardens microbial communities from New Jersey, USA - TSNJ015 MetaG | ecosystem: Host-associated > Fungi > Mycelium > Unclassified | place: USA: New Jersey, Wharton State Forest...
GAAGCCTGGCAGGCGATCATGGAAGTCAACTTCGAGTACATCAACTCGGAAGTGAACCCGGCCATGGCCAACATCGTCGGCCCGAGCGAAGCGATCGTGGTCTCCACCTTCCACATCGAACTCGATGGCGGTGGCGGCGACCTGCACGTGACCATGCCGTACTCGATGATCGAGCCGGTGCGCGAAATGCTCGACGCCGGTTTCCAGTCGGACCTCGACGATCAGGACGAGCGCTGGGTCAATGCCCTGCGTCAGGACGTGCTCGATGTCGATGTACCGATCGGCGCCACTGTGGCCCGCCGCCAGTTGAAGCTGCGCGACATCCTGCACATGCAGCCGGGGGACGTGATCCCGGTCGAGATGCCGGAAGACATGATCATGCGCGCCAACGGCGTACCGGCCTTCAAGGTCAAGATGGGCTCGCACAAAGGCAACCTCGCGTTGCAAGTGATCGAGCCGATCGAGCGTCGCTGAAGCGCCGCTCTCACCCCCACGCATTTAACTGAATTGTTGCCCGCCGAGGACAAATGATGAACGACGAAATGAACGCCCAGGACGATCAGGCACTGGCCGATGAATGGGCTGCGGCCCTGGAAGAGACCGGTGATGGCAGCCAGGCTGACATCGACGCGCTGCTGGCGGCCGACGCTGGCGCTGCAAGCTCCAACCGTCTGCCGATGGAAGAGTTCGGCAGCGTGCCGAAAAACAATGATCCGGTGACGCTGGACGGTCCGAACCTGGACGTGATCCTCGACATCCCGGTGTCGATCTCGATGGAAGTGGGCAGCACCGACATCAACATTCGCAACCTGCTGCAACTGAACCAGGGTTCGGTGATCGAGCTCGATCGTCTGGCCGGCGAGCCGCTGGACGTGCTGGTCAACGGCACCCTGATCGCGCACGGTGAAGTGGTGGTGGTCAACGAGAAGTTCGGCATCCGCCTGACCGACGTGATCAGCCCAAGCGAACGCATCAAGAAGCTGCGCTGAGTGAAACGGTTCCTGTGGGCGCTGCTGGCGCTGCCGTTGAGTGTGCTGGCCGCTGAACCGGCCGCCACGTCCGCCGCTGCGGTTGCCGCGCCGGCGATCGGCAGCGGTGTGGCCGGGCAATTGACGCAACTGGTCTTCGGCTTGTTGCTGGTGCTGGGCTTGATCTTCTTCCTCGCCTGGCTGCTGCGCCGGGTGCAGCAGTCCGGGCCGGCAGGCAAGGGCCAGGTGATCGAGCTGATCGGCTCCCGCGCACTCGGTCCGCGCGACCGGTTGATGCTGGTGCAGGTCGGCAACGAACAGATTCTGTTGGGCCTCAGCCCTGGCACCATCACCGCGCTGCATGTGCTGAAGGAACCGGTGCCAGTGCCGAGCAGCAGCGAAAAAGCGACCCCGGAATTTGCCCAGCATCTGCTGAAGATTCTCGGCAAGGATCAGAAGGATAAGAAGTAATGGGTGCGCTACGCATCGTCTTGACGCTGGCCCTGATGCTGGCCGCGCCGCTGGCGTTCGCCGCCGATCCGTTGTCGATCCCGGCGATTACGCTGGGCACCAACGCCGATGGCGCGCAGGAGTATTCGGTCAGCCTGCAGATCCTGCTGATCATGACGGCGCTGAGCTTCATTCCGGCGGCCGTGATTCTGATGACCAGTTTCACCCGGATCATCATTGTCTTCTCGATCCTGCGTCAGGCCCTCGGTCTGCAGCAGACACCGTCGAACCAGATCCTCACCGGCATGGCGCTGTTCCTGACCATGTTCATCATGGCCCCGGTGTTCGACCGGGTGAACAACGATGCGCTGCAGCCGTACCTGGCGGAAAAACTTACCGCGCAGCAGGCGGTGGAAAAGGCCCAGGTACCGATCAAGGACTTCATGCTCGCCCAGACCCGCACCAGCGATCTGGAGTTGTTCATGCGCTTGTCCAAGCGTACCGACATCGCCACCCCGGATCAGGCGCCGCTGACCATTCTGGTGCCGGCGTTCGTCACCTCCGAACTGAAAACCGCGTTCCAGATCGGTTTCATGATCTTCATTCCGTTCCTGATCATCGACCTGGTCGTGGCCAGTGTGCTGATGGCGATGGGGATGATGATGCTCTCGCCGCTGATCATTTCGCTGCCGTTCAAGATCATGCTGTTCGTACTGGTGGATGGCTGGGCGCTGATCATCGGCACCCTGGCCAGTAGCTTCGGAGGTGTTTCGCCATGACGCCGGAAGTTGCGGTCGATATCTTTCGTGAAGCGCTGTGGCTGACCACGATGATGGTCGCAATTCTCGTGGTGCCGAGCCTGCTGGTCGGCCTGCTGGTGGCAATGTTTCAGGCCGCCACCCAGATCAACGAACAGACCCTGAGCTTCCTGCCGCGTCTGCTGGTCATGCTGGTCACCCTGATCGTCGCCGGCCCGTGGCTGGTGCAGACGTTCATGGAGTACATCATCCAGCTCTACAAGAACATTCCGATGGTCATCGGCTGAGCCATGCAATCGCTGCTTCAGCTGACCGACACCCAGATCAGTACCTGGGTGGCGTCGTTCATGTTGCCACTGTTTCGCGTCGCCTCGATGCTGATGGTCATGCCGGTGTTCGGCACCACGTTGGTGTCGCGCCGCGTGCGCCTGTATTTCGCCGTGGCGATTACCGTGTGCATTGCCCCGGGGCTGCCGCCGATGCCGGAGGTCAGTCCGCTGGCGCTCAGCGGCTGGTTGCTGATCGCCGAGCAGATTCTGGTCGGTGCGGTGCTCGGGTTTTCCCTGCAACTGTTTTTCCAGGCCTTTGCCGTGGCCGGGCAGATTGTCGCGATCCAGATGGGCATGGGCTTCGCCTCGATGGTCGACCCGGCCAACGGCGTCTCGGTGGCGGTGATCGGGCAGTTCTTCACCATGCTGGTGACCCTGCTGTTCCTGTCGATGAACGGCCATCTGGTGGTCTTCGAAGTGCTCACCGAAAGCTTCACCACGCTGCCGGTGGGCGGCGGGTTGATGACCGCGCAATACTGGGAGCTGGCCGGCAAGCTCGGTTGGGTGCTGGGGGCGGCGTTGTTGCTGGTGCTGCCGGCGGTCACTGCGCTGCTGGTTGTCAACATCGCGTTCGGCGTAATGACCCGCGCTGCGCCGCAACTGAACATCTTCTCCATCGGTTTTCCGCTGACCCTGGTGCTGGGTCTGTTCATCGTCTGGGTCGGTCTGGCGGACATTCTCAATCAGTATCAACCGCTGGCCACCGAGGCCTTGCAGTTGCTACGCGAACTGGCACGGGCGCGCTGAGGCATGGCTGAGAGCGAAAGCGGTCAGGACAAAACAGAAGACCCCACGGAGAAACGTAAAAAGGACTCCCGTGAGAAGGGTGAGATTGCCCGTTCCAAAGAGCTCAACACCCTCGCGGTGATGCTCGCCGGTGCCGGCGGCCTGCTGGTGTTCGGCGGCATGTTGGCGCAGGAATTGATGGATCTGATGCGCCTGAATTTCTCGCTGTCGCGGGAAGTGATCATGGATGAAAAGTCCATGGGCACGTTCCTGCTGATCTCGGGCAAGATCGCGCTGGTGGCGATTCAGCCGATCATGATCACCCTGTTGCTGGCCGCACTGATCGGGCCGATTTCCCTTGGCGGCTGGCTGTTCGCCGCCGGCTCCATGGCGCCGAAATTCAGCCGGATGAACCCCGGTGCGGGGCTCAAGCGCATGTTCTCGATGAAGGCCGTGATCGAGTTGGTCAAGGCGCTGGCCAAGTTCCTGATCACCCTGTTCGTGGCGCTGATGGTGTTGTCGTCCGACATCGATGACTTCCTGCGCATCGCCCATGAACCGCTGGAGCAGGCGATCATTCACAGCGTGACACTGGTGGGCTGGAGCTCGTTGTGGCTGGCCTGCGGTTTGATCATCATCGCTGCGGTCGACGTGCCGGTGCAGTTGTGGGAAAGCCACAAGAAACTGCTGATGACCAAGCAGGAAGTGCGCGACGAGCACAAGGATCAGGAAGGCCGGCCGGAGGTCAAACAGCGCATCCGCCAGACTCAGCGCGAGATGTCGCAGCGGCGGATGATGGCGGCGATTCCCGACGCCGACGTGGTCATCACCAACCCGACCCACTACGCCGTCGCGCTCAAGTACGACTCGGAGAAGGGCGGGGCGCCAGTATTGCTGGCCAAGGGCAGCGACTTCCTGGCGCTGAAGATCCGCGAAATCGCCGTCGCCAACAACGTCATGCTCCTCGAGTCGCCGGGGCTGGCGCGCTCGATCTACTACTCCACCGAACTCGACCAGGAAATCCCCGGCGGCCTCTATCTGGCGGTCGCCCAGGTGCTGGCCTACGTCTACCAGATTCGCCAGTACCGCGCCGGCAAGGGCAAACGCCCGGATCCACTCAAGGACGATTTGCCGATCCCACCGGATCTGCGCCGCGATTCCTGACCTGACAGTGGCACAATAAAAAACCGCCATCCTGATTGAACAGGACGGCGGTTTTTTATGCCTGAAGACATCTGTCGGCTGTGAGGCCGCTTTCGCGAGCAAGCCCGCTCCCACAGGTTCGGCGTGTAGGCACAGGTTTGTGATCGACCCCAATCCCTGTGGGAGCGGGCTTGCTCGCGAAGACGTTAGCAGCCGCAACGCCTCATTCAAAGCTTGTCACCGATCCCTGTTACTGCGGCAATTCCAGATTATCCAGCGCCCGATTCACCGCCAGCTCGCCGAGCATGATCAGTTGTGCGATGCCCAGCAGCGTTCTGCGCTGCGACGCCGGTATGAGGTGGGCGAAGTCATTGGCGATGATTCTGGCTGAGGCGAGTGTTTCGCAGGCATCGGCCAGCAGTTCTTCGTTTTTGAAGTCGGCGGTCACGGCGTACATCGAGCGGGTTTTACGCTGAATGGGCATGGCGGGCGAGCAGAGGTAGTGGTCGAGGGCGCGGTCAGCCGCTTCGTGGAGTTTTTTTGAATCGAGGGATTCGTAGGGGGAGGTGGCGTCGGTTTCGGGTGGGTTGGGTGTTGGTTTGATCATGGTGAAGCTCCTTTGAGGTGGAGCCGCTACAACCTGTCGCTAAACAGGAGGGGTGGCGGCTGTACGCAGGTTAGCGAACCGGTCAAAGGCACCCGGCAGACCCGAAGGTCTCCCGCATACAGCCACCATGACGAAATCGCGAAAATACAGATCCGCAACGAAGCCTGGAACGCTGATGCACCTTTGAATTGAGTTCGAGTCGCTAAACCCGATCGCTGATTCGTCAGCGACCGACCCACAATAGAACCCGCCCCCAAGGCGCACAAGCCGGCGGATTCTGGCGTAGCTGTAGGCAATGGCGCAAGGATGTGTAGCCTTGGAGGCGTGTCTGGAGGTGTCTTTTAAACACAAACGTTTAAAAAGGTGCTGCTCATGATTCTGTGGTGTCGCAAATGGCCTCTTCGCGAGCAAGCCCGCTCCCACAGGGGATCGGTGTGATACCCCAATCTGTGTTCATTGCGGCGCGATTCCTGATAATTCAAAAGACCGCGGCCTTCCGTTTATCTGAAAAAGACCTCTACCTGTTAGTTCTGACAGTGGACACAAAGGGCATTCGGCTATTCCATGTTCCTTGGCAGGTTTCACGGGTAATTCGCCTTCTGACCTGTCTTTAACATTCGCCAAGGAGAAGGTCATGCAAGAGAACTACAAAAAGCTTGAAGGAATGAGGTTCGAGTTCGTTTCCGGGTCGGTGGCGAAAGAGTCTGATCATATCGCTTGCACGTTCACTTTTAAGGCGGTGTTGGACTTCACGCATTTCGTGCACATGAGCAATGCGTATGTGCCGGGCTATCTCGATTCGTATATCAATGCGATCAAGCCAAGGTTGGACGGGGTAGCCCACCATAGTCTCTACAACCGATTCAATAGTGCCGCTGGCAACATTGGTACTGTTGAAGAGTTGGTCAGAGTTTTCTCTTCGCCCAACAACTACTCCGATACATGGAGTAGCAATGGCACCGGCCTACTGGCGCGTTATCACAAGCCACAATTTCACATGGTCGGTGATCAGTTACAGGTCACGGGTGGGCAGGACTTTCGATGGGAGGTCGAGCCGGAGGTCGAACGGAAGATCGAGCCGCAGGATGTGCCGGACATTTACTTTGTCTGGGCACTGATTGTGTTGAAGGCATACCCCGAAGATCCTTTTCATCAGCCTGAGGAAATCGTGACATTAGGCTATTCTGAGGAAGCGTTTGTCGACGTGGGAGGGAGTCCGATCCGTAAGGGTACGCGCTACCTGGTGGGCCGCGATTTGCGTCTTGGTGAGATTAATCCAGAGCAAATTTTGACTGCCGGGTATCCGTGAGTGCGCGTGTTTTTCTGATTTTTGTTCACAGCTAATGGTGATAGCCGTCCTGCGTCTGTTTTGCGGTCGGCTCCATGGCGCCCAGCTTCTCTCAAGACACTTCCCCTGAAGCAAATCTCAATTTCAATCCCCGGCAAAAGTTGGAAGGCTTCTTGCAGTAGCCGCCGTGCGCTCGCTTTGGGCGTCAAAAGTTTGCTTTAAAGGAACGGGGAAAACCGGTGGATCGCTCTCAGTTAATCAACAGCGCACGCTCGAACATTGCCGACCTCAGTCGAGGCAATCTGGGCGTGCCGTTGTTGCTGCTGGTCATGCTGGCCATGATGATGTTGCCGGTGCCGCCGTTCCTGCTGGACGTGTTCTTCACCTTCAACATTGCGCTGTCGATTGTCGTCCTGCTGGTCTGCGTGTACGCACTGCGGCCGCTGGATTTTGCGGTGTTCCCGACCATTCTGCTGGTGGCGACGCTGCTGCGGCTGGCGTTGAACGTGGCCTCGACGCGAGTGGTGATGCTCCACGGTCAGGATGGCCACGCCGCTGCCGGTAAGGTGATCCAGGCCTTCGGTGAAGTGGTGATCGGCGGTAACTACGTGGTCGGTATCGTGGTGTTCGCGATCCTGATGATCATCAACTTCGTCGTGGTGACCAAGGGTGCCGGGCGGATTTCCGAGGTGAGCGCGCGCTTCACCCTCGATGCAATGCCCGGCAAACAAATGGCAATCGACGCCGACCTCAACGCCGGTCTGATCGACCAGAACCAGGCGAAGCTGCGCCGTCAGGAGGTCGCGCAAGAGGCCGAGTTCTACGGTTCGATGGACGGTGCGAGCAAGTTCGTCCGGGGTGACGCCATCGCCGGCCTGCTGATTCTGTTCATCAACCTCATCGGCGGTATGGCCGTCGGTATCTTCCAGCACAACATGACCTTCGCCGACGCGGGCAAGGTTTACGCCTTGCTGACCATCGGTGACGGTTTGGTGGCGCAATTGCCATCACTGTTGTTATCGACAGCGGCGGCGATCATGGTGACCCGTGCTTCCGGTTCGGAAGACATGGGCAAACAGATCAATCGCCAGATGTTCGCCTCGCCCAAAGCCTTGGCGGTGGCCGCTGGTTTGATGGCCGTGATGGGCCTCGTCCCGGGCATGCCGCACTTCTCGTTCCTGAGCATGGCTGCGCTGGCTGCCGGTGGCGCGTACCTGTTCTGGAAGAAGCAGAACGTCGCCAAGGTGCAGGCGCTGCAAGAGGTTCAGCGTCAGCAGGAACTGCTGCCGTCGCCGGCCCGCGCCATGGAAACCAAAGAGCTGGGCTGGGATGACGTGACGCCGATCGACATGATCGGTCTGGAAGTCGGCTATCGCCTGATCCCGCTGGTGGATCGCAATCAGGGCGGTCAGTTGCTGGCGCGGATCAAGGGCGTGCGCAAGAAACTCTCGCAGGATCTGGGCTTCCTGATGCCGACGGTACACATTCGCGACAACCTCGATCTGGCGCCGAGCGCCTATCGCCTGACCCTGATGGGGGTGATTCTGGCCGAAGCCGAGATCTACCCGGATCGCGAGCTGGCGATCAACCCGGGGCAGGTCTACGGCACGCTCAACGGCATTACCGCCAAAGATCCGGCTTTTGGTCTGGAGGCGGTGTGGATCGAAGTCAGCCAGCGCGCCCAGGCGCAATCGCTCGGTTACACCGTGGTCGACGCCAGTACCGTGGTCGCGACGCACTTGAACCAGATTCTGTACAAGCACTCCAGTGAGCTGATCGGCCACGAGGAAGTGCAGCAACTCATGCAATTGCTGGCCAAAAGCTCGCCGAAACTGGCTGAAGAACTGGTGCCGGGGGTGGTGTCGCTGTCGCAGTTGCTCAAAGTGCTGCAGGCGCTGCTGGCCGAACATGTGCCGGTGCGCGATATCCGCAGCATTGCCGAGGCTATCGCCAACAACGCCGCCAAGAGTCAAGATACCGCCGCTTTGGTGGCCGCAGTGCGCGTCGGGGTATCCCGCGCCATCGTCCAAAGCATTGTAGGCACTGACTCCGAGCTGCCTGTGATCACCTTGGAACCAAGGTTGGAACAAATATTGCTCAATAGTCTGCAGAAGGCAGGACAAGGCTCTGAAGAGGGCGTTCTGCTGGAGCCAAGCATGGCCGAGAAGCTGCAGCGTTCGCTCATCGAAGCGGCGCAGCGCCAGGAAATGCAAGGTCAACCGGTGATCCTGTTGGTAGCAGGCCCGATACGCGCGATGCTCTCGCGTTTCGGCCGCCTCGCAGTCCCAGGGCTGCACGTGCTGGCCTACCAGGAAATTCCGGACAACAAGCAAGTGACCATCGTTGCGACAGTAGGGCCCAACGGCTGAGGTAGTGGTTTATGCAAGTTAAGCGTTTTTTCGCCGCCGATATGCGTCAGGCCATGAAGCTGGTTCGTGATGAGCTGGGCGCTGATGCCGCCATCATTGGCAACCGCCGCATTGCCGGCGGCGTCGAGCTGACGGCGGCGCTGGATTACAAATTGTCGGCGCTGGCGCCACGGGTTCCGAACATGGAACTCGAGGACGAGCTGCGCAAGACCCAGTCGCGCATCGTTACCGCCCAGGCCGAACTGAGCCTGCGTGGCGAAGCCGACGGCAACACCAATCGCCAGTTGTTCGCCGGGCTGCCGTTGACGGCCGGCCTGCCGCTGACCGCTGCCGAGCCGTTGAGCGAACCGACTTACGCCGCCCCGGCGCGTCCGGCGCCAGCGCCTGCACAGTCGTCCGCCGGCATCGATCCGCGTGCGCTGGATTCGATGCGTTTCGAATTGAACAGTTTGCGTGAGCTGATGGAAGTGCAGCTCGGCACCCTGGCCTGGAATCAGCTGCAAGGCAGCCGTCCGGCACAAGCCAATCTGTATCGCCGTCTGCAACGCATCGGTCTGTCCGGGCCGTTGTCGCGCGATCTGCTGGCGATGATCACCGACATCGAAGAGCCGCGTCAGGCCTGGCGCATGCTGCTCGCGCACCTGGCGCGAATGATTGCCGTGCCGGAAGTCGAGCCGCTGGAAGAGGGCGGAGTGATTGCCATGGTCGGTCCGGCCGGCATGGGCAAGACCACCACCCTGGCCAAACTCGCTGCGCGCTACGTGCTCAAGTACGGCGCGCAGAACGTGGCGCTGGTCAGCATGGACAGCTTCCGCATCGGCGCCCAGGAACAACTCAAGACCCTAGGGCGGATTCTCAATGTGCCGGTAACGCACGTCGATCCGGGCCAGTCGCTGGTGCAGGCACTGGATCCATTGCTGCGCAAGCGCGTGGTGCTGATCGATACCGCCGGCCTGCAGGCCAGCGATCCGGCACTGCGCATGCAGCTGGAAAGTCTGGCCGGGCGTGGCATCCGTTCAAAAAATTATCTGGTGCTGGCAACCACCAGCCAGAAACAGGTTCTAACCGCCGCTTATCACAGTTACAAGCGTTGCGGGCTTGCCGGCTGCATCCTGACTAAACTGGATGAGACGGCCAGCCTTGGCGAAGTGTTGAGCCTGGCGATCAGTCATGAACTGCCGGTCGCCTACCTGACCGACGGCCCACGGATTCCGGATGATCTGCATCTGCCGCGCCGTCATCAATTGGTCAGCCGCGCCGACAGCGTGCAAATGCAGGAAGGACCCAGCGAAGAAGCCAGGGCTGGCATGTTCGCTGATATCTACCACAGCCCGACCAAGCAGGTTGGCTGAGGTAA
>Ga0153931_100476_pt1 | contig 9947 bp, 9 predicted proteins | sample TSNJ015MetaG_FD_104730 | JGI IMG/M metagenome (GOLD analysis project Ga0153931, IMG submission 104730) | Attine ant fungus gardens microbial communities from New Jersey, USA - TSNJ015 MetaG | ecosystem: Host-associated > Fungi > Mycelium > Unclassified | place: USA: New Jersey, Wharton State Forest...
AAACCCGGCTGCAGGAGTTTCTCCAGTCCCGGGCCTGCGACCTGCCGCGTTACGAAGTGGTGGATATCCAGGGTGAGCCGCATTGCCGGACGTTCTTCGTCGAGTGCGAGATCTCCCTATTGAATGAAAAAAGCCGAGGACAGGGCGTGAGCCGTCGTATTGCCGAACAGGTAGCGGCCGCATCAGCCCTGATTGCCCTGGGCGTGGAGAATGGTAATGACTGATTCAACGGCAACACGCTGCGGCTACGTCGCCATCGTCGGCCGGCCGAACGTGGGCAAGTCCACGCTGCTGAACCACATCCTGGGCCAGAAGCTTGCGATCACCTCGCGCAAGCCGCAGACCACCCGTCACAACATGCTGGGCATCAAGACCGAAGGCAGCGTCCAAGCCGTTTACGTCGACACCCCGGGCATGCACAAAGGTGGCGAGAAAGCCCTGAACCGCTACATGAACAAGACCGCTTCGGCGGCGTTGAAAGACGTCGACGTGGTGATCTTCGTGGTTGACCGCACCAAGTGGACCGACGAAGACCAGATGGTTCTTGAGCGCGTGCAGTACGTCACCGGCCCGTTGATCGTCGCGCTGAACAAGACCGACCGCATCGAGGACAAAGCCGAGCTGATGCCGCACCTGACCTGGCTGCAAGAGCAACTGCCGAACGCCCAGATCATGCCGATCTCGGCCCAGCACGGTCACAACCTTGAGGCCCTGGAGCGCGTGATCGCGGGTTACCTGCCCGAGAACGAGCACTTCTTCCCGGAAGATCAGATCACCGACCGCAGCAGCCGTTTCCTCGCCGCTGAACTGGTGCGCGAGAAAATCATGCGCCAGATGGGCGCCGAGCTGCCGTACCAGATCACCGTCGAAATCGAAGAGTTCAAGCAGCAGGGCAAAACCCTGCATATTCATGCGCTGATCCTCGTCGAGCGTGACGGCCAGAAGAAAATCATCATTGGCGACAAGGGCGAGCGCATCAAGCGCATCGGCACCGAAGCGCGCAAGGACATGGAATTGCTGTTTGATTCCAAGATCATGCTCAACCTGTGGGTGAAGGTTAAGGGTGGTTGGTCGGATGACGAGCGCGCGCTGCGCTCCCTGGGCTACGGCGACCTGTAGGGTCTTGAATACACCACAGGGCTGAAAATGTGGGAGGGGGCTCGCCCCCGATAGCGGTGGGTCAGTTAACAAAAAGTGACTGACACACTGCCATCGGGGGCAAGCCCCCTCCCACATTAGGTTTGTGTAGTTTTCAAAAATGCATTGCAGCAGTGAGCATCCATGTCCCAACCCATCAGCCAACTCGCCTACGTCCTGCACAGCCGCGCCTACCGCGAGACCAGCGCGTTGGTGGACTTCCTCACGCCCCAAGGCCGCCTGCGCGCAGTCTTGCGCAGCGCGCGGGGCAAGGCGGGTACGCTGGCACGGCCGTTCGTGGCCCTGGACGTGGAGTTTCGTGGCAAGGGCGAGCTGAAAAACGTCGGTCGTCTGGAAAGTGTCGGCAACTCCGCCTGGCTCAATGGTGAAGCCCTGTTCAGCGGCCTGTACCTCAACGAGCTGCTGATCCGCCTGCTGCCCGCCGAAGACCCACACCCTGGGGTCTTCGATCACTACGCCGCGACGCTCATTGCGCTGGCCGAAGGTCGCCCGCTGGAACCGCTGCTGCGCGCCTTCGAATGGCGCCTGCTCGACGACCTGGGCTACGGTTTTGAACTGAGCAACGACCTGCACGGCGACCCCATCGCCGCAGACGGCATGTACCGCCTGCAAGTCGACGCCGGCCTGGAACGTGTTTACCTGCTGCAACCCGGCCTGTTCCAGGGCACCGAGTTGCTGGCCATGAGCGAAGCCGACTGGACTGCCCCTGGCGCCTTGTCTGCGGCCAAGCGCTTGATGCGCCAGGCGCTCGCCGTGCACTTGGGCGGGCGGCCGCTGGTCAGTCGCGAGTTGTTTCGAAAGCCCTGACAACCCCGTGTATGCTGTGCGGCGTTTCTTTCCCTTTTCAGGAGCGCTTCCGTGAGCACCAGCAATCGCATTCTTCTTGGCGTCAACATCGACCACGTCGCTACCCTGCGCCAGGCCCGGGGCACCCGTTACCCTGATCCGGTCAAGGCTGCGCTGGACGCCGAGGAAGCGGGCGCCGACGGCATCACCGTGCACCTGCGCGAGGACCGCCGCCACATCCAGGAGCGCGATGTGTTGCTGCTCAAGGACGTGCTGCAAACCCGCATGAACTTCGAAATGGGCGTCACCGAAGAAATGATGGCGTTCGCTGAACGCATCCGCCCGGCGCATATCTGCCTGGTGCCCGAAACGCGCCAGGAGCTCACCACCGAAGGCGGCCTCGATGTCGCCGGCCAGGAAGCGCGGATCAAGGCTGCGGTGGAGCGCCTGTCGAAGATCGGCAGCGAAGTCTCGCTGTTCATCGACGCCGACGAGCGTCAGATCGAAGCCTCGCGCCGTGTTGGCGCGCCGGCCATCGAACTGCACACAGGCCGCTATGCCGATGCCACCACACCCACCGAAGTCGCTGACGAACTGCAGCGCATTATCGACGGCGTAACGTGCGGCCTCAATGAAGGCCTGATCGTCAACGCCGGCCATGGTTTGCACTACCACAACGTCGAAGCCGTGGCTGCGATCAAGGGCATCAACGAACTCAACATCGGCCACGCGCTGGTGGCGCACGCGCTGTTCGTCGGTTTCAAAGGCGCAGTGGCCGAGATGAAAGCGCTGATTCTGGCTGCTGCCAGCTCCAAGTGAGCACAGTCTAAAAATCACTGAAGATCAACATGTGGGAGGGGGCTTGCCCCCGATAGCGGTGTGTCAGTCAGCCTCTCTGTAGCTGACTCACTGCAATCGGGGGCAAGCCCCCTCCCACAGTGATTTTCGGTGTGTCCAGAGTTGTAGTTACCTAGCCAAACCCTTTGAATTCAGCCATGCGGCAATGCGAAGCCTTACTGTTTAGCCGGGTCAGGTGTATCGTATCTGCCCTTTGCGGGCCTCTGGCCTGCGGCAGATACGTGAGGTTGTTGTGTCCCGATCCTTTTCCCGTCGACAAATCCTGGGTGGTCTCGCGGGCCTGGCCGTAGTGGGCGTCGGTGCCGGTGGCGGCTATCGCTACTGGCTGGGGAAAGTTGCCGAGGCTGAAGCCGGGCACGATTACGAACTGATCGCCGCGCCGCTGGACGTGGAACTGGTGCCAGGCCACAAAACCGAAGCCTGGGCATTTGGCCCCTCGGCGCCGGGCACCGAGTTGCGTGTGCGCCAGGGTGAGTGGCTGCGGGTGCGCTTTATCAACCACTTGCCGGTCGCCACCACCATTCACTGGCACGGCATCCGCTTGCCGCTGGAAATGGACGGCGTCCCTTACGTCTCGCAGTTGCCGGTGTTGCCCGGCGAATACTTCGATTACAAATTCCGCGTGCCGGACGCCGGCAGCTACTGGTATCACCCGCACGTAAACAGCAGCGAAGAACTCGGCCGTGGCCTGGTGGGCCCGCTGATCATCGAAGAGCGCGAGCCCACCGGTTTCAAACACGAGCGCACCTTGAGCCTGAAAAGCTGGCACGTGGACGAAGAGGGCGCCTTCGTGGCGTTCAGCGTACCCCGTGAAGCCGCGCGTGGCGGCACCGCCGGGCGCCTGTCGACGATCAACGGCGTGCCCCAGGCGGTGATCGATTTGCCGGCCGGGCAAATCACCCGCGTGCGCCTGCTCAATCTCGACAACACGCTGACCTATCGCATCAACATTCCCGACGTCGACGCGCAGATCTACGCGCTGGACGGCAACCCCGTCGAGCCGCGCCCATTGGGCAAGGAATACTGGCTGGGCCCGGGCATGCGTATTTGTCTGGCGATCAAGGCACCGCCTGCCGGTGAAGAACTCTCCATCCGCAACGGTCCGGTGCGCCTGGGCACTTTTCGCTCCGTCGCCAATACCGATGCGCCCACCGAATGGCCGCCGGCGCTGCCCGCCAACCCGATCGCCGAGCCGGACCTGGCGAATGCCGAGAAACTCAACTTCAATTTCGAATGGGTCGGTACGGTGTCGGTCGACGACGGCAAACCGCCGAGCTTGTGGCAAATCAACGGCAAGGCCTGGGACATCACCGACAAGACCTGTGCCGACCGCCCGATTGCCAAGCTTGAGAAGGGCAAGAGCTACATTTTCGAATTGAAGAACATGACCCAGTACCAGCACCCGATTCACCTGCACGGCATGAGTTTCAAGGTGATCGCCTCGAACCGCCACAAGGTGATCCCGTACTTCACCGACACTTACTTGCTGGGCAAAAACGAACGCGCGCGCGTGGCGTTGGTGGCGGATAACCCGGGGGTGTGGATGTTCCATTGCCACGTGATCGATCACATGGAAACCGGCCTGATGGCCGCCATCGAGGTGGCGTGATGCGCCAGATTCGCCCAATGGCGATTATCGACCGCAGCCGCGATCAGCACTTCATGCGCGAAGCCCTGGCCCTCGCCGCTCAAGGCGCCGCCCTTGGCGAAGTGCCCGTGGGCGCGGTGCTGGTGCAGGACGGTGAAATCATCGGTCGGGGTTTCAATTGCCCGATCAGCGGCAATGACCCCAGCGCCCACGCCGAAATGGTCGCCATCCGCGCCGCCGCGCAGGCGATCAGCAACTATCGCCTGGTCGGCAGCACGCTGTATGTAACGCTGGAACCGTGCAGCATGTGCGCGGGCCTGATCGTGCATTCGCGCATCGCGCGGGTGGTGTACGGCGCGCTGGAGCCCAAGGCTGGGATCGTGCAAAGCCAGGGGCAGTTTTTTACCCAGGGGTTTCTCAACCATCGGGTGCTGTTTGAAGGCGGGGTGTTGGCTGAGGAATGCGGGACGGTGTTGAGTGAGTTCTTCAAGGCCAGAAGAGCCAAGCCCACACTCTAACGAACACTGAAAACCAATGTGGGAGCTGGCTTGCCTGCGATAGCGGTGCGTCAGTCACTGATCAATTGACTGAAAGATAGCTATCGCAGGCAAGCCAGCTCCCACATTTTGATCTCTGTTTAAGCAGGAAAATCAGTGCTCACTTCTTCGCGATAATCACCGCCCGCATCGGCGCCGGCAGCCCTTCAATCGTCTTGCTGTGATCCTCGGGATCGAGGAAATCACTCAACGACTGATACTTCATCCACTCCGTCCCGCGCTGTTCTTCAACCGTGGTCACGCTCACATCCACACAACGCACCTCACTGAAGCCCGCACGCCGTAGCCACAGCATCAACGCCGGCACCGACGGCAGGAACCACACATTACGCATCTGAGCGTAGCGGTCTTCCGGCACCAGCACTTGCTGCTGATCGCCTTCCACCACCAGGGTTTCCAGCACCAGTTCGCCGCCTTTGACCAGGCAATCTTTCAACGCCAGCAAATGCTCGATCGGCGAGCGCCGGTGATAGAACACGCCCATGGAAAACACCGTGTCGAAGCCTTCCAGGTTCGGCGGCAGGTCTTCAAACGGGAATGGCAAGTGCCAGGCCTTCGGCTCGTTCAGGTAGCGTTGTACGGCCTGGAACTGGCAGAAAAACAGCCAGTTCGGGTCCACGCCAATCACGCTGTCGGCACCGGCGCCGAGCATGCGCCACATGTAGTAGCCGTTGCCGCAACCCACATCGAGGATGCGCTTGCCGTTCAAATTCAGGTGCGGGGCAACCCGCGACCACTTCCAGTCCGAACGCCATTCGGTGTCCACATGCACGCCAAACAGGTTGAACGGGCCTTTGCGCCACGGGCTCAGGCCCATCAGCGCAGTGCGCATCTGTGCGCGGGTGGCGTCGTCGCAATCGGTATCAAGGGTCAGGCCGTTGAGCAAATCGACTTCGCTGGGCTGGATCTGCGGCAGCGCATCCAGCGCACTCTGCCAACGCTCCAGGTCGCCATGACCCTTTTCCATCTTGCTATCGAGTTGCGCTTGCAGGCCTTGGGCCCATACGGCCAACGGAGTGCCGACCAGATGGCGGGCGAGGGGGGACAGATCAATCATGGCAAGGCAATCAACGAGGCAAAGTTAAGACACTGGAACCACGGCACGACCTTCGAGAACCCGGCTGCCAGCAGGCGTTCACGGTGTTCTTCGAGGCTGTCAGGCTTCATGACGTTTTCGATGGCGCTGCGCTTCTGGGCGATTTCCAGTTCGCTGTAGCCGTTGGCGCGTTTGAACGCGATGTGCAGGTCGGTGAGCAATGCGTGCTCTTGCGGGTCGTTGAACCGCAGTTTTTCCGAGAGGATCAACGCGCCGCCCGGCAGCAGCGACTGGCGGATGCGCCCCAGCAATGCCAGGCGTTCATCAGGGGCGATAAATTGCAGGGTGAAATTCAGCGCCACCACCGAGGCGGGTTGGAACTGCAGCGCGAGGATATCGCCCTCGATCACCTCAACCGGCAGCAACTCCTGGAACATCGAGTCCTGACCATTGAGGTATTCGCGGCAGCGCTCGACCATCGCCGCCGAGTTATCCACGGCGATTACCCGGCATCCGTCGGTGCGCACATGGCGGCGCAGCGCCTGGGTGACCGCGCCAAGGGACGAGCCCAGGTCGTAGAGCACGCTGTTGGGTTGCGCAAACTGCGCGGCGAGCACGCCGAGGTTCTCGACGATGGTCGGGTAACCGGGCACCGAGCGCTTGATCATGTCCGGGAACACCCGCACCACGTCCTCGTTAAAGGCGAAGTCCGGCACCTGGGGCAGGGGCTGGGCGAATAGGCGATCGGGTTCTTTGCTCACGGTTGTTCCGGCGACGAGGGGGAAAGGCCGGCATTTTAGCCAAATTGGCCCTCGTGTGCGCGGGTTGTCTGATGGAAAACCGAGGCGGTGATGCCCCACTGTCCCAGCCAATACGTGCTGATCAACAAATAGGGCGCCGCCTCAAAGGCGACCACGAACCGATTGATACCAATCAGCGTGTCGGAAAACACAAACGACACCGCACCCGCCGCCGCCAGCAGGGCCGAGCGCTTGGGCACCTCACTGCCCAGTCGCGCCAACGCGCGCCAGAGCATGGCGCTGATCACCAGCGCATACACCACCACCGGAATCAGCAACTCGCCCAGGCCATGGGCAATCAGAACGCTCAGCAGAATCGCGCCCACGCCCAGTGCCAATACCAGTGGCAACAACGCCAGGCGCCGGCAATCGCTGAAATAGGCTTTTAAATACGCCAGGTGCGCAAACAGGAAGGCGCCCAGGCCGAAGATAAACAGGTCGCCCGGCCACGCGAGCAACACGTCGCCCACCAGGGAAAAAATCAGCCCCAGGCTGATCCAGCGTCGATAGTCGGTGGGCGGCGCGTCATGCAGCCAGCCCAGCAACGCCAGCACCGGCAACGGTTTGACCAGCAGGCACAATAACGCCGCGTGGGTGCTCAAACCGTAGACAAAGGTGCCGGCGCCCATCAACGCAAGAATCAGCCAAGGCATATCAGTTCACCGTGATGGCGCAGTCGAAGGTTTCGGCAGGCTCGGCTTCCGGTTCCCAAGGTTGCTGAGAGGTCAGGCGCAAACGGCCCTGGCCGGCTGCGAAGGCCTGGAAACGCCAAGTGGATTGGCCGCCACCGCCGATCACACCGGACTCGGTGCTGCTGTAAACCTCAGGGCTGAGTGCACGCAGCACGCCGCCGGCGGAATCCTGGATGGCCCAGCGATAGCCGGTGGTGGGGTTGCTCGGCAAGGTGAGGATCAGGTTTTGCCCGGTTTTAAGCTGGAGCGGGCAGGCGCTCTGGTTTTCCACTGTGACGTTTTGCTTGGGGGCACTGGCGCAGGCGGCCAGCAGGGCAAGGCTCAAGGGGAGAAGCAGGCGGGCAGCGGTCATGAGGGCTCCGTTGTATGGCGACGAAGGGCGAGCATAACCGAAGATGAGACAAGGTGTGACAAGGCGGGCTTTTGTGTTGGCAGGTCTGGCCTAATCGGCGGCAAGCCCCCTCCCACAATTTGACTGCATTCCAAAGGATGTACTCGGTCAACTGTGGGAGGGGGCTTGCCCCCGATTAGGCCAGCTCAGGCGCTAGAGATCTGTCAGAAAAGCACCTTCGCCACATCCGCAAAGCGCTTGGCGAAGTGCACCGTCATGCCTTCTTTCAGGTACTCCGGCAGCTCTTCAAAACTGCCACGGTTGGGCTCCGGCAAAATCAGCTCATGGATCTTCTGGCGCCGCGCCGCAATCACCTTCTCACGTACACCGCCAATCGGCAGTACATGCCCGGTCAGCGTCAACTCGCCGGTCATGGCCACGCCTTTTTTCGGCGGCTGATTACGCGCCAGCGACAGCAAGGCACTGGCCATGGTCACGCCCGCGCTCGGGCCATCTTTGGGCGTAGCGCCTTCCGGCACGTGCAAGTGCACGAAGGCTTCGTCGAAGAACTTCGGATCGCCGCCAAACGACTTGAGGTTGGAGCTGATGTAGCTGTAGGCAATCTCGGCGGACTCTTTCATCACCTCACCCAGTTGCCCGGTGAGCTTGAAGCCACGATTGAGTGTGTGGATGCGCGTCGCCTCGATCGGCAGGGTCGCGCCGCCCATGCTGGTCCAGGCCAGGCCAGTGATCACGCCGGTACCGGACAGCACTTGCTCATTGCGAAACACCGGCATGCCCAAGGAGCTTTCCAGATCCTTGTTGCCGATCTTGATCACCGAGTCCGGCTCGTCCAGCAGCTTGACCACGGCCTTGCGCACCAGTTTGCCCAGCTGTTTTTCCAGCTGGCGCACCCCGGCTTCGCGTGCGTAGCCGTCGATCAGCGCGCGCAGGGCGCCGTCGCTGATGGACAGGCTGTTTTTCGACACGCCGGCCTTTTCCAACTGTTTTGGCCACAGGTGGCGCTTGGCGATGGCGACCTTTTCTTCGGTGATATAGCCCGACAGGCGAATCACTTCCATCCGGTCCAGCAGTGGGCCCGGGATCGAATCAAGCGTGTTCGCCGTGCAGACGAACAACACCTTGGACAGGTCCAGGCGCAGGTCGAGGTAGTGATCGAGGAATTCGACGTTCTGTTCCGGGTCGAGGGTTTCCAGCAATGCCGACGCCGGATCGCCCTGGAAGCTCTGGCCCATCTTGTCGATCTCATCGAGCATGATCACCGGGTTCATCACCTCCACATCTTTGAGCGCCTGCACCAGCTTGCCCGGCAGGGCGCCGATGTAGGTACGGCGATGGCCCTTGATCTCGGCCTCGTCGCGCATGCCGCCGACGCTGAAGCGATAGAACGGCCGGCCCAGGGACTCGGCGATGGATTTACCCACGCTGGTCTTGCCCACGCCCGGCGGGCCGACCAGCAGCACGATGGAACCGGCGACTTCGCCTTTATAGGCGCCCACCGCAAGAAACTCGAGGATGCGGCTCTTGATGTCATCCAGGCCCGCATGGTGCTTGTCCAGCACCTTGCGTGCGTGTTTCAGGTCGAGCTTGTCTTCGCCGTACACGCCCCACGGCACTGAGGTGGCCCAGTCCAGGTAGTTGCGCGTGACGGCGTATTCCGGCGAACCCGTTTCCAGGATCGACAGTTTGTTCATTTCTTCGCTGATGCGTTTTTGCGCCTGGGTCGGCAGTACTTTGCCCACCAGGCGTTGTTCGAACTGCTCGACGTCCGCGCTGCGGTCGTCCTTGGTCAGGCCCAGCTCCTGCTGGATGACCTTGAGCTGTTCCTTGAGGAAGAACTCGCGCTGGTGCTCACCGATCTTGCGGTTCACTTCGGCAGAGATTTCTTTTTGCAGGCGCGCAACTTCGACTTCCTTGCGCAGCATCGGCAGGACTTTTTCCATGCGCTTGAGCATGGGCACACAGTCCAGCACTTCCTGCAGCTCGTTGCCGGTGGCCGAGGTCAACGCGGCGGCGAAGTCGGTGAGTGGCGACGGGTCGTTGGGGCTGAAGCGGTTGAGGTAGTTCTTCAACTCTTCGCTGTACAGCGGGTTGAGCGGCAGCAGTTCCTTGATCGCATT
>Ga0153931_100480_pt1 | contig 9843 bp, 9 predicted proteins | sample TSNJ015MetaG_FD_104730 | JGI IMG/M metagenome (GOLD analysis project Ga0153931, IMG submission 104730) | Attine ant fungus gardens microbial communities from New Jersey, USA - TSNJ015 MetaG | ecosystem: Host-associated > Fungi > Mycelium > Unclassified | place: USA: New Jersey, Wharton State Forest...
AAGGGTGGCGACGATTTTGGTACGACGGACGGACATGCACAGACTCCTGAGTTCAAGCGCTGGAGAAGGCTACTATGCTCTTTCGTTGTAGTCATTGTTCGTTTGCACTACTTATCGACGATTGGCTTGTTTTTGCAGCGGTTGAATAGACGAACATCCTTGAAGATTTTCGACGAGGGGTCGATACACTGCTCAAGACAGGAGAACCCCCATGCGAATTTTGCTCGTTGCTGCCCTGGCCGTCAGTGTTGTCGGCTGTACCCGCTGGTCGATGGACCACCATTTGAACAACGCTTACCGTGCCTATGGGGTGGGTGATTGCGAGCGCGTCACGCTGGAATTGTCCCAGGTTGACCGCGAGAGCCGCACCCGTCGCTACGTGCAACCGGAGGTCTCGATGTTGCGCGGCCAATGCCTGGAGCGACAGAAATTGTTCGTGGATGCAGTCCAGACCTATCAATTCATCATCAGCCAGTACCCGACAAGTGAATACGCCTACCGTGCGCGAGCCAGGCTCGACACGCTGCAGCAGTTGGGGCATTACCCCGGCGCCAGTGCGGCACAGACGCGGCCGGCGTCTTTGTAATGATATTTGTCATTCTATAGCTGGCCCGTCGCCAGTCTTGAGCTATCCTTTGGGTGTTCGTTTGTACAAGTTTCTATTCGAACGAATGCGAGGCCCGGATTCGGCAGTTGTTTAGTGACCATAGCGACGTCTGTTGGCACACCGAGATCCAGGGAGAGCGAGCCATTGGCTCGTTCCGAATCACTGGACCGGCCAGGGCATGGCCATTGGATGGCGATCTCACATGTTTACCCACCGACGGATCGAGCGGCACCAGTTACATTGCTTCCTGCAGGTATTCAACCGAGTTACCGATAAACCTATCGGTTTTCTGGGCAACGTTTCTGAAAGTGGGCTGATGTTGATCAGCCAGTTGCCCATGATGGTCGATGTGGATTTCGAGTTGCGTCTGAAAATTCCTGGCCCGACCGGCGAGTGCCAGGCAATCGACCTGACCGCGACCTGCCTGTGGAGCCATGAAGATATCAACCCGCAGCATTACGACTCGGGGTTCAGTGTGATTGAAGCGGGCGAAGAGTACAGCCAGTTGATCAGCGCCTTGTTGAATTACTTCAGCTTCGATCCGCTTCAGGCATCCGCTTAGGCATTGAACGTGTTGACCCTGGTTGGGAGGGTTAGCCCGGCCTTGGCAACGTGTCTGTGTCAGCGCGCTTTCAGAACACTCCGGCTTTTTTCCAACCCAGATAACGCGTCACGAGCGCGGCTCCCAACCCTGATGGGGGGGTGTCCAGTACGGATAACCCATGGGCGCTCAACCGGTCATGGAGTTCGTTGCGTGTATTGAGGTAGTCGACCGTCCCGCAATAAGCCAATGCTTCGGGCAGGGTTTGCACGGGGGCCTGGCGCAAATTATCGAGTACTTCCTCCCTGAGGCTCGCCACCAGTACCCGATGTTGTCGGCTGATACGCTTGACCGCTGTCAGCAATGCTTCATCGTCCTCATCGCGCAGATTGGTGACCACGATCACCAGCGCCCGGCGTTTTTGCCGAGCCAGCAGTTGGCTGGCCGCAGCTTGATAGTCGGCCGTCCGGCGGGTGGTATCCAGGTCGTACACCGCATTGAGCAGCAGGTTCAGTTGGCCGCTGCCCTTGACCGGCGCCAGGTAACGCGGCTGGTCACTGGCAAAGGTGCTCAGCCCCACGGCATCGCCCTGACGCAGCGCAACATAACTGAGCAACAGGCAAGCGTTGAGTGCATGGTCGAAATGTGACAACTCGCCGTCCTGACTGCGCATGCGTCGACCGCAATCGAGCATGAACACAATCTGCTGGTCGCGCTCATCCTGGTATTCACGGGCAATGGGTGTGCGTTGTCGTGCGGTAGCCTTCCAATCGATCTGACGCAGGCTGTCGCCCTCGCGAAATTCGCGCAGTTGGTGAAACTCCAGGCCCAAGCCCCTTCGCTGGCGTTGGCGTACGCCGAGTTGGCTGAGCCAGTTATCCACACCGAGCAACTGTGCGCCGTATAAATGGGCGAAATCCGGGTAGACGCGAGTGGCATCGCTGACCTCGGCAAATTGCCGTGCCGACCATAGCCCAATGGGGCTGGGCAGGTGAATTTCACAGCGGCTGAAGCTGAAGTGTCCACGGCGCAGAGGCCGCAGTCGGTAGCCCAGTTCGCTGCGTTCACCGGGGCGCAGTTCGATGCTTTGGGGCAGGTTTTCCATGCTCAAGCCGTCAGGAACATGATCGAACACCTTCACTGTGATTGGTCGCGAGTAATCGTGCGCCAGGGTCAGGCGCACTTCACCCCAGCGTCCGAGTGCCAGGCTGCCCGGCATTTGCCGCTGTATTTGCACACCGGGGCGACGCCGCAGGCGCACGGCATCCAGCAGCGCCAGCAGCAACAGCGCCAGTAACAAGCCCCAGGCTATCGAGTGCAGCGTGTCGGGCACCTTGAGCTGCAGCGCCGCTGCGGCGCCGAGCAGGATGTTCAGGCCCAACAGCACACTCAGCCAGCTCAGCAACAGGCGGGTCGGCTTCATGGGCGAGTCACTGCCGGGGCGCCGGGATCTGGTCAAGCAGTTGCTTGAGCACTTGGTCTACCTCCAGCCCGTCGATGTCCAGTTCCGGCGCAATGCGCACCCGATGACGCAATACTGCCAGCGCGCACCCCTTGATATCGTCAGGGGTGACGAATTCACCGCCACGCAACAACGCGCGTGCCCGGGCTCCGCGAACCAGGGCGATGGAGGCCCGAGGGCCGGCGCCGATGGCCAGCCCAGGCCACGTGCGGGTGGCTCGCGCCAGGCGCACGGCGTAGTCGAGGACTTGCTCATCCAGCGCCAGTTCGCTAGCGACCTGCTGTAGGTTCAACACATCATGGGCCTGCAGCACCGTACGTAGCGGGTGCACATCGAGCATGTCTGCCCGGGACGAGCGAGTGACTTCGCGCACCATCTCCAGTTCTTGCTGAGCATCGGGGTAATCCATGCGCACCTTGAGCATGAAACGGTCGAGTTCGGCTTCGGGCAGGGGGTAAGTACCTTCCTGTTCAATAGGGTTCTGGGTCGCCAGTACCATGAAGGGCTGACCGATAGGCAGCGCCTCGCCTTCGAGAGTGACTTGGCGCTCCTGCATGGCTTCAAGCAAGGCGGCTTGAGTCTTGGCCGGAGCGCGGTTGATTTCATCGGCCAGCAGCAAGTGAGTGAACAGCGGGCCCTTGCGCAGTTTGAACTGCTCGGTATGCAGGTCATACACAGCGTGGCCGGTGACATCGCTGGGCATCAGGTCCGGTGTGAACTGGATTCGCGCGAAATCGCCACCAAAGCAACGCGCCAGGGCACGCACCAGCAACGTCTTGCCCAGGCCGGGGACGCCTTCGAGCAGTACATGACCGCCAGCGATCAGCGCGGTAAGTACGTCGTCAATCACCTGATCCTGGCCAATCACCGCCTTGCGCAATTCAACGCGCAGGGCCTGTGCCTGCTGGCTGGCGTGTTGAAGGCTTTCGGCGGTAGGGGCAGTGGCTGCTGGGAGTTCGCTCATAGGGCATTCCTGAGAGTTTGCAGGCATGCCACCTGACGGCTGAAATCGGCGCTGGTGAGCCGCTTTGCCGGGAGTGGGCCAAGGGCCTGACTGATGATGTGGGAGGGTTGGCGCGTCAGGCGTTCAAGTACCTGCCACTGTTCAGCGGTGTCGAGGTGTTCAAAGCCAGGGTGACGTCGGCGGGCAGCGCGCTGGATGTCGCGCTGCAGGGCGTGCAAGAGGGTGCCATGGCCGGTGCGACGCAGCAGGAAATCGGCGCTGGCTTTCAAGTGTTCCTGCAACTGCCGACGTGCCCTGGGCGCAGGCGCCTGGATCGGGCCCTGGCGCATGCCGGTCCGCCAGAGTGCCAGAGCAATCAACGCCAGGAGTGCCACCAAGGCTTGAGGGAAATAGCGCATCAACAGGGTCAACAGACTGTCTACATCGCTGTTGAACAACAAGGTCACGCCAGTGCCTTGGTTGAGGTACCACAGCAGCCAGGCGTTATCGTGTTGGCCGATGCCCGGGGTTTTCCACAGCTCGCTGTCGGTTACCACGGTGACGGTGCCATGCCCGAGATTGCGTTGCATGAGATGGCTGGATTTGGCGCTGTTGGCTGAAAACTGTGCCAGGTGTTTGGGATCGGTGAGGTTGAAGTCGGTATCGAAACTGAAGTACGCCGGGGCGGTTTCATTGTCGACATAGAGTTTGGTCAGATCCGGCGTTTTCTTTTTGCGCGCCGAGGCTGGCTCATCGAAGGTTTCGCTCAAGGTCTGGTGGATGTCCAACCGATCAAGCAGCAGGTCGCCGCTTTTACCTGTCTCTTCATCCCACAGCGCTTCGGCGACCACCAGCAAATGGCCACCGGACTTTGCCCAATCGAGCAGTTCATCCACCTGGCGTGGTGTCATGTTGCCGCGATCACCCAACAGCAGAAGGCTGTTGCCTTTCGGCTGGAGGTGAGCGAGGCGTTCGAGGCTCTTGGCATGCTCGACGCTCAGGCCTTGCTGGCGCAGAAAGTACTCGGCCGCCAGATAGGGATTTTCCCGTGCTTGGGGCGATGGGCCGCGATCAACCACTTCGTCATAAGGGATCGCTTTGTGCCAGGCATAAAATGCACCAGCCCCCAACAGGCACGCCAGCAGTAGACCTGCCCACAGTAATGGGCGGTTCATTGCGCGGCGTCCGAATTGAACAACGCGCGCCATTCGCTGCAGAGCTTTTGCTGGGCGGCGAGCGGAGGCAGTCGATGGCCGTAGGCCAGGTTTTGCCAGTGGCGTGTCAGCTCATTACTGAACACCAGCAGCTGCGGTTGTTGTAATTGGTGAACACGCTCCAGGACCTGGCCTTCGGTGTCGGCGGTTTTCAGTGCAATGTTGTAGTCATGCAACAGGTGGCTGAGCAGGCCTCGGTACAAAAGGCTGAGGGCTTGCCGTGGTTGTGTGGGCCATAATTGTTCGGCAGCACTGGCGATGTCTGCGGGCAAGGTTTCTATGCCCAACTCCAGGCCGAATAACTGCGTCGGAGCGGGTTTGGTGACCCTGGATTGACTGATTGCGCGCCGACTGACAAAAGCGTGCAACCCGTCGCGGTAGTGCCAACCGAGCAATGCGAGGCCTCCAATCAACAGGCTCCACAGGAGTATTTCCAATCCCTGGCCTACGTGTTTGAAGGTGGTGCTGTTGAGGTGATCGAGCAGTGCCTGTAACCATCCGGGTAATTTGCCGTCACCGTGCGCGGTGCCTTTGGCCGCAGGCTGGTCTTCGCCGAAGCGATAGCGGGTGACGGTTTCCGGGTTTTTGAACGGGGGGAGGGCCAGCAGAGTCTTGATGGATTGACTCGCAGCCGGGGTGCTCAGTTGCGGTTGGCTACTGGACTCATCCGCCATGACCTGTGGACTGGCCTGCAGCATCAGCCCGACCGCCAAAAGCAGTAGCGTCGCCACGCTGCCCAGGCGCTGGCGTAAACGCCGGAATACCAGTTCCAGGTCCCAGGCTTCCAGTACGGTACGGCGGTTGAGGTACAGGCTGAAACCGCACGCAACGTAGATAGGCTCCCAGAACACCAATATCAACGCATAGAACGCGTTGCCCAGATGCCCCAGCCATAGCCATTGCGAACTGGTGGCGAGCGCCAACCGTTGCCAGTCCCAATCGCGTTCAACCTGCTCAGGAATGAAGAGATAGAACAGCGCCATGCAGCCAAGCCACAAGCCGATTTCCAGGTGCATGCCAATGATTGTCAGCCAGCGCGCTGCCCCTGCGTTGCGTTGTAACAGCACGCCGAGGCGGCGTTGGCGCGCCTGGCCACCCAGTCCTTCGAGTTGGCTCACTGGCAGCACGAAACTGCGGCTCAGGCTGAGACGCCGCCAGGTCAGGCTGACCAGCAACTGGCTTTTTAACAGTCGCGGCCAATGGCGCACGGCTTGTTTGACGCTGGGTGTTTCACCAAACAGTGCCTTGGAGAGTATGTACAACGGCAACCGATCGAACGCCGGCTTGAGCCACCAGAACAGCAAAACGGCGGCCAGTGGAGACTCCCATAACAACACGGTGAGCAAGGCAAATACTGGCAAGCTCACCAGCGCCCAACTGCTCATCAACAGCCAGCGATGCTCCCTGGCCATCAACACACCAAGGTCCATGGCTTCCCAGGCAGTACGGGGGCGAATTGCCACGCTGGCGTCACTCAGGCGCATGGTGAACCCGCCCGGCGAGAATCAAGTAAGCGGCCACCAGTAGCCAAAGCGCGGCGCCCACGAGGTATTTGATCCAAGGCGTGATAGCGGTGGTGGAAGACCAATAGGCCTCAATCAACGCAGCGATCAGCAGAAACACCATCACCCCGCAGAGCATCTGCACGCTTTTGCGCGCCGCCAAGCGCAAGGATTCGCTGCGAGCGAGCGACCCTGGAGCGATCAGTGACCACCCCAGTTGCAAACCCGCTGCGCCGGCCAGGGCGATAGCGGTCAGTTCGAATGCACCGTGGCCGATGACAAACGACCAGAAGGTCTGACCATAGCCAATTTCGGTCAGATGGCCGCAGATTGCGCCGATGATCAAGCCGTTGAAGATCAGAAAGAACACGCTGCCCAGGCCAAACAGCAACCCGGCTGCAAAGGTCTGGAAGGCGATGCCGATGTTGTGCATCACGTAGTAGCCGAACATCATCCAGTTTTCGCTGGAGGCTCGCTCGGCGGCGCGCCCAAGGCGGCTGGCATCGGGGTCGTACATGCTTTGCATGTCGGCGACCTGCTGGGCGCTGACGATGCTGTAGATCAGGTCGGGAAACAGGTAAACCAGCAGGGCTATTCCCAGCAGGCTGCCGAAAAACAACAGGCCGGCGATTAACACGAAGCGCCATTGCTCACGTACCAGGCGTGGGAAGTCGGCCAGGACGAAACTCAGGACCTTTGCTCCCAATTGACTGCGATGGCGATAGAGCTGCTGGTGGCCGCGCAGGGCCAATTGCTGCAGCGGATCTACCAGATAACTGCTGTAGCCACGCTCCTGTGCCAGCGCGAGGTGCTGGCACAGGCGTCGATAGTGATGGGGGAAGTCCGCCACGTCGCGGGCCTTGGCCTTGCCTTGCTCCAACTGTGTCAGTTGCGCTGCAAAGGCTTGCCATTGGGGCTGGTGACGGCTTTCGAACAGGCTCTGCTTCATGTCGGCCCCAACAAGCCACGGGCCACACCATTGAGTTGCTCTACGGCGCGTGCAGGAGAAACTTGCAGAGGAACCGCGAGGATGGACGCAAGTTCATGCACCCGTTCGGCAGAGAGGTCGCCCTGGCGTTCGGCGAAGGCGAGAATGGCGCGCTGTTCGCTCAGGTCAAGGGCGAAGGGCAGGCGCAACGCAGCCGCTTGAGGTATCCGGGGGCGGGCCAGTGATTGTTCGCGGTAGATCACCAGGGTGCCGGCGGCGAGGTCGCCGAGCCGTTTGAAATGAGGATGTTGCAGGCAACTGATGGCGCCGAGGAAGTAGCCGAAGGGCAGCATGTCGACAAAGCGCAGCAGGTTGCGGATCAACGAAGCGGACCAGCCGACAGGCGTGCCATCGTCCTGTACGACCCGAAGGCCCATGACCTGCTTGCCTGGAGAGCAGCCTTGATTGAGCACTTCGAACAAGACCATGTACCACCAGCTGACCAGAAACAGCAGCAATGCACCCAGGCCAATACCAATATTGCCCAACAGGGCCAGCGGCACGAGCAGGATGCCCATGACCAAGCCACGCAAGCCCAGGTCGAAAGCAAAGGCCAGTACCCGCGGCGGCAGGCCTGCCGGGCGCAAGGGCAGATCTATCCCCTCAGGGGTCTCGATCTGGTAGCGGGTATCCAAAGGGTTTTTCGGCATTGCGATCCCTGGCAGTGCGAAGCGGCTGAGAGACACGGATGCTAGCAGTGTCGACGGTGGAAGCAACCATTCAAGGTTTTGCTGGATATTTGTACAGCCAATGTATCGCTGGCCCCGGACGGCCAACAGCGCCTAGACTTTGCCGGTCTTCAGCACAGGAATAGCCCGTGACCTCCATTTTTTGGTACGACTATGAAACCACCGGCATCAACCCGCGCAGCGATCGCCCGCTTCAGGTTGCCGGTATTCGTACCGACCTCGAACTCAACGAGATCGGCCCGCCGGTCAACCTTTATTGCCAGCTCAGCGACGATATCCTGCCTCATCCGGCCGCCTGCGCGATCACCGGCATCACCCCTGACGTCCTGGCGGAAAAAGGCCTGGCCGAAGCCGACTTCATGACCCGAGTGCATGCCGAACTGGCCGCACCGGGCACCTGCGGCGCCGGTTACAACACTTTGCGTTTTGACGATGAAATGACGCGCTACAGTTTGTATCGCAACTTTTTCGACCCTTACGCCCGTGAATGGCAGGGCGGCAACAGTCGCTGGGATTTGATCGATGTGGTGCGCACGGCCTACGCACTTCGCCCGGAAGGGATTGTCTGGCCAGAGCAGGATGGGCGCGTCACCCTCAAGCTTGAGCGTTTGACCGCAGCCAACGGGATCGACCATGGCCAGGCCCACGACGCCTTGTCGGACGTGCGAGCCACGATCGCCCTGGCGCGCCTGGTCCGCGAGAAACAGCCCAAGTTGTATGAGTGGCTGTTTCAATTGCGCAGCAAGCAGCGGGTGATGGATCAGGTACGCCTGTTGCAACCGATGGTACATATATCCGGACGCTTTTCCGCCGAGCGTCACTATTTGGGCGTGGTGCTGCCGCTGGCCTGGCACCCGCGCAATCGCAATGCATTGATCGTCTGTGACCTTGGACTGGACCCGCAGGGGTTGCTGGATCTGGACGCCGATACCTTGCGCCAGCGCCTCTACACGCGCCGTGGCGACCTGGCGGAAGGCGAACTGCCCGTGCCGCTCAAGTTAGTGCATATCAACCGCTGCCCGGTCGTTGCCCCGTTGAATGTGCTGCGGTCGCAGGATCGCGAGCGACTTCAATTGGATATGGACACGTACCAGGCACGTGCGCTGCGACTAACTGACGCACACGAAGTTTGGCGCGATAAGTTGGCGGCTATTTATGCCGAGGAAGATTTTGCGCCGAGTGCGGATCCCGAGCAGCAGCTCTATGACGGTTTTATTGGTGATCGCGATCGTCGTTTATGTGAACAAGTCCGGGCTGCCGAGCCTTTACATCTGGCGCATCAGCAGTGGCCATTTGATGATCATCGTTTGCCGGAATTATTATTCCGCTACCGCGCGCGTAACTTTCCTGACACCTTGAACAACGAGGAGCAACAGCGCTGGAAACTTTTCTGTCAGCAACGGTTGTCGAGTTCGGAGTGGGGCGCGCCGACTACCCTGTTGGCATTTAAGCAGGCGCGCGAGGAGTTGGCCGTTAGTGCTACATCGTTTCAGTGTCAGGTGCTGGATCAATGGCAGGAGTATGCCGACTCTTTAGCCGCCCGGCTGAATCTGTAGTCAGGCATTGGAGAATATTCTGACAATAAAAAACGCCAGCAAGCTGGCGTTTTTATTTTGTTGCTTATCAGGCGAAAGCCCGACCAGGCTTAGCCCAGCAGGGTAGCCCAGCCTTCAACCACGTCGCCGCCCCACTTGGCTTTCCACTCTTTCAGCGTCTTGTGGTTGCCACCTTTGGTTTCAATCACTTCACCGTTGTGTGGGTTCTTGTATTGCTTGACCTTGCGAGCACGCTTGGTGCCGGTAGTTTTCACAGCGCCGCGGGGTGCTTTAACTTTCGACTCTGGATCCAGCAGCGCGATGATGTCACGCAGGGATTTGGAGTATTCACCCAGGGTGCG